>Ga0182027_10010138_pt1 | contig 13437 bp, 10 predicted proteins | sample 712E1DmetaG_FD_121300 | JGI IMG/M metagenome (GOLD analysis project Ga0182027, IMG submission 121300) | Permafrost microbial communities from Stordalen Mire, Sweden - 712E1D metaG (Illumina Assembly) | ecosystem: Environmental > Terrestrial > Soil > Wetlands > Permafrost | place: Sweden...
CTTAAGGGACTTATTCATAGGACGATAATATAAATGTCAGGAAGAGACAGTGGAACGGCGGTTGCAAATTAAAATCATAATTCATATGGTATGCTGAGCCCGTGCAGCGTGAGTGGAACAGTGGCAAGACCGAAACACCTGCTGCGCGCACGGTAGAAACACCCTGACGACAGAACTAAAACCGAAAACAAACACGGTCAACTCTTTAACTTTTCAACTTCTCAACTCTTCAATTGTTCAACTTCCTCAGCTTATCTCCCCCGCGATCAATTCCGCGTGCTTCAAGACGGCATCGGTTGCCAACAACGGGGTCGGGAGCTTCACTCCCGAACCCAGACTCACTTTCTTTCTGCAGCGAAAGAAAGTGAGCAAAGAACGCCGCCCCGCAGCGTCGGCTGATCCTTCGGGCGTTCGGGCCGCTTGTGAACTCACCCGGCAGGACAATCGGATACTTTGTACTAGGATGCCGGGCTCGGACAGCACAAGCGGCCAACCCTCCGCCCTCAGGGCCGCCGCTGAGGGGGAAGAAAAAGCAAAATGCCGGGTCGCTGAAATAGGGAGCGGCGCTATTGGCGAAACGCGAAAACACCGACCTTGCCGCAATCGTCAATACGGTTCTTTGACTGTCAACTTTGAACTTTCAACTTCCTCCGCATATCCGGCGGGTAGCCGAACTGGCGCAAGATCCTTTTACGGCACCCGGTCGAAGCGCCCCGCGTTCATCACCTTGTTCCAGGCCGCCACGAAGTCGTTTACGAACTTATTCTGCGAGTCGTCACTTGCATAGACTTCTGCGAGCGCCCGTAGCTGCGCGTTCGAGCCAAAGATGAGGTCGACACGGGTGCCGGTCCACGTAAGCTCACCCGTCGCGCGATGTCGCCCCTCGAACACGTCTTTGTCTTCCGAGGTTGCCTTCCACATCGTGCCCATGTCAAGCAGATTCACGAAGAAGTCATTGGTAAGCGTCTGGGGCCGCTTGGTGAAAACGCCGTGCCGCGATTGTCCGAAGTTGACATTCAAGACCCGCAAACCACCAACGAGAACCGTCATCTCCGGAGCAGTGAGCGTCAGCAGCTGCGCCCGATCAACCAGCAGTTCCTCTGCCGATACGGCGTACTTGGTCTTGAGGTAGTTACGGAACCCGTCTGCAGCAGGTTCGAGCGCGGCGAAAGACACCACGTCGGTTTGCTCCTGCGATGCATCCGTGCGTCCCGGCGTAAAGGGAACAATCACGTCGCGACCGGCATTCTTCGCGGCTTGCTCGACACCCGCGCATCCACCCAGGACAACCAAGTCGGCAAGCGAAACCTTTTTCCCGCCCGACTGCGCGCTGTTGAACTCCTTCCGGATTCGCTCAAGGGTCGCCAGCACAGTCTTCAATTGTGCCGGCTGGTTGACTTCCCAATCCTTTTGCGGCGCAAGACGAATGCGCGCCCCGTTCGCGCCGCCGCGCTTGTCTGAGCCACGAAAGGTAGAGGCCGATGCCCAGGCGGTCGAGACGAGTTCGGAAATGGACAGGCCCGAAGCAATGATTTTAGCCTTGAGCCCTGCGATGTCCTGGCCGTCAACCAGCGTATGGTCAACCGCGGGCACCGGGTCTTGCCAGATCAGCTCTTGGGCCGGGACCTCCGGGCCGAGATAACGCGAGCGGGGACCCATGTCGCGGTGCGTCAGCTTGAACCAAGCCCGGGCAAATGCGTCTGCGAACTGATCCGGATTCTGGAAGAAGCGCCTGGAAATCTTTTCGTAAACAGGGTCGAACCGCAGGGCAAGGTCGGTGGTGAGCATCGACGGGGCGTGACGCTTTGACGGGTCATGCGCATCCGGTACCGCATTGACGCCCGCGCCCTTCTTGGGTTGCCACTGATGCGCACCGGCCGGGCTCTTTGTGAGCTCCCATTCGAAGCCGAACAGGTTACCGAAGAAGTTGTTACTCCACTTTGTCGGCGTCGTGGTCCAGACGACTTCCAGGCCGCTGGAGATCGTGTCACCTCCCTTGCCCGTACCAAATTTGCTCTTCCATCCAAGGCCTTGTTCCTCTATGTCGGCGGCTTCCGGCACCGGGCCCACCAGTGACGCGTCGCCGGCGCCGTGGGTCTTTCCAAAGCTATGGCCGCCGGCAATCAGCACGACCGTTTCTTCGTCGTTCATCGCCATGCGCGCAAAGGTCTCGCGGATATCCCTGGCGGCGGCGAGCGGATCCGGTTTGCCGTTCGGCCCTTCCGGGTTAACGTAGATCAGGCCCATCTGCACGGCCGCGAGGGGATTCTCGAGTTGGCGGTCGCCGGTGTAGCGCTTATCGCCAAGCCACTCGCTCTCGTTCCCCCAGTAGGTGTCCTCTTGCGGCTCCCAGACATCCTCGCGTCCGCCCCCGAAGCCGAAGGTCTTGAAGCCCATCGACTCCAGGGCGCAGTTGCCGGCAAGGATCATCAAGTCGGCCCACGAGATCTTGTTGCCGTATTTCTGCTTGACAGGCCAGAGCAGCCGGCGCGCCTTGTCAAGGTTCACATTGTCCGGCCAACTGTTGAGGGGCGCAAAGCGTTGTGAGCCGGACCCCGCACCCCCGCGGCCGTCCCCGATGCGGTAGGTACCCGCGCTGTGCCATGCCATCCGGATAAAGAGCGGTCCGTAGTGACCGTAGTCGGCCGGCCACCAGTCCTTTGAGTCGGTCATTACCGCGAAGAGATCCTTCTTGAGGGCTTTAATGTCGAGCTTCTGGAATTCTTCAGCGTAGTTGAACTTCTCGCCCATAGGATTGCCGGTGTGAGAGTTCTGGTGAAGAATCTTGAGGTTCAACTGGTTGGGCCACCAGTCCCGGTTCGACGCGCCTTTGCCGTGCTGGTGAGTCCCGCTATCGTTATCCATAATGGTAACTCCTTTCGTTGTGCGACTTGTTGAACGGGTGCAGCGAATACCAGATACAAATGTAATTCTGGTTTGCGGAGTGTGTGCAGCGATATCAAGATAATCAATTCAATATCATGGATTGCTGAGCGTGTGCAGCGTGGATGTACCCTTGGCAATATCGAGATAAGAAATTGGGCGTTGCCCCGCTGCGCGGGGCCGCTCTCCCTACGTGCTCGGCCATTTGGCCTCGTTGCCGGTCCGCCCTATGCCGCTCCGCGGCCGGGTCGGCCGGCAACGCGCTCCGGCGCGCACTCCGGTCCAGCTAACGCTGGGCAGAGGGGCTAATGCCACAATTGTCAAGTTCCGCCATGCAAGATGCGGTTGCATAAGTTCGAGGCCATGCCCGGTATCAGCGACACTTCGTGCGTGCCCCCAAATTCGATCAGGATTCATCGGATTACTGGATTATTATTCCATAATGATATCGGCAATAGCCGGATCTCCAATGTAAAATTCAACCCTTACCAAATAAGCTCCGGGCGTCAGGCGAAAAGGGGCCAGGTCCTTGTCGATGCGGATTCCGCTGCTGTACCCGGCAAAACCGGCCCGTACTTTTCCGCGCATGTCAATGATCGAAACGCTGAAATCGCCGCGGCGCGAAAATTCAAGCGCCAGAACGTTTCTCTTAACAATATGCGCCTGTACGGAAGAGAATGAACCGGTTTTGTCGAAGACGCGGCTTGTCGCACTTGTTTTCAAGAGGCCATATACCACCAGGGAGTTTACCGTTGGAACATACACTTTACCGTTTGCAACAATGGGACGCGTGTATTTTAGCACGCTGCTTCCCAGTCCATCCCGGGAATTGGCGGCTTGCCCGTCATTCCAAAGCATCGTTGAGACATTGGACGCCAAAAAAGCATAGAAATTCCCCGTTGCCGTATTGGTTCCCCACAAAATTCCATCGGACGTGCCGTTTGCGGACAAAGTTATTGATCCTGCACGGCCGCCTTGCCCGATATTGTTGACTGCTTGCTGCGTGGTATTGATTGTTGTGCCGTTAAAGCTGTACGCTCGCACATGATCGCCGGCAGACCAATAGTATATAAGCCCATTCCAGAATACGGGTATCGCATTTGATCCGGCCCCACCGCCATAGGCGTTATCGAAGCGCTGAAGAATATTGTCGGAGGCGGCATTAAAACCGCCTAAATTTGTTTGATCCATTACGTAGATCGAGCCGTTTTTTCCTTCCATAGTACAGGAGTTGGAGCCTGGAATCAACAAAACGCTGCTGGAAATATCCACGTCACCGGCGTTGATGCTACTAAAGTTATGAGGCGTAAACGAACTTACAACGTTCAGGTTGGCATCAAACTTCAGTACCGATACTCCATAATCGTCGCTCGTTGGGCTATATGATCCGTTGGCCGCAACACAAAAAATATTCGTTCCGTCGCTGCTCAGGCCTCCGCCGTATTGCCAGATTCCGCCGTCGTTGCCGTTTGGGGTGATGCATCTGACAGCGGCTTGGCTTAAATTATTCGCGTTATATGCCAGAAGCCAACCGTGGTAATTTCCAATATCGCAATGGGAAGCAGAGCCGATGTAAATCTTGCCGTTGAGAAGCAGGAGCCCCGGGCGACAAAATTGCAAAAATGAATCGAAGGTTATGCGGCCGCTCGAGCTGCCGGCGCCGCTGCCGGCTACAGAGGCGGAAATAGCTGCGGGTGCAACCAAATCGCTTCCGTCCGCAAGGTTAATGGCATAAAGCTTGTTGTAGTACACGCTGTTTTCGTACGTGGAAGCCTCAACATAGAGGGCGCCGGCGTTTCGATCGATTACCGGGGTTGCGGTGATCCCTACTTCAGGCACGAGGTCGCCGCAGCCGGAAACGTTTGTTACGCTCGTGGGAAGGGTCCGGTGCCAATAGGCTGCGGCAGTTGCATTATCGGCGTCAAAAGCATAAACGCTGTTGTGCTCGGTGCAAATAAATACGACATTATGGACGCCTCCACCGATGCTTAAATTTTGGAGATACAGGGGTTGAGCATACACTTGGCCATCGACCGGCTTTGAAAACAGTTTGCCGAATGTTGCGGAGTCTACATTAGCCGGAGTTAGAATCGTTTCCGAGGTATTTGCTCCGGTACACGCTAAGTCGTATTGACTTTTAGTTACGTCTATGGCCCATGTTTTGGGTACTGGTGCCGATAGTGCGGCGCATGCAAGTATGAACTTATAAAGATTGAAGAACCCCGCAGCACCGCGACTACGACGGCATGCACCACTACGGGAGCAGCCGCTCTCGCGAACCTGCGGGGCATCTTCCATCCCTAAGGAAGAAGACAATTGTAGTCGTTTGCTAACCCCGAAGCACCGTGACCCGGACTGCATACGATGCTGTAGGAGCAGACGCGCAAGCGAACCTTCGGGGTTAGCGCAAACTTTGGGATTCATAAAACTCCCTTCCCTTAATCGCTCAAGTAGTGGTGAATTTAAACGGATGCTCTTCACAAAAAAGCAAATAACGCGCCAATTTGATGTCGGCGGTCGAAGTGAAGAACCTAAGGAAAAGAATTTTGTAGTCGGTTGCTAACATGATGTAAGCTTCGGGGACCACGATTACAACCGGATGTACACCCCAGTGAGCAGCCTGCAATCCGCAAATTTTGTGATTGAAAGGGACCAAAAAAGGAGAGTACCTTTGCAGACGCTCGATTTTTCACCGATTTTCCGCTGCCGCCGTCAGCAGCTTCTGCCATGGCGCGGCCAAGCTCCGGGCTGCCGTCGGCAGTGGTCTCCGCACGTCCTGTGCTCCGGCTCACCCGTCAGGACAATCGGATACTTTGTACTAGGATGCCGGGCTCGGACAACACGAGCCAACCCTCCGGGCTCACATGCCACGTCCAGTGGCATGCCCTTCGGGCGCCTTGCGGCGTGCTCTGCGGCCATCCCTGGCCTTCGAGTCAGGGCCGCCGCTGAACTAGCATCGGCACAAACGTGCAGCAACCCTTCCTGCTAGACAAACCGGGCTTCGAACAGCACGAGCGCACCAATCCTTCGGCCGAGTGGGCGGCGCTGATGGCGGAAGAAAACCAAAACAACACAAGCCAGGTTCGCACGAGCGGCCAACCCTCTGGCCGGGTAGCGCGGCGCTGCAGGCGAAAAGCAAAATCACGCTATAATCCGCGTTCGTCTCTTCCATGATGCTATTTACAAGTGGGCAACCAATCCTCTGCACCGCGCCAGGCCGGACTGGAACGTGCGCAAAGCGCAGTGCCGCCTGACCACGGCCGCAGGCCCTGGTGGCAGGCGGTACCGAGGCCGAATGGCCGAGCGTGAGCCGAAGCGCACGACGTGCGGAGACCACTGCCGAAGGCAGCCCGCAGGGTGCTGAGCTGGACGCGAAGCATGAACCGGGGGCCGCCGCTGCATAGCAGCGGGGCGCCCAGATCTTCAATTTTAATTTGTTCTACTGTCTACTGTCAACTTTCAACTTCTTTGCATATCCGGCGGGTAGCCGAACTGGCGGAGAATCCTCTTGACGATTACTTTCAGCTTTGCCTTCACGCTTTCCTTGATGAGACGGTAGATTGAGGCGTTTTCGCGAACCCTTTCAAACTGGACAACGGCCACTACCCGTCGATACTTAAGGACAAACAGCCGATGACTACTTGCCGTATCTTGAACGCTTTTCCTTCACTACAGACAGCTTTATCGTCTTGCCGCTTTTGTATATCACAAGCGGAGTGAACGTGGCCGCTGCCGTTCTCCGTGCCTGCTCTGCCGCGCGAAGCAACGCCGGTTTGACTTTTGCCAGATCGGCATCTTTGACTTTCTTTGATCTCATTTATTTGCGCCCTCCTCGATTAGTTTCGGAACTTCACCGGAATTGTCATAAACCGCCCATGCGTCAACAATCAGCCTGTATGCATGTCCCGACAAAAAACGACGCCGAATAGTTTCCACCGGCACAAAATGGCCACCTTGTTTGACTCGCACTGCCACGCGCTCAATGGCGAATTCCACATTTGGCAGCTTCAAGAATATGAGTTTGACGTTATGCCCGTGTTTCCGCCATACCGGTATAAGGCGAGAATACGCCAACCCGCTCAATGTGGTTTCAAACGAAAAACTTTCACCTTTGCGGACATGCTCTTGGATTTCTTTGTCGTCTTTCCAGATCCGTTCGGACCGGCAATTATTACGATTTTCTCTTCAGGTTTGCTCCGCATAATCAACTCTCTTCTTTTCATTCTTTGCAGGACCACAAATGACGAACCTGGTCGTCTACCGTCAGCCTACTTCCCTGCCGCGATGTCCTCTGCGATCAACTCCGCCTGCTTGAGAACCGTTTCGGTTGCCAATAGACTGAGCCGGGAGGGTCGCCCCCCGGCCACCCCCGACCAAGGAGTGGTCAGCAGCAACCACTCCTTGGAACCACGTGCCGCCCCGCAGTGGCGCTGATCGCCGCGGCCTCCAGGCGGCTGCGGAACAATGGAAAGATATCGAATAGCCTTTCTCTTGCGAGAAAGGCGGGACTCGTCCTCGCCGCTGATCCTCCGGCCGCGGCTGCGCCACTGAGGGGGAAGAAAAGATAAATGCTCAAGATCATCGGGCCAATCCGTAGGCCGTAGGGCCGGCGCTGATGGCGGTGGACAAGACAATGCAAACTCCAGCGCGCTCTGCGGTCAAGCCAACGCACGGCGGACAGCCGTTGCCACTGTTGTCAATCTAGTTCTTTTGTTGTCAACTTTCAACTGTAAACTGTCAACTTCGGGTTTCAACTTTGAACTCTCCAACTTTTCAACTTCTTCTTCGTCGCAGGATTCTTTTGACGATCACTTCCAGCTTTGCCTTCACGACTTCCTTGATGGGAGGGTCGATTGAGGTGTTTTCGCATCAGCACATTCTTTGCCGCCCCATTACTCTAATAGGGTACTAAGCACATTCTACAACAATAGGAACATGATCACTTACGCTCATCCAGTCTTCATATTTTCCATATTCTATTGTCCGCACAAGACTGAGCAAATCCTCCGACATAAAGCAATAGTCAATGTGATAGGCTTTTCCCCTGTTTTTCTGAAGAAAAAAGGTGTCTGTTGTTTCCTCACCATGGCTTTCGTTTCGTTTTTCGTGGTAGACACTATAAATTCTTTTTGTTCCAAGCATTTCGACCACATCGGAATGATTGCAGTTTCCATGTTCGACATCCCAAATTGCATTACTATTGAAATCACCGGCAAATATTGTATTTCGAGAATCTACTCTTGAAAGATTTCTATCCAGATATTTCCAAATTTGGCCTATATATCTGAATGCGTGTGAGTTCGTTTGTTGCGCCCAGACAGCGTGAAAATCAGTCCTGTCTTGATTATCACTTATTCTAACAGGCAGAATAAAGCTCAGGTCGGCTTGCACAAATTCAGGGAGAATTTCAATTGACAGGCCTTTCCGTACAAAGACGCCCAATCCGCCATTCTTTGATTTCCCGGTCCATTTGAAATCGTACTTTTCGTGAAAATCATCGGGAAATTTTACTTGCCCGGGGTCTTCACATTCAGAAATAACAGCCAAATCGTGTGGAAGGTCATCAAGATGGTGATATTTCTTCCTGAATGCTTTGTTGCAATTCCAGATAAGAATATTCTTAAGCATGTTTCTATTCCGACGGGGATTTCTTCTTTGGAACCACACCCACAAATTCGGCTATGACCGTAAAACTCTCGCTCTCTGCCTGTGAAATGACAATTGGGCTATATGAAGAATTTGTAGGATGAAGAACTACCTGCTCGTGCCGCCACGTGCCATCTTTGTCGAATTGCTTTTCGGAAGAATACTTCTTTATGGAATATGCACCACCGTAGTCCGGATCATAAGAATTGCGATGCTGAACGAGGATGATCTTGCCGTTTCTTGATCCGACAACGGGAGCCCTGAAGATGCAGTAGCTACCTTCGGAAATTTGCGGTTCCATCGATTTGCCGCTGGCCCGAACGACAAACATGTTGCGGTTGAGCTTTTTCGATTTGCCGATCTTAATCCATCCGCTAACCTCTGCGGGTTCTCCTTCGCCAAAATACCCGCATGCTGCCGCAAAAGAGTAAACCGGAAGGTATTCGGTATATTTGAGATGGTCCTCAATGCTCACTTGAATCGGTGACGTCAAATCCTCGATTTCCCTCCGGACATCTTCTTCGGGCAGCAAATCCGGGAAATCAATGTTCGGGTCCATGTGCTTCTTGAAGTATTCCTCGACCTTCTTATCAACAAAATAGACGCAGCAGCCCTTCATCCCTCGCGACATGAGAACTCGGTAAATATTCTTCACATATTTTTCAAAATCGACCTTGGCCCGTTTGAGGGTGGAGTCACACGTTGCCTCAACGTTCCCGATCAGACTATCCGTCGCAGGATCATATTTCAGGTCATTGCCGACAATCACGCCGATATAATCAAATTCGAATCCCTGGGCGGTGTAAATGCAGCCTACCTGCTCCACGCCCTCGGTCTTATACGCCCATTGATACCACTTGGGAATTCCCTTTGCGACTTTCATGTCACTCTCATCTCTTGCTTCCCAGGGCATGGCGAAATCGCCTATCACAACATCCTTAACAAGCGAGCCGTCGGGATTCGGGTCACTCCACGGCCAGCAATATCCTGCGACCAGCCGGGCGGAATTTGCCTTCTTGAGTTCATTGCTCTTGATGAATTCGTACAAAGCCCTGGGACTATCGAAAATCTTGAACACAAAATTATCATTTTGAGTCAATTTCTTCGGCTTCTTTGAATATCCCAGAACATATTCCAGCCAGTCAAGGTAGCCGTCGGAGCCATTGCACCGGAATTGCGTTACCAATTGAACACTTTCAAATGACGCATTGTACCGCACGGCAATCTGTTCTATCAGCTTTGAGGAACCAACCTCCTGGGACCGGACATTTTGTTTGTCGTCGATGAAGAAAACTGCCGTCTTGGCGCAGCGGACAAGCTGCTCCACCTGCGGCATTTCGGTCCTGTCCTGCTTCTTTGTGTACTGGGAATTGCTCTTGTTTTCGATCCTGTGTGCTTCATCAACAAGCACGACATCAAGTTCATCTTCCTTGACTTTGGAGGGAACAAACCTGCTTAGATTTGAAAACAAGACCCTGCTCTTCTTCCCGACTATATGCATGAGCGCTTCTCGGAACGGCTTGGACTTGCAACCGTAGAAGACGCTTTTGTTCCTGGCAGCAAGTTCGGCCAGCAAGTTCAAGGCAATCACAGTCTTTCCGGTTCCCGGGCCACCGTGAACAATGATAACGCTTTTCTGTTTCGTCTTTTCGGATTTCCGGACTTTGGACATTATGACGTTCTTGGCCACGAGTTGTTCGTTCAGGAGTGAGAAAACAGCTTTGTTCTGATCGACTATTTTCGAGGCATTTTCCAGGAGCTTCCTGGAGGGTTTCACCGGGCTTTGCATGAAACGATTGAAGATTTCAAATCCCTCGCCCTTGGAAAGCAGATGTCTTAGCTTGCCGGCCAATTCCTGGACATCGCCTTTCGAGTAGACCGGGAACTCATAAATCAACTTGTTGTAGCGCTCTGCGAAAAGTCCTTTGCCCGGCTCCTTCGTGTAATTGTGGCAATAGGCGCAGGAGTAAAGATCGAAATTCTCGTCAAGTTCGTAGACCTGAACAAAGCTGATCAAATGATTGTGGTATCCTTCAACCTGCTGCGAAGGATGAGGAACTTTCCTGAAATTTCCGCCAACAAATGTCTCCACGAAATTGTCTTCATCGTCCAATTCCTCAACCTGGGTCCATTGCTTCATTTCGATCAGGACTGTATAGGCCTTCTTATTTTCTCCCCTGCCGAACAACAGGCAGTCGATACGGCCGGTATTGTACGGCACTTCGTACTCGAGGCAGACCATATTGTCAGTAAGACCGGCAATGGAAATGAGATTCTTGAGATGCTGGCAGGAATTGCCCCAGGAGCTGAACTCACTGAGTGAGGGCTTATATCCAATTGAATCCTGAAAAGCCGCTTTCATCAGATCGGCAATGCGATTATTAACGACATCGCTTGAAAACTGCTGAGTAGTACCTTTGTATACTATCAATTTCAGAGCTCCGTATATTTCTTCGCGTTGCCTCTGGACTTTTCAACAGGATATTTGATCTCATTCTTCCTTATCTTGTCATTTGCAGCGGTGAGCAAATCAATATCCAGTTTAGTGCATATCCGCACAAGGTAATTGAAGACATCCCCTATCTCGTCTTTTACCTTTGCAAGCTTCTCAGGGGAAAGTTTGGAGCTTTGTTCTTCCGTCAGCCATTGAAATTCTTCAACAAGCTCGGCCACCTCGACGGAAAGGGCCATGCAAAGATTTTTTGGCGAATGGAATTGATTCCAGTCGCGGTCGACTGCAAACTTTTCGAGCGTATTCGCGATCTTTTTCAACTCATCCATTATTACTCCTGAAATACTAATAAGAGGGATTTATTTACTCAAAGCGTTTTGAGCCCAATATCTTCTAAATAATCAAATGTCGGATCATAATACAATGGATTCCGTGTTGGATCGGCAGTATCCCCCTGCGGCACTACAATCACCATTCCTTGACGGGCACGGGTTAAGAGAACTCGATACGCATTCTTAAGGTAATGCCGACGTTCGGGCTTGTTAATGTGATTCCACCGGTCGCCGCGAAAGGACCAATGTTCCCAGCCTCCGTTTGCATATCTAAAATCCGCATCCCAAGTTACGCATGCCCAATCGAGCTCGAGACCTTGAACATCAAACTCGGTAGCAACATCTTCCAGATAATACGAAGACCGAACATCTTCTTTCCCATCAAGAAACCAATGAATCGGATCCATCGGAGATTTCACATCTATGGCATGTGGTTTTAATCGTTCTGCCTGTGAAGAGACAACAATTCCGTACCGCTCGGACCCACGCGCTTGATTCCTTAGCCATTGTTTGGCCTTCGCAAAATCTCGGGTAAGGACGATAGGATATTTGTCATTTACGTTCTTAAGAGTCTTCTGCGCCTCAGATAATTCCAAATCTAGAACCTGTTTTACAAGTAAGGAAACATTCTCAGCCCGAAACGACCGCATAGAAACCGAGAGGTGCAATTCATCTTGATAGGAAACATGAGGTCTGCTTTTGAGCGCCTTTAGAACGTTGCCGGCACCATATTCACTATCAGTGAGGCGAGATGAAATGTATACATGCCAATTAGGAAATGAACGAATTAACGATTCCACCCATTCGCTAATTCCTGCTTCACCGGTATTAATTTCCTGACCGCCTCCTACCAAGCAAACAACTACTGCCCAATCAGAGTGCCGGTCCAGGCAAGAAATTAGAAATTCTGGTTCGGACTTGTTGAAATCCGGCGTTTTCTTTTTCCGAAGCATGAAATTTGCTGTCTGTTCAAGATTCCACGCCCGTTGGGCTTCGTCAAAAAGCGCCACGTGCTCAATAGGAGGTTTTGATTCATCAACGAGACAATCGTCCCGAAAATGATGCACATTTTGAATAAACATCTTTACATCGCTTAGTACTTCGCCTTTCCTTAGTTTGCGACCTTTTTCTTTTTCGCTTCGGACTTTGTCTCGCGCCAAGGCCTCCCGCAAGATTGCAACAAGCGGGCCATTACCCGACAAGAAGACACTATAAAGATCATTTCTCTTATTAATATGCTTGGTAGCGATATTCAAACCAACCAACGTCTTGCCCGCCCCAGGAACACCCGTAAGAAAACAAATCGATTTATTTGAGTCTGCTTTCGAGTTTCGAATAATCTCTGAAATTGCATCAGAGGTCTGACCGAGGTTTATCGCGCTTGCATCACTGCGGGAAATATCAGTCACTGAATGTCCATTGTAAAGAGCCATTGCTGCTTCAATAATTGTAGGGGTCGGACAGTATCGGCCAGTATTCCACCGTGTGCTATCAATGTCTGCCCCGTCACAAAACCGTAGGATATCATCTAGTACATTACGGAGCTTTCCCGTGGTGCTTTCGATTGGAAACAACAATTTATCGAGGTGAGGCGTGGCAGCGACAATGGGGGTTGCCGTTCTTGCTTTTGTGGGTATTAGTATTGGTGCAATAAAGAGGTCGTGACTAGTTTCGTGAAAGTTCTTTAAATCAAGCGCATAATCCCAGACCTGATCTTTTCCAAAGGAGGAGAAATCCTTTTCACCGACTTTGAATTCGATTACAAAAATTACCGGGCCAATAAGAAGAACGACATCTATGCGCTTGCCCATTCGCGGAATTGAATACTCAAAATAGACAGAACCTTTTCGACCCTCGAGAACATTTCGCAGAATGATAATTTCTTCCTGCCATGCATCAAGTTGAGGCTTCCCCAAATCAAAATCGCTTCGGCTAGCGAGCTTGCCGAGAATTTCATCAGAAGATGTACTCAAGAAGCCACTAATTGAATCGGAATAGTATTTTGCCGATCCCAGTAATTTGACCGATGTATCCCACTTAATTTGACCGAGACGATGTCTTTACAAAAAGCTATTAACGATAATATAAATCAGTTATCAACATGGTCGGTCATTTTGATTGGGA
>Ga0182027_10010139_pt1 | contig 13437 bp, 18 predicted proteins | sample 712E1DmetaG_FD_121300 | JGI IMG/M metagenome (GOLD analysis project Ga0182027, IMG submission 121300) | Permafrost microbial communities from Stordalen Mire, Sweden - 712E1D metaG (Illumina Assembly) | ecosystem: Environmental > Terrestrial > Soil > Wetlands > Permafrost | place: Sweden...
ACTTTTTACGGGTTCAGGAGCTACGCAAGCCATGCCAAGCTCATTGAAGTGGAACAATCCAAAGCTCTAGGGCCGAGACACAGTCTCCCTGCGATCCTCCTCTATGCGTTATCGATTGTCCTGGCGTTTATAAATGTATATTTATCCCTGGCATGCTTTTTCATCGTTCCCATGCTGTATTTTGTGCCAACGATTCTTCAAAACCTTACACAGTAGTAAAGGAGTGTAAAAATGGAAATCAAACGAATTGGTTCACAGCCTTCCGGCAAAGGACAGACTGAATATTTTACCGGCACTGTACGGATTGATCCTTTGTTCCAACCAAACGATCCCACGCGCGCATCCGGCGCAAGTGTCACGTTCGAGCCCGGTGCCCGGAGCGCCTGGCATACCCACCTGCTGGGTCAGACCCTGATCGTGACGGCTGGCTGCGGACGGGTACAGAGTTGGGGAGGTCCGATTGAAGACATTCGGCCAGGGGACGTGGTCTGGTGTCCACCAGGGGAGAAGCATTGGCATGGCGCCGCGCCAACCACGGCCATGACGCATATCTCCATTGTGGAACAAGTCGACGGCAAGTCCGCTGATTGGATGGAACATGTCAGCGACGAACAATACCAGACCGGATCAAAGACTGAATAACTGGAGATAATTATTATGCGTGCAACTGTAATGTATGGTGCCGGGGATGTCCGTGTCGAGAACGTCCCGGATGCCCGAATCATTGAACCAACCGACGCCCTGGTAGTCGTCACACGTGCGGCCATCTGCGGCAGCGATCTCTGGCCTTATAAGAAGATGGTGCCCAGCGAGACCGGCAACCGCATGGGACATGAATTTATCGGTGTTGTCGAGGCCGTGGGCGGCAATGTCCGCAAAATCAAGGTCGGTGATCTTGTCGCGGCACCATTCGCATGGTCCGATGGAACCTGCATCTTTTGTCAGCAAGGGCTGCAAACCTCCTGCCTGCATGGAGGTTTTTGGGGCGGCACTGAGCTCGATGGAGGTCAGGGAGAAGCAGTTCGCGTCCCGCAGGCAGACGGCACACTTGTCCCTCTGCCGGTCCGCGCAGACAACGAACTGATGCCTTCGCTTCTGACGCTCACGGATGTCATGTCAACCGGGCATCACGCTGCCCTAGCGGCCAAAGTTGGCCCCGGTAAGAGCGTAGCGGTTGTCGGCGGCGGTGCAGTTGGCTTGTGCGGTGTGATCGCCGCCCGTCGCCTCGGCGCAGAACAGATCATCTTCCTAGATCGCCATCCCGACCGGATTGCGCTCGCGAAAGAGTTCGGTGCAACAGATATCGTTAGTGAGCGGGGCAATGAAGCAGTCGAGCACGTGCGCGGGCTTACCAAAGGCTTCGGTGTCCACTCTGTTCTTGAGTGTGTGGGTTATGAAGAGTCGACGCTCACGGCGCTCAGCATTGTGCGCCCGGGCGGCGCGGTTGGTCGTGTTGGGGTTCCGCAAGATGAGAAAATGCCAGCCGCTTTACCTACCTTCTTCAATAACATCACCATCTCGGGTGGTCCCGCCCCAGCCCGCGCCTACATCGAGGAGTTAATGCCAGATGTTCTCGAAGGCAAAATCGAACCGGGTCGAGTCTTCGATCGAGTCATTTACTTGAACGACATGCCGGATGGCTACCGAGCGATGAATGAGCGCGAAACGATCAAGGTCTTAATCAAGTTCTAAAATAAGGAGATGTTCCGATGACTACATGGACGAGCGATGAGCTCAACAAGATAGGAACCGCGGAAGAATTACGGATTGCTTCCTTGAGACATGACGGCACATTGCGAACCGCGGTGATCATTTGGGTTGTCCGCCTTGGCAACGATCTCTATGTTCGATCTGTGAATGGGCGCACATCCGCTTGGTTTCGTGGCACTCAGACGCGCCATGAAGGTCACATCCATGCAGGCGGCGTGGATAAAGATGTTACCTTCGTGGAGGAGTCCGCTCCCGATATCAACGAACAGATCGATAATGCCTATCGCACAAAATACCGCCGCTCCTCGTCAAGTGTAGACCACATTTTGAGACGTGATGCACGAGCAGCGACGATCAAACTAGTACCACGATCAACAAGCTCTTAGTCTACAGCGCTGTTTCTAGCGCGGTGCGAGGGCGCAGCCACTCCAAGGTGATGGAAGGCGAAGCGCCGCGGAGTTATTGCCGAAGCGTGAAGCGATTTTACGAATGAAAGGAACGGAGGCGATCCCCGTAGGGCCTTGCTCTCTTGTCAATGAGACGGCTCGCCCACTGCTTCCATAAGGTCATTAGTCTTATCATCTTTTTAAACTTGATAACCTATGGACACAATGGACACAATGGACGGGACAGCGATCCAGGATTATGCACCGGGCTAGCATTCGAACTGGTACAACAAACTGAGGCAGGTCACGTTGACAGCTTGTAGCACAGCATCAACCGCGACTCAGTCATCAAAGACGAAATCGTTCACGGGTCAAGCAGAACTCATCGTCGGCATTTTCAAATTGAAAGGAACTGATCAGGCTATAACGACGAAGCAAGCCTCAGAGCTTTTGCCACTTTGGGAAGCGATAAGAGTCTTGGTAGCTAGTGATACTTCGGCTCAGCAAGATGTGTCTGCATTTGAACAATCTTTGAACACAGGCACTACGATTCAAAGTTCAAGCACATCAACCACAAGCAGCAGAAGTAGTAGTAGCAGTTCTGGTGGTCCGCCTGATGGCGGTGGCCCAGGCGGAGATTCGTTGAGCGGTGTTGTGTCAGGTTCGTCGCAAGTACAGAATTCGACGACAAGCACAAAGTCCGTTCAAGGAACGAGTCAAACATTAACTCAAATTCCAACTGCTTTGCTGGATGCCGTCATCAAACTCATGAAGACAAGGTTGACCGCATAATCCAGCACGGAACTTCATAAGCACGCGGCGCTGATAATGTCAATCGGCGCCGTTTTGATTTATTCAAGGCTCTCTTCTTTAGTGAGTGGTTCGAGAGTAATTAGAAAGGAAGTGATTCGAGTTCCCGTGAAATTGTTCCGCTGCTCATCGCAAAGCCCCATCTGGTGTCATAGCCGCGGCCCAGGCTAGCTCAGCCACATCGTAAGCTGCTCGTGGGCGTCCCAAACGATGTGCATTTCGACGCCGCTTTTTATAAAGCTCTCCCCCATTTTCCAACCAGTGACACATCACCTCGAGAACTTCTATCGGATCTCGGGCGAGGTTGCCAGCCTTGCCATTGATAACATAATCGGCATTACCAGTTTCCTGGCCCGGTATGACATCTATCAGGATAAGAGGCAGGCGACACGCCAGCGCCTCGGTGACCGTCAAACCACCCGCCTTTGCCAGCACGCAATCTGAGGCTCTCATTAAAGGTACCATATCGGCAACGAAATTGTATCGGTGGGCCTCCACATGCCATTCCGCTTCCTCGAAACGCTGGTAAAGGGCACCATCTCCCCCAGCGACGATAGCCAGTTGCAGTGGCAGGCCGGAATGATTCAGAACACGTAACGAATCGTACATATTCTCAACACGTTTACTGCCGATGGCAATGATGGTGAACAGATCCGCACGCCATCCCAGCCTTAAGCGAAGGGAGGCTTGAGCTCGTTTCCCCTTCGCCAGGCCTGGATGGACCGGAATGCCTGTGATTTTCACCTTTTCGGGATCAAGATCGGCCTCGACCGCCAGATCGAAGACGGTTTGGGTGGGCACCAGGTACAAATCTGACGCTGGATGGAACCATAATTTGTGTACGACACCTAGGTCTGTGACAACGGTAAGCAATGGGATGCGGCGTTTATCAAGGCTGAAGATCGCCGATAGAATAGCCGGATATACCGGATAAACGCAAACGATGGCGTCCGGTTGATGCTGATGGACGATCTCGCGTAAGACATTGAATAATAGCAACGTCAGCGCGCTCTCAATTAGATCGCTTGCCACTTGGGCATCACTGACCCGATACCCCAATTTATACAGGTCGGGCATCTCCCGAATTAATCGATCGTAATTAATCTGTTCGTCCCGCAAAAATGCGGGGGCACGCTCATCATCCAGAGGATTGACGATTTCTACCATACAGTCCTGGCCATGGGTTTCTTGCAGCGCTTCCGCGATTGCGTTGGCGGCGCTGCGGTGGCCGTAGCCAAAATCGGCCGTCAAGATAAGGACGCGCTTGGGACCTTTTGGATTGCTTTTACTACTCATCCCTTACTGCCTCCGGAACTTATTTTACATGCATTTTCTATCCTGCTTATTTCGAAATAACCTAGCCAAGCCGAATGCCGCATCCGGGCTAGATCTCGCTGGCCCATCATGGTGTGCTGTTCTTGGATGAGCTGCCCGAGTTTTGCACCCATGTGTTAGAGTTGCCGCGCTAGCCGCTGGAAGAGAGGTGGTTACCATCAGCTGGGCGCAAGTTAGGTGACGCTAAAGCGCAACCAGCACCCATCCGGATTCGATTTTTGTTGTGTAGCTGCCGATCGATTCGGTACGGACGTGCTGCATTAGCATGCCGACGTTCTTGAGAAACGCTTCAGTCCGCGGCGGAGGAGTCTCGTTTCCCAAATAGGTAGGCACGCGCCCCGCGAGCGCCTCGCCTGTCGTGACGTCAAACTGGGCGCAATGCATGGCACAGGTGAGAATGGAACCGTCAAGTGTTCCCACTTCAAGTGGTGCATTCATATGACCGCAGCGTCTATCGATTGCATAGAAACTCCCACCATAGTTACAGATGACGAGCTCGCGGCCGCTGATCTCGACCGCCTTCATTCCGCCCGGTGCAATATCGGCGGTCTGGATTGCCTGAACGAAGTTGTCACTCAAGGCCCATCTCCTTCGCCGACAACTGCGGCAAACTGTCCGGGTTCATGATATCCTGATGCACGAACAAGCCACACCAGCAACGCTGCATGGCGTCGAAATGTTTGCGGTGGAATGGAATACACGGGCAAACAATCTGCATGTCGCGAGTGCGGTCGCGCCGGATCGGCTGGCAGGGGCAGAAGGGAATCCCGTGCTTCTCCTCAAGCTTCACCTCCTGCTCGAGGAGAAAGTCTGCCAGGTCGGTATCCGGCGTAAACTTGAACCCCAGCGGCTCGACGACCTGGCTGTAAAAATGGCGCAGCGCCTTCTTCCTGGATTCGGTATTCATTCGAGGCCTACTCTAAATGCCCATCAGTTTTGCATACACATCGGGCTGATAGCCTGCGACTACCTGATCACCAATCCGAACGAACGGGAAACCGTTGGCCCCTTCGGCATCCAGCTCGGCCATGATCTTGTCTTGAGTTGCTTCATTAGCGAGGTCGTAATCCGTGAATTCGAACGGGATATTATGTTCGGTGAAGAACTTCTTGGTCTTCCTGCACCAGGGGCAGGTGGACAAAGTATACATTTTAACCTTTACCATTGCTTTCTCCTTTTAGCCTAGGCTGACGAACAGTTTGCCCGCCTCGGTCTTAACGGGGTATACCGCAAGGCCGAGTTCAGGTGCATCAATGAATCGACCCGTCCGGATGTCAAAGCGCCAATCGTGGCACGAACAGGTCAGGGTGTAACCGTCGAGAGTGCCAGTAAACAGCGGGCAGGCCATGTGCGCACACTTGCCCGAGACAGCATAGAGCATCCCGCTAACGCAAGCGACGACAACATTAACCCCGAGCGGATAAACCGGCGTCATGCCACCCTCTGGCAACGCCTTCTCTTCCATCACATAGATCCACTTCATCGTTTCCTCTTATCCTCTGCCATCAGCAAGACACGTTTATCGTTCTGCACAACAAAACCTCCTGACACCCACTACCATTACTACTACACCACGCTAAACAAAGAGCCTGATTACCTCGCCGTGCCGATATGACAGGATTGAATGCTAAGGTTGGGATGTTGGGGAATATATTAATTCCCACACAACCAGAATTTGATGAAAACCCAATTTCGATTTCATTCCACCGGCTCAATTTCGCCCTTCAACTCCGAAACTGTTTCGATGCGAGGTTCGTAATATTGGTGTAGGCGATCTTTTGTTCGTAGCCCTCAGCATGAGTCACCGTGTTGCCGGTTGCCGGTTCAATCCAGATGACCATATATACATTATCCTTGTGTGTTTGGAATAAACAAGTTTTATTGGGCTCTCTGGGAATCGCCGGGCGAGAAAGAAAAAAAAGGGTGTTCGGCGGGTGAAGTCCGCCGAACACCCCATATCTTCCCTTACGTCACGGTGATTCCCAACGAATCTTTTATTGTTGTCAGTTTTTAATAACCGTACTCAACAAACAAATCATTGTTGACAGACCAAACACCGGGTGTACTCCATGCAATTCTTTCGGCTTCTTCTTTTTGATACCATGAACCAACTGCACCGGTTAGGGTTATTTTAGTTCCCGATACTTTTACTTTAACATCCTTGCTGTTTAGAGACCAATTACGGTTGAGTGCCGACTCAACCTTCTCTTTTTCTATCTCGTCATGCGTTTCAGATTTAACTTTGATATTGTTTGTTACTCCTTTTACGCCGCTAAGGTAGTTTACAGCATTTTTCGCTGCTTCTTTTTGATAATTCCAAGGCAACTCACCATCCAAAGTAATCCACCCATCTTCAACTTTTACTTTTACTTTGTCTTTTGGTACCACCCAATTTGACTTCAATGCATTTAATACTTCATTAGCAATATCGGCATTACTCTTATTCCATGAGCTGCTGAATTTAATTTCAATTTTTTCAACTACCGCTTTTACACCTGCAACACTTTTAGCAGCATTCTCAGCTTCCAGTTTCTTAGAATAACTATCAACAACTCCTGTTAGGCTGACAACTCCATCTTTAGCTGTAACACCAATTTCTGCGGCATTCAATAATGGCTCCCATTTGATGGCATTTTGAACATCCTTTTGTAACTCTTCATTTGTCTTCATAATAATTTCTCCTATTCATTTTTTCGCGCAAGATTGCGACAACATCGATTTAAGTTATCACCTAAATAGTATAGTATTATGTCTTCCCAGCCGTATCCTGCTGTTGGGGAGTTTTGTTCTCCACCACTTGGGGGAGGCTGCTTATGCTGCCAGTGCCATGAATTCCAGTTTTTCCTTGCTGCGTTCCAGGTGGATGGTCTCGTCTTGGTGAAACTCGCCATCCAGGGTCTTGACTGTCAGGGAATCCTGAAGTTCGCGCTGGATGGCTTGTTCGAGAGGTCGGGACCCGTAATCAGAATGATAACTAACTTCGACTGGTTAGGTGCGCGTTACCTAATGCGTCTTGGTTGTGTGTGCAATTGGACCGCCACTCGTTTGATGTTTTCCAATTGATTCGCAGCAGTCAACGTCTGATTCCGCCGCAGCAGCACATTGCCTCCGATTGCGGCGACCAGTTTTATAACTTACATCCCAGCGAATGGGCGTTCATGCGGGTGTGGCCACCAACACGGCTTTGATGGTGTGCATGCGATTCTCCGCCTAAGTAAAGAGATTGATGCGTCAGACTCTAACACATCATCAGTGACTTCAAGTTCGCTCAAGCCGTATTTCTCGTGTATCTGTCGCCCAACCTCGGTGTCGAGATTATGGAACGCCGGGAGGCAGTGCATAAAACATGTACGGGGCTTCTTGGTTGCCTGCATCAGAGTCGTAGTTACCTGGCGGGGCAACAATTGATCGATACATTTCTTCCACACGTCCTCCGGTTCACCCATCGACACCCAGACATCGGTGTATAGGAAGTCAGCACCTGCAATAGCCTTCAAAGGATCGTTGTGTGCTCCGGTGGCGCGCGCCAGTTCTTACATCTCTGCTATTAGACTGTTTTCTTTTTTGGGACCATTCGTCCCATGAAATCACAATTAAGTAATATTTGCAAGGATCAGCAGATTATGGATGGGGGGTGTAATCAGTCCGAAACGCGATCTGGATCTGATCCAAGTCTTGGCAGATCAAGTGCACAGTATGGCACTGTGTCGCCCGTTACTGCTGGCAGTGGATGGCTTGGCCAGTTACGTGAGTGCGTTTCGGAATGCGTTTCGCAGCAAGTTTCCGCGGAAGCGGGGCGAAATGGGACGCTGCAAGATGATCGAGTGGCCGAACATTGCAATCGTGCAGGTGGTGAAGCAGCGCCTCGAAGGCATGTTGAATAGCGATCGACAGATCGTTCAGGGTGCCGAAGCGATAGTGTCGAATCTCATCCATGCCACCTAACATGGTCAGGGTGGAATCAACACGGCCTTTATTGAACGGATCAATGCCACCTTTCGTCAGTGCATTCACTTTCGAAGTCGGTGCATCCGTTGCTTGGCGTAACAAGCGGATTCTTTGCAGACGGCATGTACCTCGTCGGGTGTTTCTATAACTTCTGCGATTTTCAACGCCCTGCGCCCTTTCAGGGTCACAGCTCACGCTTGAAATTGTCTGTTAGCTCTTTCCGCCATCATTGGGTCCAAAGAACCCCTGCAATTGCCGCAGGTCTCACCGATAATCTATGGACACCTGCCGAGTTGTTTGCATGCAAAGTGCCTCCGCCCCGTTGGAAGCCGCCGGTTCAACGCGGCAGGCCTTCTGCCGCTATGCTTCAATGGATCCAACAATGGGCAACTTACTACGCTAATTGCGGTGACACCTGTCGAATACTTGAACTTGCGTATAGCATTTAAGACAGCTAGAAAGAAATGCCAGGTGCGTTTGGGAGTAGATTATTCGATGGCTAGGGAACGAGAATGTCGAGCCCTTCTATACCCGCTGTCAACCGATTCACCCGACGTCCAACCACCGGACTTAGCCTGGGTGCTCATCCCGTATAACCGGTTATTACAGAAGGTTCTTATGTTACACTTTGGCATCCTTGAACTATTCATCATCCTGGCAATTGTCGTTTTACTGTTTGGTGTAGACTATATCAGCACCTTGATGAAAGAAGCAGGAAAAGGGATTCATTGCTTCTGAGACGGCTCTTCAGGAAAAGAGGAAGACAAGTAGAGTGCACGAACTTTCCGTTAGCGAGTCAATTTTAGAAATCGCCTTGCGTCACGCATACCAGGCGGGAGCGACGCAGGTCACTGATCTATACCTGGTTATCGGTCAACTTACTTCGATCGTAGATGAATCGGTACAATTCTACTGGGACATCATCGCCAAAGGTACGGCCGCTGAAGGAGCACGCCTGCATTTCCGTCGCATCCCGGCCGAATTCCTATGCCTGGATTGTGGAAAAATCTATGCCCCCGGCAAAGAAATCCTCGCCTGCCCCCAATGCCAGAGCACACGGGTTAAGGTTGCAGCCGGTGACGAGTTCCAGTTAGATTCCATAGATGTTGAAACGGCTAGCACGCCGGCCTCAACTTCATCGGAGAAATAACATGCCACAAAACATTTCCGTTGTTGAGAAAATACTTTCCGCCAACGACCGCCTAGCGCAGGAAAACCGCACCCGGATTGACTCCGCTGGGGTATTTTCCATCAATATTATGGCCTCGCCCGGCGCAGGAAAGACCTTGCTTATCGAGCAAACCATACGAGCCCTGCAGAGCAAATTACGGATCGGCATGATCAACGGTGATATCGCCACCAGCCTGGATGCCGACCGTGCCGCCGCCGCAGGCGCCCAGGCAGTGCAAATCAATACCGGCGGGGAATGTCACCTGGATGCAATTATGCTCCAAGAAGCCTTGCTGCGCATGGACTTGTCTACCATTGACTTGCTGATTGTTGAGAACGTGGGCAACCTCATCTGTCCGGCTAGTTTTATGCTTGGAACTCATAAAAACATCTTGGTAGCATCCATCCCCGAAGGCGACGATAAGCCATATAAATATCCTGGCATGTATCGTGGCGCGGATGCAGTGGTGATCAATAAAATTGACTTACTCCCGTACGTCTCCTTCCGTATGGACTATTTTCAGAAAGGTATCGAGGTGCTTAACCCGGGAGTAGTTCAGTTCCAGCTCTCTTGTCGAACTGGCGAAGGGTTGGAAGCCTGGCGGGATTGGCTTGTATCGCAACTCAAATAAGAGCAAGAAAGATCTCAATCCGAGCGGAAGTTCCCGGATAGAGGACAGAAACGCTCTACTGAGCGTTTTGTCGTTAACCGGGATTTGATCTCTTGCCACTAAATGCTCAACCGCCCACGCTCATTATCATCTCACCATTGATGTTGTTATTATAAGAATAGAGATTCCCAGCGCTAATACGCATCGAGGCAAAGATATATAGTGTCAAATATGAACGAAAAACAGGCCCTACCCCCACTTTTCCCAAATACATATCCAACCCCGCCTTATCAGCCTAAAAACATAAGAGTTGTGTGAAGTTTTTCTTTCACCCAATGGGTGAAAGAAAAACTGGCATGTAAAATTTAAAGGAGAAAAACAACCACGAAAAGGGACTTAATTGTGATCAACAAAATTGATTTTGCAGCTAAGAATCTTACGTCAAATGCAGGCCTATTTCTTCGCTGAACTTACAAAGTTCCATCAAAATTTTCACCCACTTTGGGCGAAAATGATGGCAAATTTATTTCGACGTGGAATTTCTGTACTTATTATAATGTAGTTATAATCTGACACCCATGGCAATTGACTGTTTTGGCCGCGACATTAACCATGTACGCATCACTCTCACCAACCACTGCGTTCTAGAAGACCGAATCTTTTATCCAAACCCGGAATGGATGCAGGATGATGAAATCGCGAATTGGAATAAATTATAATGTGGTTTGATGATCCTGACCGACACTCTCCACCGCCCTCTACGCGACTTGCGGATTTCCGTCACTGACCGGTGTAACTTCCGCTGTGTTTATTGCATGCCCAGGGAAGTCTTTGGGCCAGATTATCAATTTCTGGTCCGCGCTCAAATTCTGACGTTTGAAGAGATTGCGCGGCTGGTTCGCATTTTCGTCGGACGCGGCGTTCGCAAGATTCGGTTAACTGGCGGCGAGCCGTTGGTGCGCCGCGACCTGCATCTGCTGGTCGCTATGATAGCTGGTATCCCCGATCTCGATCTGACTCTGACAACGAACGGCTCCTTGCTTACTAGGCAGGCTCGCCTCCTCAAAGACGCTGGATTAAAACGCGTAACCGTCAGCCTCGACTCGCTCGATAACAAGATATTCAAAGCCGTGAACGATGTGGATTTTCCGGTGGAAAAGGTTCTGGAGGGAATGGATGCAGCCGCCAAGGTTGGCTTGGGTCCAATCAAGATGAACATGGTAGTCAAGCGCGGAATGAACGAATCGAGTATATTACCCATGGCGCGTTTCTTCCGTGAAAAAGGCTACATTCTGCGCTTCATCGAATATATGGATGTGGGACATACCAACGGTTGGAGGATGGACGATGTGGTTTCGGCAAGTGAAATCATCAAGATAATCAACGCTGAGATGCCGCTGGAACCGCTTGGCCCAAACTATCAGGGCGAGGTTGCCGGCCGCTGGCGATATAAAGATGGGAGCGGCGAGATCGGCGTTATTGCATCCGTGACACAGCCCTTTTGCCGCGATTGTAGCCGGGCCCGCCTTTCTGCAGAAGGCGATTTATATACCTGTCTCTTCGCCGTCAAAGGGACCAACCTTCGCAATTTGATACGCGGCGGGGCAACCGATGATGAAATTTCGCAAGCCATCGCCAGCGTGTGGAATAAACGCAGCGACCGCTACTCGGAGCTTCGATCTGAAAACACAATCTCATTGCCCAAAGTCGAGATGTCGCACATTGGCGGATGAGAGAACCCGCCCCATCCTAAACTTTCTGCCCGCACTTCCTAAGGAGATCCTTTTGCTTTCACCTGATGGCATCCAAGCCGTTTTCTGTGACTTCGATGGAACGCTTCGTCACAACCTTCCCGCTGGCTGGGAGGTTTTTGCGTTATACGCTGACGAACTTTGCCGATCACAGCGAGAAATTCAGTCACGATGTTCTCAATCGTTATGTGGCCGGAGAACGGCTACAACCGAAATTGACCTAGGAAAACGTCAAAGGCAACGTTGTTCAAACTCCAAAAGGTTTTGTTGTTTTTGATGATGCGGTAGCCGACAAGAACTTTTCGCATGAGATTGAGTTAGTCGGCGTCAGTTTAGTGGGAATGCACATGATGTGATCAACGGTATAGGCATCGTCACGCGTGTGTTTTTGTCAATTGCGTAAAGACGATTTCTACAACCCATCGACGAGGTAAGACTTGAAAGCCTCTGACATTTTCGGAGCGTTTGACGATCTCCAAAGTCCAACCAAATCGTTGGCGAACAGTTTCAACGATGGATGCATAAGCTCCATCCGCCCCGATCAGTTTTAAGCGACACCAGCGATTATGAATCCTGTGTTTGATGCGATCAAACAATTTTTGCAAGATCAGGAGGCATCCAGCTCCATCCTGAATGCTGGCGCTGTGTACCCCTACCAGCAAAACCAAGCCCAAGACATCCACCGATCAGATGCCGCTTCCTGCCTGAGGTTTGCTTGTACACATCCACGACGCGTTCTTCTTCGCCTTCCGAAGTCTTCACACTCCGGCTGTCGACCACTGCCGCACTGGCCTGCTCGTTTCGTTCAGCCTTCTTCCACACTTTCTGCACCAGCTTTTGATTTATTCGTTCCCACAAGCCTGCCTTCTTCCAACTCCAATAATAAAAGTGTACGGTTTGCCGTAGCAGAAAATTGATCGGCAGATTGCGCCACTGGCAGCCGATGCGGTTGACATAGAAGATCGCATTCAGGATTTGCCACTTCCCCCAATTTGGGCAGCCGGCCTCTTTCAACGCTTGGAAAAAATCCATAATCTGCTGCCATTCGGTATACTTCAGGTCGGTCGAGTAAGTTTGGGTGAATTTGGTCATTCTCCCATCTTACCCGACCATTTTTTAAAACACTCTCTTAGGACAATGTCTTTCCAACGAAACGCGCGGCGTCGCAGGGCATCCTGCTTTGCGTGGCTGTCCTGCCCGCACCCAACCACCGCGGCAGACAGCACGCCGTGCAGGACACGCTAAAGCATCATACCCTAAACGCTCACCGTATTCGCAGAGCGCGCCTCATTCAGTTAGCTCCGCTTTCTCCGGAGGCCTCTTGCGGTTTCGCTTCCTCATTCCACTCTCTACGGCCACCTTCGCTCAAAAACAAAAACACCTGCTGCGGACCGCCTCCGTTCCCTCCATTCGTCAAATCGCTTCATTACTACGCGGCACTTCGCCCTCCCTCACTTCGGATGGGCTCACTCTTCGAGTGCGATGTCGCCCTCGCGCCATGGTTTTCTCATTATCGCTTGACAGTTTTTGGGTATCGTGGCGCGTCAATCTTAATCAGGCTTAGAATTCGCCATATCTGGCTAAGGTCATTTATTTTGAGCGACAAAACCAGACTTTGAGAAAACCATGCCCTCGCGCACTGCGATCAGCTGAATCACTATCCAGTGTGCTATAATTTTTATAATTAAGGAAATGCTTAATCCTATGCGCGATATC
>Ga0182027_10010140_pt1 | contig 13437 bp, 13 predicted proteins | sample 712E1DmetaG_FD_121300 | JGI IMG/M metagenome (GOLD analysis project Ga0182027, IMG submission 121300) | Permafrost microbial communities from Stordalen Mire, Sweden - 712E1D metaG (Illumina Assembly) | ecosystem: Environmental > Terrestrial > Soil > Wetlands > Permafrost | place: Sweden...
CTCGGGCGACGTGTGGTGCGACACCACCGGGGGCCTCAACATCCTCAAGATCATCTAATCACCGGCCTCGTGGCCGTTGGACTTTTCGCCAGCTAAAAATTGGGGCTTGACTTTCCACCACCGTGACCACGGCCTCCTTGGTCGGCAAAACGATCACCATCAAAAACGGCCTCATCACAGCGTTCGCGTAACCGCCGGCAGGCTTGCATTCAAGTGGGGCACCGGTCATAGCAAAGGTTCCATGAAGTCACTGCCAAATCAAATCTTCACCATCGAGATCCCCGGCATAAAGAGCCCGATCACCGCCGCTTCGCTTCTGAAACTCTGCCTTGCCAACCCTCCGCAGGGCGGTTTCGACTACAAGGAGATGCGCGCCAGAAATAAGATTGAGGACGCCGTTGAGAAGGTCGAACCGGGCGGTACGATCGAGCTGGAGGACGCCGACCATGCGGTTGCCATGCAATGCGTGCAGGCCATGCGCTGGGGCATCCGCCACAAGGATCTGGCCAAGTTCGGGGAACTGTTCGGGGCCTAGCCGAACGGCAAATTGTCGGTGGCTTCCTCCGGAAGCTCTGGCTCAGGTGTTCGCACCTGGGCCTTTTCTTTGGGCAGCTCGGCAAACGGGGCCAGCGTATACATGGCCGTTCCACTCTGACCCGTGGCTGGGATAAACAGAACCAGCCCCATCGAAATCCAGCCCTGGATGGCCTCGTACAGCTTCCCTCGGCTGATGGGCTTGGTTCCGTTGGCCGCCTTTTGGATCGTATTGAGATCGGCTGCCGGCTGACCGGGCTTGGGGAAGAAGGGTCGATAGACGGCAAAGGATTCGGTTACTTCCCGGCCTTTTCTTGGAGCTTCGGAATGGTCTTCAACTGGCGGAGGATCGGCATCGCGCAATTCCCAGAAGATCGCCGGCAGCTTCCGCTTCCTACCCGGGATCTCGATCAGGCTCTTCGAGTGCTTCAGTGGGATCGTGTCGACCGGCTCGTCGCGCCAGCCTGCGCCGGCCTCGACGCGCTTCGTCACGCCGGCGCGCATGCCGCGCTTGGCCAGCACGAGGTTGAAGTTCCCTTTATCGACCGCCGGCCGAAGCGACATGATGAAGCGCGCCCAGTTAATGATCTCGGCTCCGCCGGCCATGTCGTACATGACTTCGTGCCAGAGCCGCTCCGCCCGATCCTTCCCAGTCGCCGGCTTGGTTGTATGGTGGACGAGGATATAGCCGAAGGCCGGAGGATCGTTGATCCCGTTCAGCCCCTCGCGCAAAAACTTTCCCAGATCGGCCGCCTGCGTCACGTCGCCATCCATAAACGCCTGTAGGGGGTTTATCCATACGAGATCCGGTCGGTGATCTTCGATCAGATGGCGCAGGTTAAGCAGGAACTTCTCACCCCGGTTCTTTCGGTCGGTATGGATTCGCACGCGCTGGTTTACGAGCTTGGCGTCGCTCTCCGACAAATTGAGCCCGAAGCGAAGCGACGTTGCCACCTCGGCAATATCGCCCGGTGAATCTTCCGCCTGCACCATCAGCGAGGTGAGCGGACCGTTTGACTGCATCCCGAAGGCGTTTCGGTTGAGCGCCCACAACGCCGCCATCTGTTTCTCAATCGAGCTTTTGCCGATGCCGGATGTTCCGACCAAAACCCCGCCGTCGCCGCGGTTCAGATAGCGGTTGCCCACCAGAATCGATCTATCTCCATCGGGCGGAAGCTCGAAGTCGAACAGCCCGACCGGATCCGGGCGCTTAACTCCGTTGAGCTGGGCCAGCGAGGCGAATTGCTGCTGGGCATTGCCCAGAAAAGCGTCATCTTGGCCGTCCCATCCAAAACACTGCTCGACCGTCGATGTCGCGATCTTGATGGCCTCGCGGATCTGGTAGAGCTGGCGGACCTTGGCGATGAAGTATTGCGCCTGAACCGTCGTGCCAATTCGAGAGCTGACTTGAATCAGATATGGGACTCCGCCCACTGCATCGAGCTGGTGAGCTTCGCGCAGTTCTTCGATCAGGATTTCAATCCCAGCCGGCTTCTTCGATAGGTGCATCTCTACCAGCTTCTCGAAGATAATGCGGTTCGGTGGGAAGTAGAACGCAGCGGGAGAAAGATGGCCGTCGATGCACTTGGCGATCGTGTCCGAGCCATCGAGCAGGCAGCACGAAATCAGGTATTCCTCAGCCTCCATGCTGTGCGGCGGCGTGCGGCCGACGAAAGATCCGGTGGTGATGATCTCAGCGCGCGGCGGCGGAAGCTGGCGCTCGGAAGGAGTCCATTTGTCGATTTTGTCTAGGGGAACCTGGCGCGGAGAAGGCCTTGGCTGTTGAGGTTTCGGAGCCGCCGGCCTGGGTGCTGGTGGATCGGGCTTTCGCTCGGGCTCGGGATCGCTAAAGTCTATGTCGATCATGCGGTCTGGCGCACGCCTCGGAACGGCCGGCTCGGGCAGGTTCCATCTTCTGATTCGGCCCGCTCGCGCTCTCGGCGCTGCTGCTGGCCTTTGGCGAAATTGTAGAGCTGGGCCTTCCCAGCCGGAGGCTCGATCACTCCTTTCGGGCGAGCCACGGAAAACAAACCACGCCGGAACAGGTCCGGCCAAACCTCTTCAGGTTTCATGGGCAATGAAACGCCGCGGCCGGAATAGGACCGGCCACGGCGTTGACTGTGAAAGCCTACTAGGCCGGGATCGGAAGCGGCAGCGTCGTACCCGTCAGGATCGGAAGACCAGTTCCAGCAGCAACCTCAGCTCGCATCGCGTCGAGCGCGGCCTCGATGACTTTGTGCGGGCGGATCAACTCGTAGAACAAAACCAGCGTCCCTTCTTTGATCCGGTAACGAAACCACGCCTCGACTGAGTAACTCGGCCCCTTCATGAATACCGGGATCTGGATCGTCAGCTTTTCTGGGAGCGTCAGGCTACCACGGACGCCGACCGTCGTTGTGCTTTCGTAGGCGAATTCCCGATCGCCATTCTGAAGACGTTGGGCGGATTTGAAACGGCCGCTGGTTGTTGCCTCGATCGACTGGGCCATCTCAATGATGTCGGCGGCCTTGGGGTCGATGATGTCCAGGCGATTGTCTTCGAGGAAGCGCGCGAAGGTCTCTTGGTTCATCGCCAGAGTGTTGCTGCCTGCCCATTTTTTCCACTCCGGAGCCAGCTCAAGGATAAAGTTGCAGCGATGTTCACACCAGTCCGCACCTTCCGGACCGTGATAATCAATGAAGGCTGTAAATGAACCTGTATCATCGTCCGTCTCGCAAAAGAGCATCGTGTTCGGCGCTTTGAAGCGATTGACGTAAGCGATGAAACTGGCGGTGTCTCGAACGGTCGCAACGGCGCGCCGGCGAAGCGGCGTAATGAGGTAACGCTCGATCGATTCAATCTTGCCGGTGCGCGGCCAGACGACGATCGGAGTTGAATCCTTCAAGTCGGGAGATTTGAACGGATCGATGATGGGCGAGACGTTTTGGGTCGCGAGTTCCGCGACAGCATCGGCTTCTGATCTACGTTCCATGGGAATAGTTTTTGAGGGTTGAGAGGGAGAAAGTTACTGGGCTTTGGAAGAGATCGGCACGACGACCCGGGCGGTTTCGGCCATCTCCTGAATCAGTTCCATCTGCTTTGGATCATCGCGGGAAAGCGTGCCGTCGGCGCACACGAAGAAGACGGTCGAACGGTGCGGCGTCTTCTGGATCTTCTCGTTGACCCTGGCAATGGTCTCGATCGACGTCACCTCGCCCTTGTTGGCCGGCGAGAAATCGATCTCCAGCCGGAGGGTTTGCTTGAGTCCGGTTTTCCGGACCATTTCGATGCAGTGGTCGAGGGCTTCGCGAAGCTCGCTCAGGGTCTCGCCGCGATGGAGCGACGGGAGCATTTGAACGAACGGATGTTCAGGCTGGGCAGGCGTGACGGGCGGTGTGGTTGTCATGGGATGAGAGAAGCGCCGCCGCTGCCCGGAAGATCGTTTCCCGCCGGCCACCGACAGGCGACCGGGCAACGGTCGGCGTGAGACCGTAAAGTCTCAAGGGTGTGAGGATGGGTCTGCGGTGCCATGGGAAACGATGCGATCCAAAGACTCCCGCCGGGAACGGCTGTCAAGGACAATTCCCGCTTGACGGGATAAACGATGATTCCACACTGCACCGGAATGGAAAACGAGAACCGGAATTTGAAGAGATTTGGGCAGAACCTAAAGGCTCACCGCCTGGATAGCGGATTCCCGACGCTGCGCTCGTTGGCCGACAAAGTAGGCATCTCCTACAAATCGCTCTTCAATATCGAATCGGGCTTAAACTGGCCATCGATGCCGGTCTACCTACGAATCTGCCAAGAGCTAAAGTTGCCCGATCCGCCGCTCTTTTAACCGATGGCTCGCAAGCTCTACATTGAGCTGGGAAGGAACGGAGATTGCATAAACATTTTTCCTTTGCTCTGGCGCGACCGCTTCCATAACGAGCCGGCCAACCTGCTCGTCGCAAAGGAATACCTTCCGCTAACACAAGGCTGCAGCTACTTCCAGTCGGTGCTCTATCCAGGCCCGCACAACCAGCCGGCCCGGGCGGAGACCTGGGCCAAGCAGAACCGGCACACCGAAAAACCGGTGGTCTGTCAGGTAGAGAATAACCCACACGACGGCGAGCGATTGACCTCTTCCTACCAGAAGGAATCCTGGCGGCTGGCCGGGGCACTCGACGATTTCGGCCGCTGGCCGCTGGTCTTTGACCGCCGCGACAGCCGACGCGAGCAGGCGCTCCTGGCCAAGCATCGGCACGATAAGCCAATGATCCTCTTCGCCGGCCAGAGCATCTCGTCGCCCTTCTCCGACTCCGCTCCTCTGCTGGCCTCATTACGGTATCAATTTTCTGAATACGAGGTTGTCGACATGAGCGAAGTGCGGGCGGAACGCCTCTACGATCTTCTCGGATTGTTCGATGCCGCCGTGCTGCTTGTCACCGTCGACACCGTGCATCTGCATCTGGCGCGGGCCGCAAGGATTCCGGTCGTGGCCATAATTAACAACGGCTGGCTGGGCTCGGTCCCGCCGCCGTCAACCATTGCCACTTTTCGATACGCGGAAGTCTCAGCGTCCGCAATCCTTGCGGCTTGCGACCGGATATTGTATCCCAATGTCGGGCGCATCTTTCACGCGGTCGATCTTTTCGGCAACACCGAACGGCACCAGCGCGCGCGCAAGACCTGGGTGAACCTTTACAACGCTGGAGTGATTCCGCTCCATGTCACCGACTTTGACCGCGACGCCCGCCAAGTTCAGTGCGCCCGACCGCTGCACTATCTCAAGGACGTGCTCGGAGAGGCTCTGGCCAAGATGGCTCCGGATGACGTCGTTATTTTCGGGCCGGATGACGTGGGGCTGAAGGCGGAGGTGATTCCATGGGCTCGATCCCATGTCGGTCTTTACGGCGCCGCCAGCATGCGCCGGCACACCGGACATTGCGGACGCGAGTTGTTCGGCTTCACCCGCAGATGGCTCGACGAGCATTGGAGCGAGATTCCCGACTTCATCCTCGCGGTCGATAGCTGGGATCTGGGACTGGCCGCGCTGATCCGGCATCACCGAGGCATCGCCTCGACGCTTGAGAATCTGCTGATCGACTTATTCCCCTGCGAGTGCGTAGAACGCTTTGCCGTGCACGAGACTCATGCGTCGTCTTGGTTCAAACCGGGCTATGAACAGGAACCCGCCGCCGTTCACAACCGGACGAGTTTTCGCAAGTGGGCTGAAAAATACCAGCCGCAGATCCCATATAACAGGGACTCCGTGATCGCATGAAAATACCCCGCCTAGAGATCATCACGATCGTACTCGACGGGGAACCCTGGATCGAGCGGCATCTGCCGGAATTCCATAAGCTCCGCTGCGACTGGCATTGGCATGTCATCGAGGGCGTGGCCAACAACCGGCACTGTACCAATTGGTGCAAACCCCTTCGCCCACGCCTTTCGAATGACGGCACGACAGAATACCTCGCCAAGATCGCCGGGGATCCGAGAATCACCATTCGGAGAAACGCCTTCTGGGATGGGAAGATTACCATGGTCAACGCGCCGATGGAATCGATCAAAGAGCCGGCGGTCGTCATGCAGATCGACTCTGATGAGCTATGGGCCGCATCCCAGTTGGACAAGCTCGTCCGGATGTTCAAGGATCTACCTCGGATCGAATCGATGCAGTTCTACTGCCGATATTTCGTCGGCAAGGACATCATCACGACGGCGCTCGGTCACTACGGCAACAACCCCGGAGAATGGCTCCGTGCATGGCGCTACCACAAAGGAGCCCGGTTCCAGAGTCACGAGCCGCCAGTCTTCAACCATAACATCGGCTGGTGCATGCCGCCTGAAAATACCGCCAGCCTCGGACTCAACTTCGAGCATATGGCCTATGCCACCGAGGCGCAGGTTCGCCTGAAGGAATACCTCTACGGCTACGAGAATGCGGTTGCTCACTGGAAGCGGCTACAGGAGAACACCACTTGGCCGGTCCGCTTGAAGGACTTCCTCCCTTGGGTGGATGACGGCGCAACCGCAGACAAACTCAAAAACAAAACATCATGAGCTTCAAAGCCGTTCAGGGAAAAATCGCAGCCAAGCAAGGCGTCCCCGCCAAGAATGCCGGCGCCATCCTCGCCAATTCGAGCCGCAAGGCGAGCCCGGCCGCCAAAAAGAAGAACCCCAAGCTCAACAAAGTGAAGGGGCTCTTTGGGAGACAAGGCTGATGGGGGGAATCGCCATCTCAGTCTTGCACGCGACGCGCGGCCGCCCGAAGGAGGCGGTCGCCGCGATGCGTTTGTTCCACGACCGGGCGGTCAATCCAGCGTCGATCGAGTACATTCTGGCGATTGATCTTTCCGATCCATCATCGCCCGACCTGATGCACGCCGTCGGCAATCAGGCCACGATCCTCCGCTTTGCGAAGATCCATATCGTCGAAATCCCCGGTCACAGCTCCGTCTCCGCCTGGGATGCCGCCGCCAAAAAGAGCAGCGGGACGATCTTGGTGCAGGGACAGGATGACATCCAGCCGCCGGAGAAATGGGATCTTTCGCTGGTGGGATGGCTCTACAAGGTCTGCGGCAAGGATTGGGCGTCGATGCCCGCCGTCGTCGCCGTGTCCGACGGCTACCGCAAAGACCGGCTGCTATGCACCGCCATCTGCAATCGTGCCCGGTACGAACAGGAAGGTGAATTTTTGCACAAGGGCTATCGATCCGTGTTCAGCGATGGAGACTTTACGCTTCGGGCCTATCAGGATGCCAAGTTCGGCCGCTGCACACTGGTCGAAGCGCGGGAACTTGTAATGCGCCACGAACACCCCTATCACAATCCGAACGTCCCGACCGATGCAATCTATCAACATGAGAACAGCAACGAAGCCTATGGCCAGGGGGCACAGACGTTCATAACCCGCAACCCCCTCTGGAAAGAATCTGGATTTGTTGACTGGCTCTGAAATCCCACCATGGCCAAGAACTATCCCTCCCCCGCCGTCGCCCAGAATTCCTCCGGGCTCGGCATGAAACCCAACTGGAGCAAGCTCGACTGCGATGAGAAGATCGAGCGGCTCCGCGAAGTCGTGAAGCTCCAGCGCGCGCGCATCGGCTATCTCGAACGCACCAGCGAGAACCACACCCACGACGAGGAATCAGGGAGACCCGTGCTCCCGGTGAACACCTACGACGCCGTGCGCAACCGCGGCGAGGAGAAGCCCAACGACGAGGTATATATCTGATGGATGATCGGTTTTACATCGCCATTCCGACCCACAATCGGCGCTCCATCGTCGCCGAGTGCGTCCCGACTGTTAAGGCCGGCATGGCGCTTGGCGACATTCTGGTGATCTATGATGACGCATCGACCGAATTCGGCTACAAGTTCCTCGAGAAGTGGGCAACGGTTGTCCATCGTGAGCCCCACGCAATCGGGATCGAGGCCCAGCGGCGGAATCACTTTCGTGCTTTCTGGGCCAGCGGGCTTCCTTATTGCTACCTCACGGACTCTGACGCGCTCCACGATCCTGCATGGCGCAAGGAAGCGTTGAGGCTACAGGCTCTTGCTGGCGGTGCCCCGGTTTGTCTCTACAACACGATGGCGCATGTCACCATCCAGGGAAACACGATTGAGGACGATCCCGACAGCGACATCATTTGGCGGCGCGTGGCGCCCGGCATCTCCTACCTGCTCACGCGAGAGCACGTCAAATCCATCATGCCGTTCGTCGATAATTTGGCCCACTGGGATTGGCAGGTTCCAGAGATCCTCGGCCACCGATTTGCCGTCGCCCGCCGGAGCTACGTCGATCACATCGGGCAGGGAGGGCTACACCACGATCCAAAACAAGGCTACGATGGCGGAGATAGGGCATTGAATCCCAGCGTGCCGCTCGTCCGCCTGCGCCGGGAAATCGTCGCCCGCCTAAAAGAAGTCTATGCCACCCGAGACAACTTCACCGAACACGCTTCACGCTGATGTCGAAGAAGGCACGGGCCGCCTCGATCTGGAGTGGACCGGCAAGCACCTCCGCCAGCTCTACGATTACCGCGAGCTGACCGATGCCGACATTGGGCGATGCTTTCTCTCAAGCCTGTGCTTCGGGCTCTACATCATGGGCAAACAGATCGGCTTCGCGCGCGTGGTGACCGACCGGGCGGTCTTCTCCACCGTCGCCGAGATCGTGATCGACGAGAAATTCCAGCGCCAAGGCTACGGCCGCCAGCTACTCCAGGCCGCCCTTGCCCATCCGTGGGTCTCCGGCACGATCTGCATCGCCTGCAGCCGGCGGGCCCCTGAGTTCTTCGATAACCTTGGATTCAAGCGGGTCCATGACTGGGTCGGGCAAAGGATGCCGAGATGAACGAGAGCGAACTACTTAAAGCGGCGGTCAGGACCAACACCGGAGCTTGGGCTGAAACGTCGGGCAAAATATGGGGGAAGGATAGGACCATTGGGTTGATAACCCCGCGCCTGAATTATCTGCAGAAAAAGATCCAAGCGACGGTGAACCAATTCGTGCGGCTGAAACTTCCGATTCGTATATTGGGGTTGAAACCTAGGCAGCGCGGATCGACCACTTATTTCACCGCACTCGGCTACACGGCAATGCGCCGGACCAGCACGTCCGCCATCTTCATCGGTGGCCAGCAAGACCAAACGGTGGGATTGTGGACCATGCTGAAAACGTATAACGACAACGATACATTCAACTGGGGAAACACCGGCACCGTAAACGAGAAAGGGGCGACGTTCAGCAACGGAAGCCGGGCGAAGAAAGAAACCGCTCGCGATGTTCAAGCCGGGATCGGGGATACCTATACATTGCTTCACGCAACTGAGGTTGCCCGATGGAGCCGCTATGGTGTCAATAATGCCGCAGATGTTCTGACCAACGTATTGAAGGCGGTGCCACTTAACCCCGGCACGGCGATTTTCCTAGAATCAACTGCCGAAGGCTCGGGTAACGACTTCCATAAACGCTGGATGGATGCTGTTGACGCTGAGGATTTCATTGCCGGTAGGGTGACAATTCAACCCGGCCAGTACGTGAGGGTGTTTGCACCATTTTTTGAATTTGAAGATTCCGCATTACGCCTCGACGCCGACCAGAAAAAAGAGATCCAACGCACGCTCGACTCCGAAGAGGAATTCAAGGGCGAGCAGCAGCTCATCGACCGCTACGGGCGCGACGACAACGGAACGATCCGCCTTGGCACAGCGGTCAAGGATTTCGACGTTTACGAACAGCTTGCTTGGCGGCGCTACGCCATCCACGAGGAATGCAAACGAGACAAGATCGTCTTCGACCGGGACTATCCGCACTCCTGGCAGGACGCCTTTGTTAAGTCCGGCAACCTGCGCTTCAACCAGACCGGACTTTCCGTACTACGGAAAAGGCTGAAGCTGGCTAGCGTCCAGACCGGGATCATCGAAGAGACAAAGGGCCGGATCGTTTTACGCCCGACCGAGCTGGGCGAGGCGAAGTTCAAGATCTTCGAGCGGCCGACGGTTGGCCGGCGCTATTTCCTGTCGGTCGACCCGATGACCGGCATCACCCAAGTCGGCGGACAGGATCCCGACTATCACGCCGCCTGGGTTCTTCGGCAGGGTTTCTGGGGCAATAACGGCCAATGGACCCGGCCATGCACGGCCGCCCGAATCATCCGGTCTCGCTGGGATATTGACGTTCTGGAAGAGGCAATCTGGAAACTCGCCCGGTACTACGGACCGAGCTTCGGATGCTGCATCGGGATCGAAATGAACCAAGACCGAGGGCTCACGGAATTGCTGAAGACCCGGAGCGCAAATCTGTATATGCGGGAGATCTTCAATCAGCGCGAACAGAAGACCTCCAAAGCCTACGGCTACCAGACCAATGTGAAGACCCGCGAGATTCTGGTCGAATGTCTGGCCAAGGCGATTCGCGAATGGGACTCACCGGGCGAGGGAATCGACATCTGGGATGAAGATGCCTTGGAGCAGTGCGAACAGTTTATCACCCGGCCGGACGGTACTTCGGGCGCGAGCGAGGGTTACCACGACGACGATCCGATCGGGATCGGGCTCGGCCTGCTCCTGCTGGAGCATGGCACGGTCATGCCGCCGCGGGATACAGGGTTCCTGCTACCGCCCGATCTGAGGGAAGACACGGTTGTCCGTGCAAACCCCTATTCGTAGCAACAAATTGACGGATGTAAAATAGGGGTGTAGTGGGCACTTACTCCGATGCCCGCACCAGCCGACACAGAAGAGATGCTGAAAAGCACGACTCGCCCAGCCCGACCAGAAGACGAACAGACGACAGAAGAGCAGCAACAGCCCGCACAACAGCCGGAAGAGCAGCAGCCGGAACAGACGACAGAAGAGCAGCAACAGCCCGCACAACAGCCGGAAGAGCAGCAGCCGGAACAGACAACCAACCCGCCGGCGGGCAACAAACTCCCGGCTCCGATCACGCCGCTAACCCGCGTGCGCGGGGCGCTGGCGGCGCCGGAGGACGAAGATCAGCGGCACGCTGACGCGATCTCGAATCTCGAAACCCAGCGCCGGCAGCAGTGGGAGCAGCAAATGCCGTTTGCGCCGTCCGGCTGGATGCCGGCGGTGCGCCCGGACGAGCAAGCCGCCGCGGTGCGGCAGTCTGATTACACTGCCCAAAAGCAGCAGCGCCAGCAAAAGAACGTCGACCTAGAGGAACAGCGGCAGGTCAACAGCCAGCGCGAAGCGCAGTTCCGCGCCACCGGCCAGTCGTTCTATCGCGATCCGTATGGCGATCTCCAGCCGGTGATCGACACGACTGGACGGCCAATGTATCGGCCAACCGGATTCGAGACCGGGGAGAATGAAAAGGGCGAGACCATGATGGTCCGCCGCAACGCCTACGGTAAACAGGAGTACAAGACCCCTCCGATAACCACCTCCGGCGACCCGGCCGATGAGAATCTTTATTACAACCTGCCCGATGGCGAGTTGAAGCCCATCGGCAAGATCGACGATCTTAAGGGGCACACCAATCCGACGATTGCCCATGCCGCCGCCCGGGAATTCGCCCACCGGCATGCCGCCATGTGGCGCGAGGCGATCAACGGGGTGGAAAGCGCCAACGGGAAGATCCAGGGGCAGATCGCCCAGGCCACGGCGGATCATAAGGCTATCGGCACAAAAGCCGAGGACATCCAGAAGCAGATCGATACGCTCCGAGCGGATCCCCATTTCAACGAGACAACCGGCGGGATTCTAGGCATGGGCGGAAAACCGTCCGACGCCGCGCTCCAGCTACAGACCAAGGCCAATCAGCTTCAGCTTCAACTGGAGACCACGCAGCAGCAGCAAGCCGATATTGCCGGCCAGATTGCCAAAGGCGGGGAGCTGGACGTGCGGGCCAAGCAGGCGAAGGCCGATCTGGCGATCTACAAGCTGAAGGCCGGGCACGACAACGCGAAGAACCTCGCCGACGTGCGGCGGGCGATCCTCGATCTCCAAGGCAAGACCGATAAAAACGATCCGGTCCTGTCCGAGATCCTGAAGAAGCAGGACGAATTCGCCAAAGGCATCCAGCAGGCGACGGACTTTGCTAAGACCCTCGGACCGCGCGGACTGAGCTCCGGCGATGCCGCTGAGCGGCCATTGCCCGGTCTGCCTGATCAACTCCAGCAAGAGCCGTTCGCCATGGTGGCCAAAGGGGTGAAGCAGGTTGGCCCGTTGTCCATCGACCGGATCGCTCAGCTTTACGGCGACGGGAAGACAGGCTTCAAGCCCAGTTCTTTGCTGGCGATGAACCAGCGGATCAATGACATCGAGGAAACGATCCAGGGATTCGCCGGCCAATCGCTCGCTCCGAAGTCGGGCCAGATGATCGCTTCGCTCAAGGAGGAACAGGACTACCTGAAAAACCTCTACGCCAATCGGCTGACCCAGCTTCCGGCAGATCAGCAGCGCAAGGTCACGGAGTACATTGGAAGCCTGAAGACGACGGCCATGGGCGCCGTTTTGCGCGATGCCGGAGTCAATATCGTGCCGGCAATGGCCGCGGCCAAGGCTGGCAAGGTCGGAGGGCGACTTGGCACGAAGATCGGCGCCATGATCCCAGGACTGGGAGAGACGGGCATTGGCGAAGCCGGCGGAGCGATAATCGGCGGCGGCATATCGGCCATTCTCGGCTACATGCTGGCCGACAAAGCCCAGCGGGCACTTATCAAGGCGGCATTCCCAGATCAGTACGACAAGCTCGTAGATTATGCCGCGAAGGATTGGGATCAGCATCCGATTGCCAAAACCCTCGGCGGAGCCGCCGGACAGGCACCGGCGTTCGGACTCAGCGCGGTCAGTACCGCGCGCGGAATGCTTGCCCTTGGCAAGATAGCTGCCCGGCAGGAGGTCACCGCAGCCGAGACGGCATCAGCCAAGGCGCTCGCGATTAAGGCCGGCGTCGCCACCGCGCAGAGCGTCGGCTTCGACCTTAAGGAAAACAAGAGCGTCGATCCGGCGCGCGTGTTGTCGGCGGTCGCTCAGATGATGATTCTCGGCGGCGAGGAGAAGGCCAAAGGCCCATCGCTCGGAGAAATGCGGGCGAAGGCAGAGGCAGGCCGCGGCGGGCCGGCAGGCCGACAGATGCCCGAACAGGCCGCATTCGACGAACAGCAGCGCATGCCGGCCAAGGAGGCGAACGCCGAGCTCGTTCCAAAGGAGGGAGAGAACCAACTCGGCGCCGGAGGTCCGGCCAAAGAAGCGTCCGCCGCCGATCTCAAATCGCGCATGGAAGCGATCGACAAGCGCCTCCAATCTCTCAAGGGCAAGAACGGTCCGGCACAGGCACATGCCGCCGCCAAGAAGGCCGGATGGAGCGATCAGGAGTTTGTCGACAGATTCGAGAAGGCATTCGGCAAAAAGAACGCTCCGAAGGCTCCGCCGCCAGATGCCAATTTCAACCAGCAGGGC
>Ga0182027_10010141_pt1 | contig 13435 bp, 9 predicted proteins | sample 712E1DmetaG_FD_121300 | JGI IMG/M metagenome (GOLD analysis project Ga0182027, IMG submission 121300) | Permafrost microbial communities from Stordalen Mire, Sweden - 712E1D metaG (Illumina Assembly) | ecosystem: Environmental > Terrestrial > Soil > Wetlands > Permafrost | place: Sweden...
GGGACGGATTGCCCGCGTATCCCGCAGGCCCGCAGTAAACTTCCGCCTCGCCGTTGCCCCAGCCGCCTCCTCCGAGGTCAAACTTCCACGTCGTGGTGTTTGGGGAACCTGCGGCGCCGTTGAATTCGTCGCACCATGTCGGAACGTATGTCGTTGACCCGATCACAATGTTGGCAACGCCGGTGCAACCGCCAGATGGTTGCGCATAGGCAACGGCTGGCCACGAAGTTAAAGCGAAGATCAGCGGCGCCAGGAAAAGCGCGGCCATGAAGATTCGTTTCAGTCTGCTTGAATAACGTTTCACGTAGATCCTCTCTGGGGGGGGAATAGACTCGCACTTCTGAGCCGGACCCAAACTCTATCCATCGTTTGAACGGCGCGAAACGTTACATTTGTTACCTTGGGGTTTCAGGCGTTGGAATCGGCCGCTTGTGCATCCGAATGTTGGACTTAACTGGAACGTTAACACCGGCCATGTAACCGTTGGAGTTGCTCGATTTGTGCGGAATGGACTCGTTTTCGGACAGCACTCTCAAAAAAAACGCGCACGTTAACGCAAGGCGGGCGCCGGAGGTCAGTGAGGATCGCATCCTCAGGGCGGCAGGCCGAAATGCCGCCCTGCAATGACGCGATTCCGGCCATATCGATCGGATACCACGGCGAAACCCACCCTAGCCGCGAAGAATCCCTACGGCGTCTCGTCTTCCACCTCGACCGCGTCCACAGTGGCGTAGTTCACGTCCGGCACCAGCGAGATAAGCAACTTGCCCTGCGCGTTGGGGTGAAGTCCGTGAAAGGTCTTCTTCACAGCGTGGCCGCTTCCGGCTTCCCTGGCAAGGTCTAAATTGCGGAACAGCGCTACCCCGTTGCACAGCACATCGAAGACCCGGCTGCCCGGCCCGCCGGTGTTGGAAAACGGAGTGCCCCAATAATCTTCGGCAAAATAGAGAGTCAGCGCATAGGTTCCCTGGTCCACTGGCACGGCATAGCTGAAATTCCCATAGCGCTCTCCCTCATACAGGCCCGGATCCTCGGCGCCGGCAATGGTTACTTTGGTGGTTGCGAGTTGCCCTCCAAGGACATATGAATCGGGGGACCACAGATTCCCGGATTTATCCACGACAAAGTTGTTCTGCGCAACCATTCGAATCGGGCGGAGCCGGCGCGGAAGGCCGGGAATGATTTCAATCGCATTGATCATCGGCATTCCCAGCGTTGCCGTGAAGTCGAGCCGAAGATGGCCGTCCGGCCCAGGGTGAACATCCTTGAACACCCGAACATCCGCCGTATTCGCTCCAGCGTCTGAAACAATGTCGAACAGCGCCAGGAGGGGTTTTCCATTCAATAGAACATTGAAGACCCGGCTGTTTTCCCCGCCTCCCAGTGTGCTGGACCAACCGTATGTAGTCTCGGCAAAATACAGGTGCAATTCATACGTTCCAGGATCGAGGGGAATATTGTAGGAAAACGTTCCCTGTCTCAGGCTCAGGAAGAGTTGAGGTTCCCGCGTGCGCGCAATCGGCTGATCGTTAAGCTCGACTGCATGGCCTTCCGAAAAATAACGGTCTCCGCTCCATTCCTTGCCTTCCCGGTCCTTGAACATGGTCTTGGGATAGCCGCAACGAATGCGCACCTCCGGGCCGGAAAGCAAGACGGCTGGTTGCGGCGATGCGCCGGAAAAGATATGAGCCGGGCGGGCCTGATGCGTATAACCGAGCCAGAAGAGGATCGCCATCATCAGGCAAACGATCGCCGCCAGCCCATACCGGACAAGGTGCATTCTCGTTGTCTGGGCCGGATCTCCGGCCATTGCCGCAAAGGCCGGTTCCCCGGGTTCAGGCGCGGGCTCTTCTTCCGGCAGCACATGTTCGACATGCCGCCTGTCGATAAACCCCGGCAGATAATGTCCAGTGACGACTATGATCTGGATGGTCTGGCTGCTGCCCTCATTGTCGTAAAACTCGCGCAGCTTTTTCCTCAGGCGATAGAACTCCACCCGTACGATGGAATCGGCAGCCGGGTCGAATGTATGGGGCTGGTGGAAAATATCGACGGCAATAGAATATTCCTTGATGCTTTCCGCATCTCCCTCAAAGTATTTTCGACAGATGTATTCGAGCAGGCTGGCGAGCCGCGGATGCTTCCTGAACGTCGGCGAGGCCAGCACGGCGCTCAATGCCAGGCGCTCCTGGGCCAGGCGCTCCTGAGCCAAGCGCTCGGGCTGAGAAATTGTTCCCTTCGTTGCCATAGGCCGCATTTTTCTCTGCGTGCCTTAGGGGATAGAACGCACGCACGCCCGCTTCAAAACGCATTATAGACCGTAGGGCATACACTATGACATTTCCCGAGTTGGTGTAGAGGAGGCCACAACCGCCAAGTGGATTTTTCCTTTCCGGGGTCCCAGCGACTTGGGCGGCCGCCCTTTGGGCGCGGCGAGCGATTTTTGCTCGCTGGGGTGGAAGTAAAATCCACCTTTCACTGCTCTTGGCGACTCCACGTGAACTCGGGAAATGCTCTGAAAGCTCCCGGTTACACACAAATCCGCTGCTTCAAGCTTTCCGGTTGCCCACAAACCGGTGACCTTTAAGCCGCCATTTTCTGAGATTCAACTGACGCCTGACCCCTGATCTCTGTGCAGACTGAGCAGAATTCCAGTCAGTCTGCACAGAATCTGAGCCCCATCCACCCGTTCAAGCCCCCAATTCCCGCCTTCATCGTCCGATACCTCTTCCTCCCAATGCTTCAACTCCACAATCTCCATGGCCCTGGGCCTCGCCGGGCTTGTCGCTGTTCCCGTGCCCCATGGGGCGAGATCCCCGAAATCGCCTATGGAGGCGCAGCGCCTGTCTTAGACTATCTTCGTATGCGTCTGTTTGTTGGGATTCCCCTGGCGGCTGCGGTCATCGGCGAGCTTGCGGCGGTCTCGGCGCGCCTTAAATCCAATCAGGACGGGCTGCGCTGGGCCACGCCCGAATCGTGGCACGTCACCCTGCAATTCCTGGGCAATACCGGCCCTGAACAATACGCGTGCCTGGTGGCGCGGCTGCGCGAAGTGCGTTCGCCGCCCGTTCCCGTGCGGCTTGAGGCGCTGGGCTTCTTCGATCGCGCCGGAATCTTCTTTGCCGGCGTCGGACTCACCCCCGAGCTGCTCTCCCTCGAACAGCGTGTCACGGCCGCGACAGGCCTTTGCGGCTTCGTGCCCGAGACGCGTCCCTTCCATCCGCACATCACGCTCGCGCGCGGCAAGGGCGAAGGCCGCGGCCAGGGACTCAGCGAACTGAGAACCCGGATTCAACGCCAGCCAACCTTCACCCGGTTTGTCGCCGGAGAATTCCTTCTCTACGAAAGCCATCTCTCGCCCGCCGGCTCCCGCTACGAGATTCGCGAGCGATTCCCCCTCGGCCGTCAGGGCTCCCAGGCCGGCTCTACCGCACGCTGACCTTCTGTTCCCTGTTCCCTGATCTCTGACCCCTGACCACTGTAGCTGTATCAATCGAAAACGACCGTCTTGTTGCCGTAGCAGAGAATCCGCCGGTCCAGGTGCCAGCGCACCGCGCGGGAGAGAACGATGCGCTCCAGATCCCGCCCCCGGGCCACCAGATCCTCCACCTGATCGCGGTGCGAGATGCGCGCCACGTCCTGCTCGATGATCGGTCCATCGTCAAGCAAATCAGTCACATAGTGGCTGGTGGCCCCGATCAGCTTCACCCCCCGCGCGTGCGCCGCGTGGTACGGTTTGGCTCCCGTAAACGCCGGCAAAAACGAGTGGTGCACGTTGATGATGGCCGCCGGATAGCGGGCAACGAAGGCCGGCGAAAGAACCTGCATATAGCGCGCCAGCACCACCAGATCAACTCCACAGGACGAAAGCAGTTCCAGTTGCCGCGCCTCCGCCTCGCCGCGCCTGTCCGCCGTAGCCTCAACATATTCAAACGGAATCCCGTAAAACCCCGCAAGTTTCTCCACATCCCTATGATTCGAAAGGATTAAAGGAATCTCGCACATCAGCTCGCCGGTTCGCCACCGGTGCAGCAAATCCGCCATGCAGTGCAGGTACTGCGAGCAGAACAGCGCCACCCTTGGCAGCCGTCCGCTGGAGCTTAGCTGCCACCTCATGCCCAGCTCCGCGGCCAGCGGCGCAAAGGCTGTCTTAAAACCTTCCAGATCAAAGCCTTCCAGTCCGGATGCCTGGCCGGGTATTGGGCCGGCTTGCGGAGTTGCCGAACTCGCCGCAGGGCCGTCCAGCGCCCACTCGACGCGCATGAAGAAGAGGCCCAGGTCGTGGTCCTGGTGCTGGTCGGCGTGGAGAATGTTGGCGCCTCGCTCGTAAAGCAGCGAGGAGACGCGGGCCACCAGTCCCTTGCGGTCCGGGCAATCGATAAGAAGTACAGCCGAATCTTTCATGCTGCGTTCAGCTTAAATCACCCCCCGCCTGCGGTGGGGGGCCTTGCCGTCCAGGCAGGCGGCCTTCGGCGTGGAGAACGAACGGTCTCGGTTTCCCACCCTTCGCTAGAAAAAAGCGAAGGATGGGGCACGGGGCTTTTGGGGGCTTCCGGCCCGGTTCCTCTCTGGCCGTAACTCGACGCGGCGATTCGGGCGGATGAGGATGAACGGGACGGGCGCTTCTTGGAGGAGTCTTTAACAAAGGCGGCAAGTTGGCCCCCGCCCCGCCACTGCGGGCAGGTGCGCGGGGATAGCAAGTTAGCAAGTTGGCGGATTCTTGCGACGATCTGGATGGGGCGCGAAAAGACGCCGGGGCATATGCCGCCCCGGTCCGCCGCGGTCCGCCGCGGCGGATGCAACGCAATGAATTTTTTTGCCGACTCCTCTGCGCAGGCTGGGAGGGAAGATTTACGCCCGCGCCTTTTATCTCCACCCCAGCGCACAAAGTTCGTGCGCCGGGGACCCCGGGTCTCCACCCCAGCGCACAAAGTTCGTGCGCCGGGGACCCCGGTCTGGCGCGGGAGGAGCCGAAGGCGTCCGCCTGGACGGCCAGTCCCCGCAGGTGCTCAGGCGGCGGTATTCCCGCGGATCTCGAAGGGTGCGTTCAACTGCTGGCGGAGGCTGCCGGCCAGATCGGCCACCACGCGGAGCTTGTCGGCGATGGGAGAGGCTGCTTCGCTGCCGGAGAGGGCCAACTGCGAGTGCAGAAGCAGGCCGGCGACCGTCGTTTTCAGCTCGCTTTCGATCATTGCCGCCGCCGCCCGGCGGGCCAGCGCCTGCTCCCGCTCGCGGCGGTGCAGGGCGGCGCGAATCTCCCTCGTCAGCCGGGCCGCTCCGGAGAGCGCGAAGTTGATCTGCAGGGGAATGGCCAGCCCGGCGCGGTCCCATATCGCCTCGGCGGCGGACGGATCGCACTCGGCCATGGTCTCATCCACCACCACGGCGGCAAATTCCCGGCGGCGCAGCGCCCCCAGCGCGGCCTTGCGTCCCTCCGCCACTTCAACCTCCATGCCCAGTTGCGCGCCCACCACGGCGGCGCAATTACGGGCGCCTTCGATTCCGGTCACAATCAGAATGTTCATCGCGAACTCCTCGTTGTTAGCTTCTAGCCTCTAGCTTTTAGCTTCCGGCTCCCGGCTCGTTCGTGCTCAGACCGAGACCTCGGCGCTTCACCCCGGCAAATTGAAGCTAGGAGCTAGAAGCTAGAAGCTGTTTTTGGTTACTCTTCCCGAAGCGGGTCGGCGATGCCGTATTCCTTCAGCTTGCGGTAGAGCGTCGTCTTGCCGATGCCCAGCAATTTCGCGGCTTGCAGCTTGTCGCCGTTGAGAGCGCGAATGGCTCCCAGGATGGCCTGGCGCTCGAGATCGGCCAGCGTCTTTACATCCGGCGCGCCGCCCTCGCCGTCCGGCTCGCCGGCGGCCGCGGCAGAGCGCCGGGCCTCCAGGCCTTGTTGCTGCAATTGCGTGGGCAGGTCGCCCAGGTGCAGCACAGGGCCCGAAGAGAGCGCGCAGGCCCGCTCCACGGAGTTTTCAAGCTCGCGCACGTTGCCCGGCCAGTCGTGCCGCATCATGGCGCGCAGGGCCTCGTCGCTGAGCGTGAATTTGGTGCCGTGCTCGCGGCTGATGCGGTCCAGGAAGTGCGCCGCCAGCAGCGGGATATCCTCGCGCCGGTCGCGCAGCGAAGGCAGCCGCAGATTGACCACGTTGAGCCGGTAGAAGAGATCCTTGCGGAAGGAGCCCTTCTCCACCATCACCGCCAGGTCGCGGTTGGTGGCGGCCACGATGCGCGCCTTGATGGGGATGCGGTGGGTGGCCCCGACCGGCCGCACCTCTTTTTCCTGAAGCGCCCGCAGCAGCTTGGCCTGCAGGTCGAGGGAAAGCTCGCCGATCTCGTCCAGAAAGACCGTGCCTCCCTCGGCCGAGACCAGCAGCCCGTCCTTGGAGCGGTTGGCTCCGGTGAAAGCGCCCTTGACGTAGCCGAACAGTTCGCTTTCGATCAGCGTAGGCACCAGCGAGCCGCAGTCCACCGGCAGGAAGGGCTTCTGAGAATTTGGCCCGTAGGCGTGGATGGTCCTGGCCACCAGTTCCTTGCCCGTGCCGCTCTCGCCCAGGATCAGCACCGGGTGCGAGCTTTGGGCGACTTTTGAAAGAATGCGGTAGAGCTTCTCCATCTCCCCGGAGCGGCCGATCATGGCGCCCAGGCCCTGCGAGAGCCGCAGCCGCTCCCGTAGCTGGCGGGTCGCGGTGTCGGTCAGGTGGCTCGCGGCCGCGCGGTCCAGCACCGTCGAAAGCTCGTCCATGGCGAAGGGTTTGGTCAGGTAGTCTGAGGCTCCGCAGCGCATCGCCTCCACGGCCGCGTTCACCGAGCCCGAGGCGGTCATGGCGATCACCGAGGTTTCGGGGTAGAGCAGCTTGACCTCGGAGACCAATTCCAGGCCCTGGTTGCTTCCCGGAGGCAGGTTGACCAGCAGGATGTCGGCCGCGCGGCCGCGCAGTTGGCTCCGCGCCTGGCCCAGGTCGCCGGTGCTTTCCACCGCATAGCCCAGGCTGGCGGCGATCTCGGCGCAGGCCGAGCGAACCGCCGCGTCCGCGTCCACTACCAGCAGGTGCAGCCGCACCGCCGGCTCCGCAAGTTGAGGGATAAACTCCATGGCCCTGGTGTTGAGAACTGTCTCGAGCATTGTATTCGCCTCACGCGTACTTGGGTGAATTCGGTTTGCGGTTGCCGGTCTTTTGCCGTTTCCGGACCTCTGGTCTCAGTGCCGTCCCTACGCCTGCAGTGCCGGATTCAGCGGGTCCGGACGGGCAACTCGATCTCCAAGCGCGCTCCGGGAGCGGCGCGGCTGGCGGCGTGAATCCGGCCGCCCGCTGCCTCCACGATCGAGCGGGTGATCGAGAGGCCCAGCCCGCGATGTGCCCCCGCCCAGCCTCCGTTGGCTGAGGACCCGTTCGACCGCGTGGTGTAGCCGGCCGCGAAGATCTGATCCAGCGCCTTCCGGGGGATGCCCTGCCCGGTGTCTTCCACCGCCAACACCAACCAGGGCGCGGCTTCCGCTTGGGCATGAAACTCGTGCAGGCCCAGCGCGATTCGCCCTCCCGCGGGCATGGCTTCCGCGGAGTTCTTGACCAGGTTGACCAGCACCCTGGTCAGATCCTCTCCCGTCAGCCTTACCGGCAGCGCGCCACCCTCGATGTCCACGGTCAGGGCAACCGAAGGCCCGGCCAGCGCGGCCAGCAGATTCCGGTTGGCCGCGAGCTCTCCGGCCAGGTTATCGATCGGCATGGCCGGCATCAGGTCCCAGCTCCCGGAACGTTCAGGCCGGGCCCGCTCAAGCCGGTCTCCGCCAGTGGATTCCCCAGGCAATCTTCCCAGGCTGCGCGGGGTTTCATGGGAAGAACCGGCTCCCGGAGCCTCGCGGATGTCGAGAGCCACCAGCTTTTCCACCAGCCGGCGGCTGGCCGCGGCCACCAGCCTCAACTCGCTTCCATAGTGAAGAAACGGGGTCGCCAGCACCCCCGGCTCTTCCAGGAGATCGCAGTAAAGCCCCAGCGCCGTGACCATGTTTCTGGCGTCATGCGCCACCTCCGCCAGGGTCTCGCCCCGGTTGTGCAGAGTGGCCAGCGTTTCCACCACCGCTTCCACCCGCTTGCGCTCCGCTCCGCCCAATCCTGCCGGCTGTTCCATCTGCTGCATGGCTTGCTCCCTTTCCTGTCTGCGCTTAGCGGCTTCCCCTATTCCCTATTCCCTGTTCCCTGATCCCGCTTCCCGTTCCTGCCCTGGCAACGGGTTTTGTCCTCTTCTAATACACGTAGCGTGCCAAACTAGGACACTTTCGCTAAGTTCCTGATAAGGAACGGGATTGCTGTCCAATTCCTGGACACTCCCGCAGGGCCGCTGCGAGAGATTATGTCCCAAAATGGAACTCCCTCGCCGGAAAGAGTCCGCCTAATCTATTTAGTTTCAATCGGTTAGGAAGATTTTCCTGTTCCGGGCCGCGAATGAGCCGATTTCCCGTCTTGAAACTGGCCCTTCCCGGTCCTTTCCGGCACCGGGACCCGGCTCCCGTACAATCGCCCTATGCACGCGCCCGGCCCATTCTTCCGTCCCGGCGGCAGGACCCCCGTCCAGCTCCGCCCCCTCTCTCTCACTCCCGGTTTTGTCCAGACCGCCGAAGGCTCGGTGCTGGTCTCGCTGGGCAACACCCGCGTCCTGACCAACGCCACCATCGAACAGGGAGTGCCGGGCTGGCTGCGCAACGCGGGCCGGGGCTGGGTGACGGCGGAGTACTCGATGCTTCCCCGCTCGACCGTCACCCGGACTCCTAGAGAAAGTGAGCGGGGCAAGATCGGAGGCCGGACCCACGAGATTCAGCGGCTGATCGGCCGGAGCTTACGCTCTGTTGTGGACATGCAGGCGTTGGGCGAACGAACCGTGATTCTGGACTGCGACGTGATCCAGGCCGACGGCGGCACGCGGACTGCTGCGATTACTGGCGCGGCGGTGGCCCTTGCGCTGGCGCTGAACGCGCTGGTCGCAGCCGGAACGCTCAAAGCATCGCCACTCAGGCAACTGGTGGCCGCGACGTCAGTCGGCATCGTCGGCGGTACCGCGCTGCTCGATCTCTGCTACGAGGAGGACTCGGCGGCCGAGGTGGACATGAACGTGGTGATGACCGCCGACGGCGGCCTGATCGAAACCCAGGCTACGGCGGAGAAGGGCAGCTTCTCCCGCAGCCAGCTCAACGGGTTAATCGATCTGGCCGAGGTGGGCCTGAAGGAAGTATTTGCCGCGCAGCGGGCGGTGCTGGGGCTGTAGGGCATCCTCGATAAAGAGACAGGAACCCTTCTATCTACCAACTCCGGTCATTGGTGCCTTTGCTCCCGAAGTTGGACTCTCAATCAGCGCGATTTCCGCAGCCGTCAAATCGTACAGATCATATACCAGCCGGTCAATCTCCGCGTCTGTTGCGTCAATCTGGCGCTGCATAATGGCCTTCTGAGTAGACGACTTTGCGGTCGTATGGTGCTTGCGTAAGGCCAGCATCGAGTCAACTAATGTTACGATACGGTCGTGCAATGCTTTCTCCACGCCGACCGAAGAATCAATACGGCGGATTGGGAGTTGTTCCAAAAAAGTCTTGGAGATATTAACGGTAAGCTGAGAACGATTCGTATAACTAAGGATGTAATACCAGTTAAGAAGCCGCGAGTTTAAGAGTCCCAAGATGTACTTAAGAGAGTACTGATTCTTCGTCGAGTCTCTGAGTATGGTATTGGTGGAATTAAAAGTATAGAACTGTTGGTCGTCATACCCAACCACGAGTGCGCGCTCCCCCCCAGCAATTCTCTGGGTTACCAACTTCTCTTGCGCTAAGAAGATTTCCTCATCCCGTGCGCGGTACAGTTTCTTTCGGTCATACAGAATAAACCGATCTCTAAACGTGACGAGGTACCTGTCTATATCTTTCCCTTCTATCAAAGGCTTATAAGTGCTAGAGAGCTTACGATCGCTAATATAGCTACTCTTGCCTGGACCAGTTGCGATTCCGCCCGCATGAATCGTGCAGATCTGCCCGAGCCTTACACTTTTAGTGGTCATTTTCTCAGTCACTGCATCTGAAGATGCACTACCGTAAAGACTGAATGCGAAACTCGTATTGTCGAGAAAACTTGCCTGTGAAATTCTAACTGTGGTTTTAGGGGAGGCGGCTTTAACTCCCTGCGCCACGTTAACGAAATGGGTTGAAAGCGCCTCTCCTTTTTCAAGAACCAGGATGACCGTCGAGGCCGTCACGCGCTCGAATACTCCACTGCCAAGGTCGGCAATCATCCTCACTGTTGTTGAATCAAGAATATGTTTGCGAATCACATCGTAAACAGTTGCGCGAAGCAGAGTGTTAGGGACTATGTAACCGAATTGGCCACGTTCCTTCAAAAGCCTGGTCGATTTCAAAATAAAGATAGCGAAGAGATTTATTTTCCCAGATTGTTTTGCCCTTCCAGTCTGAGAACCCACTAATCCTTTCAAATACACATCATCAAGGTATTTTTTCATAGTCGCGGCAAAATCGCCTTCTCGTGTGAAGACCCATGGAGGATTGCCAATGACACAATCGAAGCCCCCGGCCTTCATCGCGTCCGGGAAGCGTTGCTTCCAGTCGAACGGGTTGACGTGCTTCATCTCTTCGCTATCTACAATCAGCTTACCCATGAAGTAGTCCGGGCCGATGAGGGAATTACCGCACTTGATGTTGTCTGCCAAGTTGGGGAGGGCGCGGTCGCCGAAGGCAAGCTGGCTCAATGAAAGGCTTTGGTCGGTCTCGCCCTCGAGCACCTTGAGCAGTAGAGAGAGTTTGGTCACTTCAACGGCTTGGGGGTCAATGTCCACACCGAAGAGATGCGTCGTCAAGATTCGCTTTCTTTCCTCAATAGTCAGTCGCCAATAGCCGCTGCGGGGGTCCTTATACACGGCCTTCTTGTAGTTTTCCGGTTTGTGCTCGTTGTACCAACTCAAACAGTGGTCTAGGAAGCACTGGTATGCGCCCAACAGGAACGATCCGCTTCCACAAGCCATGTCGAGGACGCGAAAAGGTGCCTTGTTTTGGGAACTGGCGAGTTGTGCTGGACTTCGCCTTTCAATCTGCGGAGCGACAGTTTGCCGGACGATGTAGTCAACGATGGAGGCCGGGGTGTAGTAGACGCCTCTGGCTTTGCGTACTTCGGGTTTCTCCTCAATCTTGGCCTGATGTCCAGCCGTGAGCCGAATCACTTTGCCCAAGAACCGCTCGTAAACGGTTCCAAGGATTTCGACCGGCATGACGCCAAAGTGATAAGGCGAGCCGTGAGCGAAATAGAGGCTTTGCAGAATTGGCTTGAAAACCCTGTCGTCCACCACCAGCTTTGGAGTGATCCGGTCAGGCTCCTCGGATACGCTGCCTTCGTTCTGGAAATGGAACAGCCCGGAGTTGTACTTCTGGTCTGCCCGTCGGCACAGATCGCGCATGAAGCGGGAATAAATGTCGGCCCGTTCGCACAGCTTCAGAAGTTGCTCGTAAGGCTCCAACCCCCGGTCTTCCGCCATGCGAAGGAATACCACACGGTCAATCGTCAGTTGAACGGCGGCGTTCAGGTCATCCAAAGACAGGCCCTTGTTGCGGAGGGCCATGTTTCCGGCCAGCGCGAGCCGCCAGCCCTCCATTTCCTTCAAAAACTCCACGTCTACTTCGGACGTGCCGCGCTTTCGCTTGGACGCAGCGTATTGGTCAAATGCCCCGGACCATACGGCTTCGCGCGAAAACACGTCCCATAACTCGCGCCAACGATCGGGGTATTCCTCGAAGTGGAAGTGCTGAATACGCGCACGGCTAGCCTTCTCGCTCGGGTGTGGCCGCAGGGTGCAATCGTAAACGCCAAGTTCCTCAAAGTCGGTGAGAATGGACAACGCGAGTTTGGCGCTCCATCCGTACCGGCGAAGCTGGAAGGCGGGGGCAGGGTCCGCGCCGATGTTTACTCCGCACTTCTTGGCCTCAGCGTAAAACTTCGGCAGGGAGCCTACGCGAAAGGTGTAATCCGGAGCTTTCTGTTGCCCTTCAACATCCAGACTGTCTTCGGGAACGACCTCCCTATACTGGGGCGCAGTCATTGCCTTATTGCCGACATCCCAGCCTAGGGCTTCAAAGAATGGGTCTATGAGCGATTGGCGGACGTGGGCTTCCTTGACGCCGGGTGCGAGAAACGCTTGGCGATTCGTAGTGAAATATCGGCAGAGCTTTGTGACTTCGTCTTTGCCTTGGTCGAACGTCTTTGCCGGAAGTGTGCCCATGTGACGATGATTCTACTCGGTGTAGCCAACATTAGGGCACCATCCAGAAGGGGTGTGTATACGTTCCGTTAAGGCCCGCAGTTCAGGAATACCGGCATTGGTTCTCACCGCAGCACCGCCGCCAGCAGCAGCGTCGTCCCCAGCCCGGCCACCGACAGCACCGTCTCCAGCACCGTCCATGTGGAGAGGGTTTCCTTCAGGTCCAGCTTGAAGAAGGACTGGATCAGCCAGAAGCCGGGATCGTTTACGTGCGAAAGGATGACCGAGCCGGTGCCGGTGGCCAGCACCAGCAGCTCGGGCCGCACGCCAATATGCCCGGCCATGGGCGCCAGCATTGCCGAGGCCACGGCCATGGCCACAGTGGACGAGCCCATGGAGATGCGCACCACGGCGGCCAGCAGCCAGGCCAGCACCAGCGGCGGCATGTGCGCGCCCAGCGCCAGGCTGACCGTGGCCTGCGCGGCTCCCGAATCGCGCAGAATGCCGCTCAGTCCCCCGGCCGCGGCCAGGATCACCAGCACGTTGGCGATGGGTTCAAAGGATTCCGCGGTCAACTTCCGCAACAGCTCCCGGCCGTGATGCTGGCCGGTCTGGATGCGCCCGCCCAGCGTGACCAGAGCTACCAGCACGGCGATCAGCAGCGCGATATCCGGGCTGCCCACAAAGTGCAGAATCCGGTTCGGGACGCTTCCCGGCGCGGACAGCGCGTCGGCCCAACTGCCCAGGAAGATCAGCGCCACGGGCAGCAGAATGGCCGCCGCGGCCCGCGCAGGGCCAGCCGGAGCGGGAATCCGTTCCGCCTTCGCTTCCACAGGCCCGGCCGCTTCGTCCGCACCGCGTTCAATCCGGGCTTCCATCTCGCGATCTTCTGCGAGCGTCGGCGCGAACAGGGTCAAGCCCGCATCGGCGGGCTCCGCCGCGCGCTTTGCCCCTCGCCTCTCCCAGCGGCGGATCAGGAACCATCCCAGCCCCGGCCCGGCCAGCGCGGCGGCGGGCAATCCGGCGGTCAGGCCCCACAAGATGGTGCGGCCCAGGTCGGCGTGATACTGCGCGGCCGCCAGCATCGCGGCCGGATGCGGCGGAAGCATGCCATGCACCATCGAGAGCCCAGCCAGCACCGGCAGACCCACCAGAATCGGCGGACGCCCGTTGCGCCGCGCGGCCTCGGCCA
>Ga0182027_10010142_pt1 | contig 13435 bp, 8 predicted proteins | sample 712E1DmetaG_FD_121300 | JGI IMG/M metagenome (GOLD analysis project Ga0182027, IMG submission 121300) | Permafrost microbial communities from Stordalen Mire, Sweden - 712E1D metaG (Illumina Assembly) | ecosystem: Environmental > Terrestrial > Soil > Wetlands > Permafrost | place: Sweden...
AGGGGCTGCAGCAGGCGCTCGCCGAGAACTACGACGTGAGCCTGGCCGCGAGCGCCGACGAGGCGTTCAACCTCATGGACGCCCAGCCGTTCGACGTCGTCCTCACGGACCTGCGGATGCCGGGCAAGTCGGGGCTCAAGGTGATCGACCGCGCGCTGGCGCTCACGAACAAACCCGCGGTCCTCATGATGACGGCCTATGGCAACATCGACACGGCGGTCGAGGCGATGAGGCGGGGGGCGGTCGATTTCCTGACGAAGCCCGTCAACATCGAGCGGCTGGACGTCCTCATCCGCCGCGCGCTCAAGGCGAAGAGCCTCGAGGTCGAGGTCCAGCAGCTCCACGAGCGCCTGGACGAGAAGTTCAGCGTGGACGAGATCGTGGGCGAGTCCCCCCTCCTCAAGGACGTGATCGAGCGGGTGAAGAAGGTGGCGCATTCCAGGGCGACGGTGCTGATCGAGGGCGAGTCGGGCACCGGCAAGGAGTTGATCGCGCAGGCGATCCACCAGTGGAGCCCGCGCTCCCGCGGCCCCTTCATCGCGGTGCACTGCGCGGCGCTCTCGGAGAGCCTCCTCGAGAGCGAGCTCTTCGGCCATGAGAAGGGCTCGTTCACGGGCGCGACGGAGCGGCGGATCGGGCGCTTCGAGTCGGCCGACGGCGGGACGCTCTTCCTGGACGAGATCGGCGAGATCTCCGCGTCCATCCAGGTGAAGCTGCTGCGCTTCCTCGAGACCAAGGCGATCGACCGGGTCGGCGGCTCGAGGACGATCGAGCTCGACGTGCGCCTCGTGACCGCGACCAACCGGAACCTGGAGCAGCTGGTGCGCGAGGGGAAGTTCCGAGACGACCTCTACTTCCGGCTCGACGTGGTCCGGTTCGTCATGCCGCCGCTGCGCGAGAGGGTGGGGGACATCCCGGCGCTGATCGCGCACTTCATCCGGATCTACTCCGAGGAGAACGGCGTCCCCCCGCTCGAGATCGAGCCCGGCGCGATGAAGACCCTCCAGGCCTACTCGTGGCCGGGAAACATCCGCGAGCTCAGGAACTTCTGCGAGAACGCCGTCGTGCTCCACAAGGGCGGCAAGCTCTCCGAGTTTGACCTGGATCCCCGGTTCCGGGGCTCGCCGGCCTCAGGGTCCGCTCCGGGCGGCCCCGCGGACGGCCCGTCGCAGACCCTCTCGGTCGAGCAGAACGAGAAGCGCATCCTCAGGGAGGCGCTCATCAAGTCGCGCGGCAACCGCACGAAGGCGGCGGAGCTGATGGGCATCAGCCGCCGCACGCTTCACCGCAAGCTCGCGCAGTGGCCCGAGCTCGACGTGACCGACTAAATGTCCGCCCGCGCGCGCACCACGCAGGAGCTGATCCATTGGCTTGAGATGGGGGGCGGCAGGCGGTGGGTCCTCATGGGGGCCCTTGCGTTCTGCGGCCTCGGGCTCTCGCTGGTGGTCGCCTGGAGGCAGTTCCACGGCGCCGCGAGCGAGGCCACCCTCGTGCAGGCCGACATGGGCAGCCAGCTGGCCAGCGGCCAGGGGTTCACGACCCGCGTCAACTACCCCCAGGCGGCCGCCTATCTCGGAGCCCGCGGCGTCCGGTTCGACCCGGCCGTCCCGTATCCCGAGGTGTACCAGGCGCCCCTGTACCCCCTGGTGATCGCCGGCGCGCTGCGCCTCGTTCCCCACTCCCTGCGCGAATCCCTCTTCGGCGCCGTGCCCGCGCCCCCTTACGGCTTCGGGGCGGACTATCTGCTCCTCGGCCTGAACCTCGCCCTCTTCTGGCTGGCGATCTGGCTCGCGTTCGACCTCGGGCGCCGGCTCTTCGGCGCCCCCTCGGGCTGGCTCGCGGCGATCGCGCTCTTCGTCTCGGTGCCGGCCTGGCAGCAGGTCGTCGCCGTGAACGGCACGGCGCTCATGATGGTCCTGGTGCTCGGCGCCTTCCACGCCTGGTGGCGCGCGGAGTCCGCGGTGGGCCCGGGCTCCGCGGCGGCGGCGCTCCTTGCGCTCGGCGCCCTGTGCGGCGCGCTGTTCCTCACCGAGTACTCGGCGGGCGCGCTCGTCCTGGTTGCGCTCGCGGGGAGCGCTCAGCGGTTTGCCGGGGCCGCGCGCTGGCGCGCGCTCGGCCTCGTCGCGGGGGGATTCGCCGTCGTCGCCGCGCCCTGGGTCGTCCGCAACCTCATGGTCACCGGCCTGCCGGTCGGCCTCGCGGCGCAGAACGTCGCCCTCAAGTTCGGCGACGCGACCGCCGAGCCCTCGGTCTTGCGCGCGACCCTGTCGCCGGCGCTGCCGCCGATCGAGCTGAACAAGCTCGCCAACAAGGTGCTCACGACGCTGCAGGAGACTCTGCGCTCGCGCGTGTGGTCCGGCGGGGCGATGTGGCTCGTCGCGTTCCTCGCCGCGGGCTGGCTCTACGTCTTCAAGTCGCCGCCCGTCAACCGCCTGCGGTGGCTCTTCACGGCGTCCCTCCTCGTCCTCGCGGCGTCGCAGGCGGCGTTCAATTCCGGCGAGAGCGAGCGCCCCGCGGTGATCTGGCTCTGCCCGCTGATCATGGTCTTCGGTGCGGGCTTCTTTTTCGTGCTGCTCTCCAGCAACCCCGTCCTCGGCTCATGGCCCCGGTTGTGCGCCGCGGCGCTCCTTGCGCTCCAGGCGCTCCCGCTGGCGCACGACGCCCTGGATCCCCACTGGCTGCATTTCCAGTACCCGCCCTATTTTCCCCAGCTCCTTCAGGGGATGCGCCGCCAGCTCGACCTCTCCGACGCCGCCGGCCGCTACGGGCTCATGGCGGACGTCCCCGCGGGCCTCGCGTGGTACGGCAGGACGCGGGTCTGGGCCCAGCCTGCGACCCTGCGCGACTTCTACGCCGTCCAGGTCGAGCAGCCCACCGGCGAGCTGCTGCTGACCCCGAGGACGCTCGACAGGCCGTTCTTCTCGGACCTGAACGCAAAGCTGAAGACCCCGGGCTTCCTCACGGCCTCCATCCCCCGCATCGGGGAGTGGGGGGAAGTCTACGGCGGCCTCCTCACCGGCACCTTCCCGCGTGGCTTCCCGCTGTCGACGCCCAGGAAGGTCACCGAGGACCTCTACGTCCTCTTCAATTCCTCCATGTCGAGCCGCCGCTGAATCGCGCAAGATTGAGTCTTGCAATGAATTGATCTTGCCAGTGGTTAGCAATATGGCAGCTTGGCCCTTAATTTCCGGCAGCCAATAATGAGACTAATGCGGGTCATTGTCGCAAGTTTGAGCCTGGGCCTTTGCGCAGCTGCGCGGGCCGTGTATGCGCCTATCCCGGAACAGGAGCAGGGCAAGGACCTGACGATCTCCCTCGAGGGTGGAATAACTTACAACAACAACATCTTTGGCGCGTCGACCGGCGCCATCAGCAGCGTCATCTACGAGTTCTCCCCGAAGGCCGCGTTCAACGCTTCCCTGACCGACAACACGTTCTTCTCAGCCTCGTACAAGCCGACGCTCGACTACATCGAGAACCGGCCGGGCACGAAGGACCTCTACAGCCAGGCCCTGAACGGGCAGCTCGCGCACAAGTTCTCGGCGACGTCCGTGCTGACACTGACCGACGCGTATGCGTACAACCAGAACCCCGAGGCGCTCCTGAACGGCGCCCCGGTCAACACCGACCAGACACTCCAGAGCAACGAGTTCGACGGCCGCTTCACGTTTTCCCCGGCAGAGAAGCTCGGCTTGGTCCTGAAGGCGCGCAGCGTCTACTTCGACTACACCAATCCGGTGCTCGGGACCGAGCTCAACCGCTTCGAGAACCTCTACGGCATCGAGGCGGACTACACGCTCCTGCCGGAGCTCAAGGCGGCGGGGGAGTACCGCCACCAGGACGTCGACTACAGCAACGACCCCTCGAGCAACAACAAGCACTCGGATTTCCTGATGGCGGGGCTCGACTACGCGGCGGGTCCCAAGTTGACGGCGAGCTTCCGCCTCGGCGGCGAGTACCGCCAGTACGAGGGGGGCATCCCGGACAGCACGACGCCCTACGCCGAGCTGTCGGGCAAATACGACTACGCCAAGGGCTCGTTCGTCAGCGTGGGCTACACCTACAGCCTGGAGGAGACCTCAGACTCCGTGCACTACGCGGACGAAAAGCTGAACCGCATGTTCGTGAACATCCAGCACGCGTTCACGGCGCTGATCGTGGGCTCGGCGTCGTTCGACTACGAGCCGGCGCAACTCGAGGGGCGCGCCGGCCAGGCGAACATCCAGGAGGACTCGACCCACGCCGGGGTGGCGGTCACGTACCTGCCGACCAAGTCGTGGACCGTGTCAGCGGCGTACGACTATGATTTTGTGGATTCCGGGATCAGCGCCCGCGGCCTGAACAGGTCGCGGGTGTCGCTGAGCACCACGGTGCTCTTCTAGCGCCCCCCGGCACCGCCCCTCCTGCCCGCGGGGGGCACTCAAAAGAAACCATGGCATCGTCTTCCCGCTCCAAGGAGAGCGCGTCCCTCGCCGACCTGATCAGGGTCCTGCGGCTGCGGCTGCCGCTGATCGCCCTGCTGGTCGGGCTGGTCTTCGTGACGACCATGGCCGTCACGGCGTTCCTGCCCCGGTGGTACCTTGCGACCACGAAGGTGCGCGTGGAGAAGCCCGAGAGCGACGTGAAGCTCTTCCAGGTGCAGGGCAGCAGCGCCTACGACCCCTATTTTCTGCAGGACCAGTTCAAGATCATGCAGAACGAGAAGATCCTCTACCCGGTGATCGAGAAGCTCGGCCTGAACACGCGGCTGGCCGCCGCGGCGGGGGCCCCGGGCGCGACGCTGACGCCCGACCTCACCTACAAGTACATCCTCAACAAGATGCTCCGGGTCGAGTCGCAGCGCAGCTCATCGCTCATCGACATCAACGTCTACGCGCAGGAACCGGTCATGGCTGCGGAGATCGCCAACGAGGTCGCGCGGGTCTACTCCGAGGACCGCATTGCCCAGGCCACCTCGCAGCAGACCGAGGGGATGGCCCAGCTGCGCAAGGAGCTTGCGCTCCAGGAGGCGGCGGTCAGCAAGCAGCGCGACGCGGTCGAGAAGCTGCGCAAGGACCTGAACATCTCCGGCGTGGACCTGAACGTGAAATACTCCGACATGGAGATCGAGACGCTGCGGCAGATGCAGAACTCGCTGATCGCGCTGCGGGTGGACGCCATCGGGCGCAAGACGCGCTGGGAGCGCTTCAGGAGCATCCCGCTTGAGGACCGCATGGGACTCGTCAACTCCGAGCTCATCCCGGACCAGAACATCCAGAACCTGCTCCAGGCCTACCTGATCGCCGACCAGAAGGTCACGCAACTGAAGGCCCGCCTCGGCGAGGCCCACCCGGACCTGGTCGCGGCGATCGAGAACCGCGCGAAGATCAAGGAGCAGCTCGAGGCGCTGCTGCGGGGCTACGAGAGCGGGCTGGAGAGCGCCTACAAGGAGGCGGAGGCGCGGGTCGACGAGCTCGAGAGCCAGCTCGCGAAGGCGAAGATCGACCAGATTCTGTCCGCGCGCGACCGCATGCGGCCGTTCGAGGAGGCCGCCCAGAGGCTGGAGGACGAGACGCGCCTGTACACGACGCTCCGGCTCACGCTGCGGCAGCGCGAGATCGATTTCCAGGTGCCCAAGCGCACGATCGAGATTCTGAACACGGCGGAGCCCGCCCGCCGGCCGAGCAAGCCGAGCTTCCTGCTGAACAGCATCCTCTCGGTTGTCTTCGGCCTCGTGCTCGCGGTCGGCGTCGCGCTCACGCTCGAGTGCTTCGACACGAGCCTGCGGGACGTGGCCGACATCGAGGAGCGCCTCAAGATCCCGGTCCTCGGGGTGATCCCCCACGACCGCGACCCGATGGGCTCCGGCCGGGACGAGCCCGAGGAGGCCGAGCCCTACCGCGTGCTCCACACGAACCTCAACCTGGCGGCGAAGCCCGGGCAGCCGCTGGTCCTTGTCGTGTTCTCCGCCGGGCCCGCGGAGGGGAAAAGCACGACCCTCTGCAGGCTGGCGCACATGATGGGGGCCTACGGCGAGCGCGTGCTCCTGGTGGACGCGGACTTGAGGCGGCCGGCGCAGCACCGGCTCGCGAACTGCCCGAGGGCGCCGGGCCTGAGCGACGTGCTCGCGGGCAAGTGCGACATTGAGAGCGCCATCCGCAGGTCCGTCGCCCCGGGGACGGACCTGTTGACGAGCGGGGGGATGCCGGGATTCACGCTCTCCCTCCTCTACGCCAACCGGCTGCGCGACCTGCTGGCCACGCTGCGCGGCCGCTACGAGCGGATCCTGGTGGATTCGCCGCCGATCATCGGGGTCAGCGACTCGAGCCTGCTGGCGGGGATCGCCGACGGCGCGATCCTCCTGATCCAGCACCGGCGAAACCCCGCGAGCATGGTGCTGCGGGCCCAGCAGGTGATCGTGGGCCTGAAGACGCCCATTCTCGGCGCCGTGCTGACCCAGGTGCCCCGCGGCTCGGGCGAGGACTACGGGTACTACACCCAGGCCTATTCGTACTACTCGGGCAGCTCGCGCGCTTCGGAGAAGGAGGGCCGGCGGCACGGAGAGGAGGCCCCTCGGGGCGACCGCCTGGACCTCAAATGATGTTGACGGCGCGAGGGGGGGTGGGTCTGATTCGCCCTCTGTGCTGCGGGCGTAGCTCAGTTGGTAGAGCACCACCTTGCCAAGGTGGCTGTCGAGAGTTCGAGTCTCTTCGCCCGCTCCATTTCCCCCGACGACCCCGGGGCCGGCGCCCCGGGGTCCTCTAGCATCCGACTGCGACAGATGAACGGGGATGCGGCAGACTCACGTTTCAGGCGGCTTCGGCCCGCTGCGGCCGATAAGGATCGTCTGCGACGCAAGCCTCAGGCGGATGGTTTTGCGCTCTGGGGCTACCTTGTGGTTTTTCTGGCGGCGTTTGCGGCCTACCTGCCGGCGATCCACGGTGGGTTTCTCTGGGACGACGATGCGCACGTGACCAAGGCGTCGCTGTGGCCCCTGCACGGGCTGTGGCGGATCTGGTTCGAGGTGGGGGCGACGCAGCAGTACTATCCCGTCCTGCACAGCGCGTTCTGGCTGGAACATCGTCTTTGGGGAGACTGGACGGTCGGGTACCACCTCTTGAACGTCTTCCTCCACGCGACGGCAGCATGCCTGTTCATCGCTGTCTTGAGACGACTGGCGGTGCCCGGCGCCTTGGCCGCCGGCCTGATCTTCGTGCTGCACCCAGTCTGCGTGGAGTCCGTCGCCTGGATCTCCGAGCAAAAGAACACGCTGTCGGCGGTGTTCTATCTCTCGTCGGCATTGCTGTATCTCCGATGGAGGGAGTCTCCTGCCGGCTTGCCCGACGGCCCGGGGGCGGCGCCCGCCCGGCAACTCCAGGGATCAAGACTCAGGGGTCTGTTTCAGCCCTATGCCTGCGGATGCTTCCTCCTTGCGACCGGGGTTTTCCTTCTCGCCATTCTGACGAAGAGTGCGACGGCGACCCTTCCGGCGGCGCTTCTGGTCGTTTGCTGGTGGAAACGCGGCCGATTGGATTTGCGCGGGGATCTCTCGCCGCTATTTGGCTGGTTTGCGCTGGGCGTCGCGTCAGGCGTCTTTACGGCATGGGTGGAATGGAGATACATCGGAGCGCACGGCGTTGCGTTTGATCTCAACGGCGCCGAGCGGTGCTTGTTGGCCGGGCGCGCGATCTGGTTCTACCTTGGCAAGCTTCTGTGGCCAGCGCCGCTCGTCTTCATCTATCCGCGTTGGAAGGTGGATGCCGCCTCGTGGACGTGGTCCCTGTATCCGGCGGCGGTGCTCGCGCTGCTCGGCGTGTTCTGGCGGATGTCGCGGAAGGGCCGCCGCGGGCCGCTGGCGGCGTCCCTGTATTTCTGCGGCACGCTTTTCCCGGCGCTCGGATTCGTCAACGCATATCCCTTTGTATTCTCGTATGTTGCCGATCACTTCCAGTATCTGGCAAGCCTTGGGGTGATCGCATGCGTTCCTTCTCTTACCGCGCGCGTGCCCCTGCGCGCCAGCGCCTGGCGGCGCATCGCGCGTCTCGGCGATGGGAAGGCGCTGCGGGTTGGCGCCGCCGTGGTCCTACTCGGCACGCTGGGCACGATCACCTGGCGCCAATGCCGCATCTATGGAAATGTCGTGACGCTCTATTCCGCCACCCTTGAGCGGAATCCCGAGTGCTGGCTGGCGCACCTGAACCTTGGCAATCTGCTCTTACAAGGCGGCAGGACCGAAGAGGCGATTGCGCACTACGATGAAGCCTTGCGCTACAATCCCGGCTATGCGGACACCCGTTTCAACCTTGGGAAGGCGCTTCTCCAGGCGGGCCGATATGATGAGTCGATCCCACAATGGGAAGCGGTGTTGCGGCTCACTCCCGGCGATTCCGAAGCGCACGACAATTACGGCGTGGCATTGGGGCGGGTCGGCAGGATGGTCGAGTCCGTCGAGCAGATTGAAACGGCGGTCCGGTTGAACCCGGAAAACGGCGTTGCACACTACAATCTGGGAGCGACCCTGTGGGCTGTCGGCAGGCGGGACGAGGCACGCGCCGAGCTCGAGGCAGCCTCACGGTTGGGGGTAAGGCCCTAATCTGCGCCGGGCGGCTCCCTTCGCAGGCAGACTTGTTTTCTGCCGGGCGCGTTCGAGTCTCTTCGCCTGCTCCATTTTTGGAAGACGCCTGGGACCGACACTATGCGCTTGCTCTTGCCCAAGCCACCCGGTCGCAGCGCCTTGCGAGCGTCCGGCCGCGGGGCCCCGGGAGGCGACGATCCATTTTGTCTGCCCCCCCATCTCGTGTGGGCTCACGGGCCTCGTGTCCCGCGAGAGGAATGGATTGCGCGGGCCGGCGCGCAAATCCGCCGCGGCGCCGTTCGTTGGCGCCCCCCCCGCAGCCCCTGGTCGTCGTCGGATTGCGGGGGCGCGCCGTGCTCGGCTACCTGCGCGTCCGTCCGGACGGAACGTGCGTATTTGGAATCGAGATACGGGTATCCGGCTCCTTCACGGCGCGAGGGTCCTCGTGAGCAGCGGGGTGGCCGCGGACGTCCAGAAGGACACGCCCAAAGATCCCGGATCCGCCGGTCTGCTACGGCGTTAACCCGGCGGGCGGATCCCTTGTGGGTCTGAGCTTCTCGGGGAAGATCCTCGGGCACCCACCGCGGGCCTTCCGGAGAATAGGCCCCGCGGCAGGGCCGCACCCCCGCCTTTTTTCGCAAGAATCGGGCTGTCCCGCGCAACCAAATGGGCCTGGATGGAGTCATACTAGGCAGACACTTCCCATGAAACCCCCATTGACGGCGCTCCTCGCATTGGCCCTTGCCGCCTCGCTCCATGCGCAGGCGCCCGCCGGAGGTCCGGCGACGGAGTACACGCCCGAGCAGCTGGACCAATTGGTCGCCTCGATTGCGCTATATCCCGACCCCCTGGTCGCGCTCATGCTGCCCGCGTCGACGGCGCCCTCGGACCTCGCCCTGGCGGCCAATTACCTCGCGGCGAACGGCAACCCCGCCGGGATCGACGCGCAGCCCTGGGACCCGAGCGTCAAAGGCCTCGCCCACTATCCGGACGTGCTGAAGTGGATGAACGCAAACGCAGACTGGACGAGCACGCTCGGCGCCGCGTTTGCGATGCAGCCCGCGGACGTGATGAGGTCCATCCAGCAGATGCGGGCCAAGGCGCGAGCCGCGGGAACGCTTGTCGACACGCCGCAGCAGCAGGTCGATGCGCAAGGCGACGACATCAGGATCGTGCCCGCGCAGGCGGACGAGCTCTACGCCCCCGAGTATGATCCCGACATCGTCTACGACGTTCCGGAGGGCTACACGGGCCCGTTCCTCACCTTCGGCGTCGGCTATCCCGTGGGCGCGTGGCTGGGCTTCGAGTGCGACTGGGACGACTTTGGAATCTGGGCCGGCCCGTGGCACCCGGGCTGGGGGTACCGTCGCGACTGGAGGGATGCGCACGACGGGGGACGGCAGTGGCGCCCCGATCCTCGCCGCGGCCATGAGCTCGTGCGCGACCATTTCCGGCCTGCGGGCAACCCGCCGGCACCACGCTTGGTTGCCGGAGCGCGGGGTCCTGCCAGGGCGGCCGGTCCCGCAGCCCGCCCGGAGTCACGCCCCGCGGCGGCGCAGTCACGCCCCGCAGCGGTACAGTCCCGCCCCGACTACCGCGGGTACGCCCCGATGGCGCGGCCCTCGACGCCGGCCCCGTCGAGCCCCCTCTTTGGCGGTTACACCCGTGGAACCCAGGCGCGCGACAACAGCGCCAGGGGAAGCTCGAGCCGGCAGGCTCCCGTCCGGTCCATTGCCCCGGCGCGCTCCGCCCCCGCACGGTCCGCACCTGCGCGGTCCGCACCTGCTCCCGCGCGCTCCGAACCGGCGCCTTCCGGAGGGCGGGACCGTCACTAGAGGCCAGACTGACCCGGCACCATGAACACTCAAATCCAGATGACCCGTTCCCTCGCATCCGCCGCGGCCCTCCTTGCGCTTCTTGCCCTCGGCGCCGGGCCGCTTCTTCGCGCCGACACTGGGGCCTCCGCGGCGCAGCAGCGCCGCTTCGCCTCCCCCGATGAGGCCGTAAAGGCGCTCGCCGGGGCGACCAAGGCCGGCGACAGGGCCGCCGTCGACGCGATCTTCGGGCCCGAGTCCAAGGATCTGCTCTCCGGGGACCCGAAGCAGGACGCCCTTGAATTCGCGGCCTTTGCAAAGGCCATCGGCCATTTCTCGAGACTGGTCAAGAAGGCGGACGACCGGTACGTAATCGACATTGGCGACCAGGACTGGCCGATGCCGATCCCGCTTGTCCGCAGGGACGGGGCGTGGCTCTTCGACACCGCGGCGGGCAAGGACGAGATCCTGAGCCGACGCATCGGCGAGGACGAATTGACGGCGATCGGCGTCTGCCGCACCTACGTCCAGGCCCAGCGCGAGTACGCCTCCGAGGACCGGGACGCCAGCGGCATTTTCAAGTACGCCCTGAAGCTCCGGAGCACCCCCGGTGCGCGGGACGGACTCTACTGGCACGCCACTCCGGGCGAGGATCCGAGCCCGCTCGGGCCGCTCGTCGCCGAGGCCCGCGCCGAGGGATACGGCGGAAAGACGCCGGAGGGCGAACCCCAACCGTTCCACGGCTACCTTTTCAAGGTGCTGACCGCGCAGGGCGAGGCCGCCCCCGGCGGCGCCTACGACTACGTCATCAACGGCAACCTGATCGCCGGGTTCGCCCTGGTCGCCTATCCCGCACATTGGGGGGAGTCGGGCGTCATGACCTTCATCGTGAACCAGTGGGGCAAGGTCTACCAGTGCAACCTGGGCGAGAAGAGCGCCGAGATCGCCTCGGCCATGACGGACTTCAATCCGGACGCCAACACCTGGATTCCCGTGGTGGCGCCCTAAGAGGCGCGCCGGCCCCCGGCGGCCCGAAAAAAGCCGCTGTCAACCGGCGGCTTTTTTGTGCACGATCGAGCCTCCTTGAAGGCATCCGACTTCTTCGCCCTCCCCGAGTCCCTCGCCGCGTTCCGCGCGTTCTTCGCGCCGGACGCCGCGCCGTGGGAGTGGCTTGGGCAGATCGGGCCGGCGCTCGCCTCGCACGCGTTTGACGCGAAACCCCCGAGGGTCCCCGCGGGCGTCCACCTGGAGGGCCCCGTCCACCTCGGCGCCGGCGTCACGCTGCCCTCCCACGCGACCCTCATCGGGCCGGCCTGGATCGGCGCCGGCACGCAGATACGGCCCGGCGCCTTCATCCGCGGCAACGTCATCGTGGGCGAGGGTTGCGTCCTCGGGAACTCCTGCGAGTTCAAGAACTGCCTGCTCATGGACGGCGTGCAGGCGGCGCATTTCAACTATGTCGGGGACTCGCTCCTCGGGAACAGGGCGCACCTCGGGGCGGGCGCCATCTGCTCGAACCTGCGCCTGGACCAGAAGCGCGTCCTCATCCACCTGGCGGGCGGGGCGGTCGATACGGGGTTGAAGAAGTTCGGGGCCGTGCTCGGCGACGGGGCCGAGGTGGGCTGCAACGCGGTCCTCAACCCCGGGACGCTCCTTGGGCCCCGCTCCCTCGTGATGCCGTCGATCGTTTTCGGCGGGGTGCTCGCCCCGGCGACGATCGCCCGGGTCCGCCAGCAGGTGACCTTCGTGCCGAGGAGATTCTAAATGCGAACGCTAACAGGCATCACACCGTCGGGAACGCTCCACATCGGCAACTACTTCGGGGCGATGAGGCCGGCGATCGAGGCGCAGGCCGGGGGCGACTGCTACTACTTCATCGCGGACTACCACTCGATGACGACGATCACCGACGCCGCGGAGCGCCGGGACATGACCCGCGGGATCGCCGTCGACTGGCTCGCCTGCGGCCTGGACCCGGAGAAGAGCGTGTTCTGGCGCCAGAGCGACGTGCCGGAGGTCTGCGAGCTCACCTGGCTCCTCGGCAGCGTGACGCCGATGGGGCTGCTCGAGCGCGCCCACAGCTACAAGGACAAGACCGCGAAGGGCATCTCCCCGAACTTCGGGCTGTTCGCGTACCCGGTGCTCATGGCCGCCGACATCCTGCTCTACGACACGAACGCCGTCCCCGTGGGCCAGGACCAGCGGCAGCACCTGGAGATGACGCGCGATATCGCGATCAAGTTCAACCAGACCTACGGGCAGACATTCGTTGTCCCGGAGGCCGTCATCCGGCGCGAGGTGGCCGTCGTCCCGGGCTTCGACGGCCAGAAGATGAGCAAGAGCTACGGCAACACGCTCGAGATCTTCGGCGACGAGAAGGCGCTCCGCAAGAAGGTCATGTCGATCGTCATGGACAGCCGGACGCCGGCCGAGCCGAAGCCCGACGCCGAGAGGAACCTCTGCATCCAGCTCTTAAAGCTCGTCGCGCCGGCGGACGTCGCCGCGGACACCGAGGCCCGTCTGCGGGCCGGCGGGCTCGGCTACGGGGACCTGAAGAAGGCGCTGTTCGAGCGCTACTGGGGCTACTTTGCGCCCGCGCGCGCCCGCCGCGCCGAGCTTCTCGCCGACCCGGGCTACGTCGACCGGGTTCTCCGGGAGGGCGCGGAGCGCGCCCGCAGGGTGGCTCGCGCGGTGATCGCGCGCGCCCGCAGGGCGGCCGGCCTCGACTAGGCCGGCCTTTAGATGACCCGCGCCCGCGGCGGCTCGATGCGGGTGATGGCCTCCATGATCCTCGCGGCGGTCCGGGCGTAGCGCTCCCTTCCGTCGCCGGGCCGGTCGTACTCCTGCGGGGGGAGCGGCCGGCCGAACACCACCGAGACCGGCGACCCCAGGCGCAGCCGGCCGCCGCGGCCGAAGGCCTCGAACGACCCGAACACCCGGGCCGGAACGACCGGCACGTGCGCCTTGCAGGCGAGGAGCCCCACGCCCGGCCGGGCGGGCTGGAGCTCGCCGTCGCGCGAGCGGGTCCCCTCGGGGAAGACGATCACCACGTTGCCACTGGAGAGCG
>Ga0182027_10010144_pt1 | contig 13435 bp, 6 predicted proteins | sample 712E1DmetaG_FD_121300 | JGI IMG/M metagenome (GOLD analysis project Ga0182027, IMG submission 121300) | Permafrost microbial communities from Stordalen Mire, Sweden - 712E1D metaG (Illumina Assembly) | ecosystem: Environmental > Terrestrial > Soil > Wetlands > Permafrost | place: Sweden...
ACTGTCCAACAACCTGTTCTGGAATTCGTTGGTCACACTTCTTCCCTCCTCGAACACATGGTCCATTTTCCTAAATGACTTTGACACCTGCGTCATTACCACTTCGACGAATGGCGTTGCACAGGCCACCGTCAACGGCGACAACGCCTACATCAACTGCAACAACCAGTTGTCTCCGACCAATGGAAGCGATCTGGTCCTGACTAATGCCATTACTTACGACACCGGCGCTTTGGGCGCTTTCTACCAGCCGACCAACAGTCTTTTAATCAGTGCCGGCGACATGACAGCCGGTGATGCCGGTCTGTATCATTACACCGTCACGACCAATCAGGTCATTGATGGCACCAACAACGCCGTCAGCATCGGCTATCATTACATGGCGGTGGATGCCCAAGGCAATCTATTGAGCACGGGCGGCAGCGGTGTTCTTGATTATATCGCGGATGCCAATGGCAACGGAATTTACGACGCCGGAGATGTTAGCGATTGGACAAAGTTCTCCACGGATGGCAGCGGGATGAGTGATTCGTGGGAAATCAATAATTTTGGACATATAGGTGTTGATCCTAATGCCGACCCGGATTGTGACGGTCGCAACAATTTGCAGGAATACCAGGAAGGCACGCTGCCCACCAATTCGATCAGCGCAACCGGTTTGCTCGACCGATGGAGCTTCAACACCACCAGCTGGCTAAGTGATCTCGGCTACGCGCCGGTCTCGTTCACCAATCTCAATGTTTCCACACTGGGCGACGGCAATGCCCTCCTGTTGGACAGCGCGAATCCCGCCCGGCTGCGATACAACGTCGTGGAAACCAATGGAGCGACCAACCTGACCGTGAACCAAGGCACGGTGATGTTCTGGTTTGCGCCAAATTGGTCGGGAGTGAGCCAGGGCGGAACAGGACCCGGCGATTGGGGACGTTTGATTGAAGTGGGCGCACCCACAACCAATTCCGATTACGGCTGGTGGAGCCTTTACGTTGATCCGGCCGGGGACAACATCTATTTCTCGGCGCAGACCAACAATGCTTCGAGCACGACCAATACTTACCTTTCGGCCCCCATCGCTTGGACGACAGATCGTTGGCATTTGATCATGCTGACCTATAGCGCCACCAATTCGGCGCTCTATCTGGACGGTGTGCTGGCGACCAACGGCTTGGGTGTCACCAACTGGCCGGGTGCGGACGTGCTGGCCAATGGGTTTTATGTCGGCAGCGACAGCAACGGCGTCCAGCAAGCGCATGGAATGTTCGATGACCTTTCCACTTACAATTATCCGCTGGTCACAAACACCGCTCAAAACACCTATTCATCCTACCAGACTGCGTATTATGGCAACCCGATGAACCCGGCCAATATGCCCTCAGCCTCATCCAGCGTGATCAATGGGCCTGGCAGCTTGCAATGGTTGGGCGGTAGCGGCAACTGTGTCACCAGCAGCAACGTATGGATCACCAACGCGGTTTGCACCCATACGACAAACAACACGATGACCTTCACCTTTACCATTGCAGGCGGCGCGTCAGGAGTACCCTATGATGTCTTTGCCGTCTCTGTATTGGGCTCGACCAACGCATGGTCATGGAAAGGACAGGGTGAATCCTGCAATACTTACGCCCTCACAAATCTGTCCACCACAATTACATTTCTCATCCTGGGCACGCCGCAAGATAGCGACAGTGACGGATTGACGGATGCTTACGAAAAACTGGTCAGCCATACTGACCCGAATAATCCTGACACAGACAATGATGGACGCAGCGATGGTCAGGAAATTTTGGACGAAACAGCCCCGTTGAATCCAAACAGTGTGGCTCAAGTGCAATTGGGCTATTGGCGTTTTGACGACACTAATACCTGGGTGGGTGAACAAGGCCAATTGCCACTCGTGACTTCAAATGTGATCGGCATCCCAAGTTCCTTTACCAATGCCGTGCTTATTGATTCGACTAACAGCGCCATTCTCCGGTATCGAGACATTGAAACCGGCAACACCAACTCGCCGTCCAACATCAACTGCCACAACGGCACAGTGTCTTTCTGGTTTGCGCCCGATTGGGACAGCGGAACGGGCCCCGGTTGCAATGGGCGGCTGATTGAAATGGGGACACAAACGACCAGCAATGGCTGGTGGTGCTTATATTTCAACACAAATGGCACAGAGCTTGTTTTTGGCACTCAAACCAACGGGCTGGCAATGACCAATTTGACCGCTTCCGTTAATTTGGTGTCCAATCAGTGGTATCAGATCGTCCTCACTTATTCGCCTAGCAACTCTACCCTTTATCTGGATGGTCAGCCGTGGGTGACCAATGGTTTGGGAGTGACTTATTATCCCAACAAGAATGAGCGTACCAATGGATTCGGAATTGGCAGCGACGCCAACGGCACTAATCAAGCCAGGGGAGCTTTTGATGAACTTGAAACATTTAATTATCCGTTGGCCGCGTCGGATCTTGGAACCAGTTTCTCGGCAGTTGCAGATTTGATTGATAGCAATCAAAACGGTCTGCCCGACTGGTGGCAGATTTTGTATTTCGGTCATTTAGGCATTGATCCGTACTCTGATCCGGCTGGGGATGGTTTTAACGCTTTGTATAAATTTCAGCATGGACTAAATCCAACCAATTATTACAACCCAAACCCTGTAAGCGGATTTTTCGGCTGTCTGGATGCCACCGGAACGAATGTGATCTTGGAATGGAGCAATGCTCCGGGAACGGTCACTGGCTACCTAATTCAACGGGGCATTTACAACACAAACACCTACAATTATGACTATGCTCCGCTGACCCAGGTGAGTTCCAATGTTACCTTCGTTGAAGATGTCGGGGCCAATTACAACAACAATCAAAATGCCAGCTACAAGTTGCAGGCGGTTTATCCGGGCGGCAGTCTGTCTGCGACATACACTTGGTATGTCTGGTGGTACGTTGAACATGGCACCGATGGCCTGCCTTACGGCCCGCCGGTGCCCGGCAACTTTGATGTGTATGCGGATGCCACTAGCACAAACGTGTCGCTCTCATGGACGCCGGCCCAAGGTCAGGCCACCAACTATATTATCGAGCGCGGCATTTACAACCCGGCCACCCACGCCTTTGTCTGGACTCCCATCGGGCAAGTTGGCACCAATGTCACTTCCTTTAGCGTAATGGGAGGCCTGACAAATGCCAATAACTGGAGCGCTGAATATGGGGTGACTGCGGTCTATCCCGGAGGCGGTTTGTCGGCATTGATCACTTCCTCCATTAACGTGGGCGCGTCGAATGGTCCGGCTGCGCCAGCCGGATTTTACGGTTATCTGGATTCCACAGGGACCAATGCGTTCTTGAACTGGAATCCATCATCCGGCGCGACGGGTTACATCATTTACCGTGGTTCTTGGAATGGAACCATCAGGGGTGACACCTACATCAAGATTGCCCAAGTGGGTGCCGGGACGACTTCGCTTGAAGTGGTCGGCGCGATTGGCGGCGCAGGCACGACTTCTTACGATGTTTACACCGTTGTGGCAGTCTATACAGGAGGTGTTTTATCTCAAGCCGCCCCGCTGTGGCAGGTCTATGGTGGCGGGCCTGCGCCTGAAGCGCTCGCGGCGTATCTGGATTCGACCGGGACAAATGTCTTGCTGGTGTGGAGTCCGGTGCCGGAAGCGACCGGATACCTGGTCCAGAAAAGCGATTATTTTGGCTACGATGGAACCTACTACACAATTGCCCAAACCAATCCTGGCACGACCAACTTTGAAGATATTGATGGCGTTGCCAGTGGCTACTACGGGGCTGGCTCCATTGAATATGAGGTGCAGGCCACTTACCCGCAAGGCGGCTTGTCCTCGGCGGTCACGGCGACCATTAGCGGTACGCCACCAGCGCCCACAGGCCTTTCAGTGTCGGTGGACTCCACCGGAACAAACGTGTTGCTCTCGTGGACGCCGGCATTGGGCACAGTTGCCCACTACATCATCCTGCGCGGGACTTACGATCCGAACATCGGCGGTTTCAGTTATTCACAGATTGGGCAAGTCAATGGCAATATAACTTCCTTCACAGACATGGGAGTGATTACCGGCAACAACCATGACAACGCCCTGGCTTATGAGATCGAAGCCGTTGATCAGGAAAACAACGTGTCGGCTCCCGACTCCAGACAGTTCAACACCCCGTCGCCTTCCGCTCACGATTTCAATGTGACGGCGCAACTGGTGCGCAATCAAACCGGCCACTGGCAGTTGATGTTTTCGGGCATTCCCACCAACGTGCAAACCGTCGCGCTCTACTGGTATGGCCATGATTATTTCTGGGATTTCGCCAGTTCTCCAGGCTTTTACACCACGGAAATAGACATTCCGGTCAATACTCTGACCAACGGGATTTACGTGATACCCGACTGGCAAACCACCAATGTGATCGCAGACAATGAATGGGGGCTGGTGTCGATGATTCGACCGATTGGACCCAACCAGGAATACGGCAATTTGTCCCAAGCCGGTTATCTGCCCTACGACGCGCCTTGTTTTGTGGACGGACGGCAGCATCTCAAACAAAATCTGTTATTCAAACTTCGCGGTGCAACCATCAGCCAGCCCGTTGGCACGACAGAAAACAACGTTTGGTGGGAACCGGATTGGATAAACATCAGCATCCCCGCCGATTCCAATTATGTGGAAAGCAGTTTTTTCCACTGGTCTTTTCAATTCAAGACGTATGGCAATTTTAGCGGTTATTCCTACATGAAGATGGATGACCTCTGGCCATTTGCCGTCAATTACCAGCTGCATCAGCGTCTTTATGACCCCAGCTACAATGGATCATCGTCTTTTGTCTGGCACACCAACCTCGTGACGGTTCCGGCCTCGGCCGTTCTTGGCATAGCCGATCCCTATTGGATTTCACAGGGCTTGGGGAATCTGGTTGATGTCGCCGCCTACACCAACAGCGGCAATCTGTATCTGCAAAACGGTGCGCACAATTTATTTAATCTTGGATTTGGAGCAGCACTGGTAAATCAAAATCCACTTAAAACTGTCACACCGGGCAGTTCCACGGCGATGACCAATGTCAATTGCTTTTTCAGCCAGACTGCCGATCCCAGCCTGCAACTGGTCAACTATTATTTCGCTCCAGTGCTCACCCCGCGAACGGCGATGCCCGATGTTCTACCAGGCCAGTTTTATTCATTACCATCCGACACCGGCTTTGCCAATACCAATCAAACCGGCGTGATGATTGCCTCTGTGGGTAATCCAACTGTGATTGGCGGCTGGGCGAAGTTTGCAATCAGTGGCTCAAGCAAATTCGCCTATCTTGGCCAGTATTTCGTGACCAACGCTTATGTGGTGGATACCAATGGTATCATCACCACAAATACGACTGGCGTCGTATCGCCCTACGGCGATTTCTTCCCAACCGCGCCGGGAACAGTGGCAATGATAACGATGCCGGACATTGATCCGCCTTACCAGCAAGGCACAGGGATTGTGCAGGTGATTTCGCTCAATGCGGACGCCAATCACGACGGCACGATGAATTTCTCGTATTTCGGCCCGGATCAAACTTCACCGTCGCGCCCGTTCCGCTTTTGGATCAATGACAACATAGATTCGGGTGACGACGGAGGAACTGGTATTCCGGGACAAGGACGTGACGCTGACGCGTTGAGAGCAACATCCGGAAATGATTATCGCAGCTTCCAGCTTTATAAGGTCAATGGGACTCGTGACTTGGTGGACTTCTTCCCGGTATATTTGAACATTGGCAGTCTGGTGCAGGCTTTGCCGCCAAGCTCAACGGTAAGATACATTCTCAAACAAGCGGATCAGGCGGTGAATTTTGTTTACACGGATTTGCAGGCCACCAATTTTCACAGTTATCTGACGGACACGAATGTAGCGGCTTCGGTGGTGACCAACAAAGCGATTGTGGTAACTGCGGCGGGAACCATTCTTGACAACAACTTCATTCAAAGTATCGCGACGCAAGGGAAAGGCATTATTTTGGTGGAAGGAGTAACCAATACAACTCAACCATTAGTCTTGGAAGTGTGGCAAGGCACCGGTTTGGGCCAAGACCCCCTATTTTTTACTCCCACAAAAATGCTTGGGCAAACGAAACTTTATTTGAGCTTGAGCGGAGTTGAACAAATGTTCCGGCAAAAGAACTTATTGATGAACAGTGTGACGAATGACCTATTAGCTGACCGTCTGACAGATGCCAGCGTGCCGAACGAGCCGGACACCGTTGACAAGGACTTTATTTTCTTGCATGGCTACAATGTGAGTCCAAATCACGCACGTGGCGTAGCGGCAGATATGTTCAAACGGATGTATTGGTCTGGCTCACAAGCAAAGTTCTACGCCGTGACTTGGGAAGGTGCCGACACAAAAGATTTAGCCTATGGTTTATTCACACCGGACTATCACACTAACGTCTATAATGCCTTTCTGACTGCACCAAACCTTGCAAATTTCCTTGCTACGCTAACCAACGGCACGACGGTCGTCGCAGCACACAGTTTGGGTAACATGGTCGTGTTGAGCGCGATCAATGATTGGAATGCGCCAATGGGCAAAGTATTCATGTTGGATGCCGCTGTGCCGATGGAAGCCATTCAGGGTAACATGGTCTATAATCCAAACATGCTTTATTCCACTTGGAATCCGTATGCCAATCGGCTTTTTGCCAGTGATTGGTATCAGTTGTTCCCGACAAATGATTATCGAAGTGCGTTAACTTGGAGCAACCGCTTGTCGAATTTCAGGAATGTTGACGTCTACAATTTTTACTCCAGTGGCGAAGAAGTGCTGCGAGAATACGACGGTGATCCGCCGAGTGCCGTGTTGAGTGGGGTATGGACAGAAATATGGCAGTATGAACACAATAATTTGCCTTTTGGTGTTTTTGCTTGGGTCTGGCAAGAAAAGGGCAAGGGCACTTCCGCAAGCGACCTATTTATCGGTAGCACACATGGGGGATGGAGGTTTAATTCCAACTATGATACCAACAGTGCGCACCTGCCCCCGACGCAAGCGAACGTGCTACCAAATTCGCAATTACAAACCAATGCGTTCTTCGATTTTAACTCGCTCTATGGCTCACTACCCGATGTTAATTTATTAGGGACAAGTGGCAGCGCGTATGCGCAAACAAATCGTAACCGAATCCTGTCCGACGCCATTCCGGCGCTCACGTTACCAGTAGGAGCAGACAATGTGAATCGTTTGGGAGCAGACCGAAACTTCGATATGCAAGCCGATTTTGAAAATGGTTGGTCGGCCAATCGTTCACCAAGAACGGTTGGAGCTTTAGCGCCGGGTGAGTGGCATCATTCGGATTTTCACCAAATGGCCTATACTTTTACCTACAAATTGTTTAATGGAATAGTGAATGATGGAAACCTCAAATGATTATGAAAAAACTAGCCTGTAGTTTTATTGCAGTACTCGTAATGAATTTTGTTTGGGCGCAAAGTTCTACGCCACTGATAAAACCAGAATGGAGAGTCACATTGAAAGCAGTGGACGAATCTAGTCAACCGATGGCAGATGCTCACGTTGAAGTCGGTTATTATGTTCAACCACAACCTGACCAAACAGAAGCGTCTGAAAAAATAAACGGTCTAACCGACATTAACGGTGTTTTTACAGCTTCACACGAAAACACCGGATCAATCGAGTTAGGCATCCAAGTTACCAAAGCTGGATATTATTCAACAACCAAAGGTCACGAGTTCGCCAAATTTAAGGACAATGATCCAGCCAAATTGAATCCAGACTTAACTTTTGTCCTAAAAAAAATCGGCCAACCTATTCCAATGTATGCTCGACGAACACGAATCGAAATTCCTGAAATAAACAAGCCGATCGGATTTGATCTTATCGAGGGCGATTGGGTGGCACCTTATGGGGAGGGCAAGGAAAGCGATTTTATTTTCCAAGTTCAACGACGTTTTGTTAGCTGGCAGGACTTTAACTCGTCATTCAAACTAACATTTTCCAATGTCGGAGACGGCTTAATACCCGTTGCGATACCTTTGGACGAAGGAAGTGCTTTACGTTTGCCAGCTATTGCTCCAGGTGACGGCTACCAGTCAGAGTTTATGCAAAGTCTGAGTGATTCGCCTACTGGCGGATGGGAAAAAGGCGAAAAAAAAGATCAAAATTATTACTTTCGTGTGCGGACTACCCGTGATGAAAAAGGAAGTATAAAGAGTGCATTGTATGGCAAAATATATGGAGATTTTAGCATTGATCCCATCAATTCAAAAACTGTTCTGATTTTCTTTAAGTATTATTTGAACCCTGTGCCTAATTCGCGTAACGTCGAGTTCAACCCCAAGCAAAATCTTTTCAAAGTTCTAAAGGAACGGGAAGAAGTTCAAGAGCCTTGAATGCCAGATGAAACGCACCTCGGCAGCGATTTTTATCTGGACGTGCAACCCATAATGACTGACGAGCTAAAAAAGAAACGGCTGCCCTTTTTCACCGTGCTGGGTGTTTTGGGGCCGCTGGGTATCGTTGGTTTGGGCGTTGTGGTGGGGATCACGGCTCCGCATCCTGAGAGCGACTGGTTCGGCACTTCTGTGTTTGTTTCAATTGGCATTGCTCTCATTATCGCTTCGTTCCTTGCAATCGTATGTTCGGTCATCGCGTTCATCCGCAGGGAATGGGCAGCGTTCTTAACGGCAATCACAGCAATTCCAGCTTTACTTCTTCTGTTTTCGATGCTTGCAACATGGTTTCGTCTATAACAGGTGTGGCGATGGAGGCGATTGATCCCAGCACTGCTCCGAACAATAACATGGTCTATTCTGACTGGCTGCCCTATACCAATCGCCTTTATTCGGCTAACTGGAACAATCTATTCACCAATCTGGACTTCCGCAGCACCTTGACTTGGAACAGCCGCCTCACCAATTTCAACGGTGCGCAGGTTTATAATTTCTATTCCAGCGGCGAGGAAGTCTTGCGCGAATGGGACGTTGATCCGCCGACCAATATCCTGTCTGCGGCAACGCAGATTTTTGCAGACTACTGGGTCAGCCACACACCTGTAGCCAGCTACGTTTGGGTGTGGCAGGAAAAGGGTAAAGGCCGGGCGGCAAGCGATACGCTGCTGGGCAGCACGCACGGTGGCTGGAAGTTCAACAGCTATTATGACGTTGGTACGAATCACATGGCTCCCAGTCAGGCAGCGTTGTTGACAAGTTCCCAACTGCAAACCAACGCCTTTTTCGATTTTGCATCCGCAAGTTTCACAGGAGACCTTGCATTGTATGGCGGTCTTGGTAACGCTTATGCCTATCAAAATCACAATCGAATTCTGTCCGATGCGATTCCAGCACTATCGTTCCCAGTGGGGGCAAATCATGTTAGTAGGCTTGCTCCACTTGGTCAGCCCGACAGGAATTTCAACATGAATGTTGAATTTAAGATAAACGGGTGGCCCTCTGATCGAAAATCGCCATACGATTGGCTACACAGCGATTTCCACCAAGTGGCTTATACTTTTACTTACAAGTTGTTCGACGAAATTGTGAATGATGGAAACCTCAAATAATTATGAAAATAATAGTCTGTCAGCTTATTATTGCGCTCGCCGTCATCTGTGCGAGCGCACAAACTTCAACAAAATCCGCGCCCGAATGGAAGGCGACAGTCAAAGTTGTGGATGAAGTTGGCCAGCCCGTAGCGGATGCCAACGTGGAAATTGGATTTTACGTTCAGCCGCCGCTAGATCAATCAGTCGCGATGGACAGTATTGTGGGTAAAACCGACACGAACGGTTTATTCACGACATCCCATCTTTCTACTGGCTCTATTTCTTTGGGATTTCAAGTCACCAAAGTCGGATACTATCCAACGACTAAAGGGCATGAGTTTGCAAAATTTAAGGAGAACGACCCGGCTAAATGGAATCCAAACGTGACATTGGTTCTAAAAAAGATTGGCCAACCGATTCCAATGTATGCCAAATCGGTCAACTTGGGTATGCCAGTATTCGATAAACCTACTGGATTTGATTTAATGGCTGGTGACTGGATTGCGCCTTACGGAAAAGGGATAAATGCAGACATTGTTTTTGAGGCTCACCTTGATCAACGTGCAGAAAATGACGCTGATTACAATTTGACTGTGAGCTTTCCAAAAACAGGTGATGGTATTCAGGAATTTACTGTGTCAGAGGCGGAGAAAGGCAGCGGACTACTCTCATCCCACGAAGCTCCGACGGATGGTTACCAATCGCAGTGGGTTCAAACACGGAATCGAAAGCCCGGCCAACCGGAAAAAGGCAACCTTGATTTGAATCGAAATTATTTCTTTCGGATACGAACAGTATTGGATGAGAATGGCAACGTAAAGAGTGCGTTTTACGGTAAAATTTACGGTGATTTTCTGAAATTCCGCTACTATCTCAATCCGACACCCAACTCACGGAACGTGGAGTTTGATCCAAAGCAAAATTTATTAGGCGGTTTGAAATCCACCGAACAGGTAAGCGCGCCTTGACCAAAGTGAGAACATTTATTTGCCTTGTCATTGTTACAATTACTAGCCATCTGGCATTTGCACAGACCAACATAGATGAGCATGAATGGACGGTAACGCTCAAGGTGGTAGATGAGGCTGGAAATCCCATGCCGGATGCTAATGCAAAGATTTGGTATCATATTCCACCGCCAGAGGGACAATCTATTGCAATGACCAATAAAGCTGGCCTGACGGATAGCAATGGAGTTTTTATTGCAACTAAACATTCTGGCTCAATTGAACTGGAATGTGAGGCGCAAAAAATTGGTTATTACGGCAGTGGCCTGAGCCATGAATTTGCAAAATTTAAGGACAATGACCCTGCTAAATGGAATCCGACCGTCACATTGATGCTCAAAAAAATCACGAAGCCGATTGCCATGTATGCGAAGCAAGCTACTAACTTGAAGCTGCCTGTGTTCGATAAGTCAATTGGTTACGACTTGATGATTGGTGACTGGGTCGGACCTTATGGAAAAGGAGTCAGCACCGACATCATTTTGGAAAAAGAATATTATGAAAAAGCTTCAAACGATTATTATTCAAAAGTTACTTTAAGTTTTCCCAAAACTGGGGATGGCATTCAACTGTTTACTCCGTCAGATGCAGAAAAAGGCAGCGACCTTCGTTCGCCTCATGAAGCCCCAGCAGATGGCTATCAACCGGAATTAACCAGAGAAACCAGTGCCCATCCGGGGCAACCAAGCAAATTTGAATATGATGCTAGTCGAATTTATTTCTTCCGTGTCCGGACAGCCTTGGACGACGAAGGGAAGGTGGTTAGCGCGCACTACGGTAAAATCTACGGTGACTTCATGACTATCACGTATTATTTAAATCCCACGCCCAACGACCGGAACATTGAGTTTGACCCGATGCAGAACTTGCTTCGTGGCCTGCAATCTTTCAAACAAGTGAGACAGCCTTGATTGAATGAAATGGAATGTAGGTTATGGAAAATCATAAGAAGTTGCCGAGAAGTTCGCCGGTTTTTGGAATGCTTTCCGTGGTTTTTCCGCTATTGGGCGTTCCATTTGCCTATGTTTATGCACACGGTCCGTCATCTCAAGCAGGTTGGGGGATGGAGGGCGCAGTAATAGTGTTTGGTATTTATTCTGTATCGTTTCTACTCGGAATTATTTCAGCGATTGTTGGAATGGTTCGTCTGGAGAGATTTCTTGTCTTGCCGGTGATCGGATTCTTTTTGAATGGATATCCTATTTTCTATTTTTTGCGTTACCTAAATTGATACCAAACTCAAATTTGAACTCACACGCTAACCATAGCACGCGAGATGCCATGAAAATAAACGTTGGCACGGCTTCTCGGTTACGAACGCTTCTCAAAACGAAGATAAGCTCACCTACATCAGACTGAACAGCCAAACGCCTTGCCCACCTCGTGGCGCTGTCCCGGTTAACCAAGGATGTTGTAGGAGGCTTTTTCACTCGCCAACACCCGGATCGCCTTCGGTCATGGCTGCGACCATCCCAACTATGTGAGTGCAAGGTATGATTTCATTCAGGCCATCTGCAATGGCAATAATCTTTCAAAGAAGTGCCAGCAGAAGTGCCAGCAAATTCCGTTTGTTGAGGGTAAAATTGAGTTAAAGGAAATCCGGCTGAGTTACGCTTGACATAAAACGTAACAGCCTTATGCTCAAGACATCAGCGATGCCATAGGCAGTTGATTTCAAGTGGCTTGCGGACTACGGGGTAGTGCAATCCCGGCCATTGGCTCCACTCCTCGGTGCTTGTGCACCAAGGACTTGCGAAGGAGACTGACGCAAACTCCAGTAAAATCTCCAGTAAATTTACTGGAGGTTCACTTTCTGGGCGCACGGTGCGCGCAGAAGCCCAGTATCCGCTAACGCGGTTTATCCCCCTCTCGGTATCCTCAGCCAACGGTAAGGATACGAGATGAAAACGCGGTATTTAGTGTTTCAACGAAACAACGGAATCTTCTTTTTAGAAGACCGGCTGTTGAAGAAACAAAACAGTCTGAAAACGCGGGATGTCGAAACGGCGCGCCGGATCTGCCATGCCAAAAACGAGGCGCTCCGGCAGCCGGCCATCAATCTCCAGATCGCCCGCGCCTACCTGATGGCGAGCGACCCCAATTGTGTGAACCGGACGTGGCAAAACGTCATGGACGCCGTCGCCCAAACCAAGAGAGGCAATACGCTGCTGCGCTGGGAAAGCGCCATGAGGGAAACGCCCTTTGATTTAATCCGCAGCATGAAGCTGATTGAAACGCAGCCGGAGCATTTCTTGGATGTCCTATCAAAAGGAAGGGTTTCAACTAACATTTTCCTCCGGCGGCTGCACAATTTTGCCCTCGGCATGGATTGGCTTCCAAAGACAATTATCCCGCAGCGGCGCTGGCCGAAAATCGAATTCCGGGAAAAACGAGGTATCACCCGCGAAGAACATGAGAAAATTCTGGCGGGCGAGCGCAATCCGGAATGGCGCGCGTATTACAGCCTGCTCTGGCATCTCGGCGGTTCCCAGTCGGACATCGCCGTTTTGCGCGCAGAGGATGTCGATTGGGGAATGCAGGTCGTCGGCTTTTACCGCATGAAAACAGGTTCCGTAGTGCAGATCCATTTTGGACCGGAGATTGCCGGCATTCTCAACGATCTCCCCGGTGAAGGATTTATTTTCCCCCGTATCGCGATGATGAAGGAAACCGACCGGGCCAAGGCGTTCATTCGGCGCTGCGCATTGGTGGGAGTGAGTGGTGTCTCATTGCACTGTTACCGTTACGCATGGGCCGAGCGGGCAAGGGCGGCCGGATACCGCGAACGCTTCGCGAAGGAGGCCTTGGGGCATAAATCCATAGCCGCTCACAGGGCGTATGCGAAACAGGCGAAAGTGAGGCTGCCCAGCCTGGAGG
>Ga0182027_10010147_pt1 | contig 13433 bp, 11 predicted proteins | sample 712E1DmetaG_FD_121300 | JGI IMG/M metagenome (GOLD analysis project Ga0182027, IMG submission 121300) | Permafrost microbial communities from Stordalen Mire, Sweden - 712E1D metaG (Illumina Assembly) | ecosystem: Environmental > Terrestrial > Soil > Wetlands > Permafrost | place: Sweden...
ACCACCAGCACACCGGCCTCTGGGCCAAACCAAACGCTCAGATCTTCAAATCCTTTTGCCCCTTGCCTGTCTTCGTGAATTCGCCCTGTTTTTTTCCGGACTTTGTTTTTTCGTGCTTGACGCCGGGGGCGGGAAGGACTTGCATGAGGGGTGATGAAAATTACTAATTTCAAATCCGTTTTGGCCGTGGCGCTTTCCGCCCTGGCGCTCTTTGTCTCCGGTTGCGTTTCCACCCCCACCGGCCACTCCCAGGCCGGGGTGCCGTTGCTCAAGTCCACGCTGACGCGCCGCTACCCGCGCTCGGTCGAACAACTGGTCGCCGCCACCCGGGTTGTCCTCACCCGCAACGGCAAGCTGTCGGTGGACAATTCAGTTGACAATTCGTTTCAGGCCAAGGTCAACGAGCGCGATGTCTGGGTCAAGATCACCAAGGTGGACGACAAGGTCACCGAACTGGTGATCATGGTTCGCAAGGGCCTCGGCGCCGATATTGACCTGGCCGCCGAACTGGACAAACAGATCGCCCTGCAACTGACCGTCACCCCTTAGCCTTTTTCAGGCCCAGGTTCTTTTCATACCGGCCCATCGTCTTGAGCGGGGCGATGTGGCTGCCTTTCATTTCCCCTTGCAGCGACGCCAGACGGGCTATCGCCGGCTCCGCCAGGGCGGAGTTGGGAAATTCCTCGATGACGCGGCGCAGCGTCGCTTCCGCCCCGGCCAGGTCTTTGCCGACGCGAATCTGCAAGTCTGCCAGCAGGTTCAGCCATCCCACAACGTGCCGGGGCGTTTCGTTGGGAAAAGCAATCAGTTGTTCCAGTTGGTCCACCGCCAAATCCAGGCGGTGAAAGTGCTCGGCGTAAAGGACCGCCAGTTTTTCCCTCGTGGCGACGTCGGCCGGATACTTCTCCAATTGCTTCACATACTCCTCCGCCAGCGCGTCCAAGTCCGGTGATGGCGCCACCGGCCCCGCATAGCCTTGGCGCAAGCCGAGGTCCTTCTCGCCCGGGCGCAAGTTGACCAGCGTGGGTTTTCCCGCCGCCATCAGATGCTCGACTGTCGGCAGATGGGCCAGCCGTTGCGCGGCTTGATGCGAGAAGGGCGTGTTCGGGAACTCCTTGCCAATGCGCTCCAGCGCCAGGCGCGCCGCCTCGGGGTCCTGCGCACACTGCAAATGCCAGTCCGCCAGGGCCGTCAGGGCCGAGACCTTGCCCTGCGGCGTCACCGCCGGCCCCTCCATCCAGCGCTCCAGAGCGAGTTGCGCCCCCGGCAGATCCTTCAAATCTTCCGCGAGGATGGAGGCCAGCAGCATGACGCCGGCAAAATCGGCCGGGAATTTTTCCAGCTCTTTCCGCACGAGCGCCACCGCCTCCTGCGGATGGCCGTTGCGCCGCTTGGTTTCGGCGACGGAATAAAACGCCTGGGCGTCCATCGGCACATCCCCTCCGTCCATCGAGCCGGTGATCAGACTGGCCAACATCGCGCCGATACTGGGCACCCACATCATCCCGATCGCGGTTGCTGGAAGAATCCACACGACCAGGATCCAAGACCGTGGAACATGGGGAAAAATCAAGAACGGCAGCCCAAGCAATCCCGCCGAGATAATCCATTTGAATATCAGGCTCCCCGGCTCCCGGCTCTTGCTCAGGCACTGCCAGGCCAGGAAACACCCTCCCGCCGCCACCAGCACCAAAGTGCCGAGGTAGAGGACCGTGCGCCATGTGCTCGGGTTCATTGCTCCTTAGGCATATCAAATTTCAGATCGGTATGCGAGTGTGTTTTTTTGTTGTCAATTCCCATCTCCTCCAAGTGCCAATGGCCTTGGGCGTCCTTCTTGAAACTCTTGTGGTCCAGGGAAAACTCCTTGATCTTGCTGCCCTTGCTGTCATAAGCCTCCGCCACCAGCAGGCCCAGGCTCTCCTCGTCAATCCACGACTTGACCCGCGTGATGCCGCCGGGTTGGGAACGGGTGCTCTCCAATACATAACAGGGCTGGCCCAACCGCATCTCGCCCTTCAACTTGCATTGTCCCGGCCAGTGCAAAAACTCCAGACCGAGGTCCCCCAGCGAAAAATCCGAGCCGGCAAACGGCGCTTCCGTCGCCGCGGGCAGAACCGGACCCGGCTCCGGCAGCGGCGCGCCCGGTTTCGCGGCGCGGGCATAAGAATACCGGTTCGGTTCCTTGGCGCTGTGGATGATGACCAGCCGTTCGGCCCCCGCCGCCGGGGTCGCCTCCGACTGGTAAATTGTTTCCCAAGTCCCCTCATGCCGCTTTACCTCGCAAACGACGGGAATTGTGTTCTTTGTCTTGCCCGAGTTGATGAGCAGGACGCCATGGATGTCCGAATCCTGCTCCGGCATGGCGGATCGGATCTGTTCCGCCAGCGCCTGGCCGCCGGCTTCGTCCCTTGTGTCGGAGGAGGGGAGCGGCAGCCCGCCTGCCAGCACAGCGCAATTCATCAGGAACAGCGCTGCCGCCAGCGCCACAGCCAAAGACCGACGGACGACAAAAAATAACTTGATTAGCCTTGATTGGGCTTGATTGGCGAAGCTCGCCGGGATTGGCAAATAATTCATAAATGGTTCATGGAAAGGGACTTCGATTGAATTTGCCGCCACAATGCGCTAAAGGCATAGAAAAGGCCAGCCGCAACCAATCCGGAATTGCAGAATGGAACAACACGACAAAGTGCGCCAGAGGCGCGGGCAGATTGACGCAGATTGACGCAGATACGGAAAAGAAAAGGTCTTCATCTGCGTCCATCTGCGTGATCTGTGGGCAAATGCCTTTCTTTCCGAATGTGCTGCGGTGCAACAGCTTGGAATTGTACTGACCCTTCCTGTTGCAGCGCGGCAAAACCACAACCACGGCTGAACTAACCATTTTTTGCCATGCCGGCATAAAAAAACTTATTTTTTTTGGCTTAATCCACCTTAATCCACCTTAATCCACCTTAATTGAGGCGGAATCTTGGAGTGATGGAGTGCTGGAGTGATGGAGTGATGGAGTGCTGGAGTGATGCCTTTTGGTGTTTCGCCGGCCCGCAATCCGTCCGAATCCTCTCCCGGCCAAGCCACCCCGTCTCCTCCCTTTTCCATCTTCCATCCTCCATTCTCCGTCCTCCATCTTCCATCCTCCATCTTCCATCCTCCATCTTCCATCCTCGTTTTCACCTGCTCCACCGCCCGCGCCGGCCGCATCCACCCGGATGCGACGCCGCCGTATGCCTACGTGTCTCACGCTGACCATTAAATCATAGGTTCTAATTTTTGTCAAGCCCTTTTTGCGAAGAAAATCGGGAATGGCGGATTTTGGAGTGGCAGCGGCGTCCCGCCGCTGATTTGAACAGGAGCGCGCCGAGGCAACAGAGGGCGTAGCGGCGCTCGGCAGAGCGCCGCACTATGGACTTGAACATTAGAACCGCCTCCCGTGGTTAATCAAATCCTCGAGAGTGGTTTTGTCCATTGACTTGGGGAGACTTTGCCGCAAGGCGTCCATCTGGCGAAAGATGGCGGCAACCTGTTCCCGCGAGGGGCGCGCGGCGGGAATCAGGCGGGCCACAGGCCGGCCGTGCTTGGTGATGGTGATTTCCTCCCCCTTGGCGACACGCTCAAGGAGTTGGGAGAAATGCGTCTTTGCCTGAAACGTGCCAATAGAGGCGCGGGAGCGGCGGAAACGATTGGATATTGCGGGCATAAATAATCTGGTTAGAGGCGAGTTTAAAATATTATTCGACCGGGGCAACGCCAAATTAAATGGAGGAGAGGTCTGGTTACGGGCCGCTTGGGTCTGAGGAGTGCTCGGCGGGGCCGCCGACCACAGCATCCCGATTCGAAATCGGGACGTGCGGCCCGGGTTCTTCCCCCGTCCGGGACAGCGGAAACCGAGGCTGACACCCTCCTTGTCCCGCCATAGCTCCGCTGCGAAGCGACGGCAAAAAAGCGGCCTTTGCCTTTCCTTTCAATGCCTTCATTCCCCTGGTGGTGATGGCGGCGGATTCCATGTTGCGAAGGGCAGACGGGGCGCAAGCGGGAAGCCGGCGACTTCACGACGTTCACCACGTTCTACGTGGAGGCTGATACCAGGGGCGGAGGCGAGTCTGACCTTTGAGGCGTAGTCTTTCAAGGGGAATCGAACGTCAGTTTCGGCAGAGCGGGGCGGGTGGAGAAAACGAACCAAACTTGGGTGACCCTTTCACTCGAACTTGTAAGCAATCCTTACAAGTTGCCGCCTCCGCCAGTTCGCCCTCCGCGTAAATCGCCCGCAAAACAGGAGGATTAAATCAATCCACTCCTATCCGCATCGAAAGTAGGCGATGCGGATAGGAGCATTTTAACAGCCCGGACTTGCCTGTCGAGAAAAAACTTCAGAAAAAAAACTTCAGATCGCGCTCCGTTTGCTTGTGGACGGCTTCTTCCGGGTATTCCGTCAAATGATAATCTCGACGAAGGTGGGATGCGCCCGCCAAATTCCCGGAATGGCGGTTGACGGGGTGGGGCGGGGTTCATTACGCTTCGCCCATGATTCTGGCCCATCGTAATTCTTATTGTTGACCATGCCCAAATCCGTGACCATGACATTGAAGCGGCGGTTGATCATTTTGTTGGCGCTGTTGCTGGGGGGATTTGCCGCCTTGAATGTGGCCGCCTGCCGGCAAGCCCGCGCGATGATGCACTTCACCACGGACAGTGCCCGCACAGACAAGCCGGAGAATCTCACCCTCGGCCAGAAGATCAGCGTCCTTTTTTGTGGAGTCAAATTGCCGCGTCCGCACAGCAGCCTCTCCCCGGACAAAGTCGGGCCGGCCTGCCGCGCCGTTTCCATCCCTGCCGCCAACGGGATAACCCTGGGCGCGTGGTATTGTCCCGGCGCGCCTTCCAGCCCGCTGGTCCTCCTGTTCCACGGCTACGCGGCCGACAAGACCGGGATGGTTCCCGAGGCCCGGGCTTTTCTTGACATGGGCTGTTCCGTGCTGCTGGTTGATTTTCGCGGTTCCGGGGATTCTTCGGAGTCCTACACCACCCTGGGCTACTACGAGGCCGAAGACGTGGCCGCCGCCGCAGACTACGCGCGAAGGCAATGGCCGCATTCCAAGCTGATCCTCTATGGGGAATCCATGGGAGCGGCGGCGGTGCTGCGGGCCGTGGCCGCTTGCGGCGCGCGGCCGGATGCCATCATGGTGGAGGCTGTATTTGACAAAATGCTGACCACCGTGCGGCATCGTTTTGAGGCCCTGGGCGTTCCCGCCTTCCCCAGCGCCCAACTGCTGGTTTTTTGGGGAGGCCGCCAGGCTGGATTCAACGGTTTTGCCCACAACCCGGTTGAGTATGCCGCGAGCGTCCGCTGTCCGATTCTCTTTCTGCACGGGACCGCCGATCCCCGGGCGCGCCTGGAGGAAGCGCGCCGCGTTTTCGACGCCGTTTCCGCCCCAAAGCGCTTCAAGGAATTCCCCACCCTTGGCCACGAATCTTCCGTGACTCGTTTCCCCGCGGCATGGAAGGAGGCAGTCGGCCAGTTCCTGAAAGACGCGGCGAACCAGACCCTCCAGTAGGCGGGGGCTTCCGGGCGAGGTGGAATGGGGTGCCATTCACTTTACATCCTCCAGCTTTGCTGGAGGATGTATTAGGCATGAAGAGACTGTCGGCGCAGCGCCTTGGCGCCGATGTCGCTTCGAAACTGCGCGCCGTCGAATGTGATTCTTGACACCGCCTCGTAGGCCCTGTCCCTGGCTTGCTTCAGGCCGTCGCCCCAGGCCGTCACCCCCAGCACCCGTCCGCCGTGGGTGACCATCCCGCCGCCTTGCCGGGCGACGCCGGCATGAAAGATTTTGGTGTTGGGCAGCGCGCCCGCTTCGTCCAGACCCCGGATGAGCGCGCCTTTGGCCGGAGTTCCGGGATAACCCGCCGCGGCCATCACCACGCAGACCGCCGCTTCCGGCCGCCAGCGCAACTGCGTTTTCGCCAGCGCGCCGTCCACGCCCGCCTCCAGCAAATCGAGCAGGTCGTTCTCCAAACGTGTCAAATAAACCTGAGTCTCGGGATCGCCGAAACGCGCGTTGAACTCCAGCACCTTCGGGCCGTCGCGGGTCAGCATCACGCCCGGATATAGAATACCGCGAAAGTCAATTCCCTCCGCCTGGCATCCCCGCAGCCAGGGCGCCAGGATTTTCCTTCCGGTCTCGGCCAGTTCCGCCTCGTTCAAGAACGGCGCGGGCGAATAAGCGCCCATGCCGCCGGTGTTGGGTCCGGCGTCATTGTCCCCGAGGCGCTTGTGGTCCTGCGAGGCGGGAAAGAGCGTGGCCGTTGTTCCGTCGCATAAGGCGTGGAGGGAAATTTCCATTCCTTCCAGCAATTCCTGGATGACGACCTGGCGGCCGGCCGCGCCGAATTTTTGGCCGAGAATGATTTCATCAATCGCCAGCGCCGCCTGCGCCGGCGTCGCGCAGATGATGACGCCTTTGCCCAGCGCCAGGCCGTCGGCTTTGACGGCGCAACAGCCGCGGAGCGCCGCCGCAAAATCCCGGGCCGGGCCGGCCTCGGAGAAAGTTCCGGCGCGCGCGGTGGGAATCCCGTATTTCTCCATGAATTTTTGCGAGAAAACCTTGGAAGATTCGAACTGGGCCGCCTTTTGGTTCGGCCCCCAGATGCGGAGAGAATTGGCCTGGAACAAGTCCACAATCCCGAGCGCCAGCGGATTATCCGGGCCGACGACTGTGAGCGCCGCCTTCTTTTCCAGGGCGAAGGCGAGCAGGGACGGCAGATCGTCCGCGGCAATGGCGGGGCAATGCACGGCGGAGCCGTTGCGGGCCAGGGATTCCAGGGCGATGCCGGCATTGCCCGGGGCGCACCATAGTTTTGTGATGCGGGGCGACTGGGCCAGTTTCCAAACCAGCGCGTGCTCGCGTCCGCCCGAACCGATGACCAAAACATTCATGGCGGCGGATTGAATCAGAGAACGGGGTGGATGGCCAGCGTCCAGTTTAAGAACTGCGGCGCGGCGCTTTGTGCTGGCTGTTTTTCCTAAAAATGATAGACTGAAACCGTGATTAAAATTCAAAGGAAGATCGTGGTGGATGAGCGCGGCGCGCCGAAGGAAGCCATCATTCCGTGGAAACAGTTTTGCGAAATCGCGGAGGCTTTGGGTTACGACCTCGACGCACAGGCCAAGACCGATTTGCGCGCAGCACGCCGCGATTTGACCCGGGGCAAGTCCAGCGATTTTCTTCCGCTCTCGAAAGTCTAACATTTATCTCCACAACCGATCCACCGACACCATTGTCATCGCTCACGCCGGTCCGCGCGGGGATGTTTATAAATGACGGAGGCGGCCAGCCCGACGGCGGCGGATTACGGCTGTTTGGCGGCGGCGGTAGTCTGCGGCTTCTTCAGCAGGGAGATGTAGTCGGCCATGATGCGGCGGGTTTCGGTCAAGGCGGGATCGGCCGCCGCCGGGTCTTCCGTCACGGCGGTGGCGGCTTCCAGGGGATCGGCGTCGTTGTTGGCGCTGGCAGCGGGCTTGGGTTTGGTTTCCGGCGCGCGCAACCCGGCCTGGTCCACGTTCTTCAAGGTGATTTCAAAAACCTCCTCTCCAGATTTCGGGCGGGAGGCGCGTTCCTTCTTTCTCGCCTCGATCCGGGCTTCGGTGGCTTTCTGCTCGGTGAGCCGCTCCGCCTCGACCAGGGAAATGCTCTTGTCAGCCAGGGTTTTCCGGTACTCGTCAATGTCCTCCTGGAGGTAGGCGAAATCCTTGTCCGCTTCCCGGCGGTGGAGGGAGCTTTTGAGCAAATCGGGCAGATAAGGCTTGACCAGATTGAGGTCCGGGAGGCCATCGGCGCTGGAGATTTCATCCCACGGCAACGGGTTGGGCAGCGCGCTCTCCCCGACCTCGGCGTAGTTGAGTTCGGACGGCAGAACGATGTCGGAGGCCACCCCGTTGCTCTGGGTGGAGGAACCGCCGGCGCGATAGAATTTCTTGGTGGTGACTTTGATGGAACCGGGATCGTAACTATACGGGATGCGCGCTCGGGCCATGAAGTTGCTCATGGGTTGCACCATTTGCACCGTTCCCTTGCCGAAAGTGGCCTTGTCGCCCACGATCAAGGCGCGCCCGTAATCCTGCAACGCCCCCGCGACGATTTCCGAGGCCGAGGCGCTGAAGCGGCTGGTCAGGAGGATCAACGGCCCGTCGTAAAGGGCGGGGCCTTTGCCAGTGGATGAAACCTCAATGCCTCCCAGCCGGGCGGGGCCTTCATCCGGTTCGCGGGTTTGCACCACCGGCCCTCTGGCGAACAAGCCGGTCAGCAGGATCGCTTCGTCCAGAAAACCGCCGCCGTTGCGCCGCAAATCCAAAATGATGCCGTCCACATTCTCCTTCTTGAGCCGGGTGATGATGCGAGCGACGTCTTTGGAGGTGGTAGTGGGGTGGTCGCTCGGCGGATCGCCGGGCTTGCCTGTGGCCGGGTTGGCATAAAACGAAGGCAAATCAATCACGCCGATGCGCAGGGGCTGGGCGCCATTGTCGGCGGGCATCTGGTACATCTTGGCTTTGGCCCCCTGGTCGTCCAGGGCAATGACATCGCGGATCAGGGTGAAAGTTTTTTGGCGGACGGACGGATCGGCCGGATGGGCCATGAGGATGGTCAGCGTCACCGGCGTGCCTTTGGGGCCGCGGATCATGTCCACCACTTTCTGCAGAGGCATGCCGGTCACGGGAACTGCTTCCGCGTCCTTTTGCGCGACGGCCAGGATGATGTCCTCGTTGGTGATCTGGCCGGATTTTGCCGCCGGGCCTTCCGGGACCAGGTCTTCAATCTTGCAATCGCCGTCCTCGCTCTTCAACCGCGCGCCGATGCCGACCAGCGAGAGGCGCATTTGAATTTCGAAATTCTCCGACGAGTCGCTCCGCATGTAATCCGAATGCGGATCGTAGGCGTGCGCCAGCGACGTGAGATACTCTTCCAACACGTAATCATCGTTGGTCAAGTCGCTGTAATTCTTGAGCATGCCGGTGTAGCGCTTGGTCAGCGTCTTGACGATTTCTTCGGGGTCCTTGCGGTTCAGCTCGACCACTCCCTTGAATTCGGGCGCCGCTTCGGCCTTGGCGGGGGCGGCGCTGTTCGTCCCCGATGCCGTGTCCGCGGCGTGGAGGAAACGGATGCTGCCAAGACGCTGCCCATCGTCGGAATAAAAATTATTGGTGGTTTTCCGCAGGGTATCCGCGGGCGAAATCTGGAGCCGCACGATGACGTTCGACTGGGCCGGAGTGATGGAGCCGAAGGCATGATGCTCCTGATCCAGCAATTTGCCTGGAAGAAGCGATACGACCGTCCGGTTGTGCGCCGCAGCCACGGCGGCGGAAAGGGAATTCATGTATTGGAGGGGCAGGAAGATGACCAAATTGCTCTCCGCGTCGAAACTGGCCGGGCCGGAAACCGCCATGTCGGCCTCTTTGAGCTTTTCATCCAGATACTCGTATCGCAATTCCTCGCGCCAAAGCTGATGGGCATCGTCCAGATTGGTGGGATTGGGCAGGGTGTGGCGGTTGGCGACGAAACCCTCGTGGTTGGTGAATTCAAAGGAATCCGTGTGCAATAAATTGGTGACAAAAGCGGTCCGTTCGGACGCGCGCTGGAGGAACCGGGAAAAGATCACCGTGGCGGGCGAGAAATCATGCTGGCGCACGGACAGCACCGGCAAATTGGTGCGGTAAGGCTCGAATTGCTGGAGGTCGGATTGCAGGAAGTAGAGATGCCAGTGGTCCAGCGTATCGAGGTAACGGTCCAGGAATTTGCTGGAAATCTCCGCGTCAAACGGATGATGGGTATAATGCAGTAACTGGAGCAACCGCGGCACCAGGGAGGTGATGTTGCCTTCCGTTTCGTCGCGGCTGGCTTCGGAAATCCCCTTCTGGTTGGCGGGTGGCGGGGTCCGGGTGTCCGGCGGCGCGGTTTGGGCGCGGGCCGCGGTTGGAAACACGGCCAGTGCCAGCGCCAGCCGGGTGCAACTAAAGAATGAAAGTCTCATGCTGTTTTTCTTACCCCCACAGCATCGGCCATCCCCCCGCGAATATCAAATGTAAACCGTTGCAAAACCCCACTATTTTAGCGAAGGCGGGCGGCAGGACGGCTGGAGCGCGGGGCCGGGCAGGCTTGCAGCGCCCAGGTACGGTCGCCCAATCCAGGGGCAAAAACCGCCAGAGCGGCCAGGCTCAAGGCCAGGAGCGCGAGGGTCGAGCTGTGATCCGGCACAGGAGGAGGGTCCACAGTATAGACCAATTGGTTTTGGGCCGGATAGCTTCCGCTGGTTAAATTCAGAATTGCCACGCCGAAATCGGTGTCGCCGTTGGCGGGCTGATAAATGGCGTCGGATCCCAGCGCGGTCAATGCGTCGGCGTAGAAGGGGTTTCCGTCAATCCCGGAAGGAAACCCGCCGTAGGACTGATTCCCCTGCAATGCCCAGATGGCCGATTGCAGCAGGCCGGCGTCTGCCACCCGGGTGCCGGCGTCCGTGTAATCGTAACCCTGCAACTGGCCCGTGGCGAACTGCCAGTAAAGATAAGCCGTGCCCTCCGAAAGGGGGAAATTATCCGGGGTGCCGACCGAATTGAGGCTCGTGGCGATATTGTAGGGGGCGGAATTGCCCCAATTATACGGAGTGAATTCCACTTCTGTTTGCACGCAGAATGTCTCGAAGCCCTGGACCTGCCGATTATTGAAGGGGTCCGTTACGGTGACGAGGGCGCTGGGGGCGTAATCCCCGTTATAGAGGTTCGGCGCAGTCACCGCCGTGAACTCCCCGCCGGCGCCATAGGCATAAGGGCCATAGTAAAGCTCAACGGTTTGCGCCATTAGGGCGGGAGACATCGCCCCGGCGGCCAGAATCACCCCTGCCAACCCAATGCTGTTCAACTTGTTCATAATCTAATAATAACTGCTTACTTCTCTCTCAACGTGTCCCATTTTCATCCGCGCTCTGTCCCATTTTGAGCATTTTCCGTTCCACGCAATCTTGCGAATGCCCGTTGGGGAGCGGCGGCGTCCTGGCCCGCGGCGTTCGGCCTCCGTGCAAAGCCATTGCGCTCTTCATTTGAGCAATTTAAGGCAAAAAAATAACAAGCGATGGTGAGTAGTAATCCCGCCTTCCAACCAGTATTTCGAGCGTCATGCTTTCAATTCAACCAACAAGGAGTTTATGAGAATCAAGCCTCTGTCCGCGCCGAAAACTTTTGTGGCCGCCCTGTGCATCGCGTTGAGCCATGCCGTTGCTTATGGGCAAGCCTCCCCCATCCCTTCCCAGCCGTACACCTGGAAAAATGTCACGGTCAAGGGCGGGGGGTTCATCTGCGGGGTGATCTTCAACGAAACCCAAAAGGACCTGGCCTTCTGCCGCTGCGACATTGGCAGCTCCTACAAGTGGGACAGCAAGGCCAAGCTGTGGATTCCCCTGACCGATTGGTGCCCCACCTACAATCTCTTCGGCTCGGAAAGCATCGCGACCGATCCGATTGACCCGCAGCGGGTCTATATCGCCGCGGGGATGGGGGAAGGCCAGCCGGCGGCCATCCTGCGCTCGATGGACCAGGGCAAGACTTTTACGACGGTGAACGTGCCATTCCGGATGGGAGGCAACTCCAACGGACGGGGCGTCGGAGAGCGTCTGGCCATTGATCCGAACGACGACAACATTGTTTACTTCGGTTCACGCGCGGCCGGACTTTGGGTCAGCAAAGACGCGGCGTTGACTTGGAACAAGGTGGAAGGCTTCCCGCCCGCCTCCGCGCCCGCCGCTCCCGCCGGCCTGCGCGCCGAGGGAGCCGCGGCTGCGCCGGGCGCGGGCGCCGAGGCCGCAGGCGCGCGGCGCGGCAGAGGCCCTGGCGGCGGCGGGGCAGGGTTGAGCTTCGTGGTTTTCGACCCAACCTCGGGTTCTGGCGGCCATGCGACTCAGACTATTTATGTCGGCTCCACGGATCGCGGCGACAGCCATCTGTTCCGCAGCACGGACGAGGGCCGAACTTGGAAGGCGGTTCCCGGCCAGCCCGCCAATTTCCTCGCCATCCACGCCGGCTTCGATACGCAGGGCATTCTCTATGTGGTCTATGGCAATGGCGTTGGTCCCGGCGGCGTGACCGATGGCGCGGTTTGGAAACTCGATCCCAAGAACGACACCTGGACGGACATTACGCCGGTCAAGGATGCCAACCGGTTTCCGGGCGGCTACGGTGGATTGGGGGTTGACCACCTGCATCCGGGCACGCTGGTGGTGGCTACATTGGACCGGGTAAATCCGGATCCGAGTTTAGCTCGAGGCGCAAACGACGATGACCGCCTCTACCGCACAACGGACGGCGGCAAGAGTTGGACGGACATCACCGCGAAAACCCACCGCGATTCCTCCGCTTCGCCTTATGTGCCCTGGGCGGGAGTGTATGACGCGACCGTGGCGAAACCCGAAGCCGCGCTGGGCTGGTGGATTGATGCGCTGGCCATTGATCCCTTTGATTCCAAGCACGTTTGCTATGCCACCGGCGCAACCATCTGGAACACGACGGATATCAACAACGCCGATTCCGGCGGCGACACGCATTGGACGATTTGGGCGGACGGGATTGAGGAAACCGCCATTCTTGGCCTAATCAGCCCGACGGGTGGCGCGCACCTGATCAGCGGCTTTGGCGACATTAGCGGCTTTACGCACGATGACGTGGACGTAAGTCCTGCGGATGGGCCGAACAAGCATCCGTTGTTCGCAAACAACTCCTGGCTGGATTTCGCGGAGAAGAACCCCAACATCATCGTCCGCATGGGCAGCCAGCCGTTCCACCCGCCTTACGAGGGCACGATGGCCTACTCTGTGGACGGGGGACACAACTGGAAGCCCTTCACCTTTGGCGGGACGGCTGACGCCGGCGGCAGGCGGGGCGGAGGCGGTGGAGGCGGTGGCGGCGGCGGTGGGCGGGTGATTCTGTCGGCGGATGGCTCGGTCTTTATGAGCACGGGAGGCGCCGCGCGAATCTCCACTGACCGGGGCGCGACTTGGAAGGATGTGGCGGGCCTGCCCGCGGGTCTCAGCCCAATTGCCGACCGCTCGAATCCCGCCAAGTTCTACGCGATGGATTCCGCGGCGCATCGAATGTATCTGAGCACCGACGGCGGGGCGACGTTCACCAACGCCTACGAAGTCACCGGCCTGCCCGCAAGCGGCGGCGGCGGGCGCGGCGGACGCGGCGGCGGCGGCGGCGGGGGCGGGGGCGGGGGATTGGTCGCGGTTGGCGGCCGGGAGGGAGACCTTTGGGTTACTGGCGGAGCGCTTTGCCATTCGACCGATGGCGGGCGGACTTTCAAGGAAGTCCCCAATCATCCTTCCATTGGCAGGTTGAGCTTTGGCAAAGCCGCGCCGGGCAAGGACTATCCCGCCATTTTTATCGCCAATCAAAG
>Ga0182027_10010148_pt1 | contig 13433 bp, 17 predicted proteins | sample 712E1DmetaG_FD_121300 | JGI IMG/M metagenome (GOLD analysis project Ga0182027, IMG submission 121300) | Permafrost microbial communities from Stordalen Mire, Sweden - 712E1D metaG (Illumina Assembly) | ecosystem: Environmental > Terrestrial > Soil > Wetlands > Permafrost | place: Sweden...
AATCTCGCGATCTCCAGATCAACCGGCTTCGATCGAGCGCAGCTTGTCAAGCAGCGTGACCGTATGGTGGAAAGCAACACCCTGAACGTCAACCATGCCGCGCAGGACGAAGCCAATCAGGAAGATCTCTGGAAGCGCCAGCAGGACCAGTACGAAAAGCAGGTTCAGTACAACCAGAAGATGCAGGAACTGGACTTGCAGGCTTTCAAGAACCAGGAAAGCCAGCACAAGGCCCTTGCCGATCTGGATGAGAAAAATCTGCAAGAACAGATCAAGGTCCAAACCGAGCTTCACGACTTGCAATTACAGATGCAAAAGGAGACTCACGCACACGATCTTGAGAGTCTTGAGTTCTCCCAACAGCAGCTTGACTTGCAGATCGCTGTAAACACTACGGCCTTCCAATATCAGCAGGCCATGGAAGCCATACAACGTTCGCAGGCTTTACAGACTGCCAGCTTCCAGCAGATCGTAGGATACGCACCGGCATTCAAAGATGCCCTGACTTCCTTCCTGACGTTCATGCAGAATGTCATCAACAACAATCAATCTCTCGGTAACAACGGATTAGGCCAATAATGAACGCTTACATCACACTCGATGGCTTCAAATACGCAACCATTCATAAACAGTGGGCACCCACAAAAGAGCGCCCGGTGGTCATCAAGAAGCTGCTATCCGGCGGACGCAACGTGACCTTTGGCCCATCCATGACCAATCAGTGGGCGGGCGTGATTACGGTTCCCGTGACGCCGGCTACTGGATACGGCGCCATTTCCGACTTGCGGGCCACGTATGCCAAGCTGACCACCCTGACGTTCGTCGATCATTACGGAGTGACCTATTCCGTAGTGATCGACCGTCACGTCGGCGAAGCATCGCTCACCCCGGTGTGGGATGCCGGCACAAACATGTTCCAAGTCAACATCACGCTGGTGCAAATCTCATGAAACCAGGAATGTCATCCCTTCTCTCACTCATTCCCAACCCGAAGACCGCAGGCGCCCGGGTGACTTTCCGCGTCAAGAGACCGTTGTTCTCAAATGCCGCCCTGACAGACAGTCTTGGGATTACTGACCCCACTTTGATCGACAGTGCCACTTCCATTTCAGGAGCAAGTCTTTTTCGTGTGGTGAACGATCCCGCTACCCATCATTTATTTACTCAATCCATTGGAACCATTGTTTCCACGTGGCCGACATGGAACGATAGCTCCATTGTTCTCGCCACAGGTTCAAAGCCTGGCATAGAGGGTGGGTATGTGTGGTATCAAAAACCAGACAACAGCATCAACTATCGCACCTTCAACGGAAGTACGTTTGGCTCTGAAGTATCTGCCGGCGTAAGCATCGCTTACCCCGTTACACTGGCTCCGGTTGCATCCGGTTGTTATGTCTTTTATTACTCCACGCGTTGGCAAATTGCCTACCTTTCTGGAGGTACATCCACGACCTGGAGTGGTGGTGTCTATGGAACTTCGTCTACCACCAATCAATTCGATGCGATCACCATAACCGATCAATTCGGGAACGCCATTGATTATGTGTATTATCAGGATTTGGATGCAGGTCGCGTGATCGAGCTTTCTCACCGGGCATCCACGAATACCTGGGGGCAACCCCGATCCATTATCGCCATCGATGCGATCAACGCTCTGTATGGATTGAAGCTTTATGGCGCAAGTGTGATCAACGGAATGGCGGTGGTCACCGGGCGTCTCACCCGTACCAGCGACGGCGACCCTGTCTCCATGGATGTTTATCTCATGGGCCCGGAAGTCTACACGCTCGGGCGCGATATGTTCATTTCTGCTTCGCAAATTGGCGGCAAACTGCTTTTGATTGGCGGGAACCAGCTCGTGTCTTCTGGCTGTGCCGGATACGCCGTCGCAACAGCAACCAATTTGTTTGGAGTTGACACTTCCAGCCTGAAGTTGGTCACATCTGACATCGTGAACTTGACTCTTACCGAAGGCGAGAACCGCAGTTCCACGCTTCAGCTCACCATGTCACCGGCCATCTTTCCACACGCAGCCCTGGTCAAAGGGGCGGAAGTGATCCTCGAAGTTTCCTACAACGGAAACTATGGAACTGCTCTCACCGGCGAGATCGACAGGATCCTCTCAACAAAAGGTGAAGGACAGGACCTATCGATCTCGGTTGTGTCAACTTCCACCAAGCGCCTGGCCGGCTGGCAGCCCGATCAAGGCATTTACATACCCTCTCAGACAACCGCCGTTGGCGCCGCTTCTGACCTCACGCAATTCGTGGAGGATGACGGCGGAACGATCGTGTTCGGGAGCGGGTTCAAAACAGGCGGCGGAACAATATACAACGACACGGATCCGGGATGGATGTATAGCGGCTCGTGGGGCGTGGACGCCTCGCAGGGATGGAACCCCATTACCGGAGTGTATGGGGCGTCCATTCATTACGACAATTCCAGTGATCCCAACGGATACGCCACCTTTACATTTACCGGGGTCGGTTTCATCTTCTACTATACGCGCAACGTAGATCGCGGCTTGCACAATATTTCCGTTGACGGAACATTGGTCGCCACGGTCAATGCCAATAATCCCACACGCGTCCAGGGATCGTATGTCAGTTCCGTGCTGCCCTCGGGCAGTCATACCGTGAAGATCTCCCATGGAACGCCGGTGGCAAATTACATCGACGTGGACGCGATCGAGATTTTCACCGTTCCAACGAACGCAGCCACTCCAGGCAATTTCAATCAGTGGAACGTAATGTACACCGCCTGCAATTCATCGCGTGGCGGGGTCATGCGCGCCCGTTTCTACAACGAAGCGACCACGGATCTTTCCACCCGCAACCCGCGTTTTGGCGTCGGTCTCAATTACTATCGCGAGAACGCGGCTGACGCCGCCGTTCGCCTTGGCGTGAATTACGACGCGGTTGGCCCAAACCAACTTCAGTACAACGGCCTCGTGGCGGTCTATAGCCGCAATGAAGCTGGTGGCTCTGAGGGTGTTGCTTTGTACGACTGGAAAGCCAATGTCATGACCTCGCTTGCGACTCAAGCTTTTACCGCCGCGAAGAACGCCATGATCTGGTTCCAGATCTACTTTGTGGAAGGCATGATCAAAGTGGATTACCAGGTGGACGGAGCAACCACCTGGACCAACTTGATTTCCTATTCATACGGCAAAGCCAACGCCTGGGTCAATCAAAACCTGGGACATGGCTTCATCGTGATGCAGAAACAGCTAACGACCTCCATCTCGTCTTACGAGTTTTCAGACACGGACACAGTGATTGGCCTGGGTAGTCTGACCGGCTTTCCGGCCTCCGGCTCGATCCTGGTGGATCAGGAAATCCTGTCGTACAGCTCGAAAACGAGCTTTACCAACGGATCTCTTGCTGGCAACACCTATCCGATTATCTTTTGGCCGGCTGTTCGTCTGGATGGCGCATATACCGGAGCCGCATGGATACCGATTGCAGGACCAAAGTCATCCCCGTTCAACGCCATCAACTATGCTCAAAACGCGGTCATTGTGTTTGTGGGACTCAATCGTTCGCTGCTATGCACATATTCCGATCCTAACGCTGACGCCACACGCCGCGGTGATCTTTGGATCCCCACCAGCGGTACGTATTATCCCGGTTGGAAGATGGATATCGGCAATACGGCTAAAGGAAGCTGGGTCGCTTCCGGTATTCCATCGATGTATTATTTTGGCGCGGACCCAACGGTGTTCGTACCCAGCGACGGCGTAACGGATCCCACGGGTTATGCCCTGAATAATTACTACCTGTCTCACAACGCCCGCATCGCACCAGGATTGAACCTTAGCGGGCGAGGGCTGCTTGGCACAACGGCAATTCCACACAACAACAGCATCGCATACGTGTACGCACCCATCACCTTGTTCTGCGACCAGATCGAGTATTTCACGCAGGACGAGGATGTCACCCTGGGCGATGCTCTTCAGCACGTGATCGGACAGACCGGCGGAGATGTGGAACAGAACGATCTTGTCGATCAAGACCAGGTTGGAGCCGCCAGTACATGGACCAACGTCCAGGTTCCTGAGAACAGCTTGATCAATTTCATTGCTGAAATTTCTGTTCCTCCGTCTCTGGCGAACAACGTTGCCGTAGGCATGGCGTTTCGGTCTCCCACCGCCATCCCGGTGGGCGCCCATCCAGTCAATGGCTATTGGTTGAATTTTACATACAACGGAACAGCCTGCTTCCTGTCCCTTTACTCTTACGTGTCAAACGTTCAAACCCTGCTGAAACAATATACAGTGGCGTCGATTGCGCAATCCGGCAGGTTGAAGATCTCCGTCCATGTCAACATGATCTCCGTTTGGCTGGATCACAAATTCCTGTTCTCGTTCCGTGATGATACGTTCACGAGTGGAACCTACAAAGCTTTCACGATCTACAACCCTGTAGCATCTCCGACGCCGGCATTCCATTTTCTTTATTCGGAAGTGAACGACCTGCTGGCAGACATCACGGTTGGAACTCGTGGGAATGGCATGCAATGCTTGGATGACCTGACCCGTAATCGCCGCGTGTACTTCCGCTCGAATGCCGATGGAAGCATGTTCTTCTGGAAGATGCCCATCTCCGGCGGGACGCTTCCCGACATTGTGATCACCGCCCAGCACGAATACGACGACTCTCGGGTTACCCGTATGCGCCTGGAAGGGTTGCAGGTGGTCGAGGTGGCCGACTTCAATGGACTTTCCGCCGTCGGAAACATCTTCGAGGATGAGAGTTCGTATTATTCCAACACAACGTTGGATGAAACCGGCGAAGCCCAGTATTACCTCAACTCCTCAAGGCAGCGGTCAGAGATCTGGACTCTGGACACTGTATTTCACCCGGCTCTTCAGCCTGGCGATCTCGTGAATGTTCCCATCGCCGGCGAAGCCGGGTCTCCAGTCAGCATCGGCATCATGAGCACCCAACTCAACCTGGGTTTTACCGGTGACACATTCGACATTTCGTCTGTTGTTCAAGGATTTGCCGCATGAAGGATACCTATTCAAAGCTAAAGAAGTTCGCAGATCTTCAAGACAAGAACCGCCCTACCAAAGGCACGGTCTTCTCCATCGACGGTTCGTTTATTGATGTGTACGTCAAGGCGCATTCGTTCGTCATGCGTCACGTGCAGACCATTGGAACCGCGACCTATATCGGCCAGCCCGTGACCATTACCTGGGATAACGGCATCCCCACCGCGCATATCGTTGACAGCGCCGCGGCTTCATCTCCAGTGGTCGCCAATAATGAACTTGCCAATCCCACGGGCGCTCCCACCACAGGCAATGTGGACCTGGGCAATTTCCGGATCATCAATCTTGCTGCTCCCGTCAATCCGACGGACGCAGTCAACAAGCAATATGCAGACAATTATGCCACTGGCATTCAACCCGCCATCAAGTGGATTATGGCTCAAACCTACGTTTAAGGAAAAACTATGGCCCCTAACATTACTCCTGTTTTCGTTCTAATGCCTGCTTTGAATATCGGGACGTTCAATACGGCAAATTCCAATCGTGATGGTACGGGCACTATTCAATCCATGGTAACTGGAGCGACAAACGGCACCCGCGTCAAAAAGATCACCATCCGGGCGCTGACCACCACAACTGCCGGCATGATCCGCTTCTTTGCCAACGATGGAAGTGGATGGCGTTTATGGATGGAGGTTCCAGTCATGGCTGTGACAGTTTCCGCCACTGTGGCCGGCTGGGGTTACCAGCTTTTATTGCAGGGAGAGAATGCTTTGGTTCTGCCTGCTGGATATTCTTTGGGCGTAGCAACGCAAAATGGCACTGCGTTTAGTTATGTCGTAGAAAGCGGAACGTATTAATGAACACCGGGTTTCCATTTGCCTTCGGCCAAAACCAGGGCGCCTGGTACGGTACAGGCGACCCAATGGACGCCGTGAACACGCAAGCTTCCGGCGTCGGAATGTGCAACCCGGGAATTGTCACGAATTCTTCCGGGATGATTTACAACAACTTCAATTTCCAAAATGGTCTCCAGACCATGGGGATCGATAACATCACATCGACTTTTTTGCTTGGATCGGACATCAGCAAACCGGCCACCACGTCACTCTTGGTTACGGGTTCTTCGCTGATTTATAACGGAGAAACTTTAGCGGGCGGAGATGTGTTGTTTGGAGACAACACAATCGGCAAGGCTAATATGCACTGGAACTCCGTGGCTGGAATGCTGGAGTTTAGGGGAGGCACGACTGTACAAGCATATGTCGACACAGACGGATCGATTGTTGCTGGAGCCGGTGCGCTGAAACTGAATAGTAGTGGCATTTTGTTCACGAGTGGTCTGAACCCGGGTCCAAATGCAGTTACATGGTTTGATACCGGGTATGCCAATTACATTGGTTATATCTGGGGATCAGCCGCTTCGATACCTCTCCTTGGCTACGTGGCATCTGTAAATATTACAGCTCCAATGGCGAACAGTGGACAAAAAGCATCTCAAATCTACCTCGCTGCCGATGGACTTTATGGAATATCGTCGTTGACGATAACTGCCACTAATTCGCCTGCTACCTACACAGCAGAATTCAATGGAAGCCTTACAGTTGACAACGCCTTAAGTGTGGCTGGAAATGCGACTGTGGCTGGCTCTCTGCAAGTTGGAAGTGGGTCTGGTTCAGCATCAGAAGTTATTAACGGATCAGCGGGATCAGCCAGGGCAATCTTTTTCGACACAAACGGATCGGTGCGCAACGCTATCGTTGGCGCAAATGGCACAGCAGAGAATGGAGCGAATGTTGGCTCCAATATGTCGATCAATAACTACGATGATAGCGGCGTTTTTCTGCGAAGCGTGCTCGTCATCTACCGATCGTCTGGAGTGATTTATACGCCAACTGCCATTGCAATTGGATCTGGCTCAAACGTTGCCCCGGGCTCTGTAGGATCGCTGGTTATCCCATACATAACATCCCAAACGACCGCAACCGACGCGCTGGCAGGAAACACACCGGCTTGCCTTGTAGCAATTAATAACGGCACAACATATAAGCTCGGCGTCCGCATGGGCGGAACGTGGCGATACGTGGCCGTAGCATAGAAAGGATACTCATGAAAAAGGTTTTTCTCTTGGCGATTTTGGTCGTATGTATTTTGTTCCCGGCTCCCGTGCCGGCGAGGGCGTATGAAACCAAACCATCAACATGCACGCTGTTCACCAAATTCTCGCCGGTATACCATGACGACCCAACCATCGTGCGTGATCGTTACGCAACCATTAACACTAAAGCACCTTCCTGCGATCTTGTCAACATTAACCTATTTCCTGATGTTGGCTTTGTAGGCAAGATTGTAAAACGAGCTGCATTCACGTGCGGGCCAACTCTTTCCATCGCAAGTGGATTGTGGAAACACGGATATTTCATGGTGTTCGTCTTAACGGCTACTCCGCCTATCCCGTTTTGCATACAGCCCGATATACGAATGGATCCCTTGCAAGTGTGGAGCGACGGTCGCGAAAAGTATGTTGCTGTTTCCGCGATTGAAAACATGTTTTATATAAACAATGTGGTCAAGATCGAGGAACTGAAATAAATTCGGTTATCGTGATAACGAAAACTGAATAACATTACAACAGGAGACAACGTGAAAAAAAATCTAAACCAACCCATTTTAAATCTGGACGACAAGCCAGTTGTTAATACCGAAATCGAAGGCCAGCCTCCTTTGACACTGGCGTATGTCTGCGAAAACGCCCTGCTTTCAAGAAGGCGTGATGACAACCTTTCTGGTGAAGAACAAGTTAAACGCATGGGCCTCGCATTACGCATCAAAGCCGCAGAAAAAGGCAATGTTCCGATTGATCTTACAAGCGAGGAAGTTGTGTTGCTCAAAAATCAGATCGTTCTCACTTACAACACATTGATCACTGGTCGGTCCTTGGTTATGTTGGAAGAATAATAAATCTTACTGTTGCAGGAGTTTCTATGAAAGAACTGGAAGGAGATCCCCAGGGGAACGTTTTAGCTCAAATCCTGACCGCGCTAGGCGGCTTCAATGCCCGCCTCATCGACATTAACGAGCATGTTCAGGATAGTCATCGCGCCTTGAGAGGGTACGATGCAGAGCCCGGCTTGGTGGCGATCACCGAAGAACTGCGGAAGCAAGTCGAGGAGCTCAGCAAGAACACTGGCACCGATCATGACGCCATCGCATCGTTGATACACCGCATCGAAGCTCTGGAGAAGTACAACATCGACTACCCGCCACTAGCGTGGCTGGTGCGTCATCGGCTCAAGGCAGTGGCTTTGTGGGCCGCCGCGGGACTGGCACTCATGACCATTCTGCTCTCCCCCGTTCTCAACAAGGACTTTGTCTCGATGATCCTGCATCTGCTCAAGATCCCGCAGGAAGTGATCGATTTCTACGTTGGGAAGTAAAGCCAACAAATTCAACGCGAAACAGGACAACTCCTTCTTCAGGAGGGGTTGTCTTCTTTATTTGCTTCTTTTCCTTTTTTATTCCGCTCATTTTGATCTTCATATATTTTTTTCCAACGATTAACTGTATTTTCAAACTCTTGCCGATTTTTAATTGGAAGAACTCCAGTTGAAGAATCAAGTCGAATTCTGCCTTCGCCTTTGTCTACAAACTGTGCCGTCGTAACGTATGCAAACACCGGTTTTATTGACCATCCATCAACTATCCCCCCAATACGAATTAACAAATGCCATTCTCCAGCAGTTTTTGATTCACAAACTTGACTATCATCACATCCTTTTAATATCATATAACCACTCTTTTTTTGCTCAACAACCCTAACTAATGTTCCAGAATTCTCCCTCTCAATAGTTCTCTTACATTCTTTAGTTTGTAAATCACTCTCTACCCAGCCCAATCTACCACTAAATCCAACTTCATTACCTCCCATAATCTGATTATCCTTAAACTGAAACCAAACCGCCCTTTCTAAATCGGCAAAGCATTCCGAAATATCTATTCCTCCGGTGTTCTTTATTGCAATGCAATGATATTTTCCACCATCTAGAGATTGAACTGTGCGAGTGGAAGGCAATATTTCTATCTTATCATTCCAGTTTGTCAATATATTATCAACAACATCCCAAAGCAACAGGCCAAGAATAATCACAAAAATCAAAGTCAACGGAATCAAAATCGGATGAGTGACATAAAGAACAAAAATATAAACCCAAAAAATATTCGGCACTTTATTTGCCATGCCTAACAGAAAATTCCTTACCACAGTATCGCCATCCGTTAGAAACCACAAAATAGAGAAAATAATCATACCTATAGCAACAGGTATTCGACGGCGATTTATTATTTGGGAAACTAAACGCTGGAAAATTTCTTTGGTCATTCCTCCATTTTACCCCTTCGCTTGACGCTAATGGATACACGCCAACTAAAAACAGGCGACTGGAACAGTCGCCTGTTTTATTTCCTACATCGGAAAGTTATTCGCCAACTTCCTCAAGTAGATATGCTAGGTGTGATAATCTATGGTAATGCACTAATATTAAATTGAGTGTTTAAAGCCCAGCCTAACCGCTGGGCTTTTTCCTCTTGTTTCATTTTTCTTATTTAGGCGCTTATTCTTCTGCTTGCGCTCTTTTTTATCCTCCTCAACAATTTCGCTTTTGGGAACGGATACTAAATTAGTTACCAATTCCTTGAAGCGATCAAATTGAGATATTTGAATTTCTGATTTTTGGTCCGCGTTCATATCATCCTACCTATCATGATTCCAATTGGTCTTAAAATCCAGTGCTTTTGTAAATGCGTAGACAGTGCACGATATAACTCCAAAACTACTGCAAACATCGGGCAGTTTGCGATTTGCTCTTTGCTTTTTGGGTTTGGATACTTCTGTGGTTACAACGCATCGTTCTCTTGGATTAATGAGAGCATAAGCTACCAAGAAGGGATCGCGCCCTATCTCTTCTAATTCATCATCAGTTAGGTCGGGTGCGTAGCCCTCATTTGTTACGCGCGATACAAGAGATTCGTTTACATCCTCTTTGAGCAACAGAGCGTCGCTAACACTGGATTCTTTTGCCCACCTTGTAAGCAAGTCTATCCTGCCGGTCTCCTTATCCGGTTTGACATGTCCATCTCTAATTTCCTCATATATTTCGATAGGTATTTTGACAAGCCCCCTTGTTCCTGCGTCTACAAGCCATTCCCAAAATTCTGGGACGCGATCAATAGGATAATAATCACGATTTGCATCTATCAGAGCGTTGGCATCAAGCAAATAAATCAAAATACCCTCCTAGTCCGAACGCGCCGTTTCAATTAGGTATCCTACATTTTTTGCCTTGACCCCCAAGACCTTACCTGCCTTTGACGTGCTGAGAGAACCATCAAGCATCATTCGATCAACGAGTTGAATCAAGGCTTTTCCAATTCGTTGTTTTCGAATCACGTAGTAATCTGGCCCTCCTTCTGATTTAGGCGCCTCGCGATGCTTGACTCGGTTTTGACGCCACATATCCCGAAATGCTTTACTCAGATTATTCCAAGTTGCTTCCTGTATCGCGCCCGCGCGATACAGTTTATAAGCAACCATTGAACTACTAAGATTTCGCTCGGTGGCAAATTCAGTTATCTCTTCTAAAGCCTCATCAAATGGAGTATCGTCGTTCACGGTTAGGGAGGCAAGTTTATCTGCGGATAAGAGAAACTCTCCTGCGACATCGTTGCAAAATTTCTCAATTGGATTAGTTATTATTGAGTTACTTACCCCAGTTTGACCAAGCCATAGGTGAGTAAGTTCATGGAGGAGCGTGAATGACCACGCAGAATGACTATCCTGGTCGTTTATAATAATGAATGGTGCTATCGAATCTACTAAAGCGAAGCCCCGAAATATTTCAGTATCAATTTTGGTATGCCAGCTTCCGAGGTCTCCAATTAGTAAAACAAAAACTCCTTTTGCCTCAGCGGACTCGCGCAACAAAGCAAAAGCATCATCCGGACTAGACTGAGCATAAAACTCACCTTGATTTATTTGGAGCGTCTTTCTGATAGATGCTAAAACAGCCGCTACCCCATCGGACATCTTGGATGATCCAATGAATTGAAGCGGCTCAACCTCTTCGTCCTCCTCCAACGCCGAGTGAACTATACTCTGTCGCGCTACTACATTACGAATGAGAACATCGAGGAAAGCATTTTCTGACGCTGAATAATCTTTGGGAAGTGTACGGAAGTCTTGACCCCGATTTCCCTTTCGAGGAGGCGCGGCCATATAGAATGTCAAGAGCGGCCTTCGGTAAGCCTTTGACATCTTTACCAACAAGGAACGACTCAATATCCCCGTTGTCTCAAATTCTGCAAGACGGTCAACCGCGGATGAGTTTTGCGTATCCAGAATGGATAACTTCTTCGCGGCTTCATCCAGGGTGAGACTTGCCGTTTTGCGAGCCCAAATGAGTATCTCTGGATTAATTTTTGGCACTTTTTCTACCTCTAATTTCGGGGCGTCTTATACCGCGACGCTCCCCAATGAAACCGAGCTAGAATTCTTTCCAGTCAACTTGTTATAGGTCTCATCAACTTCTACCTGTACAGAAAGGTTGGAAAAAGAACCAATCTGCATAGCTAATCGAATTCGATGAAGCATAAACCAAGCAGATTTTTGAGTGACACCCAAGGAACGGGCAATCTCATAAGACGAAACGCCATTCTTGGCATTGGCAATCATCCAAATTGCGGCAAGCCATTTATTCAACTTGACGGGGGAGTCCTCGAAGATAGTACCAACTTTGACAGAGAATTGTTTTCCACATTTCTTGCACTTCCACACCTTGCGAGTCTCCAAAAAGTATTGTTCTTTACCTTCACAATTCGGGCATGTGACTCCCTTGGGCCAGCGCAAACTAGCGACAAAATCAATGGCTTCTTTCTGATTGGAGAAGTATATTATCGCGCCTTGCAAGGTACTGGGCAAGCCACTGTTGGTTTTCATACCAACATTCTAGCACAAACGCTCTGGTGCGTCAAGTATATTATTTGTATCGAAAAGCTATATTGCTTCCAGATCCAGCCACTTGGTAAACTTTACCGATGCGTCTCGCTCGACTTCATAAAGAGCCATTCCGACCCACACCGGACGATCCCTGAACACCTCCGGGCTGCTCTCTGCCCGCCCCACCAACATTTGCAGATCGTTCCTGAACAGCATATCGGCGCCAACGGTGGTCATCAGGAACTCCACATCGCCGGCAGTGATGCCGTCCGCTTCGAGCCCAAGGGCATCGAAGCGGAGGAAGTGGCCGCCTCCATCAAAACGCACAAGCCCGGTATCGTAAACGGTGCGAACCGGCAGACGTGGGAACCAACAATATCTTGGCGGAGGCTTCAAAAAGACGTTGATCATCTTGCCGCGCACAACCGTCCCTGGCTTGACGGTCTCGATCTCTATTCTCACAATGTTATGCTTCATTGCTCTCCTTCACCCTTGGGGTGAATAGTTTTGTAAACACTCTGCTGTATTCCAGCCAGGAACGTGCGGATTTTATATCCAAACGTCATTGCTTCTTCGACCAGGCACAGGCAGATCAGCGCATAGGAAGCCAGATCCATCAATGTATCCTGAATGCTCTCGCCAACCAGGTCGTTATTCGGGTTGGTGATCAGATTTCCTGCGCGGACAAACTTGTCGCTCATCCGGATCAGGACGCCGACCTCTGCCGGTATGTGGAAGACTTCCGCGACGCGAAAGTTCGCAAAAGCATCGGAGCTATCTGCGCCGGCGTATCCAGCCGATTTCCTGATATGCAGCTCTTTGATTTCATCCAGCAATCGCGGGATGCGGTCAGATGTCTTTAGCTCTTCAAGAAGAGCAAGAAAACGTGGATTAGCGGCCATGCCTGACAATCCATTCCTGTACAGTGGCAGCCGCCAGGTTTTTCGCCATCTTATTCCATTCGTTCATCGCAGCGTCATCGCCTGCGTCTTGGTCCACAGCGACGGATCTCATTCCACAGCCGGCGCACTCCACGGCAATGCCGTGCACGTATTCCATCGTTGTGGTTTCAATCAAGTAAACATTGGCATTTGTCTTGCAATGGGGACAAGGGGTAATCATGGTGTCTCCTACGATCTGAGGTAATACCTGACCCAGGCAGTCATCAAAACGACTGCAACCAGCAGTATGGGATCATTCTCGGAACTTCTCCTGTGCATCGGTGAGATCAATGATATGGGTGGGTTCGCCTTGAGCGATATCGGCCCACACATACATCGTGATCTTGCCGTCCATGGTTTCGATCCAGATAATCGGCTGAGTGCCAGGGACATCCTTCACGCCGCATCCTTCAACGACGATCTCGGCGCGCTGTCTGCCATCGACGGTTCTTTGGTTCATGCCAAACATATTCATTGTGTTCTCCAAATTAAATAGGATTGGACA
>Ga0182027_10010149_pt1 | contig 13431 bp, 11 predicted proteins | sample 712E1DmetaG_FD_121300 | JGI IMG/M metagenome (GOLD analysis project Ga0182027, IMG submission 121300) | Permafrost microbial communities from Stordalen Mire, Sweden - 712E1D metaG (Illumina Assembly) | ecosystem: Environmental > Terrestrial > Soil > Wetlands > Permafrost | place: Sweden...
AGGGCAAGCTACCTGGCAGCGGTATGTCATCATTAGTCCAACGTTTCTCAGGAATGAAATCTCCGGGGTCTTATCCGTTGACATTTCGCCCACCTCGCGTGTGACATTGAAACGAAGACGCCGCCCGGCCCCCGGCAGTCCTGCGTCCGAGGCGCGCAACCCCTTTCCGGCATAAGCAGCGTCTTCATAAGACCTTTCAGCTTATCTCCTCCTGCGGAACAATCACCACGGCTAATCCACTCTTGCTGAGGTCCCCCAGCCCGAGTTGGGCCAGGATTGTGTCTGGAATCATAATGATGCCGGCCTTTATTTCCGGAACAATCTGGATGTTTTCTCCCTGGAATTTTTTGATCAAGTCCAATGGGATCCTGACAACTTTTCTCGACTCTGCGGCTTGCTGTGACATAATGAATCGCCTCCTCATCAGGTCTACGTCCAATTAATGGGCTGCCGGCCGTACAAAACACGCCGCCAAAGACAGCGCCGCTCAACCTCGGCCAATCTCTCCAACATTATGGCCTGCCATGGCTGCGCCTTATAACATCAATCAACTCCTCCAACATCTTGGCCCTCCATGGGACGGGGTTCGGGTTGCTGCGCCGCACAGCCTCCATCAACTGCTCGATCATGTCGACCCTCCATGGGACGGGGTCCGGGTTCTCTCTCTCCAGTTCCGAGACCAGCAATTTCACCAGCGCCTTCCATGGACTAGGCACAGGGCCCGCTACAAGTTCCTCCAGTTTTTGAACCAGAGATCGCGGCGGCAGCGGCTGGGGGTTAAGAAACACATCATGACCATGACGGGAGGCGCTGATCCGCTCAACCAGGCGCAGTTCGGGGTAGACCTCATCCATGGCGACAATCAGCACCTGCTCTTCCTGGGTAATCCGGATACGGGAGTCGAACCAATGCGCCGGCTCTGGAGGAGGACGAAAACGCCCCAGAAAGGGATGCGCCGGTTCCTGAATAGGACGGTGTCTAGACCCGATGCGAGCCAGTTCAGCCGAAAAACTCGGGTGTGCCGGTTCCGGAGGGGGGCGGAATGAAACGCTCCCGAGTTTCAACTTGAGGGCGTCGAACCACAGAAGGTAGATGTCAAAAGCGCTTTCGCCAACAAACGCCCCGGCGCCCCCGGTTATCGGGGCCTCCAATTTCTCCATTAAAGGAGGCAGCAGCTCTTTTTCGAACAGCGTGCCTTTCAGGTGGTCTTCCCGCACAGTCAGTCGCCTGATTTTGCCTGTTTCGGCCACTTCCACAGTCACCGGCAGGCTGGCTGCGACCACAAAGCCGATCTGGCTGGAAGCACGATCGAAACCTTGATCGATAACGCCTTGGCCCGCTTCACGGATATACTTCAGAATGGCGACAAGGTCCTCGTACTGCCGAATAATTGAAACATGGGCCGGTTCGGGTGGGGGACGGAAAATGATATCCTCGGCCATAATATCCTCCTTGGTCAGTCTGGGGTTGTTTTCGCCAGGTTCATAATACGCTGCCAGTAGTGTTCCAGCCAAAATGCCCTTTGACTCAGATTGCCTTGAGACTGAGGTATCACCTCCTTTCTTCATGTTGAAGGGCCAACTGTTGTTTGAAAGTTGTGTAGGGGATGGCATATGGCGAGACGCCGAACGATTGAATGCCGTCAAACCAGTGCATTTCCGGGCCTAAAAGATCGAACTTTCCAGGGCTGGACGGCCCCCCGTAAGGCGCACATTCGGAATGGCGAGGCAGGCCGGCGGGGAACGCGGGAAGGGAACCGGGCAGACCTGCAGCCTTCGATCCCACCGTGTTGATTTCTTCCAGCCATTTGAGGAGAAACTCGCCTTTAGCCTTGAGTTCTTCGCTCCTGTTATCCACATGAGTCCGCATTTCCTTGGCGAAGACACGGATCTGCAACTCATCTGCGGGGAAGCAATCCGCCACGAAATCATAAATTTGGCATAGGCATTGGTAAGTATCCAGGTTGGTTTCCTTGACGAAATTACGCACCGCCGCCCTCAAGGTCATCGTCAACAATCCGGGTTGGAAGCGCCTCAACACCTGGAATAGAAAATCGACCTGCATATTGAGGTAATGAAGTCCCATGTCATCGAAATTGCGGTCAAAGAAGGCATAGTGGCAATTTGATGGAACGCCTCGGACTGCGGATCCCTGATTCGATAATCGAATCCGAAGTAGTCTACCAGAAGCCGGTTTTCCGCCCGCAGCTTCTCCTCCAACCCCGTCCCGGAATAGACCTCGGCGCGGCAAAAGTTAAAGGGGTTGTCCATGTGGCGCTCCATGAAGCGCAGGTTGATCAGGATATCGTCTAAGAGAGTATCGGGCTCGAACATAAGGAGGTTATATGCAACGTGCGTATCAAAATCATTGAGGACCTTCAGCGCATTGAGAATCCGGTCAACAGCGCATTTTCGGTTCAGGTGACGCAAACCCCGGACTGAGGCATTCTCCACGCCGAGGAAAACCCGAAACAGGCCCAAATCATCAAGGATGCTGATGGCCTCGGGTGTGATGCTGTCAGGACGGGCTTTAACGGCGAAAGCAATCCCTTCGACGCCTTCGCGCCGCAAAGCCGATCGTAACTGGTCAAAGCGCTGCACTGCTGTTTTCGGGTCAGGATGGAAGAAATTGTCGTCGTGGAAGTTGAAAATTCTTATGCCATGACGAAAGTACAGCCCTTTCATTTCTGCAACAAGATTTTCGATGCTTCGCAGTCGGAACTTCTTGCCCCCTCCCTGCTTATACCAGGCATTAATGCTGCAAAAGGCGCAATCGCGGTAACAGCCGCGGCTGCTGAGAACGTTGGCGATGGACTTGCCAAAATAATTCTGAAAGGTGGTGCGTTTGGGGAATGGAAGGGCATCGAGATCTTCGGGATTGCCGGTGGATGGATTAACGCTTATCGATCCGTCCGGCCTGCGGTAACACAAGCCGGGCACTCGAGAGAGATCGTCCAGGTTCTCCACCAGGTTGCACATGATATCTTCGCCTTCCCCTAGCGCCACCGAGTTGAAGGCGGTAAAATCGTGAAGCAAGCGCTCACAATTCAGGCAGGCAAAATGGCCGCCGGCTATGAGATGGCCTTGATAGCCCCGCTCTCTCAATGCTTTGGCCAACTGACAAAACTCTCTGCCTCGCCCTGTAAAAACCATGGAAAAACCGGTAACCTGAGGGTCGTATGCTGTTGCCTGCCTGACGGCTTCAGGTATGTCATGCCGCGTGTTGAAGGGAATTAATTTGACATGGTGATCTTTTTGCTCCAAAGAAGCGGCAATGTAGCGCAGACCCAGATTTTCCTCCAGTTCAGCGCCAACTAGGGCAATCTTCATGAGCGTGTCCTCCTTTGTTAACAGAAATACCTGGTGAAGTTAAATCACTACGGATGTGCATGGACATCCATACAATGGAACCTCTACAACTTGATGCTGTTACGCAGTTACTTTCACCGCAGTCTGAAAACTCGAAGGCGTATATTGAACCTAAACCAACTGATAATTAAGTTACGCTTGGGATGCCTTATGTGCATATGTCATGCCGAAATGCGCTTGCAAAAGGGCTGAGTCAAGGTGACATTTTAATGTCTATACAGTGTCAATTTAGAGCAGTGTACGAACCCAAACGCCCAATGATGCTTCCTGCGTAGATATATGAATACATCTGATGATTTGATCCAGCCATTGTCGCATGGGTGGGAAAATTACCTGAAGTCCCCACAGTTAGGGTCTTTGAGAAGAGGTGCATGGAGTGTGTGAATGAGTTCCGGATATTTCGCAATCAGTTCTGTCTCGGGCGCTTTGGATTCAGCTCTCATTTTGGCCAGAGCCCCATGCCTTTGTGTTGCTTGACGACTCGAAGAGTGCAATATCATACGTATTTCGCTCAGACTGTATGCTCCGGCCTGCAGCAGTGTAGTTAGGCGCCTGCATTTGAGTCCGTATCTCCGATGTTTTCAGGATCGGCAGATCAGTTCAGTCAGCTCCAGGTCAACTCACTCCGAAAGCCCTTGTGGAACTGGATAGAACACTCGTTTCCTTCAGTTGCATTCATTGGCATATTATTTGTACTATTTCCTGGAGGCGGGAAAATCCGGTCGCGGACTAAACTATCAAGCTTTTACTCAACTTTAAGGAGGTTCGAAGTGAAGAAACTCCTTATGGGGAGTGTGAGGTTATTTTTAAATAATTTTCACTGCATGTACTGCGTGAGAGGAAGATTGCTATGTACAAGACAAGCATAAGGCGGGGCCACAGTCTTTTTGCGCTGCTGTCGGGTTTTTTCTTTCTGTTCTTTTTCAGTTCTTCGGTTCTCGCGTCGCCGGAGGAACTTGAGGCGGTCAGACAGCAAGTCCGGAACAAGGGCGCCAGGTGGCAGGCTGATGAGACATCGATTTCAAAGCTGCCTGCGGAACAGAGGTTGATGCGCCTTGGCTTCCGGAAGGAATCCTTCAGCGTTCCGGAAGGCGCCGCCGTTCTTTCAGCCACACCTGCGGCGGGAACAACAATGCCAACGGCTTTGAATTACAATAATGACAGTTATGTGACCCAGATAAGAGATCAGGGCAACTGTGGAAGCTGCTGGGCCTTTGCGACAACCGCCGCTCTGGAATCACAATACCTGATGAGCACGAAGGGAGTTGGATGGTCTACTCTCGATCTTTCCGAGCAGATACTTTTATCGTGCAGCAACGCGGGAAACTGCTCCGATGGGGGCTATATCGACCTGGCGTCCGATTTCATCCAGAGTACCGGTCTTCCACCTGCCAGTTGCTATGCTTATACAGAGGCTGATTGGACTTCAGGTCCGGACAGCCCTTGTTCCGGCGCGGCGTGCACGTACTGGCAAAGCGATACCTACTCAATTAAGGGCTGGAAATGGGTGGCCACAAACTCCCCTACCGCCGACATCCTGAAAAGCACGCTTAATACTTATGGCCCGCTGGTCACCTCAATGAACATCTATGCTGATTTTTACTATTATAAGGAAGGCGTTTATTCTTATTCCTACGGATCGTACCAGGGCGCACACATCATTGAAATCATCGGCTATGACGACAACGAGAATTGTTTCATCGTGAAGAACAGTTGGGGCGACGGTTGGGGGGAATCGGAGCCAGGGTCCGTAACGGCGAGGGGGTTCTTCCGGATAGACTATGACCAGATCGACAAGATTGTGCAGTTTGGATACTATACGGCCGCATATGAGGGCTATAAGGGCGCTCAAAACGACTGCGCCTATTCCTTATCACCCGAGTCCGTTTCTGTTGCCTATTCCGGGGGATACGCCTACGTGACCGTAAGTTCGCAGCCAGGATGCTCCTGGAAAGCCGTGAGCAATGTAAATTGGATAAAGGCCGTATCCGGCGCAAAGGGCACTGGTGAGGGGACCCTCAGGTATTACGTGTCTGCTAACTCTACCAGTTACAGCCGGACCGGCGCATTGACCATAGCCGGACAGACCTTTACCGTAACTCAAGCGGTAAAGCGCCATTCGTTTCGGCGTTGGTGGTAAAAAGCAGTTCCGCAAACAATTAGATAATTTATTCACGCTGTTTTCAGAAGGCCGCTCAGGCTGATCTCTTGGATGCTTTTCGGAGATCGCCTTACAAGCGGCCTTCTTCTTATTGAAAGCACGAGTGAAGGACACAATCATTTCCATCTCGCTTCTGACAGCGTCCTTTCCCTTGCGTTTTTTATTCGTGTGTGGGAAGGTTCCCAGAAAAGGAGCAGGCCTATGAGATTCTCGTCGAACAACCGCAGGATATGGCTTTTTGCTGTTCTGTTTGTTCTGGTTTTCGTCGCGTCTGCGGCTGGCGTCTATGCTGAGCCGATAACCCGGCTGTCGGGGGCGCCGGATTTGGCGCCCCTCAAGAAATACTATTCTGTGCCCAACTTCGCCATTGGCGGAGAATACGACCTGGGGAAACCATCTGCCAGCGAATTGGGCGGCGCGGGCGGCGTGACCCTGGAATCGTTGGGGCGGGAACCACTTCGCCTATCCTATATAGCCGTGGGCGCCCCGGAACGCGATAAGGACGGGAAAATCGTCAACGCTGTAATCATAAGCTCTTACTACGGCGGTGACTCAGCGACCATGTACTCCTACTGGTATGATGGCCAAAAAGGGAACGCATTTGCCGAAGGCCCGGTAGTGGGACCGGGTAAACTGATCGACACTGACAAGTACTATGTAATATTCCTGGACGCTTTGGGACTCTGGGGGACCAGCAAGCCCAGCGATGGATTGGGAATGAAGTTCCCACGGTACTCGATTTTCGATTGCGTGCAGGCCAATTACCGTTTGCTCAAGGACCACCTGGGGGTCGCAAGGGTGAAACTCGCCACCGGCGTCTCGATGGGGGGCATGCAAAGCTATGTCCTGGCGGCGCTCCATCCCGATTTCGTGGATGCGATCATGCCCATCGGAGGCTGCACGGCCGCTGACCCGGTCCTGCGGTGGCTCTTTACGCTCATGACCGCTGCAATGCAGAGTGACCCGGTGTGGCGGATGACCGGCGGAGATTACTATAATTTACCGAAAGAGCAGCATCCCAACGAAGGGATGATGTTCGGATGGTCGGTTCTCGGAGAGACTGCGCAGAGTTTTGATTTCCGGGTGAAACAGCCATGGGACGAGGTAAAAAAAGAGGTTTTCTATTGGGACTCCAAGGGTGACGAAGGAGCCAACCTGATGTCGAAAGCCAGGGATTTTGACGTGGATGACCTCATTTTTCGCAATCAGGCGATCAATACGTACGATATTAACGGCCAACTCGGCCGTATCAAGGCAAAAACGCTCATCCTGCACGTTAAAAACGATCAATGGCTCAGGTACGTTCTTGCTGAAGAAGCTGCCTCAAAAATCGAGGGAGCAAAACTCGTGGGATACGAGCATCCACTGGCTCATTACGCGTCGTTCCGGGCCCCAAATGTGTCCAAAGACTCGGTGATGGCCTTTTTTAAACAGATAGGGATGAAATAGGCGGGCGTCAGCTCTGGTTTGTTACATAAGAAGAATATTTAGGGTTAAATGACCGCGCGCTTAAACAGCAGGGATCGGCTCAGCATCACCCTCATATGGAGTTCTAAAAGCCTCTGGGAGAAAAGTCTTTGATTCATCCGCCATTCGCCATGTAGCCCACAATAATGCTTGTGCGTTTAGTAAAGGCGTCCAGGTTCTTTTCCTGCATCCTCCTCCATGGCGCGACATTCCTCCAAGAAATTAGAAAGAACGTCCTTCCATCCGATCCCGATATTCTGTGGCGGCGTCTCGAACCCCGGTTTAATAACGCGGCCCGTTTTCCTGCCAGTCCAGACAACCTTGAATCGTCCAGCCGAGAACGCCGGGTAAATTTCTCTCGTAAAGTCCAAAGTTATCGCGCATAAGCATCGAGCGTGCTATAGACTCATTTGCTCCGTCGAGACGCTTGATTCCAGGGCTCGATTTCCCGGCAATACGCCGGCTTGTTAGGATCGGTCGTTTATTTTGGAGGGAATCCGAATGTTTCTGTCTGTCGCTTTGACCCTGCTTCCAATCTTATTGATCGTTTTCTTGATGACCAAAAAGGAGTACGCGGCTGATTCAAGTGGCGCCCTTGGATTGTTCTTGACGATCGGCATTGCATATTTTTCCTTTAACACCACCCTGGAAGTCGGACTGAGGTCTTCTGCAGCCGGCATCATTGCCTCTTTTCCCGTCTCTTTGATGGTCCTCACCTCTATATTCCAGATCAGCTTCATGGAGGCGACCGGTGCGCTCAGAAGAATTGCCGTGTTCGTTAAAACCTTTGCATCTGTCGATAGAACCGTACAGATAATGCTGATCAACATGGGCGCGGGCACCCTCCTGGTCTCGGTCGGCGCCACGCCTGTATCCATTTTGCCTCCTATTCTGGTCGCTTTGGGGTACTCGAATTATGTGGCGGTCGCCTTGCCGGCCATTGGATTTGACGCCCTTTGCACATTTGCGCTCCTTGGCGCGCCTCTTGTTGTGTACTCGGACCTCACCGGCACGACTCTTGTGCGATCTGCCCAGGTCTTTTCGCAGTTTCTGCCGGTTGTATCCACACTAATTGGATTCGGCATGCTGTGGATAGTCGGGGGGTGGCAATTTGTTAAGAAAGGCTTCAAACCGTGCATGATTGCAGGACTGGTGAACGGTGGGGTGGCCATTGCCGTGAGCCATATTGCGCTTCTGGCGTCCGGGGTTGTCTTGACCGGGGTCATTGCGGGTTTTTGCACGATGGTCGCGATGCTCCTGTATTTGAAGCTGCTTGGAAAACCCGTGATAGATCGATCTGCTTTGACGGATGAAGATCGGCAAGTGGAAAAGCAAATGTCCCTGCTCACTGCTCTCTCCCCCTGGGTTATTTTGATTATCGCCGCTTTTGCCATCAACTTTTATCCACCCTGGTTCAAGTTGCTCTATAACGATTTCGCCATGCCCGTATCCGTAATTCCAGGTCAACTCATAAAGACAAGAGTGCTATGGAATGCCTACACCTGGGTGTTGATCAGCACCATCCTGGCGGCCTTGTTCATCAAGCCGACTCGAAAGTCCATGCAAGTAACGCTCTCGAAGTGGATGATGAGGGCGCCCAGGCCCACATTTTCCGCCGCTGTTTTCTTTGGGATTGCCTTTGTGATGAACAATTCAGGCATGCAGAATGTCGAACCGGCCTGGAAGGTCATCGATCCCTCATCAAACATGATCTATGTCCTCTCAGAGGCGTCGGCCAAGGTTTTTGGCGGACTTTATCCCTTTATTAGCGGCTACCTTGGCCTCTTCGGAGGATTTCTGAGCGGCAGTGAAGCCTCAACTATAGCAATGTTCACCAAATACCACATCCTCACTTCCAGGTTTCTCCATGTGGACGCCTTGATCGTCACTGCCGTCACAGCGATCGGAGGGGGTCTTGCCAGCGTCATCTCTCCGGCGAAGCTTCAAAATGCCGCGGCCACTATCGATGCCCTGGGGATCGAGAGCCAGGTTATCAAAACTGCGTTTAAAATCTCTGCCCTGATTACTCTCGTTGCATCGATCATGGCGTTGTTTTTGGCTTGACTTGGAATGTTAGACGATCAGGACTCAAATGTTAGAACCTGCGGTCTTGTTCTCCCTGCTGTGTGAGGCCAAGTATGCGGCGCACGTCGGACTGTCCGCAATTCTTCGACGGTCGTGGGTCGCGCGTCCGGATCGGCCGCCGCAGCGGCATCGATTTCTTCCTCTGTCATCGGACGCTTGGGGATTTCGAGAAAGGGCCGTTCGCACCGGAATGGCGAACAACGGCTCATCCCATGACGCCTATGAGCTTAAGTCAACAACATTGAGGTCTGGGCAGGGCTATTTTGGAACACTGAAAGGCTTGATAGGTCCAATTGCTTTTTCGCCCCCTTCGTTTTTCTTCTCCGGGGACTCGAGGATGATTTCGTTTTCACGGACCCAGCCAAGTTCCTGGCGAACGAGTTTTTCCTGTGCTTTAGAGCTGGTCTTGAGGGACTGAATCATTTCGAAGAGTTTCTGGTTCTCAATCCTGAGTTTGAGCACCTTTTCCTCGAGTTCCCTCACCTGTTGGTCTTGCTTCCTGTAGCCGGGAATTCCGCTGGAGGAAAACGCGATTGTTAGGATTAAAACAATGTTCAGACCCAGTAGAATGCCAACCAGAAGCCTGGCGACATAGACGCCCTTGACGCTGAACCTGGGCTTTGCCTCTTTTTGCAGGTACCTGTTGGTCTGTGTCGGTCGGCTCATTGTCAAACCTGAGTGTTGAGCGATTGAGGGCCGCTTTGAGGTATCCGCACGGAAGGGAAAAGCTTCGGATCTGTGTGAGGAATGAAAAGGGCCCCTCGAAACTCATTCATTAGCTCGATATTGACGTTGAGTTCAATGTAGGTAACCATGTCTCGAACTTTTTGGGCTTCCGCCAAAAGTGTTCGGTTGCACATGAGCATGCTGGCCCCCAGAAGGCTCGAGTTCCCGATCCCATGGTATGTTTCCAGTGGTAAATCCGGAATCATGCCTATTCGAACCGCCATTTCGGGATCTATATGATTGCCGAAGTTTCCAGCTATATAAATATTCTTTAAATCACCGAAGCTGAGTCCTACCTTTCGGCAGATGAGCGATAGTATAGTGTACATCGCCGCTTTTGACTTCAAAAAAATACCGATGTCGATCTCAGATATGAGCATCTCACGTCCGTCGCCGGTCTGAGAAGAAAGAGCGAGCACATAAGCCGGGCCATCCGGGGTGTTTCTCAGGCGCGGGCATCTGAGCCCCGTGCTGAATTTTCCCTGGATGTTCAGGATTTTCGACGAAAACATCTCGGCCACAAGTTCTATCAGGCCGGACCCGCATACGCCCGATGCTTTCCCGCCTCCGATTACCCGAAAATCGGGATCCAGTGTCTTCCTGTCGATCCTCACCTTGTCGATTGCCCCGCTAACAGCCTGCATTCCGCGCTCCACAACCCCGCCCTCGAGGGCTGGACCGGCCGCACCCGCGCATGCCATCAGCCACTCGCTGTTGCCCAGCACGATCTCGGCATTTGTTCCGACGTCTATGAGCATCTGGATGCCCGTCGATCTGTTCAGACCCGATGCGATCACCCCTGAGATAATATCGCCCCCAACGTATGAGCCGACATTGGGGAAAAGATAGAGCAGCGCGTTAGGGAAAAAATCGAACCCAAGCTCTTTTGCGCGGACTATCGGGAAAGTGTTTGCCGCTGGAATGTAAGGTTCACGGCATATGTTCGACGGGTCAAGGCCCCAGAAGAAATGGCTCATCGCGGTGTTTCCTGCGCAGGATACGGCGTAGATGCAATGAGCACGGATCCCTGAATCCTCGATCATTTTGAGCATCGCATCCGAACAGGCTTTGACCAGCGAGTCCCGAAGGAGAGCTAAGCCTTCTTGATCCCGGGCAAATATGATCCGGCTCAGGATATCCTCCCCCCAAACCGCCTGGGGATTTTTCTCAGAGACCTCTCGGATGACCTTTTTGCGGGCGATGTCGATGAGCTGGAAAACCAGGCGGGAGGTGCCCAGGTCCAGGGCAAATCCGAAAACGGCCGAATCGGGCGACCGGGCGACTACGTCCAGGACCTCCCAGTGTGTGCCGGTGTATCCCACCACCGCACGGAAGCACAGATCGTTTCCGCGTATTTTCCTGACTAACTTATTCATTTTGCCGGGCGCAATTTGAACGGGGGAACGCCCCAGTTGACCAAGAGTTCGGGCGAGCCTGTCAAGGTCTGCGGTATTGTCGTTCAGGCTTGGCGCAGGCAGATCGACCGCGATTGATTCAATCAGAGGGTGGTTTTCGAGCTTGACTGGGACATCAAAATCGGTTCTATGCAAAAACTTGCCTTTCTTTACGCCCCCAAACAGGTTATTACCAATCGTAAGAGAGGTGAGAACGGGACGTGGAGCTTGTGACAAAGTTCATTTTCTTAACGTCTTATTTACACTCGAAAATCAGTTGACACGATAATCGATTTTTCATAGTTTTACAATTACTTGAGCAATTGTTAGCTGTCAGGTTCTGTTCTTCTTGCTCCCGCGATTAATCCCCCGCTATTCCACCGTATTTTCCGCCTGACTGGTGGACGGATTCATTCTACAGGAATCCCTTGGATTCCCGGACTTTTGGCAGAGGGCCATCACAGGAGCCTGCGTTTATGGAAGACATTCAAATCAAAGAGCTGGTTGAATACATTGCGCGTTGTCTTGCGGAACATCCCGAACAGATTGTAGTTAAAGAGATTACCGGACAGCAGATATCCGTGCTGGAATTGCGGGCGGCCAAAGATGACCTTGGAAAGATAATCGGCAAAGAAGGCCGAAACGCCCATGCAATGCGAACGATCATGAACGCGGCCGCTACGAAACTGAAGAAACGTGCTGTGCTGGAAATTCTCGAATAATGGCGTCGCCCCGGAGGGCGTACATGAAAGAGACACCATCGAGTTATTCCCAACCAGGGGCTGTGGATCCTCCGAAGTGTTTCGGCGACGGGGACAAGGTGTGTCCTATTGACGAAGAGGGGATAGTGCAGCCTGAGCACGGATGCATCCCATGTCCTTTCCTGAGAGCCTGTATCCAGGAGGTGATGGTCGGGCGGGGAAAGCTCAGGATAGTTGAGGACCCCCCCAGCTCGAAAGTGGCCAATTTTTTCAAACGCTGGTCAGATCGAAAACTGAAGAACAACGGGTGAGCAGGTCAATTCACCTGTCCAAGGATATACCGGATTTTGCTTGAACATGACGGATGCTCCGGCATATAAGATGATCGCCCTTTGGAGGTGGTTATGGCATGGAATCCGTTGTGAACCCCGTCTCAGTTTTTCCTTCGGCGCCTGTCTGTCGCCAAACGGACCTCGATCTCTCGATAATCATTCCTACCCGTAGCGAACGAGAAAACCTTCCCGTCATCATTGGAAAGCTTCAGGAAGTAATGGAGGGCCGCCACTACGAGATCGTCATAGTGGATGACGACTCCGAGGATGGCACCTGGCAGGTTGCAGAAGAGTTTTCCCACCGGTATCGCAATATCAGGGTGATCCGCCGGATCAACAGAAAGGGGTTGAGTTCTGCGATAACCGAAGGTTTCCTCCTGGGCCAGGGCGAATATGTCGCCGTCCTCGATGCCGACCTTCAGCACGATCACACACTCATAGGCGTCATGCTTGACGAAGTAGGCGACTGCGACCTCGTAATAGGCTCAAGGTACATGAACCAAAAATCGGTGCCCGGCTGGGACTCGTGGAGGTCCAGGCTCAGCAGGGCCGGCACCATTATGGCTCAAAAGCTGCTGAAACAGGATATCTCCGACCCGATGAGCGGCTTTTTCATGATCCGCCGCAAAATTATACAGGAAATAGCCCCACAGCTCTTCGAACAGGGTTACAAAATCCTGTTCGATATACTGCTCAAACGCCCCGACCTGAAGGTCAAGGAGTTGCCTTACGAATTCAAGGCTCGCTTGTATGGGACCAGTAAACTGACGGCCGCAGTGATTTTCGATTTTGCCGACCTTTTGATTTCACGGGCCATTCCTTCAAGGTTCAACTTTCAGTTCATCCGGTATGGGGCGGTTGGGGCCTCGGGCGTTGTGATACATTTGTTCACCCTCTATCTGCTCTACGTCGTGATGGGCTTACGTTATCCCGTCTGTCTTGTCTTTGCGATCGAAACGGCAATGGTTTCCAACTACACCTTGAATAATCGGTGGACCTTCAAGGAACATCGGTTTCTGGGATTGCAATGGTGGAAAGGACTTTTCAAATTCAATCTGGCATGCATGGTGGGAAACGCGCTTAATCTTGTGATTGGCTGGTATCTGGTCGAAAAAACCGTCCCCTGGTTTTATGCAAGCGTTCTTGGCATATGGGTGGGGACGAGTTGGAACTATCTGTCAAACAGGTTTTTCACCT
>Ga0182027_10010150_pt1 | contig 13430 bp, 7 predicted proteins | sample 712E1DmetaG_FD_121300 | JGI IMG/M metagenome (GOLD analysis project Ga0182027, IMG submission 121300) | Permafrost microbial communities from Stordalen Mire, Sweden - 712E1D metaG (Illumina Assembly) | ecosystem: Environmental > Terrestrial > Soil > Wetlands > Permafrost | place: Sweden...
ATCCGGCTGGCGATCATATCTGTGGTACAATCTTTTTGGAGTAAAACTGGATTTGCGTGGTAACTCTGCCGCCGACCCTTTTATGGGTGGCGGCTTTTTTTGTTCACCGGCAGCCTGCCGGAGAGAGAAGTGAAGAATGGACGTAAAACTTTATGTTGGGAACATGGCTAAATCAACCACCGCAGACGAACTGCGCACGTTGTTTGCACAGGCCGGTAACGTCTCCGCAGTGGATATCATCAAAGACCGTGACAGCGGCCAGTCCAAAGGTTTTGGCTTTGTCACGATGACCGACAAAACCGAAGCGGATAAAGCCATTACCATGTACAATGCATATTCCATGGCCGAGCACGATTTGAAAGTCAATGTTGCCAAGCCGCGCGTAGAGCGCTAGATTGTCAACTGCATGGCCTGGGAATATCCCCAGTATTAAAAAACAGACCGGCACCCTGGTGCCGGTCTGTTTTTTTTATATTGAAGCAGTAGCCAATTTCGGGAAAAGGGTGCGGTGTTCGCTTTCATGCGCCAGCAGGCGGATCTGGTGCATAATCGCTTCAGAAACATTCCGGACATGCTGCCGGTCTTCGATATCCCCGCCAAACTGCATGGGTTGCCCCACCGTCATCGCATAGGGCCCGCGCAGGCACCAATGTGCCTGGGCCTGGGCGCCGGCGATTTTTGATTTGAGGCAGATACTGAGCTCGCGCCGCAGGAATATCCCCACCGGAATAACCGGCACCCCGGTCAATACAGCCAGGCGTGCCGCACCGGTACGAGGCGACAAAAAGCTGCCATCCGGCGGGCTGATTTTCCCTTCGATAAAGATGGCAACGGACCTGCCTTCACGGATATACTGGCGGGCATCCTCCAGAGCTGAGCTACCTTGCTCCAGGGGTACCGGGATTTCCCGGATTGTTCGCAGGAACCAGCCAAATACCGGAACGCTGAAGGCCTTGGCAGTAATAAGGACATTCAGATGCTCGCGCGTAATGATATGGATCATGAACGGGTCGGTGGCGCTGGGATGGTTGGAAACATAAATCTTCGGCCCAGCCGGCAATATCCCCTGGCGACGAATGGTCAGCTTGAGCATCAAAGCGGCATACAACAAAAGCACGATCCGTCCCAGGGAATAAAGGGGGTTATTTAACATGAGAAAGTTTGCTCAAATGAAACTCCTGCTTCATGTATAAATATGAACATTTAAAACTTGAAATCCCGTGTATCACATTATACCGGTTTCATTATTTGTATAATCCAGAGGAGCAGCCTCCGGTTTATACAAGATCATCATCATTTGTCGGATCACAATGACGATAACGATAAGCAGGGCCAGAGCCAGGACAGGTTGCGGGAAAATGTTGGTGCCAAACAGGAATGGCTCATAGATAAAAAACGAGATCAGATTGGCAGCCAGCGGGATATAGAAATAACCCGGGAAGAAGAAACCATACACGATGGAAAGAATATCAGAAGGATAAAAATATCGGTCATGTGTTTTCGGTAGAAAATAAGGCACAAGCAAGGCGGAAAGGAAGGCCAGTTGAACGATCAGGTGTTTGGATAGATGGACTCGACTTTTAAGAATCACCGCCACATAAATAAGGCAAATACTGACTGCGAAGATTACGCCGGCCGGATAAAATGTTTGGTACATATTTGCTGGAAGCCAGGTATACATATTGGGGGCATTGTGCTCCAGGCCAGCATAACCCCCTACCTGACCAATATAAATGGTCAACAATTCCAATATGGGCCTTCCAGCAATCCATGCTGGAATGATTGAGATCAGATAGACGGCCGGAATTGCCAAGATGTGCTTCCAGGATACAACCTTTTTCAGCAATAAAACAAGCAACAATGGCGCTAAATAGATCGTTTGAAGTTTCACTGCGAACGCAATCCCAAAGGCAATGCAGGCAAGCCAGTTCCTTTTCGTTAAGATGTAATAAATAAAAGCGATCAAAGCTGCCGTATAGATGCTTTCGATTTGATTCCATGCAGAGCTGTTGAGAATAACTGTCGGGGCGAAAAGGATGGCAAAAAAGGCAAATATCGGTACGGGACCATTCGCATATTTCAATCGTACAATCCGATATACATACCAGGCACAAATAAAGTCGCAGGCGATGGAAGGTAGTTTAACTGCTGTGACTGTCGCTACTTTTGGCAGGAATATGGATATTCCATAAAGCATATAAAAGTAAAGTGGGGTATAGTTCGAAATACCCTCTCCAAGGGCAACAAAACCATGGGCCTTGATGTCCGTATACCACCCGCGGAAAAAATTCACGTAATCTTGCGATTCGAACGTCCTGAGGCTGAAGCGCAAGATTAGAGCCAGGGATATACCAATAATGACTATTAGCATATCCACGTATGGAATCCGACTCACGGAGGAAATCCAACGTTCTTTAATCTTCGACCAGAAGGAAGTGAGCGGTTGATTGTTGGTTATCCCTTTAGGTTTCATACCAGGATTTAACCTCCATTGATTGGGAATCAGGATTGGGGAGTGAAGACAAGAAAGTCATCGAACATGTATGTGTAATTATTTGCAAGGCTGGCTGCGCGGTATATATATGGAGACTTCTGGATCCATTCCCGGAGGATTTGCGCTCTGATAGTAACATAAAAGGGGGCGGGACACATCCGTAACCCACAGGTTGTTCTCTGCCGCAAAGCTACGTTCGTTGCCATATAAATGATCATACTGGGTATCGGCCACAATCATTGCAAAGCGGTGATTTCGAAGATCGTTTTGGAATTGACTGAGATAGGCTTGATTATGGGACATCACCATTTCCATCAAGTAATCCTGTTCATAAGCCGGGACGAGAGGCACTTTCACCTGCTGCAAAGCCAGCAATTGCCGTTGAGAGATGAACAATACATCGCCGCCGCCCTGCACAACCTGTTCCGCCCGTACTTGAATGGTCTGCTCTGCCGTGTTCGTTAATGAATGATCCCAGGTGAACAAAGTACCGCCCATTTGAAGTATGAACCAGATGGGAAGGATGATCGCCAGAGCAAGCGCAGGAATCTTGCTCGAGTCGGGGTTATTGGTGGGAGATTCTGGGGTCCAGCGGTGGAAATAAAAATAACCACCACACAGCATCAACATCAAAAAATATGCATCCAAATTATGTAAATTTGAACCGCCTCCGATCTTGATGCTGACCACCAATCCGCCAGCCAATAAGATCGCAATCGCAGTTAATATCCCTGCCAACCTCCATGGATGGAGCATTTTACCGGACCGGCGTAACGTGAGGAAAATGATCAGAATGATTGGGGCCGATGCGAGGAAAGTCGCAACCAGTATCCCCAAAGGATAGCTGGCGTTTGGCAAAAGACGGTACCACAGCAGGTCGGATGTCAGGCTGGATGCAAATTGTCCGCCTTTAATGGCATTACCCGACGCCACGTTATAGAATGAATTGACTCCGAATGCAAGAAGGGCGCCTCCAATCAGCCAGGTGGCTGGCTTCCAGAAATAACGCACCCATGATCTCGAATCCCTGAAGGGTATTTCCAGCAGATAGAGTACCCCAGCTAACATCCCGGGAACAGGGAACCAATTGATTCTGCTCAAGCCGGCCCAAATGGAAGCAAATAGAACCAGGAACGTGGTGCGCCAGAACTTGCGCGGTTCCACCCACCCCAAAACAATGATGGCCACCGGTAACAGGCTGAACATGATCTGAATCTGTTGTAGGAAGAGAAATGCCCAGAGAACAACACCCCAAAAAATGAGCCGGCCGCGCTTTCCCAGTCGCCGGGCGAAAACAATCCCGGTCAAGAGAGTAAATGTAAATTGTAAAACTGCCTGCCAGAGGCGATGAGCCCAGATTGGAAGGGTGTTAAAGAAAAATGGAACCGTCAACAACAGATGCCAGGTTGGGTGAAGGACAGGCAGCGGAAATTGCCGGCCGTAGATCTCTTTCGCGAAAAATAATGAGGCACCATAATAACGACTGACCTCTGACCAACTAAGGGAAAAGGGGTAATTATTAACTACGGAAAAATTGACTGCGAGGCCATATACGACTGCATTGGCTAAAATCGATAGGATGAGCGCCGACAACCAGGACAACTTCCTCCAGGCGGTTTTCGAGCAGATCATTCCGAAAATGACAAATCCCCAGAAAAATAATACACGCACGGAAGTGAACCGGAGAGCCACGGACAAATTACGCTCTCCCAGGGAGAGCGGCACACTTAAATGTTGGGCAAGCGAGGTGTAACCTGGATAAAAGACTAAAACGGATAGCAAAGGCAGCGAAGCAATGAAGGCAATGCCGCACAACACGCCCAGAAAACCAACCGGGCGATCAGATGTGAATAAGAACGCATTAAACGCCGTTTCTCCAGGCGCTATCCACGAAAACGCGAATAGCAACACAATCACCGCGAATGGGATGGCCCAAAAGAAGGTCCAATTGGAATGCAATAGCGAAATGCTGTCTTTTGTAACCAGGATTAATCGCCACATGCCAACAATAAAGATCGCAATACTCACCCCCAACAAGGACCTCCAAAATGCTATTATCGATTTCACAAGATTGACGCTCTCCTCAGATGGAAACGAGAAATATTAATTATCTATCCGAAAATTATAGAGGGAGCGCATTTTGAGAGTGTGCGGTTCCGGTGCACACTCTCAAAATGCACCATCCTCCTGAATTTTCGGACGGACACTAAACTATTTTTTCTTTCCCCTAAAGACTGTCTACCCACAAAAGTGGTGCTGCGAAATGCTTGACCACGGCTTTACGTTCCATTATAAGGTAAAAACCATTTAATCTGCCCTAAAAAGGAATTTCCGCCCGGGCCGTTCCATATGCTTTTTACCAGCACGATTACAACCGGCGGTCTCACCGGATTAGTCCCATTACCTCATTTGAGAATTTTATCGGACAAAGCGCGGGAAGAAGAGAAAACAATGTAATCAAGAGTTTGCATTTTGAGTGTGCGAGCGTGGATTCGCTCGCACACTCAAAATTTGTAAATTGGGGCGGCCGTCTAGATCGCCCCAATTCCTATTTCACCAAATTGCGTAGAACAGTTTGTAAAATACCCCGGTTCCGGTAATAGTTCACTTCCACCAGCGTATTTAATTGTACGATGGCTTTAAATGCAATCACCGAACCATCCATTTTCTTTGCTTTGACGGTGACCTCGCTCTTAGGCAGCATATCATCATGCAGGCCTTCGATAGTATAGACTTCGCTGCCATCCAGGCCAAGGATTTCGGCATTCTGGCCTTCGATAAAACGCAATGGCAGGATACCCATGCCGACCAGGTTCGAGCGATGGATGCGTTCGAATGACTCGGCGATGGCAGCCTGTACTCCCAGCATAAGTGGCCCCTTGGCAGCCCAGTCGCGGCTGGAGCCCGTGCCGTATTCTTTACCGGCAATCACGATGGTGGGAACTCCATGCTGCAGATATTTCGAGGCCGCATCAAAGATGGTGGTTTCCCTGCCGGTCTGTTCCCCACCGTTCGATTCAAAATAACGCGTGAACCAGCCTTCTTTTCCGCCGGCTAAAAGGTTCTTGAGCCGGATATTGGCGAACGTACCGCGCGCCATCACCAGGTCATTGCCACGCCGCGAACCATACGAATTGAAATCGCGCGGCTGGACGGAGCGTTCCTGCAGGTACTGACCAGCCGGGCTATCGATGGCAATATTGCCGGCCGGCGAAATATGGTCGGTTGTGATCGAATCTCCCAGCAATGCCAGCACACGCGCATCCTTGATTTTCTTGATGGGCGGAATATCCATGGTCAGACCCTGGAAGAAGGGTGGATGATGGATATATGTAGAAGCCTCATCCCATTGAAACAGGTCGCCGCCTGATACCTGGATATCCTTCCATATCTTCGAGCCTTCGAAGACACTGGCATAACGATCCTCGAACATGCCCTTGTCCAGGCTGACCTCGACCAATTCGGCCACTTCCTGGTTGGATGGCCAGACATCCTTCAGGTAAACCGGCCCATCCCGGCCAATGCCGAGCGGCTCGCTGGCCAGGTCAATATTGACCGTACCTGCCAGGGCAAAGGCAACCACCAGAGGCGGGCTGGCCAGGTAGTTGGCTTTCACCAGCGGATGCACGCGCCCCTCAAAATTGCGGTTGCCGGAAATGACTGCCGCCGCGACCAGGTCGGACCCAGTGACAGCTTTGGCAACTTCGCCCGGAAGCGGCCCGCTGTTGCCGATACAGGTGGTGCAGCCATAACCGACCACGTTGAAGCCCAGTTTTGCGAGCGGCTCCATCAGGTTAGCCTTCTTGAGATATTCTGTCACCACACGCGAGCCGGGTGCCAGGCTCGTCTTGACATAGGGCTTTACCTTCAGCCCTTTTTCGAAGGCCTTCTTCGCCAGCAAACCGGCTGCCACCATGACAGATGGGTTGGATGTGTTGGTGCAGGAAGTAATGGCCGCTATAACCACGGCGCCGTGCCCAATTTCATAGGCCCCGCCGTTGGTGCCAATTTTGCCGGTGCGCGCCAGAGCTTCGGGTGTAAGCTCATACCCGCGTTCTTTAACCGGTGCGGTGAGGGCTTTCTGGAAGACCGCTTTCATGTCGCTTAGCGCGACGCGGTCCTGCGGGCGTTTCGGGCCGGCCAGGGAAGGTACTACGGAACCAAGGTCGAGTTCGAGCATTTCTGTGTATTCCGGCTGGGGAGAATTTGCATCGTGGAAAAGGCCCTGGGCACGGCAATACGCTTCCGTCAATGCAATCAACTCTTCCGGACGACCGGAAAGTCGCATGTAGTGCAATGTCTCAGCATCCACCGGGAAATAGCCCATGGTCGCACCATATTCCGGGGACATGTTGGAAACCAGGGCGCGGTCGGGCAGGGACATGGCATTCAGACCGGGGCCGAAGAACTCGACGAACTTATCCACGACGCCGTGTTTGCGCAGAATCTGCGTGACGGTCAACACCAGGTCGGTGGCAGTCACACCTTCCTTGAGCTTGCCGGAAAGTTTGAAACCGATGACGTCCGGCAAGAGCATATCCATCGGCTGACCGAGCATGACCGCCTCGGCTTCGATGCCACCCACCCCCCAGCCGACCACGCCCAGGCCGTTGATCATGGTAGTGTGCGAATCGGTGCCTACCACGGTGTCGGGGAAAGCGAAACATTCGCCATCTACTTCCTTCGTCGAAACAACCTGGGCCAGGTATTCCAGATTGACCTGATGGACGATGCCGGTCATCGGCGGAACGACGCGGAAGTTCGAGAATACTTTCTGCCCCCATTTGAGGAACTCATAGCGCTCATGGTTGCGCTGGAACTCCATCTCGGTATTACGCTGCAGGGCATCCGCGTTGGCAAAGAAATCCACCTGTATCGAGTGATCAATCACCAGGTCAACCGGAACCAGTGGGTTGATCGATTTGGGATCGCCGCCCAGCCGGGCGATGGCAGTTCGCATGGCCGCCAGGTCAACCACCGCCGGGAGACCGGAGAAATCCTGCATGATGACACGGGATGGCAGGAAAGGAATACCGGGCCGCACGCCAGATGGCGTCCATCTGGCAATGTGCTCCACGTCCTCCCGGGTTATTTCCTTTCCATTGCACTGACGAAGCGCCGCTTCAAGCAGGATACGGATAGAAAATGGCAGTTTAGCGAGTTTGAGCAGGCCGGCGTTTTCGAGCGCCCGGAGCTTGTAGATAACGTATTGCTTATTCCCAACCGTGAGAATATCACGGGATTTAAAGATATCAGAGTACATGGTCGCTCCTTTCATTTGAGGTCCAACCTAACCAATAAGATAGAGTAAAAAAGAACCGCATATTGAGTACCGACACTCAATATGCGAACTCCTGCCGATTTATTAAATAGTTTTAAATTAATTCCAATTTCAGTTCGTCAATAAGTTTACAGCGTTCCTGTTCAGGCAGGAAGGCCGCCTGGGCAGCCGCCAGGATGCGTTCCTTAAGCCTGGATTGACTCATATCCATGTCTTCACAGACACGGTGATACTCATCCGTCAGGGTGATCTGGGAAATGGATGGATCATCGCTACAGATGGTGACGTTTAAGCCCATTTGCAGCATTTTCATCAATGGGTGGATCGTAGAGGCTGGAGTAACTCCGGTCTGATAATTGCTGGTCACACAGACTTCAAAAGCGGCGCCGCGCTCGCACGCCAGCGCCATGGTTGCAGGGTCTTCCACCACACGCACGCCATGGCCGATGCGATCGGCATTAAAAAGCAGGAAAGCTTCGCGGACGTTGGCTGCACCGCCCCATTCTCCCGCATGAATGGTTAATTTGAGTCCGGATTGTTGGGCATAGCGGAAAACGGCCGCAAAGGGCTTGGCCGGGAATTCGGCCTCATTACCAGCCAGGTCCAACCCCACCAGGCCGTGCGTGCGCCGAGCGATAGCCAGTTCGATCACCTGCTCGGCCAATTCCACATCCTCGTGGCGGTTGATACTCACGATCAAGCCTACACGCAGGCCAAATTCTTGGGCGGCTTTTTGGGCACTTTCGCACACCCAATCCATTACATCGCCCAACTGGAAACGCTCGGCCCGGCTCAAGGCCACCGGTGTGAAGCGCAGCTCCAGGTAACGGATATTATCTTTGGCGGCATCCTCCACGGCCTCGCGCGTGACCCGGTGAATCACTTCCGGTGAGCGATAAAACTGCCTTAATGTGGTAAATTTCGAAAGGAAATTTTGGTAAGTGGATGGTTCGCTTTTCTGCACCTGCACCAGGTTACTCAGCGTTCCGGTACTTATAGGAACGGTGATGCCCTGTGTCCGGGCAATTTCCAGCATTGTGCGCAGGCGCAGGGAGCCCTCGAGATGACGGTGGAGTTCCACCTTGGGAAGCGTGTAATAAAAATCCTTCAGATTGTCCACTGCCTAATGCCTGTGTCTTTTCCGCTTCTTATCGGTACTTTGCACCAGATTGGCTTTTTCCGAACTGGAAGAGGATTCTGCAACTCCAGCCGTTTCGACAAGCTCAGGGCGGTTGCCATCGCCCGACTCAGAACGGCGGGCCGTACCAGAGCCCATTTCGGTTTGTGTAGCGGATGGGCGTGGCTGGTACAGGAAGATCCGGCTGATAACGGCCGCACGGATATCGCCCAGCAATTCCTGGAACATCTCCGAAGCCTGACTTTTATATTTTACCAGCGGATCTGATTGGGCATAAGCCTCCAGCCCGACCGAAACGCGCAGGGCTTCCACGCGCGTCAGGTAATCCACCCACAGTTCCGTTATCGCCCCGAGCAAAACCTGCCGGTAAATCTGCGTCTGGATGACATGACCCAATTCTTCATCCTGGATTGCAGGGGCATTTTCTCCCAGCCGGACACGTTCGCTTTCGCCGAAGACGCGTCGTTGCGCCTGCTGGGCCTTTTGCAGATGATCCAGAACGTCTTCTTCCAATGCCTGGTTGTCGGAATTACGCAGCATCTCTCCGGCCAGGTAGACATAATGCAGGCGGGTGAAAACCTGCCTTACCTGGCGATGGGTTTTGGCATCGAAGAATGTACTGGTACCCTGGGCCAGCAAACCAAGCAAGCGCAGCCTGGTCTGGTCATCAAATTCTGTCAGGCGCTCCAGGGCGGATTCAAGGTCGCGCGGGATTTGCCCGGCGGGTCCGAGCAGTTTCTCGCGGCGGACTGCCAGCGCCTGGTGGACGTGTTCTTCCACCTGCTTGGCCACATCGTCCCATTCGAGTTCCTGCAATTCCACCAGGTCCAACCCGAGCGGCTCGCCGAGGCGAAACTCGATGGTATTGGCCAGGCGCGCGATCGTGGTGGAAGTAACGAATGCCTCCACCTGGGCGCGCAGGTCATCGGCCAGGTCTTTCGGGTCTTCCAACAGGCGCGCCAACTGGTCCGGATCCAGCTTGAAGGGTACGCGCACCAGCCCGGACAGCTCATCCAAAATGACATTCGGACGGCGGGTCTCGGCTTCCTGGTTGTCGGACAGGCCGTCCAGGGAGGTGTCGAGCGAATCGGTGCGATCATCCAGCTGGCTTTGCAGGTCCAGGCCGGCTCGGTCGATCTGGTCCAGAGTGGCAGTCAGAAAGTGATCCTGGTCGGCCTGGATGGCGCGCTCTGCCAGATCAAGCAAGGCCTTCGAGAGGGTTTGCTGCGATTCCGTCGAAGCTGCACCCGCAACCGAATTGAGTCCATCCAGCAAGAGTTTATAGGTGAAAGGCGGGAAGATGCCGTCCGGTGAATTAAAGGCCGGCTGAACCTGTTCCAGCCAGGCCAGCAAGCGCCAGTACTCGCCGCTTTCATGCGCTTCGTTGACCCGGCGCGTGACTTCCTGCGCCAGTAATTCGTTCACATCTTCAACCAGGTCTTCCTTCTCGAAGACGCGGTCGCGCTGGGAGTAAATGCGCTGGCGCTGGGCATTCAGCACATCATCGTATTCCAGGGTGTGTTTGCGGATATCAAAATTGGAACCTTCCACGCGGGTCTGCGACTGTTCGATCATATTGCTGACCAGGCGGGCCTGGAGCGGATAATCTTCGTCAATACTGAACCGTTCCATGACATTCTTAACCTGGTCGCCGCCGAACATGCGCATCAGGTCATCTTCAAGGGACAGGAAGAAGCGGGATGAACCCGGGTCACCCTGGCGGGCAGCCCGGCCGCGCAACTGGTTATCGATCCGGCGGGCTTCATGACGCTCGGAGCCGATAATGTGCAGGCCGCCGAGTTCACGCACGCGCTCCATTTCTTCGAAAAAATTCAGGAAATATTTGCCTTCGGTCTCATAGATGCCGTAAAGCGCCGGATCCACTTTTTGCAGGGCTTCCCGGCGCTCCTGCAGAGGCATATCATAGGGGTCTTTGTAACCGGCTTTACGCAGGATCCGGTTGACACCGCTCAGGATCTCTTCAGCCAGGTCGCCGCCCAGCTTAATATCGACACCACGGCCAGCCATGTTGGTGGCAATGGTCACGGCGCCAAAAGCGCCGGCCCCGGCGATGATCATGGACTCTTCGGTATGCTTGCGGGCATTCAATACCTGGTGCGGAACGCCGGCCTGCAGCACCGTCGTCAGCCGGGCTTCGTCCGATTCGCCCAGCTTCAAAATTTCCAGCAAACGGGCCAGGTTGGCCGTATCTTCAGGGTTAAGCGAGAGGCCCAAATCCTTGGCCAGCGGACGCAAGTCTTCGGGGCGAAGCTGGTCGATGGGCTTATTAAGCGGCTGGAGTTCGGGTATTTTCCGCCCATCTTCAAAGCGGTCGTTCTTTTCCAACCAGACGGCCCGGATGAGCAATACTTGCAATAAACGGCGAATGGGTTCGGCCCGCAGGCGATTGGACAGGCGTTCCGACCCTTCCACTGAGGTGGTGCCAACCAACATGGGCCGCCCCTGGACGTGATTATAGACGATCTCCCGAACAATGGCACGCAACTTGGCTTCGGCCGTGCGATAAATGACGTCCGGGTAATCCTTACGGCGCCACAGATAGACCTGTTTTTGCGGGTCGTCTGCACGCGTAAAATACGAGTAATCAAAGCCGTCTTCGTCTTTGGCTTTTATCTCGACCAGGGCTGCATTGTCGCCAAACGCCTGGTATTCCAGATTGGTCGGGATGGGCAGGACAGGCAGCTTATAGATCTTGTCGAACTCTTCCGCTTCGGTCAGGGCCGTACCGGTCATGCCCGCCAGCTTTTTATACATGCGGAAATAGTTCTGCAGGGTGATGGTGGCATAGGTGACATTCTCAGGTTCGACCTTAACGCCTTCCTTGGCTTCGATGGCCTGGTGTAACCCATCCGACCAGCGCCGCCCGGGCATCAACCGACCGGTGAACTCATCCACGATGATGACCTTGCCACCCTGAACCAGGTAATCTTTATTGCGCTTGAAGAGGTGCTGGGCGCGCAGGGCCTGCTCCAAGAAGCCCAGCAGATGGGCCTGTTCGGGAGTGACATCTTCGGGGCGATCAGGGTCGCGCAAAGGCTGGCCGAGCAACTGCTCCACGTGTACGGTGCCGATCTCCGTCAGGGAGACGCTTCGGTCCTTCTCGCTGACCTCGTAATCTTCCACTTTCAACTGGCGCACCAGGATGGCCATTTTGCCATACCATTCGATATCACCGGAAGCCGGGCCAGAGATGATCAGCGGGGTACGAGCCTCATCGATCAGGACGTTATCCACCTCATCCACAATGGCATAATGATGACCACGCTGGACTTTATCCTCCAGGCGGTTGACCATGTTATCGCGCAAATAATCAAAACCATACTCGGCATTGGTGCCATAGGTAATGTCGGCTTTATAGGCTTCCACCCGCTCCACCAGGCGCATCTGGTGCTGGTCCTCGCGCGGGGACTCACGAGACGGATCGTATAGGAAGGCCTTCTTGCCGTTTTCGGTGGCAGCCGCCATTTGCAGGATGCCAACCGTCAGGCCGAGAAAATCGTAGATCTCACCCATCCAACGGGCATCCCGGCGGGCCAGGTAATCATTGACCGTCACCAGATGGACGCCCCGACCGGTCAGCGCATTCAGATAGAGCGGCAGCGTGGCAACCAGGGTTTTGCCTTCGCCAGTCCGCATCTCGGAGATCTTGCCCTGGTGGAGTACCAGCCCACCGATCAACTGCACATCATAGGGACGCTGGCCGATGGTGCGCTTGGAGGCCTCCCGCACCGTGGCAAAGGCTTCCGGCAGGAGTTCATCCAGCACTTCCTGCTCGACTCTGCGGCGTTCCTCATCATCATCAAACTCAATGCCCTTCAACTCCTCCGCCAGCCGCTGGCGGAACTCGTCCGTTTTGTTACGCAGGGCTTCATCACTGAGAGCCTCGAATTCAGGCTCCAGGTCATTGATCTGGTCCACGATATAGGTGGTCTTTTCGATTTCGCGTTTGTTGGGGTCGCCCCCAAAGGCTTTGACGAATTTCTGAAGCATGGAAAATTGTACCTTTCGGGGGGATTATAGCATGGGCACGGATGGCTGGCTATTAGAGCGATATAAGAAAAAGTGCTCCGGCAGTCGCCAGGGCACCTTGAACTTATTTACAATTATAGGAGATCCGCATTTTGAGTACATGCGCTCAAGGTGCGAATTCCAACAGGATTTTCGGAGATTCTAATACTTGCAGGCCAAAACCGTGACAAAAACGGGGGCGGTTGAACCGACAGCATTGAGAGCCTCCAGTTCGTAAACCAGATTCCCATTCATTGGCGCGTTATAGTCGATATAGGTTGATTCCGCCGCTCCGAGTCTGGCAAGGGATACGCTATTCCGGTACAAGTGATACCCCGTGGCTCCATCCACGGCCCCCCAGGATAAGGTTACATCCATGGATTTCGTGTTTCCGCCTGTATGACAGCTATATGTATATGTAAACATGGATGGTGATGGGAGGACAGGCTGTGCCAGGGCTACGGGGACCTGCTCCACTGGTCCCACCA
>Ga0182027_10010152_pt1 | contig 13430 bp, 6 predicted proteins | sample 712E1DmetaG_FD_121300 | JGI IMG/M metagenome (GOLD analysis project Ga0182027, IMG submission 121300) | Permafrost microbial communities from Stordalen Mire, Sweden - 712E1D metaG (Illumina Assembly) | ecosystem: Environmental > Terrestrial > Soil > Wetlands > Permafrost | place: Sweden...
CCGCGGCCCCTGTCAACGTCATCTACTCGCAGTGGCTCGGCTATCTCGACGGAACCCACGCCGACTACTTCGGCAGTGACAGAATCTCCGCCTTCCGCAGCGACCCGGAGGTCAGCTTCATCTACGCGCATTCGAGCGGGCATGCGCCATTGAAGGACCTGCAAAAACTGGCTGCAGCTTTGAAACCGAAAATGCTGGTCCCGATTCATACCGAAGACGCAGAGGGTTTCAGAAGCAATTTCGAGAACGTAACAACACAAATGGATGGAGAGACGTTCGTCCTGGACTGACACGGAGGGAGGGTTATGGCACAGGGGAGGAACTTTGAACCTCCTGACAGTAGTAGACCCGCTTGAGCAACTGAAGGAGATTGGGCGGGTAGCTCTCGATACAGATTCACAGCTTCGGCACCGAGAAGTACATCAACCTGTTCACAACTGTAGTTAACCGCCAATGCGGTGAAAGGGGAGTAGATATGGCCGCCTGCCCAAAGTGTCATAGCGCCGGCGGAAATTGGAAGCATTGCAAGGCGTGCGGGATGTTCTTTTGTGCCATTTGCAAACGAAAAGAAGGATTCTCTACCGGCAACCAATGCCCACTCTGTGGGGTTTACAACAAGTTAGAAATGAAGGAACCGAAATAAAGGAAAGGGAGTTAGAAGAATGCCCGAAGCCCAGAAATGGATTCAAGAACACATTGTGAGTCGAATCTCCCGTGGCACGGAATGGAGCAAGAGACTTTCCGAGCACGCAAGCCTAGCGAAAGATTTTCGGTATGTTCGGATACTTGGGGACGGATTTCGCCCCGTGTCCATCAGCGTTATTAACCCTTGTGGGCATCTGAACTATAAAAAGGGCGGTGAGATCAAAAGTTTCGATGACATCGCAGAAGCTTTAAAAGCCGCGAAGAGCGCAAATCGCGACGAACATGAGCCCGCCAAGGACAAGCCGGAGCATAGGGTTCAGGCGTACCTTATTCGAGAGGCCTTGCGAGAAGGGCTACGATTTCATCAAGCATTCCAAGGTTTCGGCAACGAGTTCGACGAGCTTATCTTCGTCACGGATGAACTCAACCTCGAAGCGGGGAAAGACAAATTGCGGACGGATATGATCGCGGTCGGAGGCAAGAACGGCGCATATTTCCCAGTGTTCATCGAACTAAAGAACGGTCGGGAACTTACCACGCTTAAACGCCAACTTAATAACGCCAACACGATGCTTTGGGAAAACGAGAAGGCACGCGACCCGTTTGCCAAGTTTCTAAATGCTGTGGCCGGCGTAGACGTTGACACATCGGCGAAGGCGAAAGCAAAGCTGATGCTTATTTGGCCGAAGTCGCCGAGCGGGAAAGAATCGAAAGATGTTAAAGAAGCCCGCAGAAATGGATTCCTCATTGCGGATTTCGAACCATCGTATCTATTCCACGCCCTCTAGTAGGCTCATAACGCCATGGAAACGGGACGACGATGTGCATATGGTGTAGTTCAACAGGCACCGGTGCATGTAGCTATAATCCCGACCACGTCCACGAGAAGTAATTGGCGACCATCTACAAAGATGGCAATCTGGTAACCCGAGCCAGGCTCTGGTTGCCGGATTCCCTTTTGGGTCTCGTTGAAAAACGATTATGAAGGCCGAAGGGTGATTGTAAAAAGCGGGCCTCTTCGCTTGCCTGAGTGGCCCGGTCGACAGACATTACTCCTCAAAAGTCGGCCAGGGTCCACTGATGAACCTTAGATGGCGAGAACAGGTTGCTGCACTCCTGTAATCAGCATCTAGCCCTCGTTCGGCTCCGCCTCAGTGTTCGGGAGCAGTGCAATCAATTGCACGTCCAAGGCAACCGGCCTAAGATTCGTGGCTGCCCTCCTTCCGGAGCAAAACCGCACCCTCCCGGAGAAAAGCACTGCGAGAGGCTCCCTACACTCTTATCCTGCCACCGGACTCAATCGAATTCCGCCACAGAGAATCATGTTTACCGAAAACTAACAGACGGCTTGGCGACTATCCAAGCACAATCCTTTTCCTAGACCCTGTGGCGTTTGCCGATACATATCCTTCAATAGTTGTTGCGGAAACCATGCTCCAAGACTGAGAGGGACTGTTACCGAAAGATGACGATCATGCCCAAGCTAAATCTGTGATGAAGCTCAGAGCGGAGCCATCCATTCAGGCTCCGTCGCTTTCTTGCCCGGTGCAAGCTGCAAGCCGTTCCAACAGCACAGCCTTAGTACATGGCTGCTCGTTGTACAGCTTGCGAGCCTCGACAAGCCACCTGCCAACTTCCGGTCCTGGCGCAACGCCCAAATGTGTGATTATGTCAGCGCCCGTTATTGGAAGGGCTGCACTTGGATCCTTCATAAGTGTATCCTCAATTAACTTGCGCGCTTCAATATCGAACGAATACTCGGTTGTCAAGCCCTTCAACCGGCTTACCCACAAGTCATAGTTGCGTTTCCGAAATGCAATAACATCTATAAAGTCTCGGCCCATATCCGATGCCACAATTGGAATCAAGGCGTCAAATTGATGCGGAGCATGGTATCGGGTTCTTCTTAATATCCATGCTTCTCTTATGCTGTCTGCTACCTCATCCTGCTCCATGCTTCTAAGACACGCTGATAGCGATCCAAGATAAAGACCGGCCTCTTCAAGCAATCGTTCAACGCACTTCATCCATTCGTCTTCCGACTTTGGCACTGCTGTCCCACACGCTTCTCGAAACCAACCAAGACATGTTGCGAATATATTCTGATCATGCGTTGTACTGAAATCTAAATTATGTTGCAAATAAGTTCGAAGATCTTGCACGCGAGTTCTGTGAATCCTAATTGCTTTGTCTGCATCAATTTGATACCCATCCATATGTTCTTCCAGGAAGTTAGTACCAATTCTGCCAACTTCAAAGTAAAGTACAAACAGCCATGAGCTAATTCGAATAAAACCGAGTTCTGGGTGCATCAGATGAGGAATTCGGTGGCTAGTTCTCTCAAATACTGCAGGAGCACTGTTCAAAAAAGCCATCCCGCGCGTCTCCACCTCTTCCGCACCTTGAACAGCCCGTAGAAGAAGCGCATCTGCAGTCATGGGAACTAACCTACCTTTTAAAGAACGTCGTCGGGTCCGCGATTGGCCCGACAAAATTAAATGCAACGTGAAACTCTCCGAGAGAAGAACCTGCCTGAACCTCCGCTTTGCCAAAATCACGCGGTCTGAAGTCGAGTAGCCGTCGCAGTTCTTCAACATGCACCTTGCCCTTATTTCCCTGATCGTCAACCCAAGCTACTGTGCCATGAAAAAGCCTCGGCAGACCCTGTGGAGTGCTCGCCAAGTAGCTCCGAATAATGCGTCTTCTTCCCATAATTCGTTCAGACTCTCTATCTAGTTCAACGAATGTTTGGTGCGCCATTTCTATGCTACCTAAATGAAAGAGACATATCCCTCTCAAGTATGCAATCGTAAGCGGTCGTTGCGTCTCACCAGTGCGCTCGATTGCTTCGATCATCGCAAGACCCTCAACCCAGTTCTCATTGGAAAACGGTAGGGGAATTCTCTCGCCAGAAAATAGACGGCTCCCACTATGTATCATCCACCAAAGGTCGAACAATAAATCTAGACAGCGGGCGTCACCTTTTATTCGATCGTAATGTGCATGCAAGTACTTAAAGGCGTCTTCAAGGTAACTTAGCCTGTCACCCGGCGCTGTATTCGCGGAATCGTGTAATCCGCTCGCCCTCAGTGCCCGAAGATAATATCCAGCAGTGGATCCACTCGCCTCCAGTGCAGTGAATGCATCCTCCTCGATATCTCTCCAATTCACGAGTGCCCCTATTTCCATACGGCGTGATTGAAATCGCACTTGTTGGCCTGTATCTAATTCAAAAGACTCAGCAGTTTGAAACGCTGCAAGCACATCTGCTAAAAGTTCATTCCTTGCGAGTGAATCTAGGATATCGGCTTTAATGATATTCTTGGCAAACCACGCCAATATATCGACCGGGTAATAGCTGTCAGGGTCCTGCAGGCGTGCCTGACGTAATGCAGCCTGAGCCTCTGCGAAGTATTGTTTGACTCGTAACGGATCTGAGGTATGGCGGCTTGCACGCGTGGCGAGGGTCGCTGTTAGCTCATTGAAAAGTGAATTGCGAAGCTTACGAGATCGATTATTTGGAAGAAGTTCAATGGCACTGCGAACGACTTGTTCGGCCGTTGCTAGGGCATCATCAATTCTACTGTCACTCGACTCTTGCCGATCACGCAAAACTGCCCACTCTCGCAGCAAGTTGGCTTCTTGCAGCATAAGACGGGGATTCTGTATGTCGCGTTGTCTACGAAGATCACCGAGTGTGTCTGCCAGATCCTTAAAGTACGGCTCGAAATAATTTCCATGGTCGCCTTGAGGGCCTATAGAATAAAGCAGCTCTACAGCGAAGGTAACCTCTCTCCCATCGCCAAATTCTCCGGAGTCCTTCACGTTGAAAATCAGTCTTTTTGCGTACTCTATTTCCGTATGAGGGCCGCCAAGCCTTGCCATTACAATCAACTCGGCTTCCAATGGGTTCCTAGGACCGAGGTCAATATTTCCGACGGAGTCCTCGTACCAACGAAAAATATCTACACCTTCAAATAGCCGTACAACCTGGCCTGAACTGGGTTTGCTAAGAGTACGAAGCAATAACTCCAAGGGAATTCGTAACCCAAATCGTCCAGGAACCATTACAAGTCCTGTGAATTCCTGAACTTCGCTGATTGATTCAGAGCCAATGGTCCTTTCAATAGTCGAAAATTTGGGCACGTCATCTACCAGACCTGCCTTCCTGAGTTCAAGTTCAAGCAGCGTCATCCCAGCCGGTTGCGATACAGCACTAGTAGCATTTCTAGCAATGAGTTCTTCATAAAAGCCGGCTTCAGCTGAAAGCCCAGTTCTAATCAAGGCGCGCGTTGGCGGAAGTATTCGATATAAAGCTACTAGGAAACTCTCATCCAGAGATTCATGACTTCGCTCGATGGCTGTTGCCAATGAAGGGTGAAAATCCCTTAGAAACTCCACAAATCGTGATTTCTCATGGATCGACAGCTTTGCCGGTGCCTCAATTGCCTTCAAACTTCTTGCGCGTTTGGTCTCCAGATGATAGCAAGTCCCTGCCAAAACTATCTTCCGACCGCGCGCCCGAACTACGCGAAGGAAGTCAGAATATTCATCTGGGTCAAGCATACCGTCCCATAGAAGAAGCGATGCTTGTGCCCCGTTGTCCTCGGCCCATTTGCAGAAGCGGTCGATATCGGCGTAGACCGGCTTCAATGTACGGCGCTCGATATGAAGAATCGGATATTGCTTTTCATTCGCAAGGCTGAGTGCTGTCGAGACCATAGCTATCGATTTTCCTGTGCCGCTCTGACCGTGGATTATCACAGGTTCGGATAGGAAGGCATCCTTTGCTAGCTTGTGGCTCAATTCGTTCCGGAGAACACTCTCAAAGTCTCGTTTAAAGGCAAATCCACGCTGAACTCCAACCCACTGTAGCCTTCCTTCGATTCCTCCGAGGAATGCGCGGAACTCTCTGTAACGTGCATCGTCGGATAAAGGTGGAGGAACTCGAAATATGGAGTCATCCACAATGGAAGCAGAACGGGTAACCTGTGTCCATAACTCGTTGGGAATCTCTCGTGAGTCTTGGGCAATGAAGAGTCGCTTTGCACCTGACCCATCTGAATCGGAAGGGCCAAGTTTTAGCATTCCGAGGCCTGTTCCTCGAACTAAGAGTGCTGCAAGACTTGACGAATGAAAAGTCAATTTGCCAGCTGCCCTCAAGTCTAGGACGTCCGCATCCTGCATAAACTCGTTCGAGGCGCTAAATATATGCACCTGTCCCGGAGCAAAAGAATCAAGAATTGGAAGAAGCTCATCTGGAGAAAACCAGTCATCATTCTCCGAGTAACCTTCAATAAGTAAAAGTCCTAAAGGAGTCACCAATTCTGGAAGGCGTCGAGCTAGACTAACTGCAACCTGCTTACGCTTTGACCAGTCAAAGTGACGAAGGGGTGGCCGCGACGCCTCATCAGTCTGATTTACAGATCCAAATAGATGTGTGGCGTGTAATACTCTTCTGTTTCTAGGATCACTTGGGCTATATTTCTCTTCAAAGATTGGTTGGATGTCTCGCCAAGCTGTCCTAAACGCTGGCACTAAATAGGCATCGATTGCAGACGTGTATAAGCCACTCCACGGAAATTCTCGCACTGTGGCAAACCAATCGGGTTCACTGAGCCGCTTCGACCTTTCGTTAATCCATGAGAGTGTTGCATCCCCCCCGTCGCCTGCTTCACCTGTAAAAATGGAAAAATAGCCCTTTCGCTTACCTGGCGATGTGCCGTACTTTCTAATGAGGTCAGCGAGAAGTGGATCGATAGCTGTTTCAAGCGCCAAATACCTCTGCCCAAGAAACAAAAATGAGGGTGCGGTTCTTAATCGCGAATAGAAGGTGGACTCATCAAACGTCATGGTATTATCTCTTTTAATTGAAAGCATACAACAAGCGCCTACCCTTTGCTGGTGAATGCATAATCGCCGAGTCATTCACCAAAGCCGGATTGGTACCAGGAAGCGTGCCACTGGCCCTGGCCAGACCGGATGAAAAGGACCGGTATTTGCTCCTTGGGAGTCGGCTTCTCGAACGTTTTTTAAGGCCTCGGTTGAATTCCGGGTGGATAATCGGCTAAACGGGGGTTATTCCTTGATCAATACCCCGCACTCCTTCGGCGTGGACGATAGTTGCTTCGTGTGGGAATACCGGTTGGCATCGAATTGGAGGCAGGTGCAAGTCTTGCCCGAACGTTCCAGTGTGTAAACCACGCCGCTCCCGCTGAAAGATTTTACCCTGTTTTACCCTGTTAACTAGTTTGTCAATTGCAATCAATTTCACACGGCTGGAAAGTTTGTCAATTGCCCAACATCCATCCCCCCCTCCGGTGTAGCCTGGGCGAGCAGCGAATCTCATCACAACAATTGCATTCAGGATTCTATGATTCGACTCGTACTACAACGTGAGTCGAGAACAGGTGCTGATTACATTGCTGTGCCGGGACCCAGTACAACGTTATGCCGCCACCAAATTCAATCGAATTCCGCCACAGAGAATCATGTTTACCGAAAATAACAGACGGCTTGGCGACTATCAGGCACAACCCTTTTCCCTGGACCCTGGGGCGTTTACGGATACCTATTCTGCTCTCGGCGAGCACCTCACGTTGGATGAGCGCATTGGGCTGTTGGCAACAGAAGAGAAAAACCTGACCAGAAGACGATTTCAAAGTACTGACGCGTCACTCGAATCGCCGTTCAATCTCCTGGGATCACCGGGTTGCGAATTGATCGGTCTGGCCGGACATTGGCAGCCGTGGTGCTTCAGGCGGTTGCTGTCGTAGCTTTTCTATTCGGAGGCATCACTGAGACGACGTCCTTCTTCGCTGGCAGCGATAGGCTCTTCCTCGATGATCCAAAGTAGTCGAGGCCGCTTGTTTCCGTGACGAGCTCAAAAAAAATGCTCTTTGCTGACTTGAGCCGCCTATGAATCGCGGATAGATCCATCTGAAGCGTCTCGTCATTTGCTTCATTGGCGTAATCTTTGATTTGAAGAATACCGGCCCCCAGCGTGAGGCCTCGGTCATTAAGCAAATATGGCCTCTTAGAGATGGGCTGTTCTGAACGATTCTTAAACAGGCGTTTCCAATCGTTAAACAACTTGTCGACGGAATCTATTAGCGCCTTTGAAGTTGGTGGTAACTGGGCAGAGCAATAGGGCAACATTGTGGAGTTCCAAAAGGAACCGTGATAAAGCGGGGTCATTGGATTGTTAATGGTCAATTCAGGGATTCCTGGAATGGGGTTGTTGCCAGGGAAGCTGGTTTCGACGCACTCATTTTCGGCGTACCCGATGGAAAAGGCAAATTGAAAAATTGCCTGTTCCTGTTCCTCTGAAATGGTCGGCTCCCACAAATCGTCAGCGTCAACCCACATTGGATACGGATGTTGCAAAAATGTTCTCGCAAGTGAATACCAGAAGAACAGTTTCTTTGCCGATTCAAGGTCGCGCGCACAATATCCCTTCTGGTCTGGTGGCCCAGATAGACAACGGCTCATTTTGATGTCCATGAGCGGACTGTTGAGTCTGAACCAGGGTCGATCCGCTGTGGACCGTTTCACTCTACAAGGTACGAGGTTATCCATAAAGCCGATGAAGCAGCCGTCTGCCCTGCCATAGACCTTCTTATTCTTTTGGCGAGCGTCGCCAAGTGGCAAGCCGCCTACTACTTTCTGGTTTTGCTCGGCCTTTGTTCTGTCGCGCTTGAAATCGAGCATCTTCTGCCCAGACCAGTTTCGGATACTGCGGCGCTCCGCCCCAATTCGAACCTCTCTAGATTGCTCTAGTATCCGCTGACACTCTTGCTCCATATCCTTTGGGTTCTCCCAGGGAATGTTTGCAAGCTGCGTCTTCGTCACCCAAGTCAGATCGAGGAGCGGAATCGTGCGATCCTTGACTCGCTGACCGCCTTTCGATCCGTACCTCCAGATACTGAAAGCTACAGGCCATGTTCCCTTCACGTCGAAGAATTCAGCTCCGTTGACTAGAATCCCAGCCACGTCATCAAATGTCTCCAGCATTTGCGCTCTGATGCTTGCAAAGATGGTTCTTCTCGTAAGCCATGCTGACTTGGTGAATAACAGCAATAGCGATTCTTCCGGAAACCCGTTAGACCGTGCGGCATCGCAAATATGTTTCATTTGAGCAAGAAAACAGCAGTATCGTTCGCTAACGGCGTCTTTGCCAGTCAACTGCATGATCGACTCGTGAATTTTGTAATCAATCGTTTCAGCTGTCTGGTCGTCGCTGTTCCGATAGGGTGGATTGCACAGGAAGGCAAGCGGCCTGTCAGGCTTCTGGCCCTTCTCATGGAGGTAGGTTCTTAGCACTTCAAGATACTCGTCGGCACTACGGTCCAGGAAGTTGAGGCCTCTATTTTCCGACACCTTTGGCACCACTGTAAATTTTCCTCTGTGCCATTGATCTCCTTGCATTCGCTTTTCTACTGCAAAGAGAAGCTCGGGCTCAATCTCACTGACAACTTTGTGGCGAAGCTCAAGCGGAGACCTCCAGTTAGTGACCAAATTGCCGCTACCACAGGCCGGATCGATCACAAGATAATCCTTCCCGAGATTTGGAACGTGTTGTTTTACGAGCCACATTACGAACTTCGACAAATCAAGGTCAGTAAAGAAGATCCCATGCTTAATGCGAAAGCCCTTATCAACAGAATCGAGCGCTTTGTCATATTGGGCGAAGAAGTCATCTAGATTTTCGCCTGCACGTAAGTGAATAGAGCGATTCTCAACGTAGTCCTTAAACTGGCCCCTCTTAGCAGGCACTAAATCGGTGATTGCCTCGCCTCCAAGCGCTGCTTTGTGATCAACCTTGTCGCTGAGTTGAATCGTTGAAGTCTCGTTCCATCCATACACCATGCTGTAAAACGCTCTCACAGTCTTCACAGGTTGACTTGGATCGAAGAATTCCCTCATTTCTTTCAGAACAGACGTGAAGTTATTCAGCGTCACTTTCAGGCGAACTTTTTGACCTTCCTGAATCGTCTTTTCAAATGATCTTATTTTTTCGAGGACCAGGAGCGGTTGCTGGAAGAGAGGACTCGCAAGTTCCGCTCCGTTCCAAGATGCCAATTTCAGTAGCGCATTTCGATGACTTGCAAATTGTTTAGCGAGGGAGGCACCGATGCGATTTGGAGCACCTGTTGCCGAGAGAACTGCGTCCCGAACGTCCTCAGGCAGATCAGCGACCTGCCAGACTGCCAGGAAGTTTTTCGCTGCCACGACGATCTGACTGAAGTCTAGCCCCTTATTTCTGTACGCTAGACCTTGAAGCAGTCCGCTGAACCAATCATTCGTCCGCCCCTTGAGTTCGAGAACGAAAGAGCCGGGCAGGTATCCATCAGCGCGCTCAGCTTCCTCTTGTCTGGTGAAGGCATCACCATAGACCCTCCGGAAGTAGGTTAGGGCGCGGTCTTCATTTGCCTTTTCGTCCGGTTGAGACAAGTAGGCCAGCAGTCCCTTGATGTGTTCAGGCACGGTTTGAAGCACGGTAACTCCCTCAAAGCGAAGGCGATTTAGACCGGGAAGCAACCTCGATTATGCTCGCAAATTGCACCAACCGTGATGCATTTCGTTATTGAGGGGATTTTCTGAGCAAACAGCACAAGATATTGGGGCGACAAGTTGAGCGACCACAAGAATTGGGGTTCGGCCCCGCAGAAAGTGGCGCCACGACCACGACGTAGATTTCCCTGGTTGCAGCAATTACGGCTCCAAAGTGAGTCGTGAAAGATTCAAGGTCGCCTATTACCAAAGACCCGGGCGGGGGTTCTACGGTGTTAACGCAGAAGTGGCGGATTTTCAATGAGCGCCAAATCGCCGAGTCACTCATTGACAGCGGATCGGTACCCTGAAGACGGCTTCTCGAACGTTTTCCAAGGCCTCGGTGGAATTCCGGGTGGATCAACGGCTAAACGGCAGTTACTCGTTGATCTATACCCCGCACTCCTTCGGAGTGGACGATAAACGATGGTTGCTTCGTGTGGAAGTTTCGGTTGGCATCGAATTGAAGGCTGAGGCAAGTCTAGCCCGAACGCTAGTTTGTCAATTGCACTTGATTGCACACGGCAGAAAGTTTGTCAATTGCCGATGCTGGGTGTAGCCCAAACCCTAATCGGCCCAAGATTCTTGGCTGCCCTCCTTCCGGAGCAAAATCGCACCCTCACGGAGAAAAGCACTGCGAGAGGCTCATGTACACTCTTATCCTGCCACCGGACTCAATCGAATTCCGCCATAGAATTGCTCTTGTTGACCGAAAAGTAACTGCCGGGTAGCCGCCACGAGGATCGAATTCGTCGCTTTTCAGAAAGCCGCGTAAAACGCACACTTTTCCACTTTCTTGCCAAGAACCCTTATTTATGGCTTGTTGGCTTCTTTATCGTGTATGATGTCTGACGCACCAATAACTCGGCATTTTAACGATTTATCCGAAGAAAGAGTCTACGGTAGACCTATGCGTTCGCTTCTTCGTTGTGTACTAATTTATGCACTGCTTTGCAGCGCAGCCGCAGTCGCCCAGCAATTCGCCCCCGCCATTCGAATCATCGACCGAATCGACGAAAGCAATCTGGTGACGCTCAAGGGCAATACGCACCCTTATGCGAATGCCAGGAACGATCTCGGCCGGGTGAAGCCGGAACTGGCCATGACCGACCTGATCCTGGTGCTGAGCCGCGATTCTGCGCAGCAGGCGACCTTCGACCAGTTTGTTGCCAGCCAGTACGACTCGACTTCGCCCAACTTTCACAAGTGGCTAACGCCCGAGGAGGTCGGCTCCAAGTTCGGCCCCGCGGAGACCGATATTGCCACAGTCTCCAACTGGCTGACCGGCCATGGCTTCACCGTCAATGAAATGAGCAAGGATCGCCTGACGATCCGCTTCAGTGGCGCCGCTGGACAGGTGGAGAGCGCCTTCCATACCGAGATTCACAACCTGACCGTGAAGGGTGCCGCGCACATTGGCAACATGAGCGATCCACAAATTCCCGCAGCGCTCTCCACGACAGTGGTAGGCGTCAAAGCACTGCACAACTTCTTTGCACGGCCTTTGCACCATCTGGGCAGCCAGGTCAAGTTCGACTCCGCCACCGGAAAGTGGCAACGGCTCGTCAAAGCTGCGGACTCCGGCTCCGCGTTGAGCGCCCTGGCGACAAACTCCACAGAAGATGCAGCGGCCAAGTCCGCATCGGTTCTTCCGGAATTCGGCATTACTATTGGCTCGGGCAGCAGCGCCTACGTAGTCGAGGATGTGGCCCCCTACGACTTTGCCACCATCTACAACATCCTTCCGCTGTGGAGCGCCGACATCGACGGCAATGGCCAAACCATCGCAATTGCCGGAACCAGCAATATCAATCCCACCGATGTCGCTACCTTTCGTAGTGACTTTGGCTTGCCGGCCAACGCTCCAACGGTCGTCATCGCCAATGGTGCTGATCCTGGAGTATGCACCAGCAACAGTACAACGGCTAGTTGCACCATCGATGATCTGATCGAGAACACATTGGATGTGGAGTGGGCGGGTGCGGTCGCCACGGGCGCCAATATTGTGCTGGTCACCTCGGGAGTGAACTCGACGACCACCGATGCGCTGCTGGCCTCCGAGCAATATATTGTCAACGACAAGACGGCCAGCATCATGAACGTCAGTTATGGCGAGTGCGAACTGTTTATGGGCACGGCCGGAAACGCGCTCTACAACTCGCTCTGGCAGTCGGCGGCCAGCGAGGGGATCGCGGTCTTCGTGGCCTCGGGCGATTCAAGTGCGTCAGGTTGCGATCAAGGTCTCGATACGACCACTCCCTATGGTGCAAAGTATGGTCTCGCGATCAGCGGCATGGCCTCCACGCCTTACAACACGGCCGTCGGTGGAACCGATTTGACCTGGGGTTCGACGGCCTCGCCCTATTGGAGCACAACCAACAACCCGACCACCAAGGCCAGCGCCCTCGGGTACATACCCGAGGTGCCCTGGAATGACAGTTGCGCGAGTTCGATTGGAGTCCAGTACCTGGACAATATTGCAGCGAATTACAACATTTCAGGGGTTTTTAGCAACGAATCGGCGTGCAACTTTGCGGCCCAATACTCGAATCTCAACTGGCTTGTGGATATTGTCGGCGGCGGTGGCGGCGTGAGCAGCTGCACCGTCAACGATGGCGCAACGGTATCCAGCTGCTCGGGCGGATATGCCAAGCCAAGTTGGCAACAATACGTCCCGGGCATTCCCGCCGACGGCAAGCGCGACATTCCTGACGTTTCATTTTTCGCCTCCCCGGGTTTTCTGGGCAGCGCCTACCTGATCTGTGTCTCCGAAGAGGCGGCCTGTACCTATTCCACGAAATCAGAGCCTTTTGCGCAGGAGGTGGGCGGAACCTCGGTAGCCTCCCCGGCTATGGCCGGAGTGATGGCACTAATCAACCAGCAGGCGGGCGCAGAGCAGGGAAGCCCGAATACTCAACTCTATGCGCTGGCCGCCGCAATGGATGGCCCGAGTTGCATCTCGGAGGACGTCAACTCAGGTTGCGATTTCCAGGACATCGATTCCAGCGATAACGCCGTGCCGTGCCTCGCCGGCTCGGCCAACTGCTCGGTACTCAACGCGAGCGATGCCTACGGTATCCTCTCCGGCTACAGCGCGACGACAGGCTACAATCAGGCTACCGGTCTGGGATCGCTGAATGTGGCTCACGTGGTAAACGACTGGGTGGCGAGCGGCGGTACTGCAACGGCAACGATAAGCATCACTCCCGCGACTACGATGCTGACCACCGCCA
>Ga0182027_10010153_pt1 | contig 13428 bp, 13 predicted proteins | sample 712E1DmetaG_FD_121300 | JGI IMG/M metagenome (GOLD analysis project Ga0182027, IMG submission 121300) | Permafrost microbial communities from Stordalen Mire, Sweden - 712E1D metaG (Illumina Assembly) | ecosystem: Environmental > Terrestrial > Soil > Wetlands > Permafrost | place: Sweden...
CGGACCAAATGGTAGAACTCCTCAAATCAAAAGAGAGAGACAGCAAAAACAGGTATTTAATGCTAAAAGGAGGAATTGTATTGATATTCCTGGTTGTTGGTGGAATTATAGGCAGTTTAATTGATCGTACATTTTACAATTATCAAGGTTCTCACTATTATGATGGTGATAATGTATATGGAGTTTGGCTTGCATTTTTAGGATTAGGTATCGGTGCAGTCGTAGCACACTTTATTGCAAAGAAAGTTGAAATTGCTGAAGAAAAAAGAACCGGATCTAAGTAAAAGATTTATTCAGAAATATTTTTTATTAATAAAGGGTCTTATGACCCTTTATTATTTTAAATTAGGCTTGAAAGTCCGGGTTGTGTCTTGAAGCTCTTCTATATCATTTCACTTCATTGCAGATTTAAATATTTAGACTAATGGTTGTATGATTCATTATGATTACGAATAAAAAGCACTATTTAATCCTAAAAATTAATTTTAGAATCATACCGAGTTTAGAACTTTATTCTTTCAGTATTTTGTTAGTTAGTAAACAATTGCAACAGTAAAATGATTTTTCATTATGTTAAACACAATAAATTAATATTGTAATTAATGACTTAATTTAATTCTACTAGAACAATTATAAGGTTAAAATCGAACTCTTCCGCTAAAGTCAATATCGAGCTTAAATTGAATTAACTTTATTTGGACTCGAATGAAGAAATTTCCACTAATATATTTAACTCTCACAGTCCTGGTAATATTGGAATGTTATTTCTATATCTACGGATATTTAAATGTTAGTAGTGAAAGTCTTCAGTGGAACGATTCCGACGGAAAAATTATAGTAACAAGTATTGTTGAAGGAGGTAATGCAGATAATGCAGGTGTGAAAAAGGGTGATATTCTGCTTTCGGTACAGAATAGAAATCTAAAAGATTTATCGTTTTGGACAACTATAAATGATTTTAAACCCGGTACAATAGTTAATTACAAGATTGAAAGAAATGGTATTATAATAGATATTCCGGTTAAGTTAAATTCAATGTGGCGTTCAGAGGGGATGTTTTATTTCTGGTATTATTTATTAATAGGAGTCGTATTATTTATCGGATTATTTGTTCTTTATTTAAAACCTTCAGATAAATCCGCTCATCTTTTCTTTGTCTTTTCCCAAATATTTGCCATCTGTCTTAACAGCGACTTATTTATGGGTGACAAGTTCGGATTTGTTAGAACAGTAATTTTTTCCGCTTCATTTCCTTTTCTTGGTACTATTCTGATTCATTTCTTTTTGAGTTTTCCGAAAAGAAGTATTTTATTGACCAGAAACAGATTCATAGTTATTGCATTTTATACTGTCTCATTATTAGTTTCTTTGTTTTTAATTTACGAAGTCAACCGGTTCAACTATTCTGAATCGTTTGCAATTGGTATTTCCCAGTTATCTTTACATATTGCTGTTCTTTGGATGGGACTAACTCTTCTCGTTGCTATTGCAATAAGCATTTATAACTTTTTTACAATTAAAGAAGTTAATGCCCACAATCAATTGCGATGGGTTATGTTCGGAGTGTTATTCGGACTTTTACCTGAAACAATTTTTGGACTTTTACCTCAATACTTCTGGAATTTAGAACAATATTTTCCTCATATTCTTGATATTATCTGGGCAGTTGGTACAATTATCTTATTGCTTTGCCTTGCTTATGCGATTATTCGATACCGCTTGTGGGATATCGAAATTATTATTAAGAAAAGTATTTTATACGCTTTGCTTATAGCTGCATTGATTAGCGGTTATTTTTTATTGTTCTGGTTATCGGAACAATTCTTAAAAGACAGTTCAGGTACTTCACAGCTTATCAGTTTGATTTTTACAGCAGGATTGCTCATACCTTTACATGAATTTCTACAAAAAAGAATAAATAAACTATTTCATAGAGAACATTACGACCCTACTTCCGCTGTGCTTAAGTTTGAGCATAGTATAATTGGTGAGTACGATTTCAATACTCTTGTAAATAAAATATGCCGCCAGATAGATTTAATATTTAATTTTTATTCGTTTTCGTTTTTATTAAAAAATAATGCGAACGTTTTTGTTAATGCCTGTAGTTTAGGCACATTTAAACTGGATAACGAATTTTCATTTATTTCTTCCAATGAATTAGATAGAGAGCTTATCGAGAATAAAACTCTTTCAGTTGAAGAATTGGATAATTATCCGGAACAGTTTAAGAAATGCGGTGCGGAGTTAATAACTCCTGTGATTTTTGAAAATATATTATTCGGCTGCTTTGTTTCTGGAAGAAAACTTTCAAATAGAAATTATACAAAGCAGGATATAGATATGCTCAACCTGCTTGCAAACCGAACTGCAATGATACTACAAATGTCAATTCTTTATAAGAAGGAACTTGAACGACAGACATTAATTGAAAAAGAACGTTTAAGAATTTCAAAAGATATGCATGATGAAGTAGGTTCAAGCTTGACTAAAATTGCAGTACTGGGCGAATTGGTCCAAAGAGAAATTAATAATAAAGAGAAAATTGAGCCGTCAATTAAAAAGATTACCAGTATTTCAAGAGATGTAATTGATAACATCAGCGAAATCATATGGGCAATTAATCCTCAAAACGATAAACTCGAAAATTTAGCATCGTATCTGCACGAGTACATTTCGGATTTTTTAGAAGGAACAGGTATTAGTCCGTCATTCGAATCTATCGAGAATTTTCCTATAGTTGATTTATCAGCTGAACTGAGAAGAAATATTTTTCTTGTTATAAAAGAAATTGTAAATAATACGGTTAAACATTCACATGCATCGAACTTCAATTTGAAATTGGATTTTTGTAACGGAAAGTTTTTGCTCTCGATTTCGGACAACGGAAAGGGGTTTCAATTAAATCAAAATTCAAAATTCGGAAATGGATTAAATAATATGAAAAAAAGAATTGAAGATGTTGGCGGAATTATCTCTATTGATTCCTCCACTTCAAACGGTACCGTGATACATATTGAGGTTGCAATATAACTACTACTTTTATGTGATTGACCTACAGCTTCAGAAGAAATATATTAGACTATACAACGAAAGAATTTCATGACAATTAATGTTGCAATAGTTGAAGATATCGACGACATCAGGGAAGGATTAGTTTATTTAATCAATGCTTCGGAAGGATTTAAATGCATAGCGAGTTTTTCCAATGCTGAAGACGCCTTGAAAAAACTTCCAAAGCTTGATATTGATGTTGTTTTAATGGATGTCAATCTACCGGGTATTTCGGGTATAGATTGCCTTACTGAATTAAAAAGCAACAATCCAAAATTTCAGGTTATTATGCTTACGGTTTTTGAAGATGATGAAACAATATTTAATTCGCTTAAAGCTGGCGCTGCCGGTTATATATTAAAGAAAACCTCGCCCGCGCAGCTTTTAGAAGCAATAAAAGATGTATTCAACGGCGGATCGCCGATGTCAAGTCAAATTGCCAGAAAAGTTGTAGCATCTTTTCAAAGTAAAAATGAGTCCCTTAATAAGCACGATGACCTTTCAGATCGTGAAATGGAAATTCTAACATATCTTTCGAAAGGATATCGTTATAAAGAAATTGCAGACCTTCTTTTCATAAGCATTGAGACAGTCCGAACCCATATCCGGAATATTTATGAAAAACTTCAAGTCCATTCAAGAATGGAAGCTCTGTTGAAAATCAAAAAATTCTAATAAATCTAAGCGTATTCCGAATTACTTCTAAAGTTTCAATTCTGATTTTATACTATTTCGTGTAAAATAATTACTACTTTCATGCGATTGAATGCCCTTCCAATAAATTCTAATTTGATTCCCAAGTAACAGAAATATGTTTTAAAATATAATACGGATGATAGTTGAGCAAAAAATTTATTAATCTTAATAAGGATATATCATGAAAAAAATCATATACATTTTCCTGCTATTTGTTTTAATATTTACAACTGAATCCAACGCACAATCCTTTCTTTGGGTAAAAACTGCAGATTATGCCAATAGTGAAGTTACCGGATTTACCGGTTATGGTATAGCTGCCGATCCTTCAAACAATATAATCGTAACAGGTCAGTTTCTGGATACAACTTATTTCGATTCGGTTCCTCTTTTTGCAAAGGTCGGAGGGAAAAATGCCGCTTACCAGGGATTTGTAGCTAAATATGATGCTAACGGTTATGCAATATGGGCAAAACGATTTGGCGGCATTGGTATATTAAGCAATTTTGGAAAATCAGTGGCAACCGATAACGACGGTAATATATATGTAACCGGCGAAATTGAAAATACAGTCGGGAGAACTGTAACCTTTGATAATACTGAAATATCAAATATCCCGTTAGGCGTACCTTTAGGAAGCACTTTCCTGAATTCATTTAACGGTGCTGTCGTAGCAAAGATAAAACCCAATGGTGATGTTGAATGGGCTAAGATGCTCAACGACAGTACTGGCAGCGGATGCGGATATGGAATCAGCATAGATTCATTTGGTAATTGTCTTGTATGCGGATCCTTTCATGGTAAGATCAGATTCGGGTCGGATAGTATTTATTGCAAGGTGAATAATAGTTTTATAGCAAAGATTGATCCTTCGGGAAATATTTTGTGGGCTAAAAAAGGAGCTTCTTCAGTCAATGCCGAAGCACATGCTATTTTTATCGATAAATCTGATAATTTTTATATAGGTGGGTTTTTTGGATCCACTTCTTCTAAGCCTGATACAGTAAATTTTGGTTCGGTATCTCTAACCGGCAGGGGATTATTTTTAGTAAAATATGATAATTCCGGCAATGCATTATGGGCGCAAGGCTCTACTCAATCTGCTTCCGCACAAGGAAACTCGATTGCAGTTGATAAATCAGGAAATGTTTTTGTATCGGGTAATTCTGGAATTATTTCATCCGAAATTTTTATTTCAAAGTTTGATGCATCAGGAAACCCGGTTTGGTATTATAATGCAGGTGGGGCCCAGGGAGGCGAAAGTTATGGCATGGCCATTGACGATAATAATGATATTTATATTACAGGTTCAATTAAAGGATCCGGAATATTTAGTTCAAAAACAGGTAATTCATATTTCACCGGAATGGGCGCTTGTGATATTTATCTGACTAAATACGGAAATGACGGTTCAATTAAATGGATAAAACCGGCGGGATCCACATTTGGATTCGGAGATTTCGGTTATGGTGTAGCGATTGACCGTTCCGGCAACATTCTTCTTACCGGGAATATCGGCACCAAGGATATTGGAAACCCCGTTGGAAATTATCCAATGAACCCGGGCGGAAGATTCGGCAATATAATTGTACATTCTCAAGGTCTTGATGCAATTTTTATCGCCAAACTCAATCCCAATACAGAAAGTGAAACACATTATTGGTCACCTGCTAATTCAGGAATATCTTTAAATAATCCAAGCGACTCACAGCCTTTAATAAATTCCATTTACTCAAACGGTACATCTTTATTTCTTGCCAGTGATGCTGTAAATCAAAGTATCGGTTCGGCTGCATACGGTCTTGGAGGTATTTTCCGCTCTATAGATGAAGGCAAATCCTGGGTTATGATTAATAACGGTTTATCTACGGGAGATTATGTAAATAATGTTTTCTCTCTAAACGGGAATTTATTAGAAGCGGGAAACAGAGGAATTTATTTATCTACAAATAACGGCGATAACTGGACTCAAACAAATGTTTCAGTAAATGTAGCTTCGTTTACAGTATCTGGTTCGGATATTTACGCTTGCGGCGGAAATAGTATTTATAAATCTTCTGATAAAGGTTCTTCATGGAATACAATAAATTCAACCGGTTTATCGGGCGCATCTAGCACTGTAATTTTTTCAAGTAATAATAATTTATTTATTAATAACACCGGCAATTCTAATTCGGGTTCAATATTTGCTGGCATTTTCAAATCAACCGATAATGGAATAACATGGAACCCTATAAATTCAGGACTACCATTTAAACAGAACTATAAAGAAAAAATGTATCCCCTGATTTATTCATTTACAAAAAACGGCAATGATATATTTATTGCATCCGATACAAATGATGTTAATGACGGTGGCAGGACAGGTTCAATTTATAAATCAACGGATAATGGATCAACATGGATTTCAAAGAGTATAGGGTTACCTTTGAAACCGGATGGTTACAGTGCGGCATTAAATTCATTAATTACAACCGGTAATACTTTAGTAGCAGGCACTTCCGAAGGTATTTATTTCTCAACCGACAATGGTGAATCATGGAATGATTTTACCGGCGACTTGCCAACCCGGGTATCGATAACCTCTATTACAGCAGATAATCAATTCATTACCGTCGGTACTGCAGAAAATGTATGGCAGCGTTCAATTTCAAATATTACCGGCGTATATGAAAAAGCAAATAACATTATTCCTGCAGAGTATAATCTTTCACAAAATTATCCTAATCCTTTTAATCCAGCTACAACAATTAATTTCCAAATTCCTGTAAGCGGCAAAGTAACCATAAAAATTTATGACCTACTTGGAAGAGAAGTTAAATCTCTTGTTAATGAATTTAAAATAGCAGGAAAATATTCTGTAAAATTTAATGCTTCAAATCTGGCTAGCGGAGTATATTTCTACAATCTGCGGGCAGGAAATTTTGTGCAAACGAAAAAAATGATTCTAACTAAATAATCTCTACAGATAAATTAAAACGACCAATGAAAAGTTGAGTCACCGTTCATATTTTTGAGTAGTCGGTTTATATGTCAGTTTGTAGTATCATTAAATATTAAAGTAATAGTGTTTTTAGATAAAAATCCTTATTTTTTACGATAGACTGGATTTTAACTAATAACCGCTTTATTTAAATCAATGATAATACAAACTGATATTCCGTTAATTGAAAACATACTTCAAAACAGTGTTGAACAATTAGGCAGTGATTTTACTTCGTACAGGAATCATTGCTTTAGAGTTTACAATTTCTGCGCTGCTTTTTCTATTGGGAATGATTTTGATAAAGATAAATTATCAATTGCCACGGCCTTTCATGATCTGGGTATATGGACAAATAATACATTTGACTATCTAATACCATCGCAGAATCTTGCAAGAGACTATTTAACTAAAATAAATAAAATTGCATGGATTGATGAGATAGAGGCTATAATTTCAAATCATCATAAGATTATGCATCTCCCTAAAAGTCTGGCAGAATCTTTTCGCAAGGCTGACTGGATCGATATTTCATTGGGAGTTATAAAATTCGGTCTGCCAAAGTCTTTTGTATCAGAAACACTTTTAACTTTTCCAAACGCCGGATTTCATAAAAAACTAACTATACTGACGTGTCAATGGACAATGAAACATCCTTTCAATCCTCTGCCAATGATGAAGCTTTAATTAGAAAAAATCAAGGCTGACGAGGACCATTCCTCGACAGTTCAATGTGTGTTTGTATAATTAATATATATTTTTTCATGTTATTTCCCTTTCGAAATTGTCTTCATTAATTGATTTATCTGATTGATATTCAAGAATATCACCAGGCTGGCACTCTAGTATTTTGCAAATCAGTTCGAGAGTGCTGAAGCGGATCGCCCTCGCTTTACCCTGCTTTAATATCGATAAATTCGATAATGTGATCCCTACTTTTTCGGACAAAGCATTTAAAGACATCTTACGCTTTGCCATCATTACGTCTAGATTAATTATTATTGCCATATTATATAGTTAGTTTGTTTTCGTTTTCTAATGAAGCGCCGAGTTTAATAATTCCGGCTATTATAATTAGTATTACTCCTGTTAACAGGTAATTTACATTATAACCCGCAGTTAATGACACAGCATCTTTCCAGTTAAATCTGGAATTAAGGTATCGATTAATAAAAATATTGAAGATTAATTCAAGAAATGAAAATCCTATCAGAATAATTCCGATATGATTCATCCTTTTTATGTTCAATTCGTTGAAGGGGTCATTAATTATGAAACTTGAAAAAATCAATTTTATCTGATAAGTAATCAGGAGAATAACAGAAAATACGGCAACAATCCCGATTAAGCAGGTTAAAGTGTTTAAAAAACTGTTATATATCTGATATGAAAAGATTCCATTAATTACTTGTAATGATCCATTCAAAACGTCGTTACTTAAAGCACCGACTGATTTGAAATTAACAGGTGAAAAGGAAATTGGAATTTTTAAGGTAATGTACTTTTGAGTAGAGGATGTAATTATAAAAACTCCGGTGATTATAATAAAAGTTATCCATTCTAACCACCAAACTACATTTACAATGAAAAAAAGTATTTTTGACAACGATTTATACCCAATTGTTTTCATTTTACACCTCTTATTAATAAACATCATTTATTTATTGATTAATATAATATTTTTATTGATAAACAACAAATATATTATTCTAGTTCCATATATATTCTTAACAGATACGGCATTGAACTGTTGAGGAATGGTACCTCGACAGTCTTGAAATTACCATTTATGTCATTGGCAGCCGTGGTCTCTTTATCTTACCCCTGCAAATTGAAAATTTTATTAACTTTATATCAATAAATCATATCAAGTTATTATAGGAACCGACAATGATAAAATACTTGAGCAATTTTATATTCATATTATCACTAACCTTTTTGATAACAAATAATTCATTTGCTCAACAAAGGAAGTTTGGAAACGGTAAGTTTCAGCCAGCTTGGGAATCATTCGAGAAAAACTATAAATGTCCCAAATGGTTCAAAGATGCTAAATTTGGAATCTGGGCGCATTGGACGGCTCAATGTGTTCCGGAACAAGGGGATTGGTACGCGCGACAAATGTATATTCAGGGAAGTGATGATCACAATTTTCATGTTAAGAATTACGGCCATCCTTCAAAATTCGGTTTTATGGAACTAGATAATCTTTGGAAGGCGGAGAAATGGAATCCGGAAAAACTCATGAAATTATACAAAAAAGCAGGAGCAAGATATTTTGTAAGTCTTGCAAATCATCACGATAATTTCGACACCTATGATTCCAAATATCATAAATGGAATTCAGTTAATGTCGGTCCGCATAAAGATATAGTCGGTACCTGGGAAAAGATCGCGAGGAAAAACGGTTTGCGATTCGGAGTAAGCAATCATTCCGCTCATGCATGGCATTGGTTTCAAACTGCCTACGGATATGATGGCGAGGGGCCTTTAACTGGCGTTCGTTATGATGCCGCCACTCTTAAAAAAGAAGACGGCAAAGATAAATGGTGGGATGGCCTTGATCCGCAGGAACTTTATACCGGACCGAATATTGTGATACCGGACGGTATTACAGGAATTAAAGCTGTGAACGATTGGCATGAAAATCATGATCGTATATGGACGGAAGAAGCGCCGGAGCAAAATCAAGGATTCACATTAAACTGGTTTAACCGCTGTAAAGATTTAGTTGATAAATATCATCCCGATCTTATTTACTTTGATGATTCAGGATTGCCGTTGGGACAAGCGGGACTTGAAATAACCGCGCATTATTATAATTCAAATGCTAAATGGCATAATGGAAATCTTGAAGCAGTTGTTACCGCAAAACAATTAACTCCGGAACAAAAAACCGGAGTAGTAGAAGATATTGAAAGAGGTTTTAGTGCTGATATTCAATCTCTTCCCTGGCAAACATGCTCATGTATCGGCGATTGGCATTACAGAAGATCTATCTATGAAAATAATTCATATAAGTCGGTTGGACAAATTGTCAGTTCATTAGTGGATATAGTAAGCAAGAATGGAAATTTATTGCTTAGCATTCCGTTGAGGGGAGACGGAACAATTGATGAACGTGAAGAAGAATTTTTAGATGGAATGGCAAATTGGATGAAAATAAATGGAGAAGGATTATTTGGCACCCGTCCCTGGAAAGTATATGGTGAAGGGCCAACTAAAGTAAAAGCCGGTGTGTTTAATGAAAACGCTACCAAAGAATTTACAACGGAAGATATACGGTTCACTTCAAAAAGAAATAATTTATATGCATTCCTGTTGGTATGGCCCGGAGAAAAAGGAATTTTAATTCATTCACTTTCAAAGAAATCAGAATTGATAAATGGAAAAAGCATTGTTAGTGTTAAGTTATTCGGCTTCAAAGGAAAACTTAAATGGCATCAGACGGATGATGGTTTGAATGTTTCATTACCGAATAAAGCCCCGAGTGAAATTGTTTCAGCGCTAAAAATAAAAATCAGAAAAACTTAATTCAGTGACCTTAACAATCATCATCTATCAAATAAAAAAATATGCTCCCCTTTATTTCAAAGGGGAACTCCGTCCCGCATGCGAGATTCTTATTAAACTATGGTTTAAATGTTTCAAGCTCGATATTCTTTATTATTTTATAATGTTTAATATTCCCTGTTAATAGCTTTATGCCGTTTGAAACTGCTGTTGCAGAAATTAATGCATCTGCCAAAACCAGTGAATTACTAAGATAATGTTGTTCAACCAAAAACATCGCTTTTGCTGACATATCTTCGTTTATGAATAATATTTTAACATTCCACTTTCGCATTGCGCCCCGTAATAATGTTAACTCACTTTTATTTCGCATCCCTTGCAATAATTCCATATAGGTAACTACCGAAATAAAAAAACCATTCGACTTTTCAATAACTTCTTTAGCCTTGGGATTACCACGTATATACCAGATTAAAACATCAGTATCTATCATTATCATAAGAATCTTCCTTTTCTTATTTCGCGAACAAATGAGTTAACATTTGCTAAATCTGCTCGGTTTTTCCATAAACCGAACAGTTCATTCGCCTTTTCAGCATTTTTTTTAGATTCCTTTATGGGTACCAATTTTGCGTAAGGTTTTCCACGAAATGTTATTATTACTTCTTCTCCACGTGATACTGATTCAAGAAGTTCTTTTGTATGAAATCTAAGTGCCTTTGCTGTAGAATACATTGTTTTTACCTTTTTGCAAGTTTACACTTTGTAATATAAACTACGAAATATTTAATAACAATATGAAACAGATCATGTCACAGTGTGACAATTAATATTAAATCGAATGTCTTTTGAGGTTGGTATTATACATTATGCACTATTCTAAAAATCATATGTAATAAAATATTAATTCTTCTTTTTATTGGGCAAATTAGAAACGCTCATCTCTTCGCCATTTGGATAACAAAGGATTCGTTTAGAGATTGTTCCGTTTGTTATATCGGCACCATAAGCAATATTGTTTTTGTCAGGTTTTGTAGCAAAATGCATTTTACCGGCTCTCATGATTGAATAGTCTTTATAATATTTATCAAAATGTTTCTTAACAGGTTCAGGTAATGCGGTTATTTCTGTTTCATTCATAGTCGCGAATAAAGTGTCAGCTTTAAATATCACTCCAACTTGTTTCCCTTCCTGGGTAAACGAAGCATTAATAATCTCTAAATTTTTAATCCATATTACGTTATTGGCTTTAGGAAAAAGATTTTTTAATTCAACTTTTACTTTTTCTGAAACATTAACTTCTTTCATTTCTTGTGCCGAAAGAGAAATTAATGATAATATGACCAAACAATACAACATTAATTTTTTCATGATAAATATTCCTAATTATTTAAAAATGTATAACATAGACGCATTGAAGCTGACGATTCAGGTTATTATTCCTTCTATTAATTAAATTATTTCATTTCTTTGCTCTCCGTATATTCCAAACAGCAATAGCAAAGAAGAAACCAAAAATGATTACTTGAGTAACTAGTATACCTCGTTCTGCTTGTTGATTTTGATGAGATTCTGCTGCAGACCGAATAAAGTAGCCAATGAATGTTGAGGTCAGTAGAAAACCAAATAAAATTGCAAACAACCAGCTAAGAATTAAACTATTTTTTTCACGCCGTTTATATTTATTTTTTGGAGGTTCATAAGTAAGTAGGACATTGCAATGCGGACACCTTCCTTTCTGCTCGTACAGAATAAATCCGCAATGACTGCATCTGTAAGTAATATGATTGTACATTTATCTATCTCCAATAATAGTTAATTATTTAAGACAGCTATAGAGCAACTCAATTGTTTTATTACATAAATACTGCAGATACTTATATCATTTCCTGATTTTTAATCCCAAATATTTTCCCATTGGTTCAAAGTCACTATCATTGTGTAATAATTCTATATCGTTTTCTATGCAAAATGTTCCAATTATTAAATCCACTGTCTTTCTAACTGTTATTCCCTTAGCTTTTAGAAATCTGAAATTTTCAGCACTCTTTATTGCAATATCTTCGTTACAAATATTGAAACAAGGAAAGGATTGCATTATTTCTTTTGCAGTCTTGAAATCCTGATCACTTCTGAATCCTTGTAAAACTTCAGCTAATATACAGTCTCCAATTAATATTAATTCGTTACCTAATAAAGTGTCTAATTCTTCAGTATGCCGATTCTTTTTCCCATTGAAGTAATCAATAATTACTGAAGAGTCGACAAGAATCATTTGGTAATTCTCATCTTTCGGAGGTTACATTCCCATTTTAATTTTCCTCTAAATTTTTTAAGCCGGCTTTGTTTTTTTAACTGAACAAGCATTTTCAATGCTTGTTCTACGACATCTTTCTTTGTTGAAAGTCCGGATAATTTAAGAGCGGCTTCCATTAATTTATCGTCGATTGCTATATTTGTTCTCATGTATTATTCCTCTGATGTGTATTGTTTAGTGTTATTATACACATTAATATTTTATTTTACAACACAATCATATATATTGTATAATTTGGGAGAAATTCGAAGATTTGTTGTTTTGAATATCAACTAGCGTTTATGCAGGGATGGTGCAGGGTATATGCAGGGTGGAACAACTAGTGACGAGTTACGCGTGACAAGTAACAAGAGAGAAAGTCTTTTTTGCCAATATGGCTGAGAATTTTAACTTGAATATTTGGTTACTTCCTGAATCCTTTTAAATATTTGCAGCTTTTTGAAAATGCATGAATGGAACTGCCAATAAAAAACCAATAAATATTAAATTAATCAGTCTTAATCTTAAAAACAGCGCCATTTTAATATTTTGTTAGGTCGGTACTTACCTGTTACTTACATGTTAATGCATTCTTTCATATTTAGCCAGCATAACTTCTACGTATCTCCTATATATCCGGCCAAATTTGGACTGATATATAGGCGCTTTATAAAAGATAGTGTGGAGAAATATGAAAGGAATAAGTATGGAGTAAGTAATAAATCTATATAGTCAATGAAGTAAAAAACCAAATTTGCTAACCGGGGCTTCGATACATCGCCTATCGGTGGTTACTCAGCAAACAGCGGAATGAGGAATTTTTCGTGGTAACCGATTAAGTTGTGAATTTCAATAAATTGAATAGACATTCTTGCATTGAACACAC
>Ga0182027_10010155_pt1 | contig 13428 bp, 17 predicted proteins | sample 712E1DmetaG_FD_121300 | JGI IMG/M metagenome (GOLD analysis project Ga0182027, IMG submission 121300) | Permafrost microbial communities from Stordalen Mire, Sweden - 712E1D metaG (Illumina Assembly) | ecosystem: Environmental > Terrestrial > Soil > Wetlands > Permafrost | place: Sweden...
CCAATTCTTCCTTGGCTTCCCTAATCATCGCATCTTCTTTAAGTTCATTCTCTAGGATTCTTCCTCCAGGAATTGCTATCTTTCCGGGACTTATGTGTTTGTCAAGCTTTCTTTTCTCCACCAATATCTTATTATCCTTAAACAATATGAACGCCGCGCACGGAATTGTTTTCCTGTTCATAAGAATATCCTCTGATAATTTGCATAAATCATGTTGCTCGCTTCTTCCGGCGTGACCTTCTTTATTTCAGCAATTTTTTCAACAGTTATCTTGACGTTGTCAGGTCTATTGATTGTTCCTATCTTCGGACTCAAGTACGGCGAATCAGTCTCAGTTAGCAATCTATCCGTCGGTGTATCCATTACTATCTGCTGGAAATGCAGTGATCTGTCGACGTTGCATGGAATGCTGAAATACCAATTATTGTCCCGGATTCTTTGAACAACATGTTTTCTTCCGGAAAAGCAGTGCATGACGACCTTTCTATCCTTCATCCCTTCCGCTTCAAGCAATTCAACCAATTCCAGTTCAGCTCCTCGTGAATGAAGTATTATCGGAATGTCATGTTTTTTTGCAATCGCGATGAATTTTCTCAGGCAATCCTTCTCGATATTCTTCTTCTTTTCATCCAAATCCTTGACTTCTTTATATTCTAAACCTACTTCACCTATCGCTATGCACTTCTTATGCTTTATCTGTTCCTCGATGAATTTCAGTTCAGACGTGAATTTGTCTTCTTCTCCATTTTCAATCATCTCAAGGCAATGCGTCGGATAAATCCCAAGAGCCACCTTGACTACTGAATGCTTCTTTGCAATCTCGAGAATCTTCCTGTTGCTCTCGATATTCGTCCCGTTCGTTATGATTACCTTCACGCCATTCTGTATAGATTCATCTATGACCTTATCTATGCCTCCATAAACTTCGTAGCCTTCAAGATCCAGATGCGCATGCACGTCTATCAATAACATAGTCTATGGATAGGCAGGGATTTTATAAAGTTTTAGAAATCTTGCGTCATTAAATTTCAATATTAGTAAATTTTGTTTTTAACGAAAAAAGCATTTCATTCTTTTTTAGGCTGGAAATCAGGATAATAAACAATTCTTGAATAATCCGAAATTAGAAAATCTTCGTCGAGATATTTAGTTCCTACGGAATAAGGTAAACAAACAGGTATGTTTTCATGCAAGGTAAATGTCAGAATTTCTTCTGCAACATTCGCAAGCGCTCGTTTCGAAGAAATATCAAGGATTTGTTTTTCTTGATGAGGAAATAAACATACCATCATATTATATTTGCTCATTTCTTTTATATAAGGTTGTTTTTGAATTTCTGAACCATTCAGCATATAATTAATATCATGACTAAAAAAATTAGAAACTTTCAAATTCACGATTCCGGGAATATAATTGAATTTATAGGATTCGTCAATTCTCCCTGAGAAAGAATAAAGAGAATTATTCATAAACCTATTAAGAATGAAATCAAAATCTGCATGTAAATAAATCTCCCAATTATCAGATATACCTAATTCCGATTCCAGCAAAATATCCGGAGTTTGCCTTAATTTTTTCAAATAATTCTCTAATCGCATCGTTAAAAGAGAATAACTAAACCGTTTAAATAGGTTTTCAAAAAATTTTATCTTTTCTTCGCTCTGGAGACGTTGCACTCATCTTGCTCGCCCAAATTAACAGCGATTAACCCGTTCGCTCGTCATCTCTCCAATAAATCGAGCACTGCCTTCTTAACTTCATCCCTTGAAATCCGAGTATATTCCTCGCTTATCCAGTATGGGTCGGTGACTTTGATGTGAACAGTCTTTTCTGAATCGCGGACATATTTCGGGCAGTCATCAAGCGAGCAGAATACAACAATCTTCTGCGCATCATCGACCATTTTCTTCGTCACAACACGAACTGGATTTTTTGAAACGTCAATTCCATCCTCTCGCATAACCTTAATCACATCATCAGTCGGATGCTTGTATCTTTCGCCGGCATTCATGCTCGCGCCTGCGCTTTGCGCGTCAGTTGAATTCGTATAATAATTATAATATCCCTGTGCCATCTGGCTTCGCGCAATATTTCCAAAACATATGAAAAGTATTTTCATAAATAGACTACTAGAATAAGGGTTTATATGTTTATCTCTTCCTAATCTTTTTCATGTTCGCATCGATGTCTACACTATACTTTCCTTCGCCGTACTGATAAACTAATCCGTCATTCTTCATCAGGCTGTCGAGATTGATTTCATATTTTCCCGAGCTTTTTACGCGTATGGATTCTACGTCGAACACTATCATTTCATGATTCTTTTCATCGTCGAGTTCATAGAAGCATTCCACTTCATCAGAGCCTTCAGCATTTCCTGCTGCTGTCTTCTTTGTGAATACACCTGCCCCGTTCTTTACAAAATAGAATAGTTTGCTTCCGCATTCGCATCCATTGAGTATCTCTTCTGATGCATGCTCGTACACTTTCCCGCATTTGACGCATTTATGGTGCATGATAATTATTCCTCATCCGCAACTTTTCTCTTCTTCGAATTGATGTAATGTTCCTCAAGATATTCTTTTGAGAAGTGCAGTTCTACATTTTCAGGATGCTGCCGCAGTTCACTGATGATTTTTGCCGGACCGATGATTGTTATGCCTGTACGATCGCCGATAAGCATCTTTGCCATCCCATGTTTTATTTTCGACCATAGTCCGTGCTTCTTATGATCATGCAATACACCTATCTCTATTCCATTGAATTCCTCGTTTATTGAATTCATCGTCTCGCGAATGAGAGCCGCTTCATCGATAGTTTTAAGCCTCCCATCGATTATGACAATCTTTCCTTCGCGTATTATCGAGAGTATAGACTGAACTCTTCCTGAGCTATTCAATGGTTCAATCTGCCTGAATGGCAAGTATTGTATGTTTAGCATCTTGAGAACTCATCTCTTTTATGTATATTTTTATCTTCTCTTCTTCATCTTCTTTTTCATGACGAGCAATTCATCATATAACTTGTCGATGTTCTGGGAGAATTTCGCGCTTATACCGACTACTTTGTATTTGGGGAATGCCTGCTGTATCTTGTCAGCCTTCCCGCTCTTGAGGTCAATCTTGTTTGCAACAATCATGAATGGAATCTTTCTTGCCTCGAGATTTCCGACAATAGTCAGATTCACTTGATTGTATGGATTCTTTGTAGCATCAATCATTATTATTACCATGTCGACATTATCGAGCCACTTGATGCTTTCAATAACTCCTTTTGTCGCTTCACGCGCGCGCTGCTTTGCATCCTTCTGCGACATTCCAGCCTTCACAAAGACTTCATAGTCTATTCTCGTCGCGATTCCCGGAGTGTCTATAAGATCGAAGAGTATCTTCTTGCCGTTCTTGTTCATGACAAGTTTCTCCTTGACATTTATCTTGCGAGTCTCGTGCGCAACATTAGAAATATCCGTGAATTCATTGTCGACATTCAATAAGTCCTTGCACAGCCTGTTCGCAAGTGTAGTCTTCCCGCTGTTCGGAGCGCCATACACGCCCAGCCTGAAATAGTTGCTTGCGCCAAATATTCCGTTCATTTCATTTCGAAACCTTGAAAACATATTCTTGAACGTAGTAATCATATATTCACACCTATTCACACTTGAAAAAGTAGTCAAGTCAATAAGCTTATATAAAAACGTTGTGATTTGATGAATAAGAAAATAAACAGGATGTAAAGAACCAGTTGAAATCATAAACTAAGACTTGACTTCATTCAAGGTGGCGGTGGAGGTCCTGGAGGAATAGGGACTATAGGTGTATACAAGCATCTTAATGGCGAACCGCCGCATGTATCTGTTGTCAATGGATCGCTATCGTCGCATTGCGCGTTGATTGTGCATGTGTAGCATGAAGTGCTAATGTCGCAAGTCACGGACTGGTTGCAGTTGTTTAACACTACTGAACCGCATGATACAGCGGCGCATGTTGCATTTATCGGATCTGGAACACACATCGGTGGAATGACGCCGCCTATATGCTGAACGAGTATAATTCCGTTGATCTTTGTTATATTATTTAGTCCTTTATCGACTGTAGAATTTCCGCTGATATATCCTTGATTGACAAAATATACCCTCTCTCGCCCATTATATTTCACAACTATTTCTGGAGTGTTGTTCACGCCTGACATCACTTGCACGGTATAATCCATGCCATTTATCCGCCAGGGCAATTCGAATTCGCGATAATATCCGTCAGTCACAGATTCAGCGACCTTCAATTCATTGACGACAATTGTCTCTATCTGTTTTGCCTGCATGTCTGTTGTGTCCTTGTTTGCTTCAACCATCTTTGACTGTATTATAACATAGAATACTAGAAATGCAAGTACCATAAAGCTCGTCAATATGACGAATTCCATCGACGTCTGCCCCTTTTTTGTCCTTCTCATATTAAAGATTATTGACCTGCGTTATTTGACTTGCGTTATGAATACATACTTAGTCTTTGATTCGAACTTCAACTGGTGCGAACCAGCTTGCGAAAAGTTTGCAGTTATTGCAGAACTTGCGCATGGAGTAGCTGGAAGAGTAGCGCACACAATACGCGCAGGATAAGTATAATTCCCTGCAAGAGAAACTTTTGAGAAGAATACTGCTTCATTGATTCCGCTTGACACTTCGTACTTTATTACTAATTCTTTTCCGTCGAGAATATACATGTCGCGAACATTCTTAGGATACCTTAAATCTAAAGTAACGAGTGAACCGTCTGCAAGACCATAAATGGATTCAGCATTCGTAAGAATCGAATTACCTACCTGACTGATCTGCGTTCGTATAGTCGCTTCGTTCGAACTCTGCGAATATTTATAGAAGAAATATCCTCCGGGAATAAGAATGGCAAAGGATATTCCTATAATGATAAGGTATTCGACAGAAACCTGTGCGCGCTTTCGAAACGAATCAGACAAGATAACACCTCTATATACTATTATATAATATAAACTTTAATATGACCTGCGATGAATGTATTTATTTAGTTTATGATTATAAATGTTGCCTTTGAAAATTAAAATCAATACTACTTGAGAGTAAATATCGAGAACTAGCAGTTTGATAATTGATTAACATACTTTGTGGCAATATCTAATGTCGGTTCTATGCCGTGCAGTTCAGTATCTATTATTATGCTTGGAATATTAAATTCTTTAATATATTTTAGTACACCGTTTTGTGTTATTAATTGAAAATCCCACGAATTATAATCATTAAATCTCTTATTAGTCATTGCAAAACGCTTAAATAATTCATCTTTAGAAATGGTCAAAATAATTTTTGCATCAGGCAATATTAAACGCTCCAATGCATCTCCTGAGAAAGGCAATGCACCATGTGCTAATCCTAAATAATATTCATGAACTGCTTTAGTCATAAATACATGCCTATTAACTATAAATGGTCGCGTCTTACACACTTCCCTGGCTTGGTTACTAATCTCGATATTTGCTTCTAAAAATGCTTCATAACGTTTAATATAATCAGATTCGTCAATATTTCTACCATGCGCCTCAGTATATACTCCGCCAAGTCTATCTGCCAGAGCCTCTCCTAGCGTTGTCTTGCCGGTTCTTTGATAACCGCCTAATACTATAAAAGGGCATTTCATAATTTCCTCTGTATAGCTATCGCTCTTAATGCATCTTTATTATTATCCCATCTTAGCAAAGTCATAGCTTCTTCATAAGTCGCCCATAAATAAGTATCATGTTCTGCATCAGGATTTTTAGTAATGTCAATCAAAGTATCGGGAGATACTTCAATAGCGTAGCAGTATTCAATTTGCGGCGCGATACGCTCTCCTGTTTTGTAATGCTTGTCTATCGTGAATTCGTAAAGTTTTTCACTGATATGCATAGTATCTCTCAAGCCGATTTCTTCACGTAATTCTCTACGCGCTCCGGTTACAGGCTGTTCATCATCTTCAAGTTTTCCCACCACAGGCTGCCAAAATCCGCCATTATCCTTTGTACGTTTTAATAATAAGAATCTGCATCCTGCAGCGCTATGCTTGTAAACCCACACTTCAATCATAGTTTTCATACAGTTTCCTCCGATAATTTACAATAAGGATTTATGCCTTTGGCTTGACGATATATCTCCATTTCAATTATTGTACCATCGCAGACATTACGATATTCTGCACAATTATCGCATCGCACCTGCAAGCTGTTAGTCCAATCCCTGAAAGCATCCAATTTTTTAGAGTTGTGCCATACATCCATAATAGAATAGTCTTCATCAATAATATTTCCTAAAAGAAGTTTATCACGCATGCCTGGCACATATAATGCGCAACCACCTGCAAATAAATCCCCATTAGACATTATATTAAACCTAGTCAATCCATCACCGCTGCCAGTTCTTAGACCTAAAATGCTTTCTTTAATACTAGCAGCATGTAAATGTTCATTATGTATATTAATCTTATTATAATCCAGTTCTTTAGAGAATTTAAATAAATCATCGTAGGATGGAATCATGTCTAAATTAGCCCTGCCTAATGGTCTAGCGGGAAAAAAACTTATATCGTCAGCATACAGTTGAGCAAAAGATATTAATTCTTTAGCCTCAGCAACAGTCAAATGTTTTGTTATCACAGTATTAATAACCGTCCTAATACCTGCATCATGCAATAATTTCACGGTATCAAAAGCTTTCATATTGTGACGAACATCATAATGTGTAGCAATGCCATCAATACTTACGCTAACCTCATCAGGCTGTAACATAATTAACTTATCAATAGTCTTAAAGCCATAATTACCATTAGTGTTCATGGTCAAAAACATATTATTATCCTTAATAGCACGTGCAATATCTTGCCATCCATTCTTCATAGTAGGTTCGCCGCCAGTCAATTTAATATCCAAAACACCATCACCAGCAAGACCATCAACAACTAACAACCATTGGTCTTTAGATAATTCATCAATACCTATCGCACCACTATCATTCAGACATTGACCGCATCGCAAACTACACTCTCTCGTAATATCCATATAAACTCTTATTGGTGCTGTTAAAATATCTTTTCTTTGCAAGGGAATATTATCTTTCGCAAAAACATCTTCTAAATAGATATAATCCTCTAATTTAATATATCTGGGAGTAAAGGAAACGTTATCATATAAAATCTTGCCAAAATTTTCATTACGACTAAGAGTTCTCATAATAATTTCTCCATAGCATTATCTACTAAGGGTTTGATCGGGCAATAGCGCATATCATTACTGCCTAATAATTCCATATCTAACCCTGTACAGCGCTTAGAATATTCTGCACAAGCATTACATGTTTCCTGCCACATTTCAGCAGTATTCCTGAAAGCTTCCAATAATGGACTGTTCTGCCATACATTGCGGACAGTAAATCCCTCATCACGAATATTGCCCAAGCATAGTTTCTTATTAACATGTTCAGCATAACCTCCAGCCCATAAACTCCCATCTTGATTAATATTAAAACATGTGAATCCGTCAGGAGGACCTAGACGAATGCCTAATTCATTCTTTAAATATTGGTGAATAATACTCTTATTCTTCTTAACCTGCCCGCCGTGGAAGAAACGAATATTATTATATTTTTCTGCTAGAACATCCAGCTTTTCATTAATGCATTCTAACTCTGTATATGATAAAAAATTGTTTTTCAAATTTTTAGCTCTTCCAAAAGGTCTTGCATAAAAGAAATTTATTTCTTCACAGGTCCTGCTGGCTAATTCTGCAACTGATTCTAAAGATTCAGCGTTATGTTTGAATAATAAGCTATTAATACGCAAATGCGCGCCTTTATTTTTCAAATATTCAAGAGTTCTAACAGTTTGGTCATAACTTCCTTTACCACGCAAGAAATCATGTGTCATATTATTGCCGTCAATACTTGTAGTTATCTGGTCAATATCTAAAGATGCTAATTGCTCCAAGATCAGGTCATTATCGTATACACCATTAGTATTAACACTAACAACAAATCCTAAATTTTTAGACTCTTTAAGGATTTCGAACCAGTCATCTCTGCGTGTCAATTCACCGCCAGTAAAACGCATATCAATAACGCCATCATTTCTTAGTCCTCTAAGAGATGCTATAACATCTTCATGCGGTTGTTCGTTGGATAATTTTTTGCCGCTGGTATTGAAACATTGTTTGCAGTATAAACCACAATCTCTAGTCAATTCATAATATATACGAATTGGCGCAGAAATAATGCCTCTAATATCTGAGGGAACATTTTTCCAATGTGTCGCTCCATTAGACAAAAATTGTTCTGTATCAACCTTGTTAGCATACTTGTAGAATAATGTTTCCTTATGATATACTATGCTACCAAATGATTCATCACGAATAATATAAGTCATAACTACTCTAAAGTAGCACTAGTATATAAATATTTTGTTTGATCATAATCAGAGAACAAAAATCACAACGTAAATAGAGTTCAGTGAATGCCTAAACTCCACAAATTTGTTTAGTTGGACTCGCATCGCTTCACTAATCAAGTGCTAGACAGAGTTAAGCGTAGGATATATTGTTCTTATTGTTCTGAAAATCATCCCAAATAGTAAGATTTATAAAAATGTGTTTAATCCATTGTGTTTAATGAGTGATAATCACGACCATAACGGACACGATGGCTCTCAAAGCCATAAAAGGAATATATTTACTAATCTTTATGAGAAGCATTATAGACCGCTATTGATATTCTCGCTTTTATTGATAGTATTCTCGTTCATAGTCATCGGTCATCATTATGCGACTACTGGAGATTTCGTCAATAGAGGAGTCTCTCTTACTGGAGGATTGAGTCTCACGCTGCAGGCTCCAAACAATAGCGTCATGACTTCTGATGATCTGCAATCATACCTGCTTAAAGAATTCCCTAAAGCCGATATCAATGTTAGAACTTTCGGCAGTGGAAGCAGCCTGAAATTTTCTGTGGAAGCTTCAGGAATCGATGAAACACCATTGATAAATGCTCTCAAGCCGAAATTCCCTAATCTCACTGACGAAGATTTCACGAAGAACAAGCAGACTATTGGTCCTACATTCGGCAAGTCATTCTTTACACAGACGTTGAAGGCAGTATTCATAGCATTCTTGTTCATGAGTATAATAATATTTTTGTACTTCGGAGAGTCTGTGAGGGATAAATGGATAGCATCAACACTTACAGCGATTGCAGCAATAGTGATGTTCTATGCGAATAGTACAGTAGCATATATCATACCATTAATATTATTCGTGGTATTAATTGTAATATATATCAGGGATAGCATCCCTGCATTCGGTATAGTATTATGCGCATTCTCAGATTTATTCTTCTCACTTGCAATATTCGATCTGGCAGGGCATCATCTAAGCATCGCAGGCGTTGCAGCATTCCTAATGATGGTAGGCTACAGCATCGATACTGATATCTTACTGAGCGTCAGAGTATTGAAGAGGCGTGAGGGAACAGTATTCGAGAGAATTGTAGGAGCGCTCAAGACCGGAATCACAATGTCCGTATGCGCATTGATTGCAGTATTCACGGCATACTTCTTGACTAATTCAGTAGTCATAAAGGAGATAATGTTCATACTGATCTGGGGATTAATAGGCGACATAATATTCACTTGGATACAGAATGCAGGAATATTGAGATGGCATCTAGAGAAGAAGGGATGGAGATAAATATTGCTAAAGTTTAATATCACAAATCATAATAGGTAAAAATCATGAGTATAAAAAAAATATTCAATAGCTGGAAGGTATGGCTGCTAATCGCATGTATATTGATGGCGATTGTATCAATATGGCCTAATCCATGGGCGGACGGCGTAGCTGTAAGGAGTGTAATCAAGGATAGTTCTGCATCCCTTGCAGGCTTCTCAAATCCAAAACCTACAGCGACTCCAATGAGCAGGGAAGTCATACACTATATCAATAATATTCCTATAACAAACATTGACGATTATGCTAATGCAGTATCAAATCTTCGAATCAATACTACAATAGTTGTAAAGACGAACAAAGACATGTACAAAATAACAGTCAAACCAGCATACGAGACTATAGTACTTAATGAGACTGAAAATGTAACTTATTTGCAAGAAGTGCTCGATCCTAACACTAATATAACAAGCAACGTCACAAGTACAAAGATTGTAAATAAGACAATGCAGAAAGTTATTGGTGTTGAAGACATCGGTCTTCGAGTATATAATGCTCCTAAATCAAATATAAGAATGGGCTTAGACTTGCAGGGCGGAAGCCGTGTAATATTAAGACCAGAAACTGAATTATCAAGCGATGATATGGATAGTTTAGTAGAGAATATGAAGCAGAGACTTAATGTCTATGGACTTTCAGATATAACTGTAAGACCTACAAGCGATCTTGAAGGCAAAGAATTCATAATTGTTGAGATTGCAGGAGCGACTGATGAAGAGGTCAAGGACTTGTTATCAAAGCAGGGAAAATTCGAGGGCAAGATTGGCAACGATACAATGTTCAAGGGCGGCAGCGATATAAGGCATGTATGCAGGACTGCAGACTGTTCAAGAATACAGCAATGCAACAAGGCAAGCGATGGAAACTATTATTGCACATTCAATTTCGCAATCACTCTAAGTCCAGAATCTGCGCAGAGACAGGCTGAGAGAACGAAGAATCTCGAAGTCAAGGTAGAGAATGGTGAAGGATACTTGGCAGAGCCATTAGATTTATACCTCGATGATGAGAAAGTTGATTCGTTAAAGATTGGCGAGAGCCTTAAAGGAAGAGCAGAGACAGAGATATCGATAAGTGGAAGCGGAACAGGCGTGACACAGCAGGAAGCGATGAATGACGCAAACAATAACATGAAGAGACTTCAGACTATATTAGTAACTGGTTCATTGCCTGTAAAATTGGTCATTGAAGATAGCAGTACAGTAAGTCCTCTACTAGGAAGCGAATTCATACAGAACACATTATTCGTAGGATTTGTAGCGATGATATTAGTCGTCATCACTATAATGATCAGATACAGAAGATTCGTCGTATCAATTCCAGTCGCGATAACACTTGCATCAGAACTATTGATATTGCTTGGATTTGCGGCAATCATAGGATGGAATATTGACCTTATTGCAATTGCAGCAATAATCATAGCGATAGGTACTGGAATAGATTCACAAGTCGTAATAATCGATGAGATAAGCGGAAAGCATAAGCAGGACGCAACATCAAACTGGAAGGATAGGATAAAGAATGCATTCTTCATAATAATGGCATCATACTTCACGATAGTTGTCGCAATGCTTCCATTACTATCTGCAGGCGCGGGATTACTCAAGGGCTTTGCGATAACAACAATACTCGGAGTAAGTATCGGTGTATTCATTACTCGACCTGCATTCGCAGTCATCGCAGAGACGTTGATAAGAAAAGAAGAATAGAATAATTCTAAATAAAAAAATTAATAAACTACTTTAGAATACTAACAAAATCATGATACAGACTTATACGTTTGAAGGATTTTACAATCACAAAGAAATAGAAGGGAAACTGATTGGGGAAATCGAGATACATTCTGAAGGATTTTTTGAAAGCGTAACTATAGACTGCACGTGTAAAGTCCCAGAACAAACAATCAAGGGAAGAATATATAATGAGGCTAATTCTTCAAAACTATCATTCTTCAGATATCCAAAAGATAAAGATATTGCAAGAGTAGTTTACTTATTAGAAAAATCCAAGACTACGGATTTCTCAGGGAAATATATAGGTCAATGGATACGATTGCCATACACAATCAATACTAATGAAGATATTAAAAGCGCCTTTGCAGAAATAGATCCTGAAGTCTGCGGAGTTCAAGGCTATACAGAGCTGGAATTGCACAGGAAGATGTAATGAAACTCACTTGCAGAAATACACCCAATCCTTCTCCTGTTCTATTCGTTTAATCACATCAAAGTTTAATCTTATTGCGTCGTCTATCTCTTTATGTTTGGGACTCTTCTTAAGATAAGTCAATACGAAGCGCGCATCCTTTTTCGCTGCGCGCTTCATCTCGAGAAGTCCTTTCGTTATATCGTCGAAGTTTTGGATTGCAGTCAATGATAAGATTATGTCGAATGTCTTGTCCTTGAATGGAATCTTTTCTGCTCCTGCAATCTTGAATTCGCAGAATGGATAGTTCTTAATCGCTATCTTTATGAGTTTGGAACTTGGATCAATGCCGAATTTTTCCTTCGCTTTAAAGAAGCCCGTACTAATGCCTGAACCACACCCGACGTCAAGAAGCTTGCAGTTTGACTTGATGAAATCCTTGAGAAGCGAATCAGTATGAATTTCCTCTCCAATCAGTTCAAGCTTTGCAATTTGTTCCTCGCCGTGCAATTCATCATAGCCAGAAGCTATTGAATTGTAATAATTATCTTTGGACATGATTATGCCAAATGCGGCGAGTTTATATTTATTGCGATAAACATGAATCTAAGAGATTGTTGCCACTATTGGAAGACAAATAATAATCTTTATAAATCTATGATTGTTCCTTTTTCTATGGACAGACCAGATCATCCAAATAAAATAGAACTCTTTCTTATAAGAGATGGATTCAATAGTGCGCATAATTTATATCTGCACGAACTAGACCGTCATATGAGACCAACAAAACCTAAATTCAAGCCTCAAGAGCAACTAATAAATAACGGACTCTTGAATAATAAAAGCACATATACTGGAAGTTATATGTATCCAGAACAAATAAGCTGTGGTGAATTATTGGATAAACAAAACAAAATCATTCTTGGTCCAAAACACATTCCTATACACCCATCAGTTTACAACTCCGATTTTGCATACACGCAAAATTTCACGAATAAAGTAATGTATTCGATTGAAGAATCTGTATCTAGAGACATAGAAGACATTCGTAAAGCACTCGGGACAAATATAAAATACAAGAAACCCAATATTGAACTATTCAATGTGCATGCAGACCCAGTCAGAAGAAGCGTCGATTTAGTTTATGGCAGTTCTTATATTGCAATAGAACCCCAATCAACAATTGAAAATATAATAAGCAGTAATGAAGACTTGCCTCCAGCAATGATCGGCAGAATATGGAAAATCTTCTCAACAGACAAAGAAAAAATACAGATATATTCATGGTATGAACACAATATTAGCGACAATGAAATGGGCAACTATTTATATTTCAGGAATTTTGCAAAACAATTCAACAATCTAGGAATAGAAGAGATAAAGAATAAGATGGCACTGTCTTAGTATGTATAGCTTAATTTAGCGTGTAGGAAGTTTCCCCACGTCCATAATTTTGTTGCTTGTTTTTCTATCATTGCTGGTGTCAGTTTTTCACGTATTATTTTCATAAAA
>Ga0182027_10010156_pt1 | contig 13427 bp, 10 predicted proteins | sample 712E1DmetaG_FD_121300 | JGI IMG/M metagenome (GOLD analysis project Ga0182027, IMG submission 121300) | Permafrost microbial communities from Stordalen Mire, Sweden - 712E1D metaG (Illumina Assembly) | ecosystem: Environmental > Terrestrial > Soil > Wetlands > Permafrost | place: Sweden...
AGCAATCGCTTGCCCGCGAGCTGGGTCTGCGGGTGTTGCCACGCCGGCGGCGTGGTGTTGGCAGGCGCCCGAACGGAAATGGTGAAATGGAACGTGGCACCTTTGCCGGCATCGCTCTCGACCCAGATCTTCCCCCCGAACAACTCGGCCAGGCGTTTGGAGATGGCGAGGCCCAACCCCGTGCCGCCGTAGTGGCGAGTGGTGGAGGCATCGACCTGTTGAAACGATTTGAACAGGCGGCTCTGCCGATCCAAAGGGATCCCGATGCCGGTATCGCGTACGGAGAAATGGAGCAACCACTGTTCCGGGTGGCGGAGAAAGTCGGTGTCGTGTTCGTGGCCGAACGGGATGTTGCGCATAGCGCGCCCGCCGGAGGCAACCGTGATGACGACTTCGCCGTGCTGGGTGAACTTCACTGCGTTGGCGATAAGATTGACGAGGATCTGCCTTAGCCGGGTAACGTCGCTGACCAGAATCTTGGGAATGGCGTCGTCCACCAGATAGGCGAGGTCGAGATTCTTCTCGGCTGCCTTGGGCGCCAGCAAATCCATGGCCTCCTCGATGCAGGTATGGAGTTCGAAGGGATGGTGTTCCAATTCGAGCTTGCCGGACTCGATTCTGGAGAAGTCAAGGATATCATTGATGATCGTCAGCAGGGCGTCAGCGCTACCGCGGGTGGCCTCGACATAGTCCCGTTGCTCATCCGTCAAGGCGGTATCCAGCAACAGGCCCGTCATGCCAATGACACCGTTCATGGGTGTGCGAATTTCATGGCTCATGTTCGCCAGGAACTGGGACTTGGCGAGCGTGGCTTCCTCAAGCTTCTGGTTGAGCGAGATGAGAGCGGCGTTGCTCTCGATAAGCTGCTGCTGGCTTTCGCGAAGCGCCCGGTAGGCAGCGTCGCGCTGCAACAGGTTTAGGTAGGCCTTCGAGTGATAGCGAATCCGGGCGATCAACTCGATCTTGTCGGGCAGCTTTACCAGATAGTCATTGGCGCCGAGGGCAAAGGCATGGCCTTTGACCTGGGGGTTTTCATTGGTGGAGAGGACTATGATGGGAGTGTCTTTCGTGGCCGGATTGGCGCGGAATTGCTTGACCAAGGTGAGGCCGTCCACGCCGGGCATTACGAGGTCTTGCAGAATCACCGTGGGCTTGATTTGGTTCGCAATCGTGAGGGCCTCACGGGAGTCGGCGCAGTAATGAAAATCAATGTCTGTTTGATTCGCCAATGCGCGCCGGACCGCTTCACACACCATGGCCTGGTCGTCCAAGAGCAGAACCATCACGTGATGCTCCGGCGGATGCGCCGGGTGCTCCTGATCCAGGTTCATGATGTGGTTGGTGAGTTCGTCAGCCATGCACTTTCCTATTTCGCGCGATGATATTCGTGAGCCTGGGACCGATTTTGTCGAGCGCTAAAATCTCGCTGGCGGCGCGAAGTTCCGCCGCGGCACCGGGCATGCCGTAAACCGCGCTGCTGGGACGATCCTGGGCGACAGTATAATGGCCCCTGGAGTGCAACGTGCGAAGTCCCTCGGCTCCATCACGGCCCATGCCGGTGAGCAGGACGCCGATTACGTCTCCGGGCCAGAATTGGTCTGCGCTCTTAAAAAAGATGTCAATGGACGGATGGTAAGAACAATCGGCCGGGTGCCGCGTGTAGATGAGCCGCCTAGGACTCGCAAACACGAGGTGATTATCCTGGCCAGCGACCAGTGCGGTGCCAGCTTGCGGGCGGTCACCTTCACGGGCCAGGCGCACCTGAAGTGGGGTCTGGCCATTCAGCCAGTCTGCCAGGCCTGGCGCGAAGTGTGGATCCACGTGCTGAACGATGATCACCGGTGCGGGAAAGTTCGCCGGCAGATGGGCCAGCACCTTGGCCAGGGCTGTGGGCCCGCCGGCGGAGGCGCCGATGCCGATCAGGGGGTTGTAGTGCTGGGCGGCCGGCCGTTCCGCCTGTTGGGTGGGTGTCGAGGGATTCCTGCCGGAGTCGGCGCCAATCAGCCTGCGGATGGTTTCGATCTTCCCCAGCAAGGCCCGAGCTCCCTCGCCCGCGCCCGTTCGTTCAAGGACCGGCGTGTTGACCGCATCCAGAGCGCCGGCACCCATGGCTTCAAATACCTTCGCCGATTGGCTGGTGACGTTGGCGGTAACGACCACAATGGCGCAGGGCTTGCGGGCCATGATGCGACGTGTGGCTTCGACGCCATCGATGCCCGGCATGATCAAATCCATCAGGATGAGGTCCGGGACATCGCTGGTGTAGAGATCAAGGGCTTCGGCGCCGTTGCGTGCCGTCCAAGCGACCTCATGTTCACGCTTGCTGAGGATCACGCGGCGCATCGCTTCGACCGCTGCCATCACGTCATTGACCAGTGCGATTCTCATGTATCTGGGTCGCCAATCAAATCCACAACGGCCTGCAAGAGTGTTTCATCGTGAAAATTGCCCTTGGTGATGTAATAATCTGCGCCCGCTTCCAGGCCGCGCAGCCGGTCTTGTTCGCTGTCTTTGTAGGAAACGATCATGATGGGCAGGGACTTCAAATGCGGGTCTTTCTTGATCAGAGTCGCCAACTCGATGCCATCCAAGCGTGGCATTTCCACGTCGGTAATCACCAGGTCGTAATGGCCGGTGCGCACCGCATTCCAGCCGTCCATGCCATCCACGGCCACATCGGCCAGATAGCCGTGGTTGGCAAGGAGTTTGCGGACCAACTCGCGGACGGTAAGGGAATCGTCCACCGCCAGAACGCGCTTCTGCTTCCGGCCGATCAGCTCGAGGCCGTTGCGCTGGACCTGGGGGAGGAGCCCCTCCGAAAGCAGTTTCTCGATTGAGCGCAACATGTCATCTACATCGACAATCAGGACTGGTGCGCCGTCCTCCATGAGCGCCGCTGCGCTGATGTCTTTGACCTTGCCGAGCCGGGCATCGAGCGGCTGCACGACCAGTTCACGTTCCCCCAGAAAGCGGTCCACAAGCAAGCCGTAACGCGCGTTGCGATCTCCGAGCACGACCACGGGCAAATCATTGCGGAGTGGCTTGGGTATGCCGCAATCGAAGACCTGGTGGGCGGTGAGCAAACCAACCTGCTGACCGTCGAAATGAAAGTGTTGACGGCTTTCGAGGGTTTCGATGCTCTTGTGTTGTAATTTCAAAGCCCTGGCAATCTGCGTCAGCGGGAAGGCATACGGCTCGCCGGCCACTTCCACCAACAAGGCGCGGAGTACGGAGAGCGTGAGCGGCAACTGCAGTTGAACGCGCAGGCCATGGCCGGGTTGTGTGCTGACACGGAAATTGCCACGCACGCTCCGAACCATATTCTGCACTACGTCAAGGCCGACGCCACGGCCGGAGATCTCGGTGACGGTTTCCTTAAGCGTGAAGCCGGGCAGGAAAAGGAACTCGAGCAACTCGGCCTCGGTGAAGCCTGCAGCGACGGCCGGCGCTGCCAGTTTCCGCTTCAGGATCATCTCGCGCACTCGCTCCAGTTGGACGCCGGCGCCGTCATCGGTGACCGTTACCACCAGCATGCCGGCGCTGTGGCGGGCTTCGAGGCGGATGGTGCCCTCGGGGGACTTGCCGGCGTGCTGGCGTTGCTCCGGCGTTTCGCAGCCGTGATCCACAGCATTGCGCAACAGGTGGGCCAACGGACTTTCCAATCGCTCCAGGATGTCGCGATCCACCTGGGTATTCTCGCCGATGATTTCGAGCCGCACCTGTTTGCCGATGGCTCGTGCGAGGTCGCGCACCATGCGGGGAAAGCGGCGGACCCCATCGCTGAAGGGCCGCATCCGGGTGCGCAGCACTTCGAGATACATGCGTTGCGAAAGGTGCGCTGAGCGCCGGTCAAACAGGTCCAGCTCCTGCAGGCGGTCACTCAGAAACTGCTGACAGCCAGCCACTTTCTGGGCCAACTCGCCAACTTGTTGTTCTGCGCGCCCGGACAAATCTGCTTCACGAACATGCTGGCGCAGGTCATCCAGCTTTTCTGACAGCTCTGTGTGCTGGCGTGTGAGGTGCTGGAGGGAATCAGCGAATGGACGCAGCCACCGCGATTCAACCAGAGACTCACCCGCCAGACCCAGCAGCCGATTGAGGTTCTCCGCCGTGAGCCGCACTACACGTTCGGGCGTTTCGTTCCTGTGCGTCGCAACTGGCTGTGACAGGGTCCTCGAGGGCGCTGGCTCCATGGCAGCCGGGAGGGACGGGTTACCCGGTTGATAAGTCGCCGTCGAACTATCGGGCGCGGTCGGCTCCATATTCGCGGCGGTCTGACCGGAGGCGGGCGCCGGCGTCTCGATGGCTCGCGTCAGCCGCCCCAGGGAATTGAGGCACTCCCGGATTTCATGGGCATGATCCGTCTCCCAACGGGTGATACTTGCTTCCGCGTGCTTGGAAATTTGGAGCAGCAAATCGACGCCGCCGAACAGCAAGTCAATCTCCGGCTGGCGCAGAGCAAGTTTCCCCTGTTGGGCCAGGGCGAAACAATCCTCCATGGCGTGGGCGACGCCCACGGCGGCCGGGAGATCCACGATGCGGGCGGCCCCTTTAAAGGAGTGAGCCGCGCGCATGAGAATTTCCAATTGCCCGGGTGCTCCCCGGCCACGATCTAGTTCGAGCAACCCGCCGGTCAGAATGGCCGCTTGGTTTTCAGCTTCCATGCGGAAGAGTTCCAGCATCGGCAAATTGCCCGGCTCCTCAAGTTTGTGTTTGCTCACATCAGGCTCCGATTGAGGGACGAAAAGAGAAGATCGGCATCGAGCAAGCCGACGGCTCGATCCTGCCAGCGAAGAATGCCTTGCGTGTAACTCAGCCTCGATTTCGCCAGGGTGGCAGGGGGCTCCTGCAATTCCGGCGTCTGAAACCGAAGGATGCCGCGGACCTCATTCGCCGGGAAGACGAAGCGATGGCCCTCCCACTGTGCCACCAGCAGCCGGTTGTAAGTCGTGCGAGGCGTTTCGTGGAGGGGGCTCTTGGCCAGCCCCAGCAAGTGGCCGAGGGAGACACAGATCAACAATTCACCGCGAACATTGACGAGCCCCAGCACAATGCCTTGCTGCCGATGTGGCAGCGAATGGACTGGCCGAAGCTCTACCACTTCTTGGAAGGCCGGCGTGGGCAGCGCGAGCCATTCAGAGTTTACACGGAAGAGAAGGGCGGAATGCCTGCCTGGCCTAGCGAGTTTCTTTTCCAGCGCGAAATGCTCGGTCCACGCGTGGCGGTATTCCGGCAGCAAGGGACGGTCAAGCAACTGAACGCCGGCTTTGGAGTAAACCGGGCAATTGCGGCAATGGATGACCTGCTGCAACTCCGGGCAAGTGGCATTGCCTTGCACGCCGATGTCGTTCCAGCAAGGCCGAATTTCAAGCGCCTGGCCGTTCGGCAAGGGCCGCGACCGCTCGTCCGGCGTTGCGGGTGCGTTGGGCTGTAAGGTCGAGGTGCTCACGACTCAGTCACGCCTTCGTTTCAATGCGTTGGGCGCGGTTTCTGAATGCGCGCGCACGGGCCGAGTCGCCGTCTTTCTGCAATAAGAGCGCCATTTGGAGCAGGCTCTCGTAGTGATCGGGCTCGAGGTAGAGTGCTTTGCGGTAACAATCGATTGCGCCGGCGTCGCCGCGAGCGTCGCGCACGAGGCCGAGCAGATAATGCGCTTGGGCGGACGCCCGGCTTTGGCGCAGGTGGGCCTCGCAGATTTCCGCCGCCTCGTTCAAGCGTCCGGCATCGGCGAGGCGGCGGGCGGTTTCAAGCTCGGGTTGAACAAAAGGAGCTGGTCGAGATGCGGACGGAGTTTGCGGTCCGCCGCTCGCAGGGGGTCGCGGCTGGAGAACGCCGTTGGGCTGGGGCTCGGCTGGGATAGGCGGCCGCTTAGGCAACCAGGCCAGCCGTGGGCGGCGCACGGGAGGACCCGCTCTGCGGCAGGCGGAAGCCTTGAGCATATTGGCACTGACAAACCCGTGATTCAGGACGATCGGCAGTTCGACCGGACCGACAAACAAAACGCCGGAGGGCGCAAGCAAGCGCTCGATCCTTTCAATGGCCCTCCGCTGCGTGGGCCGGTCAAAGTAAATCAAGAGGTTGCGGCAGAAGATAAAATCGTAGCTGGCGCGCCTGGGCAGGAAGTCATCCTTGATGAGGTTGCCCCGGCAGAAACGGACGCGACTGCGAACGGCCGGATCCAAAACAAATTCCTCCTTGGAGGGCTGGAAATAGCGGTCGCGGAAAGCGAGGTCTTTGCCGCGAAAGGAGTTCTTGCCATAAACTCCTCGTTCGGCGCGGGCGAGCGCGCGCGCGCTAATATCGGCGGCTTCGATCTGGAACCTTTCGGGTGCCACACCGGCGTCCAGGAGCGCCATTACCAGCGAGTAAGATTCTTCGCCTGAGGCGCAAGGAAGGCTGAGCAAGCGCATGGGAGTGGCTGGATGGCTGGGCAGCCATTCCTTGAGCACGAGATGCACAAAAGCGGCAAAGACCAACGGGTCGCGGAAGAACCAGGTTTCAGTGACGACTACCGACTCGACGAGTTCATTCCATTCCGCGCGCGATCTTTCCAGGAGGCGCTCGTAATCTTCAAGCCTGCTCAGCCCGAGACTCCTCATGCGCAGCCGGACAGCGCGTTGAATGGACGTCGAGCCGATGGATTCGGAATCGAGGCCAATCGTCTTGCGGAGCAGATGTTCAATCTGGTTCATGACATCAGGCCGCCGGCTCGGCGAACAACACGTTGCGCATAGGTTCGGGAAGCAAGCGTTGCTCGTATATCCACTGGACCGGGCTCTTGTCGTCCATGAGGATCGGACCCAGGTATGGCGCCCCGCTTAGCCTGACGCCGGAATCCACGAAATCGCTGATATCTTTGCGCAGCGTCTCAGTGGCGTGTTCGGCAATCAGGCCGAGCAAATGGTTGGTCCCGCGGTCATCGGGATAATTGACGATGATGATTCGGGTGCTGAAGCGCTCGCTGGCCGGCTGGCCCAGGGTGAGGGCGCACAGGTCAACGGCGGGAACGGGGCGCCCGCGGTAATTGAAAATACCGGCCACGCCTTTGGGCGCCTGCGGCAGTTGCTTCAACTCCAGCAGTGGCACCACCTCAACGACGCGGCTGGCTTGCAGCGCGTAGCGTTCTTTGCCCAGTTGGAAGAGCAGGAACAACATGATTACGTTGTCAGCTTGAATCGAGCCACACTGGTCTGCAGGCCGCGGGCGGCGCCGTTCAATTGTTCAATGGCCAGGTTGGATTGCCGCAGGGATTCGGCGGTTTGCTGCGCCGCTTCGCTCAATTGCGCCAGCGTGTCGCTGATCTGCTGGGCGCCGGTGGCCTGCGCGTGCATGCCTTCATTCACCGTCTGAAACCGCGGGGTGAGTGTCTGGACCTGGTGGATGATCTGAGCGAGGTGCGTGCTGACCTGCCGGACTTCCTCCACGCCGCGGCGCGCTACTTCGGAAAACTTGTCCATCCCCATTACGCCGGCGGCGACGGCGGATTGCATCTCCTTGACCATTTTCTCGATGTCGTAGGTTGCGACGGCGGTCTGATCGGCCAGGCGGCGGATTTCCATGGCGACCACGGCAAAGCCCAGCCCGTACTCGCCCGCCTTTTCGGCTTCAATAGCGGCATTAAGCGACAACAGGTTGGTTTGGTCGGCGACTTTGGTGATGGTCGTAACGACGGAATTGATGTTGTTGGTCTTTTCGCTGAGGACCGAGAGTTTGGCGGTGATGGAGCCGGACGCTTCGGTGATCTGGCGCATCGTTGTTTCCATGTGGGTGAGCGCGGCGTGACCGCTCCCGGCAAGGTCGGTGGTCTGCTCGGCGACCTGGTTTAGCTCGTTCATCGTCTTCTCGAGATCCTTGGAGGTGGTGGAGATTTGCCTGGAGGTGGCGCCGATCTCTACCGTTGTGGCCGCGATTTCGTGGGCGGTGCTCTGTTGTTCCCTGGCCGTCGCGGCGATCTCGGTCGCGGTGGTGTTGACCTGAATGCCCGAACGCTGGACCTGGCCGACGAGTTCGGAGAGGTCATCGGCCAGCCGGTTGAGGCCATTGCCCAGGATGCCGAATTCATCGCGCCGTTGCAAAGCGACCCGTTCGGTGAAGTCCCCCTGGCGCATGCGTTCGAGGGCCGCGACCAGGCGATTCAGCGGCTGGGCCACGGTCGAGGAATAATGGAAGCGGCCGACGATCAGGATTGCCAGAAGGATGATGGCGAAGGGGGCCAAGCCGATCAGCGCGAGCCTCTCGCCGCTCTTCACCTCGGCATTTCGCGCCCGCTCAATCTCTAAGGTCAGGTCCGTGAACAGCTTGCTGCGCTTGTCGCGGATGTCAGGATAGCCCTTGACGTAAAGCATTACCGCGCTGGCGGAGTCGGTTTCCGCCTGGTCCAGCACCTGCCGGTGGAAGTCGCTGAGCGTTCGTGAAGTAAAATCGGTAAGGTTGCTTACCGAGCCCATCAGGTCGGGGTGGTCGGGGAATCCAGTCCGGATGGTTTCCAGTTGCTTTGCCAGGTCCTTTTCTGCCTCGCCCTTGCGTGTCTTCTCGGCTTCGTTCTTGGGGTCCAGCAACAAGCCGCGAACGGTGTCGCTAATAAAGAGGACATCGTACTTAATACTGTTCTTGGGTTCGGATAACTGGTCGCCGCGGCGGACCCTGGCCGAGCCGGCGGCGGCCGCCCAAAGCGCCAAGCCGACGCCGGCCAGGACCAGCACGATCAGCAGCCAAAACGCCGTGTTGAGGCGTTGCCAAATAGTCACCGTCTTCATGCGTGGTTGGAGTCCGGGGTTAAAGGGCACGGAGCGGAGCCCGGCACCGCCAGCGCGGCGCGGAAGGAACGGCAGCGCGGGGCATGAGTTGAGTCCTTGCCCGACTGGACCACCTGCCCGGGCGGAACCGTCGAAATCGGCATGGCAGCCATGTGCATGGTTCGCTCGCTTTTCTGTGAGCTTGATTCTTAGCCTGTTGGCGGCTCGAAGACAAGAATGAAGTGCAACCGAGGGCTGGAGAGTGGCCTCTCCCGGCAACTTCGTGGATAATCCCGCACCCCGGTGAGGGTTCCGACCAGGGCTGCCTCAAGCTCGCGAAAACCGCGCGTATCTGGCAGGGCGGGCATCCACTGGCCGCCGCTGAGTCCCCGCTGTCGCTCACCCACTTTCCAGAATGGCCCAAACACGGGAAACCGGCTTCCCGCCCATTGACTGCGAGCTTGGCGTACATTGCGGGGTCCGGCGGAGGCTGGCGGGGTTCCCAGGAGTCTCAAAGTTATCCCCGGTGAGTGTCCGGCGAGGCTCCCATGACTCTCCCCGGCTCCGATAATCGGTTTGGCTTATGCAACTGAGGCCCCAGCGGAGTGTCCAAACAGACGGCTCCTTCCAAGTAGATGGCTTGTAGATGGCTTTATGGTGGCTTCGCGCGGCTTTGTGCGGCTTTTCCAGATTCTGCATTCGGCATTCTCCATTCTGCCTTGGCCTCGGGGTGGCTTTGGAGTGGCTTTGGGTTGGCTTTGGGGTCGCATTGGGGTCGCAATGGGGTGCCTATCGCTTGGCTAGCCGAGTGGGCCATGGCAAGAGAGCAACGGGATCGCTATGCCAACATGGGTGACTTGGCGGAGGATCTGCGGCGGATTTGCGCAGGGAGAGCTCCGATCGGTCCACACGGCCTTGCCCTTCAATGGCCCTGGTCCTTTGTTCTCAAAAGGAAGAGTGGCCACCTCCTGGTCGCCGCTGGCGCGGCGGCTGTGGTGCTGGTTTTGGTATGGGCGCTGTGGCCGCATGGAGGCCAGAGGGGGTCTGCGAGGGCTGTCACCTCGCAGCCGCCGACCAGAATTGAGGCAACAAACTCACCGTGGGAAGTGCGATCTTTCTCTCTGCCGCAGGTGTTGAGTTGGAATCAGGCTGAGCCGGTGGATTGGGATGACCTGCCCGGCAAGGACCTCCTGGTTCAAGCAAACAACCGCTTTTTGGCTATTTCATCGAGTGGGCGTGTCCTCAACTTCTGGCCTAAGCCGGCGCCTTTTTCCGCCGACCTGGTGGATTTCCTGGTGACCGAGGGTCAGTGGGGCGGTAAGAACGGAATTCTGGCAAGCTGGAATCAAGGCACCAACCTCGGGATTCTGGAGTTGAATGCAAATTTCTTCGAGGGGAAGCAATTCAAGGCGCTTGGAGCAGAACGGCATCCAAAGGATTCCGCCGCCGCGAGCGGCCTGATCCCCTTGCGCCTGTTGACTTCAGACGAAAGCCGAGACGGCCGGAAGAAGCTCATCGCAGCAATTCAGACGAATTTCAGCAAGAAACCGCGAGGCCTCAGTTGCTTCGACTATGAGACCGAACAAATAGAGTGGCAGCGGTTGGTAGGGCCGATGCTCCTTGGTCTTGAATTCCTGGACCTCGATGGCGATGGCTTCAAGGATTTTATCTGCGGTTCCGCAGCGCCGGACAATGGGAACGTGGCTGAGGATGGCACGGATGACGGCCATTCCTATGTGTTCGCCTGGTCCAATGTGGGTAAGCTACTGTGGTCCACGAACCTGTCGGGTACCAACTCGGGCGCGGAAGTGTTGACAGCCGACCTGCGTGGGAATGGCCACAAAGACATCGTTGCCCTCGTCCATAGAATCGAGAGTAATCACGGCTCGAACGAATTGGCACCGAGTAAGATCGTCCAATTGGACTATCGAGGGAACGTCGAGCATTCTTACCAACCGGGCACCTGTCTGCAAAGTTGCCTCGCCGCTGACTTGAATAATGACGGCCGCACGGAGTTTATTTGCTCGGATTGTCAAGGAGATGTCCACATTCTTGGACCTAACCTGGGCCTGGTAAGGAGGACCAACGTATTTGACGGAGGTGTACGCCGGCCAGGGAAATTGGATCGAGCAGAGGTCAGATTAATAGCAGCGAGACCCTTCTTACAGCCAGGCAGACTCAACCTCTTGGTTCAGTGCTGGATGACTCGCCAGGATTCTGCCAAGAACCTTGGGGACCATCGAAAGCCATTGGATCCGCGTTGGGACGAACGCCTCGAGATTCTGGTGCTGGATGCCGATTTGAAACCTGTGGCACGCTATGTGGTTCCCGAGCGACCAGTTTCTGACGGGCCGTGGGCAGTTAAAGCCGCCGACATGGACGGGGACGGTTTGGACGAAATCCTTTCCCTGAGGGACAATGTGGAGATCCTCAAGCTAAAGCGGTAACGGAGTCAACCGGGTCAGCGCAGCGCCTGACGCCCCGAACGGGCTTTCTCCCAAGCTTAGAAGTGGCATATCCGGTTCGCCCGATGGTGTGGCACGACATGCCACTGCGAACCGTCCTGCGCCGTAGCGGCAGTCTCAAGGGCCTGTTGCCCAAAAGGCCAAATCCCCTCGGTTCGGAGGGACCAGTTACACGAGTCCCTGACTTCCACTTCGAATCGCTCCAAATTGGGGACTCGCAGAGCTCGTCCCTCCGGGCTGTCGGTTTGGGCAACACGCCCTCAAGATGCGCCCGTTGCTGCCGACAACCTGCTTGCGCTTCGAGCCAAAGCCTTGTAGATACAGAAGGTGAAGTTTTTGTCTTACAACCAAAAGCTCCCATACTCCATGGGATGGGCTTATCTTTTTCTGTTGGCCGCCCTGGCCGGTTGCGACCGGGGGCAAGTCCAGGAGTATCGGGTGGCGAAGGAACAAACGCAGGCGCAAACGCTGCCGGCTGCGATGCCGCCAGGACATCCTGATACCTCGAGCGCCGCCTCTCCCGCGATTCAGTATAAACGCCCAGGGGAGTGGCAGGAGGTTGCCCCGGGTGAAATGCGGGCGGCCTCGTTCCGTGCTTCTGGCAAGGACGGCAAGCAGGCGGATGTGAGCGTTATCCCGCTGCCCGGTCTGGCCGGGAGCGACCTCGACAACGTCAACCGTTGGCGCGGCCAGGTCGGTCTGCCGGGAGTGTCGGAGGCGGAACTGGCCACGCTCGCCCAACCGGTCGAGATCGCCGGCCAGGCCTCGAAGCTGTATGAACAGGCGGGTGCAAACGCCGGTTCGGGTGAGAAGAGCCGCATCCTCGCAGCCATTACGCGCCGCGACGGAGTGGCCTGGTTTTTCAAGATGACGGGCGAGGACAGCCTGGTTGCAGAGCAGAAGCCGGCCTTTATCGAATTTCTCAAGTCTGTGACCTTCACAGCAGCCACCGCGCAGACCCCCACCGCGCAGGCTCAACTGCCGCCTACCCATCCTCCCATTGCCGGTGGAGGCATGATGGCGCCTGCGGGAGCACCGGCTTCTTCCGGCCAGGCCAAACCGGCCTGGGAAGTGCCGTCCGCCTGGAAGGAAATCCCGGGCGGGCAATTCCTCGTGGCCAAATTTGTCCTTACCGGCGCTGCCAATGCCCAGGCGAGTGTCAACGTCAGCATGTCATCCGGGGACGGCGGCGGCGTGTTGGCCAACGTCAACCGCTGGCGTGGCCAGCTCGGGCTCGCGCCCGAGTCGGAAGCTGACCTCTCCAAAGAGCTTCAATCGCTGGACTTGCCGGGCGGCAAGGCGACGCTGGCGGATATCAGCGGCCAGGATGCCAGGACGGGGCAGAAGGCCCGCCTCCTGGCGGTCGTGGTTCCGCGCTCGGGCGATACCTGGTTTTACAAGCTGATGGGTGACGCGCAAATCGTGGAGCGGGAGAAGGAGGCGTTCATGAAATTCGTGCAGACGGTGAAGTATTAGCACGGAACGCCGGATGCTCATTTCCCTGGATCATTTTCTGGATCGCTTGATCAGCTTCTTCACGTCGTTGCGGCTGACGGTCGTCTGCCTCGCGTTAGCGCTACTGCTGGTCTTCTTTGGTACGCTGGCGCAGGTGGATTTGGGTCTCTACAAGGCCCAAAACGAGTACTTTCGCAGCTTCTTCATTTTCTGGGGTCCCAAAGGCGCCTCGTGGAAAGTCCCCGTTTTCCCGGGTGGCTACCTCATCGGCGGAGTGCTGCTCATCAACCTCTTCGCGGCGCAGTTCCAGCGCTTTGTCTTCACCGCCAGCAAGATCGGCCTGTGGATGGTGCATGTTGGATTGATTCTGCTGCTGCTCGGCCAGCTCCTGACCGACCTGTTGTCGCACGAAAGCACGCTGCACCTCCGCAACGGCGAGACGAGGAATTATTCCGAGACCGAGCGCGAGGCCGAGTTAGCCGTGAGCGACGTCACCGATCCCGCGACCGACAGAGTGGTTGCCATCCCCCAGGGCGTTCTTGCCAGCGAGCAGAACATTCACCCTGGCGACTTGCCCTTCACGGTCCTGGTGAAGCAATTTTTCGCCAATTCAACCGTCGCGGAGCGGGCCGCCGATGCCGCCCAAGCTCCCACCGCCACGCAAGGCATTGGCCTCCGCGCGACGGTCAAAGAGTTGCCGCGAGTGACGGAGATGGATAGGCGCGACGTGCCCAGCGCCGTGGTGGAGATCGTCACGCCTCAAGGCTCCCTC
>Ga0182027_10010157_pt1 | contig 13427 bp, 14 predicted proteins | sample 712E1DmetaG_FD_121300 | JGI IMG/M metagenome (GOLD analysis project Ga0182027, IMG submission 121300) | Permafrost microbial communities from Stordalen Mire, Sweden - 712E1D metaG (Illumina Assembly) | ecosystem: Environmental > Terrestrial > Soil > Wetlands > Permafrost | place: Sweden...
AACGGTCAGAGTTGAATCAATGGGAAGAGTTGTTTACAAGTTTAAGCTGAGGGTCTAGCAAACTCTCAGCTTTGGAAAATTCAAAAGACGTAAATTAAGGAAAATTGAGAAGACGCATCACATGCGGGCTCCCTAGATAGAGAACGGTTGTCCTCCTTTCTCTTGGATAAAGATCTTAACATATTTTTCAGGCGTTTTGTATCCTAAAGATTTATGCAGTCTTTTCTTGTTGTACTTCTCATTAAAAAGCATACAGTGTCTGTTAATCTCTTCTAAATCATCCAAAAGATCGTATTGGTAGTTAAAGTATTCATACTCTGCTGTTTGGTGGAACCTTTCAACTCTGCCGTTTTGTTTGGGGCAATGGGGATCCGTAAAGAAGTGCGGAATACCCCAGGATTCAATCTCTTTATGGAAGTTAAGGAGGTACTCGGAACCGTTATCGGTATTGATAGCTTGTATTTCAAAAGGGAAGTAATTCCTGACTTTTCTGATAAAGTCTCTTCCCGAGCTGGATGAGATACATCGGTAACAGTAGATAAATCCATACCGGCTCTTGCAGTCAATCGCCGAGAATATGTAGAATTTCTTCCCCAAGACATAGAAGTATTTGGTATCAACCTGAACCAGGGAACCTAGCTCTTTCTCTCTAAGCTCAATTGCAGCCTTAATTCTGGCAATCTTGTAGTTTCTGTGTTGCCTGACTCTTTTCCGATGCTGGGTATTTAAAAGCTCTTTGTGTCTGTTGATTACCTTCTGGATACACTTTCTACCAATAACGATTCCTTCATCCCTTAGCTCTGCTTGAATTTCATATTTAGATTTTTCTAAATCATTTATCCTAATTTCATAGATTCTCTTTTGTATCCATAGAGGAGTCGTCATTTCCCGTACATGATGAGGCCTTCTGGTTTTAGTGTCAAACTCTAAGGTTCTAAGATTCCCCTTATCAAACCTGTTAAACCAGCGGTAGAATACACTCTTTGATATACCAAAGTGCCGGCAGGTGCCTTCCGCATTTTCTCCATGGGTAAAGTAAAGTACCAATCTATCCAAGTTAGCCTCCTTAGCGCTTCTTTTGATAAAGATGCTGCCTGTATTACCGGAACAGGTAAAATATTGTAGTGACGCATAATTGCGTCAGCATACTGATAGCCCAACTACTTCTCAACCGTTCTGCATGTATGGGGGCCTAGACATTCACCCTGTCAAATAATTTTAAATTTAATATGCAGAAGATGAACCCGTTTGATTTAAAAAAGAAGACCCGGTTGAAATTTTAACGGGGGCTTTTGTTAAAACAAAAGATGCGCCAATTGTTGATTTTAAAACCGACTCGGAAGTATTCGTGGCAGAAACCTGGGTTTTGGGTTCAAAATTTATAGAAATCTTACCTCCCAGAGGCAGCGCTTTTGTTGTAGAAAACAAAATAGTCGCCAAAATTTTATTTCCCATAACGCCATTTTCATCGGGTGATTGCTCAAGAGCAAAGCTAATTCTTCCATTTTCAGAATCGATGTTTTTAAGAAGTATCTGTCCCTGATTAAAAAAAGGTCCCGGGATAATATCGACATTTGCTAAAAGTAGGGGATTAAATGAAAGTTCAAGCTGGACTTTGGTAACTTTATTTTTTCCGCTGTTGATATTTACATCTACTTTGTAAGCAGAAGTTGAAGCCTGCTTTAGGGGAGTTGAAGAAATTGTTAAAACAGTATCTGCAATAACGGGAACCGGTGTTGGAGTGGGAGATGGTGAAATCTCAATTCTATTTGCATATAAAGCTATAGCGCTTAATCCCGCTGCAATAAAAATCAAAAAAATTATTAAAAAAAGAGTTTTTTTGGGAAAGCCATTTACTTTTGGATCTTTGGTTTCGGTTTCTTCCTCGTTATCTTCCATGAACATAAGTTTACCACAAATAGAATTTTAACCATACAGCTTGTAGCTTTAGATAGAATTTTTGAATTTGAGCCTGATTTATGATAAAATCTCCACTATTATGGGAAAAATTTCAGTCTCTATAAGAAAAGAAGGGGAAAAAAGAGGATTTATAGATAATATTATTGATAAATTAGAAGACGCCAAAGAAGTTCATGTTACTGCCAGGGCTTGTGTAGTTGCTTCTTTTTTGGGGGTAACAGGAGCAGCAAGTACAATGCCGCCTGAAAATTTCTCAAAAGTAGCTGGTCCAATAGTGGGTTGGGTTTTTTTTACAGCGTTGGTAGATATAATTACCACTCCTGGAGTCTTGCGTGATATTGACGGACAAAATAAAAAATAATTATTGCAAAAAGTAAGGCTTACCTATATAATGGCACACATTATTCATATTCGGATATTGTTTCCACAGCCTTAGTATTTGCAGCTATATTTTATGGATTAGGTGTTTTAGGTAAAAAGGATCAAGGGAAATAAATCTTTATTGAATGTGTCAAAAGATTTTGATAGAAGGATGCAGTTTATGAAGGAAGGACTTCTCTTTTTCCACCAGGTTAAGTCTGCTCAGGCATTAGATAAGGGGATTATGATTATGCCTCAGTTTTTCGAGCCCTCAGTTTCAAGCTACGAAGCAAATTGTCTTCCTTGGTCGAAATTTAAGTTGTCAATGAAGCCTTTAGGAATCTTCAATCTTCCAGGAACAATGCTCGAATGTTTGGTTGTCCCAAAAAATATTGCTTGGAGCGCCCAAGATATAAATACTTATGTAGGTAGTGAAGAAAGAGAAATTCGTGAAATTAATGATTTATCTGACACTGAGGGAGAAGAATGGTTTAGGGCGAACTTTTTGGTGGCAAGTAAACTCCTGACCGTATCTCCAGAAGTTCAAATTAATATTGGTTTTAATCCACAAGAGTATTCGGTTGGACATCACAGCATTGCTAATCTGCATTCTCATATTCGTACAGTTGGACATAAGTTAGACGAAAAGCGTAGAAAAAGGTTGAATTGGGATCAGTTTGATTGGTTTGATAAGCTTGCGTTTATAGAGCCGTTTGCAGATTTGCATAATGATTTTATTGATAATTTTCTTACTTTTCATCAAGTTGATGGTAGAATCATTGATTTTCGTCGAGAATCAGGATACACCTCCATATCTTTAGGATACGTCCCAGATTTATTCAAGGTATTTGGTGAAATTAAATCTCTATATTCCGGAATGAAGAGAGAGTATGCTTTACTTGAAAATGTATTTACTGATAAAGAAGTAGATCCGACTACCGGAAGGTATATCCCTAGAGAAAGGAATGAAAGAGAAGAATTATTAGACACGTATATAAAGAATAATTCTAGCTGGCTTTCTTTTCAATCAGTAGAAGTTTTAGAGTATTTAGCCAATAATTTGAAGCGGGCAAAAGCTAGAAGTTTTCCTAGAGAAATTTCTGATGCTAGTATGGCATACATTACTAAAGGTTTTGCGGGAGCTATGAGTTTTAGGTTTATTCAAAGGAGTGATGTTGTTTATTTTGATTTTTTGCCAAGGGTTATCACAACCTCTGGAGTTACGAAAACTATATCGGGAGATCATACAGCCACTATAATTGCTAAAGAAAAAACTCCGGCAGAAGACAGTGAAAGAAGTGTAATTCAACAGTATCAAAATCGGGTTCAAACAATCTTGCAAGGAGAATATCCAGATTCATATCGGTCGTTACGCTAATTTTTGTTAAATATTAAGAGATTGTAACGCCATTCTATGGGAAGAGAAGGCTAGTTCTGGAAGTTCTTTTATAGGAAAATAAGAAGCTTTTTGCGCATCATCTTTTGCCCTCAAAGTTCCCTTTATGTTTTTAGCAATAATTATTGTTAAAAGTGAAAACGTTTTGGGATGATCATCTGCAATATATAAACCTAAGATATTATCATAATCAGCAGAAAGGTTGGTTTCTTCTTTCAATTCTCTTAAGGCTGCGTCAATCGGATTCTCGCCGTATTTGACAAAGCCTGCGGGGAGACTCCACATGCCTCTAAACGGTTCTTTTTTTCTTTGAACAAGAAGGATTTTTTTATTGTTGATAACTACAGAAGCTGCGGTTAGGGGCGTATGGAAATAGTATTTCCAGCCACAATTTCTGCAAATCTCTAGGTTATCTTTAATATCTTCTACATTTTGAATCTTTTTTTTGCATTCAGGACAAAAATTAAAGTAATTTGGTTTTGTCATACATGTATTATATAATATTATTCAAATTTATGAAGAAAACATCATCGAATGATTATTATAATCAATTATTGCCGATTTTTAATCCCATAACCGGACAGTTTTTATTTAACCAAAAGCGCCATTTAGCACATTCTAACGGTCATTGGCATAAGGGTGTTCAAGCAAACATTATAAGAAAGAGTAATAAAGGTTTTGACATTCTAGTTCAAACAAGATCAAATGCAGTTGATATAGGAAAAGATAAATACGATCAAAGCTTAGCAACGCAAATGTTAAATATTGATAATTTTTCAGAAATAAATACTCTTCGGCGGGGGTTATTAGAAGAGTTGAGTATAAAAGAATATGAGAAAATTGAAAAACTTAATACTACAATTTTTATTAATAAAACATATAGCGAAGACGAACAAAAAAGTAATCAAGAGATACTCTCCTTATACATTGTTCTAGTGAATACGCACACAATTAGACCAGGTTCAACAAAAGTCAATTCGTTGAGATGGATTAATTGGGATGATTTTTTAGCATTTTTTAATAAAAATAAGAAAAGTTTTACAAAAACTTCTCAATTTTACTTTTCTACAGATGAAATTTTAAAAAAAATTGAATATCTTAGTATAAAATTAATCAATCTAGACGAAAATTTACCAAAAGACAATAAAGATTTGTCTAAATATGTATATCTTCATATAAATCATAAATCTAAGAAACCAATAACTTATAAAACAAAAGTTGAAAAAATTTTATCTTTTTTTGAAAGGAATCGGGAAGCGTATGATAATAATAAATTAGATTTTAACTATTATCTAAGCGTCTTTAAAAAATTATAGAATAAATTATTTTTTTACTTCTGCCCAAGATGTTTCCTCAACTGATAACTTTTTGATTAGAGGTTCCCACCAACCTCTGTTTTTTAGATACCAGTTGATTGTTTCGTATAGTCCCTGTTCAAATTCTATTTTCGGTTCCCAACCAAGTTGTGATCTTATTTTTGATGCGTCAAGAAGATATCTTCTGTCATGACTTGGTCGATCTTCAACATAGCTTTTATAAGATCCATCTAAATTTAAATGATTCAAAATCATAGCTGCGACCGTTTCAATATCTACTTCTGTTCCGCTTCCGATGTTGTAAGTTTCTCCAACATTTCCGTTATTTATAACTAAATCAATCGCTCGACAGTGATCGTCAACATGTAGCCATTCTCTTTTATTGTGGCTTTGTTTGTACAATGTCATTTTTTTACCCTCTAAAACACTTGTAATAAAGTGAGGAATTAATTTTTCTGGAAATTGATACGGTCCGTAATTATTTGAACAATTAGATATAGTAACAGGGACACCAAAGGTTTCATGGTATGCCCGAACCAACATATCAGCAGAGGCCTTAGATGAATTATATGGAGACTTTGGTCTGTAGGGAGATTCTTCTGTAAATCTTTGGTCACTTTCCAAATCAAGATCTCCATAAACTTCGCAAGTTGAAATATGATGAAAGCGTTCTACCCCGTCGCTATGCGCAACAACATCGAGCAATCTTTGTGTTCCCATTACATTTGTTTCAAAAAATAGTCCGGGATTTACAATAGATCTGCTATTGTGGCTTTCGGCTGCGAAATTGACAACTATTGTAGGTTTTCGAACTCTAACTAGGTGGTCTACGAGTTCTGTATTTCCTATATTACCCTGTATAAAAGAATATCTATTTCCATACCTGCTGGTAACGTCGTCTAAACTAGTAAGGTTACCGGCATATGTTAATAGGTCAAGATTTACTATACTATCCTGTGGGTGGTTTTCTAGCCAGTAACGAATGAAATTAGATCCAATAAATCCAGCCCCGCCGGTTACAAGTACTGTTTTTTCATGTTTTTCTCTCTCAGATCCTATAATTTTGTCTTGTTCATGCATAATTTTTGTTATGATACTAGATGAACACATTCCTGTCAATCTAAATCTAATTTTACCCTGTAGTCTAAAATTTATTAAAAATAACCCTTGTCTTCTACCTAGTTTTTGTATATAATGGCATACATTACTCACATTCGGATATTGTTCCTGAAGTTTAATAAACCTCATCCGGGTGGTGGTTTAAGGAACATAAAATTATGAAGCAAATCTCACTTGAAGAACTTCTTGAGGCAGGATGTCATTTTGGACATCAGGTAACTCGTAGTAATCCCAAAGCCAGAGATTTTGTTTTTGAAGCAAGAGACAATATTCAAATTATTGATTTAGTTAAAACAAAAGAAGGCTTAGATGAAGCCGCCGAATTTGTTAAAAATTTGGGACTTCGCGGCGGAACTCTTCTAGTGCTTGGTACAAAAAGACAGGCAAAAGAAATAATAGAGCAGGAAATTGCAAGAGTAAAAGAAATACTCAAAAACGATAAAAAAGACCCAGATAACAAGCTATTTTATGTTACCCAAAGATGGATTGGCGGGATCTTAACCAACTTTACCGAAGTGTCAAAAAACTTTAAAAAATTAAAAGACATTAACGAAAGACTTGCAAACGAAGAAGAAAAAGCAAAATATACCAAGAAAGAAATTGGTCAATGGATAGAAGAGAAACAAAAACTTGAAGTCTTTTATAAAGGAATATTAGAGCTTAAAGGGAAACCCGACGTCCTATTTATAATCGATACACACCTCGAAGATTTAGCAGTAAGAGAAGCCCTTTCTATGCATGTTGAAACAATTGGAATAGTTGATACAAATGCTGATCCTTACTTAATTGACCATCCAATTCCTGCTAACGATGACGCGGTTGGTTCGATTAAGCTTATCGTTTCCCACATTTTAGATGCTTTTGCAGAAGGACTTAAAGCTCAAAAAGTAGCAAAACCGGTAGTAGAAGCAGCTCCTAAAGCTCAAGATCAAGTTCCGGCTAAAACTCTCAAAAAAGAAGAGATAAAGACTAAGACAAAAAGTAAATCAAAAATCATCCGTTCAACAAACCCAGGACAAAAATTAAAAGATAAAGTCAAAACTAAAAAAAAGTAAATTATGGTTGATGTAAAACTTATTAAAAAGTTAAGAGACGAAACGAAAGCAAGTATCGCCGATTGCAGGAAGGCCTTAGAGGAAACAAATTCCAATCATCAAAAAGCGCTTGAGTGGTTAAAAAAGCACGGAATTGAGAAAGCCGAAAAAAAGGCAGACCGGCAAACAGCTCAAGGGTTGGTGGAAAGCTATATTCATCAAAACGGAAAAGTCGGAAGCTTGGTTACGGTTTTGTGTGAGACCGATTTTGTCGCAAAAACAGATGATTTTAAGCATCTAACCCACGAAATCGCAATGCAGGTTGCGGCGATGAATCCAAAAGACGTTGACACGCTTCTAAAACAGGAATATATTAGAGATAACAAAGTGACAATCGAAAACCTAATAAAGCAAACAATTGCTACTTTAGGAGAAAATATAGTTGTAAAAGAATTTAAAAGGTTCGAAATATAATGGATCAAATATTACAGGCTAAGCAGAACATGCAAAAGGTTTTGGAGGTTTTAAAAACCGACCTTTCTTCGGTTAGGGTAGGAAAAGCATCCCCAAATTTAGTTGAAAATATAGTTGTTGCCGCTTATGGCGGAACTCAAAGATTAAAAATTGTCGAACTTGCTCAAATCGGCACAAGTGACGCTCAAACCATTATAATTACTCCATACGACGAGTCAATTATCGGTGAAATTCACAAAGCAATTCTAGAAGGAAACACGGGTTTTACGCCTGTAATTGACGGGCAGATTATCCGCATATCAATTCCGCCCTTATCGGAAGAGCGGAGACAACAATTGGTAGTTTTAGTTAACCAAAAACTTGAAGGGGGAAAAATTCAGGTAAGACAAATGAGGCATGATGCAATGAATAATGTAAAAAAGGAGTTAAATGCTAAATCAATCTCGGAAGACGATAGCATTAGGCTTGAAAAAGAAATTCAAAAATTAACCGATGACACAATTTTAGAAATAGAAGCCTTGGGAAAGAAAAAAGAGGAAGAATTAATGGCGATCTAGTGTTTGAATTTTATCCTCAATTAATGTAACCTATACTCTTATGCTAATAACAATTGTTGCTTTTATTATTATTCTTTCGGTTCTTATTTTAATTCACGAAGCCGGACATTTTATAACCGCAAAATTATTCGGAATTAAAGTTGAAGAGTTTGGTTTTGGAATTCCTCCAAGAGCACTGGGAATAAAATTCGGTGAAACTCTTTATTCAATAAACTGGCTTCCCGTTGGAGGATTTGTAAAATTATATGGCGAAGACGAAGCGGGTGCCGGAAGAGTAAGCCTCCCCCAAAAAACGCCTTCAGACACAGTTAAGAACAAATCATTTGCGATGAGAGAAGAAGAAATCGAAATTACATCTCAGGACTCAGTAATTAAGGAAGAAAGAATAGAAATTGCAGAAAAAATAATTACTAATGATAAAAACAAAAGTAAAAACACGATATTAGACAGAGCATTTTTCGCAAGACCTATTTGGCAGCGGGCAACAGTTGTGGTTGCTGGTGTTTGTATGAATTTTTTGCTTGCGGCATTTTTACTTTCTGTTCTTTTTGCATTTGTCGGAGTTCCGAGCTTAGGAAATAAAGTAAGTGTTGATGCTGTTATGTCAGGTTCACCTGCAGAGAAGGTTGGTTTAAAAGCAGGGGATTTGATTGAAACAATAAACGGTAAGCAAATAAAAAATACCGAAGAAGTTTTAGCTCTAGCAAGAGGAAGCGCGGGGAAAGAAATTAGTTTTAAAGTTAAAACAGTAAAAGGGGCGGAAGAAGTTGTAAAAATTACCCCAAGGATCAATTATCCTAAAAGTCAGGGACCAATGGGAATTGTGATTTCCCAAAGCCAAACTGTCAAAAAATACCCTTTATATCAAGCGCCAGTTGAAGGTTTAAAAGAAGCTTTTAATGAGACTTGGCTTATACTAACAGGGCTTATAAGTTTGGTTTTTGCACTTGTTACAAAAGGCACGATTCCATCTGATATTGCCGGTCCGGTTGGAATCGCCCAGCTAACAGGAAGAGTTGTTGAAATCGGACCTTATGCAATTCTTTCGTTTGTTTCGCTTTTGTCGCTAAACCTAGCAATTATAAATATCCTGCCGATTCCGGCGCTTGACGGCGGAAGATTATTTTTTATACTTGTTGAGGCAGTTACAGGAAGAAAAGTCAATTCAACTTTTGAAAATTATGCGCACATGATAGGTATGATAATTTTACTTTTGCTTATTGCTCTTGTTACACTTCATGATGTAATAAGAATTTTAACAGGTCAGCCAATACTTCCGAAGTAGTTGAAAGTTTATAAAGTCTGTAAAGCTATTTGAGGATCTTGTTAAGCGCAACAAGATAAGAAGCTTCTTTAAGATTCGTTTTATGTTTTAGCGCTTCTTTCCAAATATTGTCAAAAGCATCCTGCATCATTTTTTCTAAGCGCTCTAAAACTTCTTTCTTTTTATATATTTTATTTTTTATATTTTGTTCCCATTCAATAAAACTTGCCGCAACCCCGCCCGAGTTTGCCAAAATATCAGGAACAATTACTACGCCCTTTTCAATTAAATAATGGTAAGCTTTGGGGGAGACTGGTCCGTTAGCCATTTCTATTATTATTTTTGCCTTAATATTTTGCATGTTGTTTTCATTAATAACGTCTTCCAGCGCTGCGGGGATCAATATATCAACGGGGAGTTCCAGAAGTTCCTGGTTGGTAATCATTCTCCCTCCTCTTGTATCGCAAACTCCGCCGGCGCAATAACACCCCGCTAAACTTCCTTTTTCCATCTTGCATTCATAAACAAGGGGAATGTCCAGGGCTACAAGTTTGTCGCCTTGGGATTTTGTAACTCCGCCTTTTGAATCCGAAACCGCAACTACCCTAAACCCATATTCGGACGCAAATTTTGCAAAATAATATCCTACATTTCCAAATCCCATTACCGTTACGGTTGTTGCTTTTGGATCAAGACTTAATTTTTTGGACAGTTCCTTAAGGATTATTACGCCGCCAAAACCGGTTGCTTCCGTTCTGCCCTCTAAGCCGTTTTTAGATTTACCCGTAAAGGTTGCATAAAGTTCGTTTAACTTTTGATTTTTGCCTTTTGCCTTTTGACTTAACTTTACGTATTCATCGACCATCCAGTCAATAATTTTTGGATTGGTGTTAACATCTGGTGCTGGAATATCTTTGTCTGGGCCCAATATTTCGTAAACTCTTCTTACATATTCTCTTGATAATTCTTCAAGTTCTACTTCGGTCAAGGATTTCGGGTCAACAGCGACTCCTCCTTTCCCTCCGCCGAACGGAATACCTACGACAGCACATTTTAAGCTCATCCATAAAGAAAGAGCCATTACTTCGTCTTTGTTAACCTGCGGATGGAATCTTAAGCCGCCTTTATAAGGGCCTAAAACATTGCTATGTTGGCTGCGAAAGCCTTTAAAAGTTACAAGTTCTGTTCCAATTTTTACGGGGATTTTTAATTCTACAACTCTGTCCGGTTCTAAAAATTCTTCAACTCTGTCTTGCGGAAGGTTGTATTTTTTGGCAATTTCTAAAATCTCTTCTCTTGATTTTTGGTAGACAGAATTGTTATCCATAAACAACAATTTTAAAGTATACATCTATTCTTTGGAATTTTCTACGGTCCAATTTGATATAATGGCATCTGTGAAAGAAATCAACCCACAAAATAATTCCTTTGTAATGGTAATTTTTGGTGCCACAGGAGATTTAGCCCAAAATAAATTAATTCCTGCTCTTTTTTCACTGTTTTCGCAGAATAAACTTTCCGGAAATTTTTCTATAATCGGTTTTTCAAGGAGGGAAATGCCCGATGTTGAGTTCAGAAAATTTTTTCGGGAATTTTCAGACAGAAAAGGTTGGGCTGAGTTTTCAAAACACCTTTTTTACCAACGGGGTACGTTTGAGGATAAAAGCGCCTACAAAAATCTTATTAAAAAACTTAAATTATTCGACAAAAAAAATAAAACTTTAATGGCGAGATTTTTTTATCTTGCCACACCCCCGCAAAATTATGAAACAATACTGGATTTTATGAAAAAAACCAGGCTTTCCGAGGGTGAGGGGATAAGGATAATTATAGAAAAACCGTTCGGCAAAGATTTGGATACGGCGGTAGCACTCGATGAAAAACTACACAAAATATTTAAAGAAGAACAAATTTTTAGGGTTGACCATTACCTCGGGAAGGAGACGGTGCAGAATATGTTGGCGTTTAGATTCGCGAATGGAATTTTTGAACCCGTCTGGAATAAAAATTTTATAGATCATGTACAAATAACTTTTGCCGAAAGTGGAGGAATCGGAAGACGGGGTAAATTTTTCGACGGAGTCGGGATTTTAAGGGACGTTGCCCAAAACCATTTGATGCAGATTTTGGCGGCTGTTGCAATGGAGCAGCCAGTAAGTTTTGAAAAGGAAGCGATAAGAGATGCAAGGGCCAAAGTTATCCAGGCAATAAATTGCATAGAACCCGAAGATGTTCCTAAATTTGTGATTAGAGGTCAATATCAAGGATACAGAAGCGAAGGGGATGTTGATAATAACTCAAAAACGGAAACATTTGCCGCCATGAAACTTTTTATAGATACTGAAAGATTTAAAGGCGTGCCTTTTTATCTTAGGGCAGGAAAAATGATGCCAAAAAGCACAGTTTATGTTTCGATTGTTTTTATTCAAACCTGCCATATTTTATTTAAAGAATACGGGTGCCCCGAAATCGGAAACGTTTTAACCATTAAAATTCAGCCCGATGAGGGAATCTCAATGCAGGTTATTGCTAAAAAGCCCGGGGAAAAACTTTCTCTGGAAACCGTTAACATGAAGTTTACCTACAAAGAAGAATTTGAGGGAAAGATTAAAGACGCATACGAAAAGGTTTTGCTGGATATTTTTTCCGGAGACCAAATGCTATTTAACAGAAGTGATGAACTGGCAAGCTCCTGGGAGTTTATTACAAAAATTCTAAAAGGCTGGGAGAAGGAAGACAAAAAGGGTTTTAGAATAAAATCTTACGAAAAAGGTTCATGGGGGTCGGAAGAAAGTGTTGATTTGATAAAGCAAGATAACAGAGAATGGATTGAAGCGTGATTTATTTATGGATACCATAACCTTTGAAGATTTTAAAAAAGTTGAAATAAGAATCGGTAAAATTTTGACGGTGGAGAGAGTCGCGGATGCTGATAAGCTGTTAAAATTACAAGTTGATTTTGGTGAGTTTCAAGGGCAAATTATTTCGGGAATTGCCGAAAGTTTTACGCCCGAAGAATTAATTGGCAAAAAACTTCCGTTTATTGTTAATTTGGAATACAGAAAGTTTAAAGGCCAAGAAAGTCAGGGAATGCTTATGGCAATAGATGCAAACGGCAAAACAGTTCTTCTTGAACCAGCAGGAGATGTTTCAGAAGGTACGGAAGTTGTTTAATTGTTTATGCTACAATTAAAGCAATTATCATTTATCAATTTTCATTGAATTAATCATTGAAGGAAGTGTTGGAACATTTATTGTAAATTGATAATTGGAAATTAAAAATTTTATGAAGTACTCACATTTTTTTCCCAAAACTCAAAGGGAAGCGCCAAGCGGAGCACAGTCTTTGAATCACAAACTTTTAGTCAGGGGTGGATTTATAGATCAATTAATGGCAGGATCTTGGACACTTTTACCTTTAGGTTTCAGGGTTGTTACGAAAATTAATGACATCATAAGAGATGAACTAAATAAAACAGGCGCCCAGGAATTATTAATGCCGCTTTTGCACCCAAAAGAAATCTGGAATGAAACAGGACGTTGGGAAGCAGCAAAAGAAATAATGTACCAGCTTAAAAAAGACAATAAAGACTTCGGGCTTTCTTTTACTCATGAAGAAATTGTTGTTGATTTAATAAGAAAACATCAGATTTCGCCAAAAGATTTTCCCGTTAAAGTTTACCATTTTTCTACAAAATTCAGGCATGAATTAAGAGCAAAATCGGGAATTTTAAGAGGACGCGAATTTTTAATGAAAGATTTATACAGTGCGCATTTAACAGAAAAAGATATGCTTAAATATTATAAGGAAGTAATCCAAAGCTATTTAAAGATTTTCAAAAGAATTGGCCTTCAGGCAAAAGTCGTTGAGGCATCGGGGGGAGTTTTTACAGAAAAACATTCACACGAATTTCAGGTTTTAACTCCGGTTGGAGAAGATACTATTTTTTATTGCGATTGCGGTAAATGTCAATTTGCTCAAAACAA
>Ga0182027_10010159_pt1 | contig 13425 bp, 10 predicted proteins | sample 712E1DmetaG_FD_121300 | JGI IMG/M metagenome (GOLD analysis project Ga0182027, IMG submission 121300) | Permafrost microbial communities from Stordalen Mire, Sweden - 712E1D metaG (Illumina Assembly) | ecosystem: Environmental > Terrestrial > Soil > Wetlands > Permafrost | place: Sweden...
CCGCATGTATCTCAAGCAGATGGGCCAGGTGCCGCTGCTGACGCGCGAGCAGGAGGTCGAGATTTCCAAGCGGATCGAAAATGCCGAGCTGCATGCGCAGGAGGCGTTGTTTCATGTCGGCATCGTCAGCCGGTACATCAGCGCGCTCGGGCAGAAGCTGCTCAACCGCGAGGAGCGCTTCGACCGGATTGTCATCGACAAGAAGATCGACAGCCGCGAGGTCTTTTTCAGGACCCTCCCAAAACTGGTTGAAACCACGCAGCGGACCGAACTCGCCGTGGACGAGGCGTGGCAGGAAGCGCAGAAAGCCCGGTCCGAACCCGACCAGAAGAAGGTTCTGTCGAAATTTCGTAAGCGGGAGAACGCGATGCGCGCGAATTTCCCGAAGTTCTATTTCAAGCTGAAAGTCTATGAGGACTATCTTGAAAACCTGAGCCCGTTGCTCGCCGATGTGCAGAAGATCAACGATGCCTTTGAGCGGGCTAAGCATCCGAAGACCAAAAAGGATGCCAGCATCGACACTCACGCCCTGCAACAGCGCCTCGATCAGATTGAAAAGGAGATGCGGATCGCGCCGTCCGAACTGCTGTCCTTGGTGGCCAAGACCCGCAGCCACGTCCGCGAGGCTCACCGGGCCAAGACCGAGATGGTGGAGGCCAATCTCCGCCTCGTAATCTCGATTGCGAAGAAGTACACCAACCGCGGCCTGTCCTTTCTCGATCTCATCCAGGAGGGCAACATGGGGTTGATGAAGGCGGTGGAGAAATTCGAGTACCGCCGCGGCTACAAGTTTTCCACCTACGCCACGTGGTGGATCCGCCAGGCCATCACCCGGTCCATTGCCGATCAGGCGCGCACCATCCGCATCCCGGTGCACATGATCGAGACCCTCAACAAGGTCATGCAGGTCCAGAAGCAGCTCCTCCAGGAATATGGGCACGAGCCCACGCCCGAGGAGGTCGCCGAGGAAATGCAGATGCCGGTCGAACGCGTGCAGCAGATCATGAAGATGGCCCAGCAGCCCATCTCCCTCCAGTCTCCCGTCGGCGACGGCGACGACACCAGCTTTGGCGACTTCATCGAGGACAAAAGCGCGGAGAATCCTTATGACATGACCGCCTTTTCGCTCCTCCGCGAGAAGATCGTCGATGTCCTCGACTCATTGACAGAGCGCGAGCGCCGGGTGCTCTCCCTGCGCTTCGGCTTGATCGACGGCTACAGCCGCACCCTGGAAGAGGTGGGCAAGCAATTCAAGGTCACCCGAGAGCGCATCCGGCAGATCGAAGCCAAAGCCCTGCGGAAGATGCGGCACCCGACGCGAATCCGGCAACTCACCGGGTTTTTTGATGCAGAACAGCCTGACAGCGCCCAAAACCTCCTCAAGAAGGCCGTGCGGCCGTCTGACCCGCAGCCGCAATAACAGCGTCTCGGACTTACCTCTTTACACCCCCGGCCCGGCAGATACGTTCAACCAACATGCACGCTCCTGCGCTTCCGCTGGCAATGTTCGGTTTCAGTGGTGGTGAAATGCTGATCGTCCTCGCGATCATCTTGCTGCTTTTCGGCGGCACCAAGCTTCCGTCGCTCGCCCGAGGACTCGGCCTGTCGATCAAGGAATTCAAGAAGGCCGCCCGCGAAGACGACGACGAAAAGCCGGCGGGAACCGACGCCTCCAAGACCACGGAGTCCAAGAAGCAGGATCAGAATACGCCCACCCACGGGGCAAATTGAGCCTAGACCCAGTCGGGTACCAGGGCCGATTCATTCTCGGACACGTCGACGCGTATTCCTTCGTCGTAGGGGCGCGATCTTGTCGCGCCCTCAAGAAAGGGCGCAGCAAGCCTGCGCCCCTATGGGAGGAAATCGGATGTTTCACGCGAGAATGAATCCGCCCTGAGTCGTTTACTGCTTCCCAGTTTCTTGCGCTGCGCATCCCCGAGGCTTGCGCTTGGCGACTGGTTGGCAAAACTGCGGGGGCAAATGAACTTCCTGCGGCGTCTTGCATTGATCCTTGGGTTGGTGGCGGTCTGCGCCGGGATTCCGGCCGGCTGCGGGACGGCCAGCAACACCGCCAATCCAAGTGTGCCCGCGTCCAGTTCCTCAGCCTTGCTGCGCCCGGGGGACAGCCTCACCATTTCGCTGCAGGGAATTCCCGACGCGAGCCAGCACAACGTGCAGATTGATGACCAGGGTCTCATCAATCTGCCTTTCATCGGGAATTTCACCGCGTCAGGCCTGATGTCCGCCGAGCTTTCGCAGCGCATCCGCCAGATGTACATCGCTCGGAATTTTTACACCACGATCGATGTCTCGGTCACGGTCACCGAGCGATATGTCTACATTGGCGGCGAAGTCTCGCACCCGGGACGCATCGTGTGGACTCCCGACCTGACGTTGACCAAGGCGATTCAATCCGCCGGAGGGTTCACCCTCTATGCCAAAGAAGCACGGGTAACCCTGATTCGCGAACGCATCGCCTACGACATCGATGCTGCCCTGGCGCAGAAAAAGCCGGATCAAGACCCCCGCCTCGTTCCCGGCGATTCAGTCCAGGTGCCGCGCTCGCCTTTCTGATCTGTGTCGTTCCCGTAGGAAGCCCGCTTGCGGGCGATCCCCGACGGTTTCGTGTGCCGGAGCCTGCTCGCTCTGAGCTATGTCGTTCCCGTAAGAAGCCCGCTTGCGGGCGATCCCCGAGCTGCCCGTTCGACGGGTTCGACAAGCTTCCATTCGACAGGCTCATTCTGCTGGCCAGCAGAACGGGCGAAGTCGAGGGACAGGCAATTCCCTACCCGTCGCGAGCAAGCTCGCTTCCTACACCTGCGGACACCAGATTTGACCTCGGATTCCACCAACAAAAAGCCCCGCCGGCTCCGGCGGGGCGTGGAAAACGGGAGCGATCAGCCAGTCGCTCAGCTTTTCGGCGCTTCGGGCGCAGGTGCGACGGGCGCAGGTGCGACGGGTGCGGGTGCGACGGGTGCGGGCGGCGTGGCTTTTACCTCAAGGAGTTCGACATCAAAGATCAGCGTCGATCCGGGAGGAATCCCCTGCTGGGGATTGTCACCGTAGGCCAGTTGCGGCGGGACATAAAGACGAATCTTGCCGCCTTGATTGATCTTCTGCAGGCCCTCGGTCCAGCCGGGGATCACGCCCTTCAGCTGGAACTCCGCCGGCTCGTTTCGCTGAATGGAACTGTCAAAGACCGTGCCGTTGATCAGCTTGCCGGTGTAGTGAACCTTCACTGTGTCAGTCGGAGTCGGATAGACGCCCGTACCCGGCTGAACGATCTCGTACCGAAGGCCGCTCGGCGTTTCGAGGACGTTCTTGTTCTCCTTGAGTTTCTCAAAGAACGCTTTCGCCTCACCGAGACTCTGGTTGCGGACCTTGCTGAGATAGGCCTCCTGCTTCTTCTGCATGTACGCCTCCATTTGCGGCCCAATTTTCTCCAGATCGTAAGGCGCTTCCTTCCCGGCTGCGGACACCAGCATGCCCTTTACCATCGATTCCACCTGTTCATTGCTGAAGCCAAGTTCGGCCAGGCCGATGCGCTTGCCGACGAACCAGCCAAACGCCTCAAGGACCTGCTGCTCTGAATACGTTGGCGCAGGAGCAGTCACCGCGGCTCCGGGAGCGGCGGCAGCCGGCGCGTCCGGCTGCCCGGGAGTCTTGGGCTGGACATCTTGGGCGGAGATCGTGGCAAACAGGCCGAGGGAAAGCAGGCCGGCCGGGATCATATGGAAGCGATTCATGGGTACGATGGTTGATTTCTAGATAGCAAGCTGCGGGCGCTGACAGCCCTTAAAAGGGGACGGAAATGACATCCCGCCCAATGAAAAGCAATCCCTTAGCAAGCAGCGCCCTCCACCTTTTGGTTGCGGCCTCAGGCCTCGGTGCGAAATATGCTCGCTAGACATTTCTCCCCATCATGCAACCCGACCATTTTTGGTGCAGTAACGACGGCCAGATTCTTGCGATCAAAGCCAAGGATGCCACAACGCTTTCCCTCAGCCTCGCGTTCTGGCCACGGAACCCGGCCGAGCTCGAATTCATTCTCGCCCACCGGGAGGGGATCCACTTCAGCGAGCGCAGCACACTCGCCCGCATCGGGATCGATATGATCACCTCCGGCGTGCCCCGGGTCGACCATAACCGCGTCATCCTCGACACCGACGCCTTCCTGTTCGACCCCAGTTTTCCCAACGCTCCCTACTGGAAGAAACTGTTGCGCCCCGGAACGCCGGTCGGCCGTCTGTTCTACGCCCCGGAATCGGCCAAGCTGGCCACCAATGAAATCTGGGACGCAGTCCAGGACAACCGCCTCAAACTGCCCAACACGATTTCGATCGACCGCCTCGGCCGCGTCTTCCTCACCCCGCACAAGGTGCGCTACACGCTGAGTCCACGGCTGCAGCGACCGGAATTCGAACGGCTCATCAACGGCGACGCCAGCCGGGGCTACCTCGACAAAGTCCAGGTCCGCCACGACGTCACCACGCTCTCAGTGCCCCCCGGCTCCGGAGTGCTGACCAGCTGTTCCATGTACCTCAAGGAGCACTTCGTCGTGCTGAATCGCGGCGAGGGCAATTTTGGGATTCATTGCGGCGCCATTCTCCTCGATCCGATCACGACCTTCGGCACGAACGTGATGCTCGAGATCTACAACAGCAGCGATCAACCCGTGGTCAACCCCGTGGTGTCCGTCGAGGTATTCCGCGCGCCCACGCTCGCCGATCCTGAGGTCAAGACTCTGGAGAAGAAACGCCTGCGCCTGTTCGCCGCAGCCCAGGAGCTTTACGGCAGCATGGACAAGAACCCGCCCCGGGACAACACCGGCGAGCCGCGCCCGAAGACCCGGATCACCGTCAAGGGCCAGAATGCGCTGATGGATAACCACTCAGTGTTCTTGAATTCGGGCGATTCCGCCAGCCTGCGCGCCGCGCTGGCAGATGAAAAGTCCCCCCGGGGATTTCGTACTCTTATCCAGGCGCTCGACCATGCGCCCGAAGCCGCCGACACGCTCGTGGTCGATTACTTTCCGAACCTGATGGAGCATGTCGAACTCCTTACTCGCATTCCGGAGCTCAAGCTCAAACGTCTTATCTTCCGCCAGCCGTCGCGCACCCACGGGTTCTTCCTCTCCGGGGATGCCCACGCGCGGCTCGACACCTACTTCAACATCAACCTCGATGTTTACTGGTATAACGGTGACCTGAAGGACCTTTACATCCATACCTACAAGAAGGGGCACGGGTTTTTTCTTCGCGAGGAACTGGGCAAGCTGTTCCAGGAATTGACCATCCTCGCGATCTATGGCTCAGCGGTTGAGCTGGGCTCAGACCAGACCGAGAAGATCGCCGCACTCATCGCCAAACTCACGGAATTCATCGGTCCGAAGGTGGGGATTTTGACAGGCGGCGGAGGAGGCGTCATGCGTCTCGCTACCGATCAGGCTCGCCGGAACCGGGCTCTCACCGGCGCGTGCTTCCTGGAGCTCGAGGCGCAGGCACCTGAGCTCGGCGTCGATTTCTTTAACACCTTTCAGGACACATCCCGCCACAATCGGCAGAAATGGTTCGAGGTAGCCGATTTTTGCATCTTCAACGTCGGAGGTGTCGGCACCCTCGAGGAGATCGGCATCGAAATGTGCAATCTCAAGCTCGGCATCCGGCCGCGCGTACCGTATATCTTCTACGGTGCGGAGTACTGGAGCGACCTGCGGAAACAGATCCGCGAGATGATCCGCACCGGCCGCACGCCGGCGTGGATGGCCGACTATGTGCTCTTCTCGGACGATCCAGACGAGGTCGTCGCCTTCTACCGTAAAACCCTGCAAGTGGTGTGAAGTACCGGGCTGTCGACCAAGCGACTTGATCCTAGATTCCGCAGTTGCGGCTCCCGCTCCTCGTAGCCGCGAGCGTAAGCGAGTGGATTCTGCCGCAACTGCGGAATTTAGGTTAATGGACATGCGGCCGATGGCGTCGCGTCTCCACAACCCAGCCTGCCCCCACCGGTTTATTCTGGAGAAACTCCCTGCTAATCCTCCAGCAGCATCGGCGCCGGAAGTTCGACCAGTTCACCCGAAGAACTGTCCCGCACGAGCAAGCGCCCTGTCGAAACTGGCGTTCGCGGCTCCAATTCCACAACCGTTCCCTCGATCTTCTTCATCTGCCCGGCGGCCGCCATGAACACGGAAATGCTTTCGCCTTTGCGCGGCCATCCGGTGGCGGCGCTGAGAGACACGGCAAAGCTTCGGCTGCCGGCGGAGCGAACCCTGGCCACGATATCAACCATCCTGGCCTGGTCCGATTGACCTAAGGCGGCTATTCTCATGGTGCTTCGGTTTTATTATTCGGCCCATGGCCACGGCCTCTTAGGAAATTGTCATTAGGTTGATCCTTCAGGTTTTCGGTGGCAAAACACCCTAGCCCGGATGTTTCGCACTCTGCTCGATAGCCTGAGTGCAGACTGTAGAGAATCCGCGGGCCGAACGCGCTGGCCGGCATATCCGGGCTGGGAGCCGGAGGACTAAATCCGATATGTCCCTGAACCAGACCCCGCCGGAATATTGAATCGATGCTTAAGTGCGGCGGCAGAAGAGCCGATTCTTTCCGCATGCGTTCCGCAGTCACCGTTGTCGCGCCGGCAGTTTCTCACCTCGCTGGCAAATATCTCACCGTCGGATTGGATCGCGAAGCCTACGGGATCGCCGTGTTGAAGGTCCGCGAAATCATCCGGATGCAGAAGATCACGCCCGTCCCTCAGATGCCTGACTTCGTAAAAGGGGTCATCAATCTTCGCGGACGCGTGATTCCGGTCGTCGATCTTCGCATCAAGTTCGGCCTTGAAGCCGCCCTGGCGGAGCGGACCTGCATCGTGGTCGTGCAGGTGTCGTTGTCGCCGGAACAGAGCGTCCAGATGGGGCTGATCGTTGACAGTGTCGAGGAAGTGGCGACGTTGAGCGAGGCGGAGATCGAGCCCACTCCAGAATTTGGAACCAGGATCAACATCGAGTACATTGTCGGCATGGCCAAGGTAAAAGGCCAGGTGAAGATGCTCCTCGACATTGATCGCGTCGTCGCACCGGACACGGTCCGGAGCCTGGCGCAAGCGCTCTAGCAGCTCGTCGGACTTCGTCCGCATATTTCACATTGCGGCATAGCCGCAACCAAAGGTGGAGGGCGCTGCGCCAGCCTTCGCTAAAGCTTCGGCCAGGCAGGCCGTCAGCGCCCAAAACCTCTTGGCGGTGACAGCCCGCCTTCGCGCTTCGAGCTTCGGCTAGGCCCTGCATTTGGGACGGGCCACGACGGAGACTTGACAAAGTCAAGCGCACCGCCCTCCAACAAAATCGTCGCAGCCATGAACGATCTTGCATCCCCACCGACAAACCGGACAGCCAAGTAGCGCCAGTCTTCGACTGGCGGGGAGTCGCCGGTCACAGACCGGCGCCACCTTTGGTTGCGGCCTCAGCCGCGCTGTGAAATATGCGGGCTAGGCGCTGACTGCAGCGGGCATGGCAGATACCGGCCTCGCGTCGCCGTCGAAGCGGCCCGCCGAATTCTTGCCCAGGAGATACGCCCTGGCTTCGGACATCGATTCGAAGAACGACCAGCTGCGCGTGTCTTCAAACCCCTTGCATTCGGTGATAATCTGGGCGTTGCCCACGAGCGAGAATTGCATCGCGAGCTCACGGCACGTCTGCATCGTCTGGAAGAGGAGCTTGATAATCGTCATGTTGAGGCTCTTGACCTCCTGCACGTCAATGATCGCGCGCGACAACCCAGCATTCACGGCTTCCGCGAGCTTCGTCTTCAGATGGTTGTTCACCTCGTTGATGACAATCGGGGAGCAATTCTCCGGCAGCCGCATCGTAAAGAATTCCTTGTCGATGCTGAAATAGCGCGGCGACGTATCGAGGTTCATGGCCTTCGCCATCTTGGCCTCGAGGTCGAGAATCTCGATCGGCTTCGTAATGATCGCTGAGAATCCCATCTGCTGCGCTTGTTGCTGCGCGATCGCGTCGGTCTTCACGACGAGAGCGAAAATCGGGGTGTACTTCGTCTTGAGGTTGGTCCGCAACAAACGAAACAACTTGAAGGCGCCGTCATCCGGGAGCGACAAGCTGATCAAGATCAAATCGGGCACCTGTCGCTGACAAAGATCAATCGCCTCGCCCAGCATGCTCATGCCCAGAACCTTCCACTGCGTATGGCTCAGGCCATCCTGGATCTGCTGGATGATGACCGGTTTGTCCTCGACAACAAGAATGTCGCACGGATCCAGAATCGACTTGTTTTTCGCCGGCCCATCGGCGAGCGGCTTGAGATCGATGATGCGCCCGAGCTTCTCGATCAACAGGTCTTCCTTGAAGGGCTTCACGATATAATCGCGTACGCCGATCTTCGCGATCTTCAGGACATTGTCGCGGCCACCCTCGGCAGTGAGCATGACCACCGGGATCGCCTTCAACTGGGGATCGGCCTTGAGTTTCGTCAGCATCTCGACGCCGTCCATCACCGGCATGGTGACGTCCAGAAGGACTACGTCCGGCGTTTCTTTGCTGGCAAGCGCGAGCCCCTCGACGCCGTTGGAGGCTTCAAGGATATCGCAATCAAAACTCTTGAATGCCTTCCGAACGATGCAGCGGACAGTCTTCGAATCGTCAACAGTAAGGATGCGATAACGCATGGCAGGAATGAAGGTTATTCACCGAATTTCATGAGGATGTCGGCCACCAACCGGTGCCCGGCACAGTCGAAATAGAAAATGTAACGGGTCGCGGAGCTGATGGGCTCGATGGTGAAATTAGTGCCGCGCAGGATGGAGGGGATCGTCAGACGGCAGGACAAACCCGACTCGCTCAGACCGTTTTTGAAGACCCCCACCGTCATATTGGTGAGTTCCCCAATCGCATCGTTGACCACTTCATCGCCTTCAGCCACGACTTCGGATTCACTCATTCCCAACATGTGAGAGGTGACGAGACGCGCGAATTTCTCCGGTAGATAGAAATAGAGCAGACCGTTGATCCCACCGATGAAACCGACCGTGCCGACCACATAGGCATCGTGTTGGCCCTGTCGGCCGGCCAACGGCGGCCACGCATGATCACCGGAATGTCTTGTCGAATCAACAAGTTGAACATGCTGACTGAGCATCGTGGAGAAGACCTCCTTGATGGCGCGCGTAATGTGATCGCGGATGGAGGATTCAGCAATACAGTCTGTAGTTGGCATGCGAGGTGTCCTGTAGGCAGGTTGACCTTCCGTATCGGCCTTTTCTCCCCGAAATTAACCGGAAATTCAGGAAACCGTCCCCCGACCGCCTCGGAGCCTGTCACGCTTTACCCGCGATACCCAAAAAAAGGCTCAGCCAGCTTGTGCTGCCAAATCTTACGGAATGAAGTCACACCGCGGCCTGAGGCCGCACCAAAGGTGGAGGGCGCTGTGCCGTCAGCGCCGCACAACTAAGCCCGCCTTCGCTCTTCGAGCTTCGGCGAGGCCCTGCATTTGGGACGGGCCACGACGGAGCCTTGGCAAAGTCGGGCGCACCGCCCTCCCAAAAAATCGTCGCGTGCTGCAACAAAATGAACAGATATTAGCACACTGGTGGAGCGCGCTGTCCCCAACGCGCCATGAGCGTCTTGAAGACAAGCCGCACAACCACGGTCAGTCACTTTATCATGTAAAGCCCAGTTGCAACGACCAGACGAAGTCCGACAGACATCCCCGCTAGGGCTTAACTTCCTTTCCCAGTTGCCGATGATTGAGTTGCCGCCTTATCCGAACCCGAACATGGCTTTACCTGCTGACGTTTTCAGCGTTCTTGACGACCTTTCCAGCCGCCTGGCCGGCGAATCGGTGTTGGCCCAAGCAGGCCGCGACGACGGTCTGATCCCCGTTTTCAGCCTGCTGAGCGATTTCGCGCAAGGTTGCGTCGGTGAACCCACTCTGGCCGCCGCGATCAATTCCATCCGCCAGTCGGTCGAGACTCTGCTCGACGATGCTCATCCGTTCGACGAACCGACGTTGAAACTCCTCCGCCGTCTGGTCGACTGGCTGCCCGGCGCGCTCGCCCAGGCGCGCCAGGGCCAGCTCATCACGCCTTTCGTCAGTGCAGCTCCCACCACCGTCTCCTCCCCGGGAGCCAATGTTACGTCCGCCGCCGCCAAGCTGGCCGAGAGTGTCGATATCCTGCTGGATCTTAATCTCGAAGAGAACCGCGAGCTTCTGACCGAGTTTCACGCCGAGGCGATCGATCATCTGCAGCAGATCGAGGCCGCGTTGCTCGCCCTCGAACACCAACTTGACGATCCCGAGGCGCTCAACGCGATTTTCCGTTCGTTCCATACCATCAAAGGAGTGGCCGGGTTCCTGCACCTGGTGCCCATGCACACGCTGGCGCACGAGGTGGAATCGCTGCTCGATCTGGCACGGAATCAGAAACTGCGCCTCAATTCCGAGATCATCACGCAAATCCTGCTGAGCCGTGACGTCCTCCAGGCGCTCGTTGGCCAGATCACCGCCGCGCTGGAACATGGTCGCCTGCCGGATAAAGTCGTGCCGGTCAGCCATCTGATTGAGGCGGTCCGTCACTTCATCGCGAACGATGGCACCGCGCCATCGGCAGCCGCTCCTGCGGCCACCAAGGCGCCTCACCGGGAGCCCGCGCGGGGCATCCCCCTCGATTTTCCCGCCACCCCTGCCGTCGCGCCGCCGCCCCCGCCGGAGCCGCCGGCGCCCGCTCCGCTCTCTGCCCCGCCCGCCGCCGAACCAGCAAAGCCCTCCGGTCCGGCCAGTCCGGTGTCCGCCGCAACCGCCGCCAAGAGTGCCAGCGCGAGCACGGTGCGGGTAAACACGGAAAAACTCGACTCGCTGATGGATGTCGTCGGCGAACTGGTCATCGTGCAGAGCCAGCTTTGGGAAAGCTCGCGCGCCGCGACCAACGGTGACGGGGCCTCCGCCCTGCAACGCAACGTCGCCCAGCTTTCCCGCATCACCAAGGAATTGCAGCACACTGCGATGTCGGTCCGCATGATCCCGATCAAGCCGACGTTCCAGAAGATGGAGCGGCTCGCCCGCGATCTCGCCCGCGATTGCGGCAAGAAAGTCGCCTTTCTCGTCACGGGCGAGGATACCGAACTCGATCGCACCGTCGTGGAGGAAATCGGCGATCCGCTCGTCCACATGGTCCGCAATGCGCTCGACCACGGGCTTGAACCGCCCGCCGACCGCGTTGCCCGCGGCAAACCCGAGGCCGGCACCATCCACCTCAAGGCCTACCATGAAGGCAGCCACATCGTCATCGAATTGAGCGACGACGGCCGCGGCATCGACCCGGATCGCATTCTCCAGAAGGCCCGCAAGATCGGCCTGGTGGCGCCCGGTGTCGAATTGGAGCGCAATGACATCCTCAATCTTATCTTCGCTCCGGGATTCTCCACTGCCGAGACCGTCACGGCCGTCTCCGGACGCGGCGTGGGCATGGACGTCGTGCGTCGCAACATCGAGCGTCTTCGCGGCAAGATTGAGATTGAAACCGCTGTGGGCACCGGGTCCACCTTCCGCATAAAGCTGCCTTTGACCATGGCGATCATCGACGGGCTCGTGGTCCGGGTTGGCGCCGACCGCTTCATCCTGCCGAGCACCTCGGTCAAGATGGCGCTCCGGCCGGCACGCGAAGCCCTCATCACGGTACACGGCACCGGCGAGGCCCTCGATTTGCGAGGCAAGATCCTCCCGTTGCACCGCCTGCACCGGCAGTTCTCCATCCCAAACGCCGTCGAAAATCCTTGGGAAGGCATCGTCGTGATCGTCGAAGTCTCGGGCAAGACGAAGGCGCTTCTGGTCGACGAGCTCCTCACCAAGCAGGAGGTCGTCATCAAGAACCTCGGCGGCTTCCTCCAGGAACTTCAAGGAGTGGCGGGAGGCGCGATTCTCGGCGACGGCAACATCGCGTTGATCCTCGACCCAGGTTCGCTCTTTCAAGCCGCGTGAACCACCGGACGCCTGGCTGTATTCGGCGTGACAAATCGTGGTCCGAATGTCTGTCTCACGCCATAAGCCCGTCGATACTCCATGAAGCCGCCAACCTTTGACCAGGTCTGCGAAAAAGCGCTGCGGCTGCCTTGTTCACCCCTGTTGCTGCCGCGGTTGATTTCTGTGCTGGCCAAAGAGGACAGCTCGGCCGACGAACTCGAGGTCATCATCCGGATGGATCCCGCGCTGGCGAGTTCGACGCTGCGTCTCGCCAATTCCGCCTTTTTTGCTGCAGCCACGCCGGTGGATTCCCTCAGCGAGGCCATTTTCCGCCTGGGCCAGCGGGAAACCTATCGCCTTGCCGCGCTCTCGCTCGCCGGCCGCTGGATGAGCCTCGAGGTCGACGGCTATCGGTGGGAGCCGGGCGATTTCTGCCGCCACTCCCTCTGTCGGGCCATCGCGGCACAGCTCCTGGCCGAGCGCACCGGACGCGCCGATCCCAGTGTCGCCTACACCGCTGGTCTCGTCAGCACTGTCGGCAAACTCGCGATCGCCTATGCCTGCGGCGATTGCTTCGCTGACATCCGGGCCGAGCAAAAGGCCCGAAACTGCACCTGGCTGGAAGCAGAACATGCCATCCTCGGCTATGACTACGCCGAGGCGGGGGCGCGCCTGTTACAGCAGTGGCGCTTTCCTCCCCACCTGGTGGCCGCCGCGAAATTTCAGTTCGCCCCGGCGCAGGGGCCTGAGGAAACGCGGCCGCTGCTGGCCACGCTCCACGCCGCCCAGTACCTTGCCACGGCCATGGGCGCAGGGGTGTCCGAAGAAGGCTTTTTATACGAAATCGACGGCAACTTCCTGACGGAATATGGATTCACATCGACGGTGCTGGATGAAGCCCTCCCCGTCGTCCTCGAACGCGCTTTCGCGGTCCTGAACGACCGCCTGAACACGGGCGCCGTCAAATTCTAGCGAGGCGCCCCCTCAGGCCAAGATCGAGACTTGATGCCGTGCAGGGGTTGGGGGCTTATCAAGGCGGGAGCCAGCGCCTCGCTGTTCGCGGATTACCGCGACGATTGCTGATTACGCGGAAGAGGGCAGACAGCTGTCGCTTTATCGAGAAGCATTGAGCCAAGCGAAGGCGGAGGGCGACGTCGAGAATGAGAAGTTGATATTGGATTCGTTGGCCGAGATTGGTGATGAGAAAAGAGCCTAACAGTCCGCCGCCAGAAATCGCGCTGCCTTGTGGTAAGGCACGCGGCGTATTGACGAACAGGGACGAGCTCGAACAACAATTGAAAGATTTCGACGTGGAAATCAAAGATCTGAAGGCCGAACTCGCTCGACGGCAATAAGGTCCTCTTCATCAATTACACCTGCTATTCAATGAAGCGAAATGAGAACTTTGCCCAATCGGGTAGCCGGTAGTGATTAGCTACCGGCCCCCACACCA
>Ga0182027_10010160_pt1 | contig 13424 bp, 8 predicted proteins | sample 712E1DmetaG_FD_121300 | JGI IMG/M metagenome (GOLD analysis project Ga0182027, IMG submission 121300) | Permafrost microbial communities from Stordalen Mire, Sweden - 712E1D metaG (Illumina Assembly) | ecosystem: Environmental > Terrestrial > Soil > Wetlands > Permafrost | place: Sweden...
GGATCTGGCGCAACCGGCCGGCATCGCCACCGAGGAGCGATGGCATTTCCTTCGCCGCCCGCCAGCCAAAAGCCAGTCCTTTGGCGTCCGCCAGGGTGCGCAGGGTCCGCACGGCTTCCTCGACGACGCGGCGCGGGTCGAAGTCCGCGTGCTCCAGCGTCAGCTTCCGGGCCTCGATCTTGGACAGGTCCAGGATGTCGTCAATAATGGCGAGCAGGTGTTGCGAGGCTGCTTTGAGCTTGGCCAAATAGTCGCTTTGCGTGTCGGTCAGGCTGGTGTGTTCCAGCAGGTTGGCCATGCCAACCACCGCGTTCATGGGGGTGCGAATCTCGTGGCTCATGGTGGCGAGGAAGCCGGTCTTGGCCTCGTCGCTCACCTTGGCGCGTTCTCGCTCGGCGCGCCGGATCATCAGCATCAACATGGCGGCCGAGAGCACGCCCAACAGAGCCGCTGCCAGCACGGCCCAGCGGAGGGTGAGCATCTCAGCCTGATGCGACGCTGTCATTTGCTTGCCCAGGGCCGCCATGCGGGCTTGCAGGCGCTCGACCAGGGCAGACATCTCGTCGGTGGGCGGTCGATCCATGCCGCGCACGCGGCGGTCCACCTCGCGATAGCTGATCGGGTTCTTGGCGTCGAAGTTGGCCACCGCCACCCGGTAGCGCTGGCCCAGCGTGCGCAATTCAGCGAGCAGACCGTCGATAGGCGCGGATTCGCTCGCCTCGCGCCGGCGCAAGTCGTGGAGCAGGCCCTGCGTCTTGCTCTCCTCGGTTTCGAAGAGTGCCCAGTACTTGGCGTAGTCCTCGGGGTTGTGCCCGCGCAGAAGCACGTTCTTCCATTCCTGCACCTGGCGTTTGAAATGGACCTGGGCTTCGCGGGCGAGGTCCACGTTCTGCGCGAAGCCGATGGTCGCACTCACGCTGTCGATCAAGCGTTCCTGCGAGTGGCGCAAAGCCAAGGCGCTCAAGCCGCCCGCCCCGGCCAGCAAGACCACGGCCGCGCCGGCCAACAGCCAGCGCGCAGCCGGAAAGCGATCGTGCACGCTCGGCCACCCGTCAGAGGTAGTGGCCAGCGACGTCAGTCGAGGAGGGGACACGGCCCCGCCATCGTATTGGGGGCAAAATCCTCACCGGGCAACAAGAAGGCAACAGATTTGTGACGGCGTCAGAGATCTGACCCTACGGCGCGTTCCAGTAGTATCCCCAGCAACGGAGAATGCCGCCGGCGCTCAGCGCGCAAGTGTGGTTCTGGGCCACACTGACCACGTCGAAGCTGCCGGAAGGTGGACTGGTCTGGCCGTAGGTATTCTGCCCCCAGCACGCGATGGCGCCATCGCTCTTCACCGCGCACGTGTCATTGCTCCCGCTGCCTGCGCTGACCGAAATGAAGTTGTTCCCCGCCGGGGGTGAGGCCTGACCGCTGGTGTTGAGACCGCAACATACAATGCTGCCGTCACTTTGCACCGCGCAGGTGTGATTGGCACCCGCGCTGACCGAGACGAAGGTTCCCGCTGACGCGGCGGGCGCCTGCCCGTTGGCGTTGGCTCCCCAGCAGACCGCGCTGCCGTTCGTCCTGATCGCGCAGGTGTGACCGCCACCCGCGCTGACCGAGGCGAAGTTGTTTCCCGCCGGCGCTGAGGACTGGCCGTTGGTGTTCAATCCCCAGCAAGCGACGCTGCCATCCGTCTTCACCCCGCAGATGTGATTGTCGCCGGCGCTGATTGAGGCGAAGGAACCAGACGGCGCAGTGGCTTGACCGCTGCTGTTCGATCCCCAGCAGGTGGCGCTGCCATCTGTCTTCACACCGAAAGCTGTGCCGTCATGGCGTTCGGGGTGAATTGCGTCCGATCCGCGCCAATCGCAGTGATGACCGGCCCGGGAATCAGCCGGAATTGGCTGCTGGACGAAAGCCCGGTTGCTGAGCTGGTTGCCGTGACGGTGAGAACAACCGACGAGCCGTCAGAGGGCAGCCCCGAGGTGGTCCAAGTCGCGCCGGCGCTCCATTGCGACGGATCGAGGCCCATGTTCGCCAGGGACGCCGACACCGGTGCCGGACCGAATGACGACGTCCACACATAGCTCAGAGTCCCGCCGGAGGAATCGGTCGCTGCGACGGCCAGGTCCACCACGGAGCCGGCTTCGAAACCGCCACGACTCTGATAGGTTACGTCGATCCGGGGAGGCACGGTGACCTTTATCGGTTTCACGGCCAGGCCCAGGTGGTTTGTGATCACGCCGCCTTTGGGCCGGCCATCGGCAAAGTTGCCGTCTGTCACCACCAACTGGAAGTCACACGACAGGTTGGTGGCCGAGGCCGAGAGCGTGAAAGACGTGGTGGCGGAATCAAGGGCGGAGAAAGTTCCCGGGCAGGGCGTGGACCAAGCGTAGGTCAACGCATCACCGTCAGGGTCCGTGGCCATGACCGACAGGGTGGTGGTTTCGCCCGGAACGATCTGCGCGGGATTCGCGGTCAGGGCCGTAATCACCGGGTAGCTGTCCAGATTGACAGTTACACCCGCGTTGCCGGTGGCGTTGGCGCCCGCCACGGCAATGGCAAACGAGGCGACGTTGCCTCAGGGCGCGACGTCGAAATCGTAGCCGGCGAAATCCGTTCCGCCACGGCTGTCGTGTAGCACGACCCACAGGTGAACCGGGCCCGGAGCGCCTGGCGTCCAAGTATTCTCGGCGAAGAGGGTTTCAAATTCTGATTCGCTGCGCCCGGTGATGTCGTGTTCAAATGACCCCGCCGTCGCGTACCAAGAAACCCGCATGGCTTCGTAGTGATTTGGAAGTGTGCGAGTGAGCACATCCCAGGCGGGGTAGTTTTCCACCGACTCGGCAGGCCAGCTAACCGTCAACGAAACCGTCTGCCCAGCCGCAACCGGGAACGCCGCGCCCCCGGCCGAAATCGGAGGAACCTCGACCGGATCAGCACCGGGCTGCTGCAGGGCTAGCGAGGCAATCACCGGGTTTTGGTTGGGCGTGTAGTCCTTGCCGTACTGGTATACATACTGGCCCGGCGCATTGGCTAGGCCGCAGTAGATGCGCTGTAGCTGGAAGCCGATCACGGAATCTTGGGTGGCCATCCCCGCGCGACGCAATCCATCCGGAACGGACAGACTCAAGCGCACAGGCAAGTAGTACCCTCCAGTGACGTCGGGATCCCGCGGCCGGATGGGTGGCTGGCCCTCTGGGGATTGCGGTATCTGCGGACCAAACAGGGTGCACGAGTCCAACGGGGCGGGTGCAGAGTAGGTATCGGGCGAGTCCCCGGCTGTGCCGGGCAAGGCATCTTCGTCCAGGCAGGCGGCACTCACCGAGTTGCTCTCGGTCGGTGGCTTGGGCCTGTTGCAGATGGACCAGAGCAGGGGTGAGGTTATGTCAGCGTTAGGCGCTGGGACGCGACCTCCCATGTCCACGGCCAACGCCTCGTAGTGGACGGTCGGATCCGCGGCCTTGGGATCGACCTCAGCAGGCTCGCCTTTCACAGCCAGGATCGCGGGCCCGCTGATTAGAGAAATGGGCGGCCCCACCTGCGGCTTGCAGGCAGCAAGCAGGACCAACAGAACCATGGCTCCGATGTTTGCCCGTTTCATCAGAACTCCATTCGCATGCCAGCCACCGCCAGAACCGGCAACCCCGTGATGTAGCTGCGCTGGCTGTAGTCGGCGCTGTAGATGATTTCCTCGGGGTTCTTCCGATTGGTCACATTCTGCACGTCGGCGAACACGTTGAACTTGAGACGCCGAAGCACGAAGGCCTTCTCCAGCCGAACGTCGAGCGAGTAGAATCCGGGAAGGCGAATCGAGTTCTGCGCCCCGAAGATGGGCTCGTACTGCTGAGACGTAGCATTGAAGTAGGCTCCTGCCACCGGAGTTCGCGGCGCGCCCGTGGTGTAGCGAAAGCGCGCGCCGGCCAGAAAACCGCGGGTGATCTCGTAGCTGGCCAGCAGCGCGAGTACATGGGTCTGGTCGTAGTCAAACAGGCGCCAGTTGCTCGTCGGTCGATCCTTGCGCTCGCTGCGGATGAGCGAATAGGTGAACCAGCCGAAGAACCCCTTGGCCAGCTCCTGCCGCAATAGCGCCTGCCCACCATAGCTGTGGCCGATGCCAGTCTGCTGCAGGGACTGGCCCACTGGCGGCGACGGCAATCCGCTGCGCGCCACCAGGTCGTAAAGACGCTTGTAGAATCCCACGACCTCGAAAACGAGGGTTCCCGTCAGCTTGTAGGAACCGCCTCCACTGGCGTGAATCGCGGACGAGCTTGACAGATTCGGATTGCCGAAGACCGGGCTCAGATCCTCGACCGTAGGTGGCTGGCCGTAGATGCCGGCGCCTGCCGTGAAGGTCAGCTTGTGGGTGGCCCGGTAGGCAGCCGACAGTCTTGGATTGGGCATCCAGCTCAGTGGTCCGAATGAAGGATTCCGGGCTAGATCCATTCGCCGGTACCCGATGTCCGGCGCTTGATAGCTGTGGGGCAGCCGCAGGCTACCATCGATCACCGTGGGCTCGAACCGGAATCCCGGGGTCAGAGTCAGGCGGCCGATGTTGATCTCGGCGAAGACGTAGGCCGCGGCTGACAGCAGATTGACCTTCCAGCGATCGGACGCGAGATCGGTACCCGGCGACTGGCCGAAGACCGTGACGTCACCCTCGCGGGCCGGCAGCTCCAGGGACCCAACCCGGTCAGAGGTGCTGCTGCGCCCTTGGAAATCCAGGCCCGTGGAAAGAATGATCTTGCCCGTGACCCGCCGTCGGTACGAGGCGCGCAGCGCGTACTGCCAGGTGGTGGTGTCGAGCAGGAGGGGGGTGCCGCCGAAATTCCACTCCTGCTGGTTCTGGTCGTAGCCCAGGGACGGCGTGACGGCAATGCTGGAACCGTCCGCAAACAGCCGCGTGTAGCGCACCATGAAGCGTCGGTAGAGCAAATTTTGGTCCTGCTTCTTGTATTCCAATGGATCCGATGAAGGAACGGTACGGGTCAGGTGATCGTCAGAAGCCAGGAAGGTCGCGGAGAGTTCCTCGTCCTTGCCCAGCGTGGCCGAGACCCGCGCTTGATAGTCGTCGTAGCGAGGAATAGGGAAGAAATCGCCCACATCCTTGGACACCGCCGCCTTGAGGGTTTGGTCGAGATAGCCCTGGCGGCCAGACACGGCCAGCCGAAGATTGGGCGTGATGGCGGCCCTGACCATGCCGGAGACGTCCATCACATCCGCGGCCAGGTAGCCGTGCACGCCCTCGTGCCCGGGGTCCAGCAGGTCGATGCGCACCAACCCGCCCAGGCCACGGCCGTAGTCGGCCCCGAACGAGCCGGGCGACAGGTCGATGGAACGCACTAGATCCGCGTTGATGGTCGAACGCATGCCGCCCACGTGGTACAGCACCGGAATCTCCACCCCGTCGACATTGACTCGCGTGTCCTGCGGTGCCGATCCCCACACGATGAGGGCACCCGAGCCGAAGGCCGAGCGGCCCACGCCGGGCAAATTCTGCACCACCTTGAGCGTGTCGCCCTGCGTGCCGGGGACGCGCTTGGCCTCTTCGGTGCGCACCCGTGTCTCAACCACTTCCTTCTTGATACGGGGCGCGCGTACCACTGCTTCTTCGTCCACGTCGGCTTCTTTGGCCTCGACCATGTACTTGACCGACTTCTTCTTGCCTTTGGTGATGACCTCTTCTGTCTTGATGGTCACCAGCTCGCGCGATGACAGCTCGATCACGTGCGGGCCCGGTGGCACGTCGGTGAAGGCAAAAGCACCATCCTGGTCGGTGGACGCGTCGACCCCCAAATCCACGATTCTGACCTTCACCCCGCGTGAGGGAGCCTTGCTGAACCGATCCAGGACCACGCCTTCCAGGTTGACCTGCGGGCCTACCGGCACCAGCACTTCCTTGACCACGAACTTGTACGCGTACTGGATTTTCACCGGCACCGGCGTTCCGTCCAGCGTGGCGGGCTCGAACTCGAACTGCCGGGCCGCGGCCACTGCCGCCGCGTCGAAATCGGGACCGGCGGGCACCACCACCTCCACGTTTCCCACCCGTCCGCTGTCTTCCACTTCGATGGACAGCACCACCTTGGCGCCTGCGCCGACGGCGCGCTTGTCTTCAGGGTAGACCGCTTCGACGAACTTCAGCAGCTTGGGCGGATGCAAGCCCTTGCCGGGTTCCCCCGCCTCGCCCGGCGGAGACTCGCCCCGCGCTGCCAGGGAAATCCCTGCCGCAAGAAACCAGGTGGCGGCAACTGCGAGAAGACGCATGCTTGCGGAACCTACGGGTAGTCGAACTCGAAGGCGGTCAGGCCGGCGCCCGCGGTCGGAGCCTCGCGGGTGGAGGCATCGGTGAGCACGCCCGAGGCCTCACCCAGGGTTCCCTGCGGGGAGTAGGCAAGGGCGTGCCAGGCGGCCGACACCTGCCCGCACAATGAAAAGGCATCCACCCGCACGATGTAATGGCCGGAGGGCGGCTGCCCTGTCCACACCACGTTCTCACGGTCGCGCCCATCTATCTGACAATCTTCGTTGGAATCGAAATCCAGGTTGCCATCCACGCCGCCATCCGGGAGGTTGGGTTCCGCGCTGCGCTGCTTGGCCCAGACAATGACGAAACCTGCCTTATTATTGGCGGGGATCGGGGTCTGCAGGTGCAGATCCAGATCGACTGGCGCGTCCCAGTCGAGAGACACGACCAATGTGCCCTTGGGCCCCAGCGCGTCCATGATCAGCGGCTGAACCCTCGCCGACCCGAAGTTCCCCGCATCGTCAACCGCACGATAGGACAGGGGAAGCGTCCACGTGCCATCTTGGTTGTCCTGCAGCAGCGGGCTGCTTGCCAGCGCGGGCGACAACGAGAGGCTGGCGGTGAAGTTGAAGTACTGCGGATCCAATGGATTGTCCGGGCTCAGGGCTGGCACCAGCCAATAGGCATCGTCCCCGGCCACGCCCAGCGCAACCGCGTGGGCGTCAGCCTCAACAGTCCCCTTGATCGACTTGTTGCTCTCACCCGGAAAGATCGTGTAGTCCCGGGGTGACAGAGTCGCTTGGGCCGAGATGGTATCGGTTGGCCCTGCAATGGAACCACGCATCGCCTGGCCGCCTTGCACCCGCATCACCGAGGTCAAACCCGAAAATGAGTCCGAAGACCACTGACAAGCGGGCGCCGACAAAGCGCACAAGAACCAGATCGCCCGCAGACCACTGATTACGCTCCTCATTAGAAACTCACCTCGCCGCGAATGAGGAAAGCGTTGTCGCCCAGATTGGCAGGCATGCCTGATGTGTTGATGCCCAGATGGTTCTGGTTGCGGTCGTACTCGACAATCAACCTGCCCCAGGGCGCCACGCAGGCCGCGGCCACGGCCAAAGTGGAGTAGGTCACGTCGGTGGGGACAGGGTTGCCCTTGGCTATCTTGTTCGAGTCTTGATCAGGGTTGTAGTAGTCGTATCGGACACCCAGCCGCCAGCGCCCGAATTCCTGGATCAAGGCCAGGTAGTAGCCGAGCTCGCGCATGCTTCGGCCCAAGGTTCCCTGTGGATCGGCGGGAGACACTCCGCGATCCAGATCGTTGGCCAGAAAGAACTCCGCCTCCAGACTCGTCTTCAGTTGGTGCGGCAAACGCAGCGACAGGGCCAGATCCGCCCCGAATGCGAAACGGGTGTAGTTGGACGACGTCCCCGCCGCCACGCCGGGAACTCCGTTCACCTCCCCTGCGCCAACGTTGACGATGCCGTCGTCGTTCGAATCATTCCATTGCAGCGTCGGTTTGGTCGCGGTCGTTCCCGGGTGGAATCCCGTGCCGCGCATCCCGGATAGCCCGCCCGCAAAATCGATCCGCCCCCGCGAGTCCTCGACCCCCAGACGCCCAACCAGATCTTTCTGATGATTGGGATCCAGCCCGGCAAACGCGCTGCTGCCCAGTGGCTGACCGTTCATCACCGCCAGGACATACCGGACAAAGCGCCACCCACCACCCACCCTGGCGCCCAGGTCGGCCTCGCCCGGGAACAGTGCTCGGGCCGCCGTGCTGCGTTCCATGAAGAAGCGCCGGCGGTCATCTTGCGGCACCTCGCGCCCGAACGGAATCCTGAACAATCCAATGGTTCCCATGGCCACGGGCGGGGCGCCATCGCCCCGGCCTGGCCATTTCGCCGAGGCTTCCACGTCGAACAGCCGCAACTGAGGTCCGTTGACCGTGTTGCCGTCGATCTCCAGCCGACCCTCGCCGAATCGCCGATCCAGGGTCACACCCAGGCGGGCACGCCGGATGAAAAACCGGTCCTGGTTGAGCGGCTGGCCACTTCCGGGGTCAAGCTGATCCTCAGACGATTGGCGCACTTGATAGTCGGCCTGCACATAGCTGTAAAGCGATACACCGGCCATGCCCGCCTTCACCGCAGGCGGCGCGTTGCGCTCGCGCGCATCCTCGCGCGCGGCCGCCTCATCCAGTGCCCTTTGCAGGCGCAGGACTTCGGCCTGCCGCTCGTTGCGATCCGCGGCCATGCGCTTGTCCGCCTCATCCCGTGCGGCCTCGACCGCAGCGGCCTGTTCCTTGCGGATGGCTTCCTCGCGCGCCTTGGCCGCAGTATCTTGATCGGCAAGGCGTTGCTCGAATTCCGCCTTGACCTTTTCTATCTCGGCCATCGGATCAGGCGCAGGCTCTTTCGGCTTCCTCGCACCAGCTTGCGCGGAAACCGGGCTTGCCCAGCTTGTGACGGCCAGGCCCACCAGGAAGACCGCGGCACCTTGGCATTTCCGCGGGCAAAAGTCCTGCCCCAACTTCATGAACAACATGCCCATCAAAGCGACTTGCAGGTCTGGTAGGGAACCGGATTCTGGCGCAACACCTGTGTCCCGCCTCCGCCCGGAGTACAATTCTTGATGAAGTAGTCCTCGCCCACTGCGTCCTCGTCGCAACCGGCGTCAGGGCTGTCGGGAATCACGGACGGCCCGTCCGGTGGTGATGGTGCAGGTGGCCCATCCACCTGGGGTCCGTTGTTTCCCGAGCCACACCCGGCCAGAAAGAGGCCGATGAGCAGGCCTCGTAGCAGTTGTCCGCGCATCTGTTTCTCCTCTTAATCGTGCATGCCTACTGGACTGGCTCGCAGTATCCGTGGCTGCACACTTGCTTGTCCGGGCAAGCCGCTGCATCCGTGCCCGTGCAGGCCACGCAACTGGTCTTGCCGGTAGCCAAGAACTGGAAGCTGCAATGACAGGGCTGGGGCGGGCTATAGTGGCTGAACACCGGCTTGTCCGCGTCTGTTTTCACCTTCATCGCGCACTGGGGAACCACGCCTCGTTGCGCGTAGATCTCGTTGATGTCGAAGGGAAGCTGCAGGGTTGGATCCACGGGATTTCCCTGGAACCAGTCGATAACATGTTTTGCCACCTCGGGGGTCGGCACGCCGTTGCTGTCCACCGCAGCCACCAATCGGAGCGGGCCTTGCAGGGTATAGCGGCCCTCGCGCATGTTGAGCTTGTCGGTGGTGGTCATGTCCGAGTCGGGCCAGTAGGCGAGTTTCTGATTCACCCCTCGCACCTTGAGCGCGCGCACCCGATCGCGGTACTGGTCGTAGTACTCCGTCGATGTGTAGCCGATGGTTTGGTCCGGTGAGGTCGCGGGCGAAACGCAGCCCGTCACCATCGACTCAGCGCTAATTGTGCTGCCAGCGCCCGTCACCAACTGAGAAGCATTGGGCAACCCGAGCCCCCGGGCGAACAACTCGCGCATCCCGCTAGTCACAGAGTTGTAGTCATAGATGAATTGGTCGGACGTGAAAGTCAGGATGTTTCCCTTGGAAAGGCAGATGTACAGGTCCGCCAACTCCTCAACCGTGATGTCGTTGTATTGGATGAAGCCCATGGCGACGATGGGCACCAATCCCTGCACCGGCCCCGGGAACTCGGCGAAACCCGTTGGTAGCGGAGGGGGAGGTGCCGACGGATTGGCGGAGTACGCTGCCGCACAACTCGTCCACGCGACGTCATTGATCACAAGATCCGGCATCTTGCCAAGAGGTCCGTTGCAGTTGGTGGGATAGACCTTGCCCGGTTGATTGGGGTCCTCGGTGTACTGCGTGAACACGCTCCTTTGACCTGCACTCGTCGTCCTCGTAAGCGTGTAGACCGAGCCGCAACCCTCGCTGTTCTCGTTCCAGAGCAGGGTTACGCCGACCTTCTTCAGCCTTGCACCCATGAGACGGATGACCGGGATGACCGCGGTCGTGACGGCCATGTAGACTGGATTTGGATTGTCCGGAGTCGCACAGTCAAGACCCTGTGCCAGGGCCAAGCGAGACGAGCCGGCCAGGGCGGCAAGTACGCAGAATCCGACAATACGAGAGCTTTTCGGGCGATTCATCGGGCCTCCGCGTGGTTCGAGGATGGAGTGCCTATAGCAATCGGCAAATCGTGGGGTCAACAGAAATGGTTATGTGCGCGCTCTTGTCGCTTTTCCGTCACTATTCCGTTGCGTGACAATTCCTGTCGAGTCGCTTTCCCGTCGGGGAATCGGCCCGATCCGTTCCTGGCGACCACCTGGCCCGTCGCTTCGCCGCCACCCTCTCTGGACACCGAGTCCTTGCGCTTGTGCCCGCATATAGAAAAAGGGGCGCCCATTTCTGGACGCCCCTTCAACCAGCCGGCCGTGCCCGGCTAACCTTCCAATCTAACCACTACGGAATCAGGCGAGCGAGGAAGTTGTAGCCCGTACCGGCGCTTCCCGTGTTGAGGCTGAACGTCCCGAATGTGATCGTGTTCGAGTAGCTGCCACCGTACACCACGTTGTTGGCCATGGACCCGGTCGCCGCACTCGCCACGGTGACGAAGTTGACCGATTGCGTCCCTTGGGAATCGCCATACTCTTGCGCGCACAGCACCGAGCCGTCAGTTCCAGAGAGCTCCGCGCTGAACGCGTCGAGCGTGGCATTGCCGTTTGAAGTCAGGCCGTTGAGCCCGTTGAGCGTTCCCTCGAAATTCCCACCGATGAACACGTTGCCGCTCGACGATAGGGCCAAAGACTTGACCGCCTGGGCGTAGGAGGCGTCGCCGAATGACATCGCCCACTGCGCAGACAGGTTGGGGTTCAGCTTGGCCACGAAGCCGTCGGTCTTGCCCTGGTCGGTAACCGTGATCAAGCTGGCGTCGGCTTTGGGCATGGTGATGGTGGCACCGAGGGCTCCACCGATGACGATATTGGCTGGCGAGCTGTTGTCAAACGCTATGCCGTTGACATCCGACGCGCCACTGGTGCCCCAGTCCATAGCCTGCACTGGCGTCCCGTTGGGGTCCAGAACGGCCACGAACGGAAGCGCGAGAGCACCGCTGGTGCTCCCACCAGACTTGGTGAGTTGGAGAGCAGTATTCGTCGGGTGGAAGTTCAACACTCCATTGTAGTTACCGGCAATGGCCACGTTGCCGGCGCTGTCCATGGCCACGGACTCGCAGGCCTGGTCGCCTGCGCCACCAAACTGCCGGCCCCAGATGACCTTGCCGACGTTGTTCGGGTCGTTGCTCGCGTCGAGCACGGCTACCACGATGTCCATGCTGCCGCCAGCGACGGCGGCGGTGGTGCCGCTGCCGCCCGTGCCATAGTTGCCAGCGGTGAGCAATCCAGTGTTGCCAGCGGCCGCGGTGTAGGCGCCGACAAGCCTCATGCTCTTGCCACAGATCGCGATCTTGTTCTGGCTGGGGTTGGATGCGACGGCCACGATCGCGCCCGTGCCCACATCGATGTTGTGGGCCTTGAGGGGCGTGATTTCCGGCATGGTTGACGCACCACTGGCGACCAGGACGAAGTTCATGGCCGCAGAGCTGACCAGCGAGGACTTCGCAAGGAAGTCGACGTTGTCAATCGGGCCACCGCCGCCGTTGTAGGCTGGGTCGCCCGACCTGATCGGGTCGAAGTCGACCTCGGTGTAGTAGTTCCCGATGAGGCCAACGTTGCCGTTGGAGGCAGCCGCCACACCGGTCCCGACTTGGTCGCCGCCGCCCGCGTAGCCGAAGGTGAAGGTCTGGGTTGCAGTCAGCCCGGTCGCAGACACCTTGTTGAGGTAGACGTCCGAACCACCAGAGGAATAGACGGGGCCAGCGCCGAAGTTGATCGGGTTGCTGGAGAAGTTGGCCAACGAGCCCGTGGTCCAAAGCGTAGCATCGGGCGCGACGCCCATGCCGAACATCAGAGCGGTGTTGACGGAGACCGCGTTGGCCGGGCCCATGCAGACCTTGACCGGGCAGGTGTACTGGGTGTCGCTGCCGCTAACCGCCGTGCAGACGTCGCCCGACGGGCAGAAGGAAGCAGGCGGCACAGTCGGCCCGACGCACACACCGTTGGCGTTGCAGAAGTCAGCCGAGGTTCCGGGGGTGCTCCCGCTCGGTGCGGTTACGACCGTGCCGGTGCAGGCATTGCCGTCGTCGCAGGGCGTGTTGGCAGGCGCGGGGGCGGGCACGCACGAGGCGTTCGGCTCGGTGCAGGCGCTAACCATGCACGGATTGCCGGTCGCGGGACAGGACACCGGGGTTCCCGTCGGGTGGCAGACGCCGGCAGCGCACTTGTCGGCGGTTCCGTCGCAGGCGAGGCCATCGGTGCAGGTGGTGCCGTCGGCCGAGGGCTGGTTGGCGCACTGGCCGCCTGGGCCGTACTGCGTGGTGGTCTTCTGGCACACGTTATCCTGGCACGCGACGCCGCTTGGCCCGCATGGAGCATGGTAGCTCGTCTGCTGGCACTGCCCATTGTGGCACGCAGCCGTCAGGATGCACATGTCGGTGAGCTTAGCGGTCGCGATGCAGTCCGCGCCTTCCAGAACGCCAGGCTGAGCGCAGAACGCGTTCACCCCGATCATGGTGAAGGTGTGCAGCGTGCCTCCCCCGCAGTCCGGGCAGGTCACGGTCACGGTAGCGCCGTTGGCACCCGCGCCGGTTGGGGCGGTGAAGGTGACGCCGGTGGTGAAGGGCGCGGTGAGGCTCCCAGCCGGAATCGGCGTTCCAGCCGACCAAACCGGGTTCGAGCATGGGGCGGCGATCTCAAGCGTCACCGTGTCGCCATCGCCAACGCTATTTGTCGACATGTAGTCGTAGCCGAACGTGCAGGCGTCCGTCTGATGGTACCCGGTCGACTGTGCCGGCAGGCTCATGTGGGTGATGACCGAGCACTTGGTTTGGCCTTGCAACTGTCCGCTCGTCCACGTGCCGTCGTCCACGGTCACGGTGAAGTTGCAGTCCGGTCCACTGAGGGTGCTGTCGTAGACGAATTGCACTGGATTTCCAGTGGCAGAAGCAGGGGCGGCGCCAACGAAGTGACCGAGGCCGTTGGTGGGATTGCAGTCCGAGGTCCAGTGGTAGTTGAGGGCGTCGCCATCCGAGTCCGAGGCGGTCACCGTCAGGGTCGTGGGAACACCGGTGACCAAGGGCGATGCGCTGGAGGTCAGGCCGGTGA
>Ga0182027_10010162_pt1 | contig 13424 bp, 10 predicted proteins | sample 712E1DmetaG_FD_121300 | JGI IMG/M metagenome (GOLD analysis project Ga0182027, IMG submission 121300) | Permafrost microbial communities from Stordalen Mire, Sweden - 712E1D metaG (Illumina Assembly) | ecosystem: Environmental > Terrestrial > Soil > Wetlands > Permafrost | place: Sweden...
CATTTCTTTTATTGAATTATAATTACGATTTAGCAATCTCTGGAAGTAAAAGTGATAAAAAAATCTCAGATAGTTTAACATATAATAATAATCATAGAATACATGATTTAACCGGGCAATGTTTGATCGACCTAATTCAATTAATAAAAGATTCGGAATTGTTAATAACAAATGATACAGTTGCTTTGCATATTGGTGCAATTCTTAATAAAAAGACAATATGCATTTCTAACGGCACTTTATATGGACGTTTTTTACCTTATCCATATGAGATTACAGATAAAGTTTTTCCAGTTTATCCTGATGCCGTAGATTGTATAAATGTTCAAGATTTACACAAATTATTAATTTATGGTTCGACAATAGACATCAATGAAATAAATCCTAATAAAATAATATCAGTTATAAAAAAAATATTAAATAACGATAACTGAAAAATATATAATAATAAGCAAAACCCGAAGGGATGGAAGACTTTGATAATATTTCAAATTTGGGATAGCAAGTAGAGATAGTATTATTAATCCTAAATAATATTGGAGATATTGTCGCGATTCAAAATCTGTCACCGAGTAGTAGGACTGTGCAAATAACAGCCCAACCCTCACAGGACCAGGCGTGCGGATTTCCCGCACCCGGCTCTTCCTGTGTACGCTTCGCAGTGCATGTTACCATATACTACGCAAGACTCGGTACATAGCTGTTGGCTAATCGTAGAATGGAAATGCCATCAAAACATGAAAATGTTACTGGAGTAACAATATCAACAAACCGGATGCTGTAAGATTTGCCTTAGTAGATAATACAGACTATGCAAATTTGTATAACAAAGAAAGATTACTTGCATCATCCTTTAGAACTAATAATTTGAATAAATTAAGGAGAAGTAATGAATTCATTTTTTTGAAAATTCGTAAAAGTGTGTCCCAAATCAGGTAGAATAAGAAAGATTATTGTACCTAAAGGATTTTACAAAATATTATTTCCTATAGTTGGATTAGCAGCGATGATTTGGATACTCATTCGGGTAATTCCAAAGCCAAGCCGGTTATCATATCCATGTGTAAGAACAGCGATGCCTATCGCTTCTGGATTCATTGGCTATTTAGCGATGTTAGCATTATCTGCTGTTGCTTTTTTCAGATCGAAGAAACCTTTACGCTTTCTGAGTCATAGTTTGCCCAAGTCGAATAATCACACAATGATAGATTACCTAAAGAGTTTGAATATGCAATCATATTTTTGATTATTCTTTTGCAATCCTTCCAGGACAACAAACCTTTGGTAAAAGCTTGATAGAACTTTGACAGTTTTACAATTTGTTGGCGATGAACAATCCCACATTGCTCCGGAAAAGATTGCAATTGCGAACTAAGACCCATTTCATTAATAAGAGAAAGTATGTTAGTGTATGAACTAGAAAGGAATTGTGCTCCTAAGTCGAAAGGATGATCTCCGATTATATCGGTAATCATTCTACCGCCTACTTTTTGGCTGGATTCTAAAACAATTGTAGAAATATTGTTTTTATGCAAATTATATGCAGCACTTAGACCAGATATACCTTCACCGATAACTATGACGTCAACATCATTCATTAATTGATTGTATCAAGATATTAAAAGCTGAAAATTATAATTTAATCTATAATGTATTAGGAAGTATAAAAGTAATTCAATTATTTTTTTGAGCTGCGCGTCTATTAATTTCTTCACGTGATACATCTTCAATGTGAGTTGCAATCCACCATTGATTTCCGGCTAGGTCTTCGACCGCTCCGCTTCTATCACCGTAAAAATGATCTATAGGTTCCAAAACGGATTTCCCATCAGCCTGGATCGCTTTTTTATAAACTGAATCGGCATCCGCAACGTACAAATAAATCATTGATTTCAACAATTTACTTTCTTCATAATTTAGCGGTAACTCTCCAATCATAACTATAGAATCTCCGATTTTCAATTCTGCGTTCATGATTTTGCCTTCTTTATCTCTATGGATTTCTATTTCTTCAGCATCGAAGGCTTGTTTAAGGAACTGTAATAATTTATTTGCGTCCCTTACCGCCAAATAAGGGGTAATTGTATGATAGCCATTTGGAATATAATTTACGGTCATTTGAATTCCTTTCAGATTGGTGATTAATAGATTTATTTATAAATAAGTTTAGCAATACTAATTATTTGTTTAATCAAATAATTTGTTATAGTATTAAAAGAAGCGACTTAACTAACAAAAAACATGATATTTCTTACTTAAGTTCAACTTTTTAAATTCCACGTCCTTATTAAACCCAAATTAGGAGTTAGAAAAGTTTTCAATTGCGTAATAGTGTTTTTAGGTTAAAATCATTATTTTGAAGTCAGGTAAGGTTTTGGATTGACATAGGTTAAGAATCGCTGTTTTTACTTTTTAATATTAATATAGGTGTTAAATCATTGAAACTATTTAAGAATAATTGAAAAAATGACAATATGAAAAAAATATATTATAAAGTAATAATTTTCTTACTCATATCTTCACTTCTTCTTGCTTTTCAAGGCGGGATAAATAAATCAAAAAAAATATTATTACCAAACGGTTGGAGCTTAACTCCGGTTGGTAAAAGTTTAACACTCGGAGATTTACCATTAAATATTGCAGCATCTAATTCCGGAAAGTTTTTAGCTGTTACAAATAATGGACAAAGCGAACAGTCGATTCAATTGATTGATACACGAACATTAAAAATCCTTGATAACGTTGTTATTGCAAAGTCCTGGTATGGATTAGTCTTCAGTTCTGATGACAAATACCTTTTTGCATCCGGAGGTAATGATAATTGGATACTTCGTTACGCAATTAAAAAAAATAAATTATCGGTTTTGGACACATTAAAACTTGGAAAAATCTGGCCGGAAAAAATCTCTCCTGCAGGAATCTCCCTTGATGAGAATAAAAATATTCTATATATAGTAACAAAGGAGAATAATTCTCTCTATATAATAAATATTGCAACAAAAAAAATTATAAGCATTTATCCACTTGGCGGTGAAGGTTATACTTGTCTGCTTTCTCCGGATAAAACGGAATTATACATTTCTTGCTGGGGCTGTAATAAAATATTAGTCTTCGATACAAATTTAAAAACATTTTCTTCTAAAATATCAGTTGGAAATAATCCTAATGAAATGTGCCTGACTAAAACAGGCAAATTTCTATTTGTGGCAAATGCTAATGATAATTCAGTATCGGTCGTTGATCTGAAAAAAAGAAAAGTGATTGAGACACTAAATACCGCACTTTATCCAAATTCACCTTCCGGTTCAACTCCCAATAGTGTAGCATTAAGTGAGGATGATAAAACTCTGTATATAGCAAATGCAGATAATAATTGTCTTAGTGTGTTTGATGTTTCTAACCCGGGTTTTAGCAAAAGCATTGGATTTATTCCAACAGGATGGTACCCTACAAGTGTTCGAATAGTTAAAGGAAAAGTATTTGTTGCAAACGGGAAAGGAATTTCATCAATGGCGAATCCTCACGGTCCTAATCCTGTAAGTAAATTACAAAAAACTTTTTATCAAAAAGGAGATACAACTAAAACTTTTAAAACTCAATACATTGGAGGACTTTTTAAGGGAACTTTAAGTATAATCAAAACTCCTGATAATAAAACTTTAGCGAACTATTCAAAATTAGTTTTTGAGAATACTCCTTATCAAAAAGAAAATGAACTCTCTACACAAGGGGAATCCGGAAACCCGATTCCGCAAAAAGTCGGTGACATTTCTCCAATTAAACACGTCTTTTATATAATTAAAGAAAACCGTACTTATGATCAAGTACTGGGGGATTTACCCGAAGGTAATGGAGACACAAGTTTAGTTTTGTTTGGGAATTATTATACACCAAATCAACATAAGCTGGCTAAAGAATTTGTTTTGCTTGATAATTTCTATGTTGATGCCGAAGTTAGTGCAGACGGGCATAGTTGGAGCACCGGTGCTTATGCAACAGATTATCTTGAAAAAACTTGGCCTACAAGTTATGGAAATAGAGGCGGTGATTATGATGGTGAAGGAAGCAGGGCAATAGCAAATAATAAAGAATATATCTGGGATATCTGTAAAAAAAATAAAATATCATATCGTTCATACGGGGAATTTATTCATGATGGAAAACCTTCCATTTCGTCACTGAAGAATCATTTTTGCACGCATTTTACAGAATGGGATCTATCAGTAAGAGATACTACAAGATTCTATCAATGGAAACGTGATTTTGATTCACTCTTGATCATAGGACAGGTTCCGCAATTTTCAACTTTACACTTTATAACTGATCATACTGAAGGGCTGAGAAAAGGGAAACCTACTCCCTTTGCTTATGTGGCTGATAATGATCTTGCAGTCGGCTTGTTCATTGATTATTTAAGTCATTCAAAAATTTGGAAAGAGAGCGTTGTATTTATTGTTGAAGATGATGCTCAAGATGGTCCCGATCATGTTGATGCACATCGAAGCACTGCCTATGTTGCAGGCGGATATGTAAAACGAAATTTTGTAGATCATACAATGTATTCAACTTCCTCTATTTTAAGAACTATTGAATTAATTCTTGGATTAACGCCAATGAGCCAATATGATGCTGCATCCACTCCATTTTGGCGTAGTTTTTCAAAAACTCAAAACGAAACTCCATTTACTTATATTCCTACTAACGTCAACCTGGATGATAAAAACTTTACTTTTAATTATTGGCAGCAAAAGAGTGAAGAATTAAATTTTAGTGAAGCTGATTTAGCACCTGATGATGAATTCAATGAAATTATTTGGCACGCAGTTAAAGGTATTAATGCGGAATACCCTATAATTAAAAGAGCTGCTTTCGTAAAAGGAAAAAATCATAAAATTAATTAATATCGTTCTAATTCTAGTAAAATATAAATAGAGTTTATAAGTAAATTAACTATTTACTGCTAATGCCATATTGAATTACCTCAGCCGATATTCAAAATATAATTCCGGAATAAAAAATAGAGATATATACTGTCCTTATTAAATAATAGAACAGTTCCTCAAATGACATAGAATAGATTAATGAAGTTGATTCTGCAATTATTTCACTAAGAAACAATGAATAGATGATTCAAAACTATTTATTTTGTTAAGAACCTGAATATCATATATATTTCCGCATCGCAGCTTCAACTGTGATTTCAAGACTTCGGTTTTATTATGAAGCCCAAAACATTAAATAGTAATTTTATGGACAAATTCATTAATAAAAAATAAATCAGATATATTAGTTTGTTTAAATATCTAAAATCATTATTAAATTCCGGCAAATATTATTTCTTTTGCGACATTCTTGAAAGGTCTATTTCCTTTATCGTCTTTTTAGTTTTTGCAAAAGCACTTTCAACTTCTGTTTATGGACAGATTGTTACACTTTTTGCAGTAACTTCTATTATCGCAACACTTTTTGACTTCGGACTTCCGGTTTATATACAACGGGAATCAGCGCGGAGCAATAACCTAAATACAGTTTACAATCAAATCTTACTATTAAAACTATTGTCATTGATTGTCTATCTAATTATTAGTGTTGCAGTCGTTAATATTTTTATGCCTTCGATTAATCATTATTTTGCATTGATTATAATTTGTATTACTTTTATAGTAAATACGGGTAATTCATTAAAGTTTATTTTTTACGGGCGGGATAATAGTAAGCAAGTTTTTTACAGTTCAGGTACAGCTAAGATAATTTTACTGGCAGCTATTGGCGGCACGTATGTTTTTTATCCGAATGTATACATATTTCTTTTAGGTTATTTATTTGCAAATGTATTTTTAACCATTCGACTTCTATATAGCCTTAAGGTTTATCATTTGAATATTATTCCGGTCTTCTCCGGGATAAAATATTTAAAAACGATTTTTATTTCAATAATACCATTGGGTTTTGCCTCAATATTCAATATACTTTATGATAGGATTGATATCATATTACTTAATTTTTTTCTGGACTATCATATAGTCGCACAATATTTCGTTGCATATACAATTTATAAATTGTCGGTAATTGCGTTAAGTATTTTTATTTATCCGGCATTAAATCGGTTTTCCCGTGAATCAAACAATTCATCCGTTCTTTTATTTTTATTAAAAAAGCTGAGTACAATTATTTTGTTTTGTTCAATATTATTATCAATATTGTATTATTTTGTAATACCGAAGCTTGTTATTTTTACATTTGGAACCAAATATATGGAAGCTTCAAAACTTATCGCTTATCTTGGAATAGCAATCACTTTTATCAGTCTAAATAATTTAACAGGTGTGTTTTTAAATGCTGTGGGTAAATTCAAAGAAGTAATGATAGCGACCCTTATAGGATTAATAATCAACATCCTTGCGAACGTTTTAGCTATACCGACATTCAAAGCCATAGGGGCGGTTTTTGCTTCTATATTGACTGAGTTTTTAATATTAACCATTGAAACAGTGTTTATTTATTATTATTTCATAAATAAGAAGAAAATTATTGGTACCTAATGGGAACATCAAACTGGCAGAATATTTCGTATTGCATAGATGTGATTAGAAAGATTGCCCCTAAGAAAATATTAGATGCCGGTATCGGCTTCGGTAGGTGGGGAATATTATCCAGAGAATTTCTGGAAGTATGGGAAGGCAGGGTTCGTTCAAAAGACTGGGAATTACAAATTGACGGAGTTGAAATATTTAATTCCAATATTGAAGAGTACCTCAAATATTTTTATTCAAATATCTATAATATTGATGCATATCAATATATTAATTCAACACCGGACTTCTATGATTTAATAATTATCGGCGATATGCTTGAGCATCTTGAAAAAAGAAAAGCAAATGATTTTCTTCATAACTGTATGGCTAAATCAAAATTTGTAATGATTAATATTCCTATTGGTAATGACTGGGAGCAAAGCGAAATGTATGGAAATATATATGAAAAACACTTAAGCTATTGGAAAGTAAAAGATTTTGATATATATAAACCGATAAAAATAAAGGTATTTCGAGATTATATATTAAGAAAATTTGTTGTAATCATATTGTCAAAATATGAAAGTGTGCTACCGTCAAAAATAAATGATCTTGTATTTGCAGTAAAGTACAGATTAAAAAGAATATTGAAATTCTAATTACCGGTTATTAATAATTAATATTATATTTTATAATAAAAAATATAAATAATGAAAATTTTATTTGCTGGAGAATTTAGCAAATCTTCTTTATCAAATGCCCCTCTATTGGTTTCACGTAACTTATATTATACATTTAAAGAAATGGGAAATGATATTATTTATCTTACATATTTCCAGGACGGGAAAGAATATAGCAGATTTCAGAAATTATTCGGATTTAAAGCTGAAGATAAAGCAAACCAAATATATAGATGCGGAATATTCCCTTTAATTTTATATACGATTAAATATAAGCCTGATATAATCCACCTAATTAATCTGCAATTATTTTATATTGTACTATTCCCTTTGAAGCTATTTATCAAATTCAAAACTGTCTTAACAGTTCATGGGGTTATATCATATGAATTGGAACATTTTACTGAACTGAATAAATATCAAAAAAAGAGATTACTATTAAACGAATACCTTTTGATGAAATTTACAGATTCAATTTTTACCCTTTCTAATTTAACTGCAAGGTATATCCGGATTCACTATAAAGTTCCTCAGGCTAAAATTAAAGTAGTTTCAAATGGGATTAAAATGTTGAATGATTTTGAGAAAAATTATAATAAATTAAACCCGGTTCTAAAATGTCTTTTTATTGGCAATATTGATAGAAAAGAAAAAGGATTTGACTTTTTATTAAGAGTATTACTAAAAGTAAAAAGAAAATATAATATCTCGGTTTTCAGTAAAAATAATATTGATTTATCAAAGTATGACGAAATAAATATTAAAATTCTAGAACCTATATCAAATGAAATCCTCAGAAAAGAAATAATCAATTATGATTTATTTATTACTACATCAACTTATGAATCTTTTTCGTTATCCTTATTGGAAGCAATGAATGAAGGATTGTTATTCATCGCTAGCGATAGAGTTGGTTTCACGGAAAAATTTGATAATAAATTACTGGATTTAGTATATAAACACAATAATGAAAAGTCTTTTTTAGAAAGATTTGATTATATAAATAATTTAAATATATCCGAAAAGATTATACTAAGTAACCATATAAAAAAATTCGCATCTGATTATAGTCTTAATAATGTATGTGATGAATATTTAGAAAAATATTTGGAATTATGCCACTGCAAGAATTAATATCCGTAATAATGCCTGTCTATAATGCTGAAAAATATGTCAGGGAAGCAATTCAGAGTATACTTAATCAGACTTATTCAAATATTGAATTCATTATAATTGATGATGGTTCAAAAGACAATTCTGTTTTAATAATTAAGGAATATAAAGATTCGCGGATAAGATTGTATGAAAGAGAACATAGGGGAATTGTTGAACAGTTAAATTATGGTCTTGAAGTTGCAAACGGTAATTATATTGCAAGGATGGATTCTGATGATCTGTGTCACGAAACAAGAATACAGAAACAGTTTGAATATCTTTCAAATAATAAAAATATTCAATTAGTTGGCACTAATCATTATTATATAAATCAAATAGGAAAAATTATCACAGAAAAAAAACTTCCTGAAAATCATGAAGATATAATATATATGATGCCGATTTTAAATTCGATTGTACATGCGTCAATTCTTACAACTAAAGGTATATATAATCAAATCGGAGGATACAAAAAAGGGGAAGACTATATTGAAGATCATCTCTTCTTCTTGGAGCTGATCAAGAAAGGTTATAAATTATATAATATTCAAGAGCCTCTCTATAGTTATAGATTAATTGATAATTCAATAATATATATGAGACAAAAAGAGATTAGGGAAAAATCTTATTGGTATGGGAAAGAAATGATCATGCAGACATACAAACCGGATAGTTATGATTACAATTATAGTCTAGGTCTTCTTGAATATTATAAGGGAGATATGAAATTTGCAAGGTTATATCTAAAAAAGGCTAAAAAACTTTCGCCTGATAGAATATTATTTTGGCGCTACATAATATTCACATATATGGGAAATACTTTAATACACTTTTTAAGAAGAAAGAAAATATTATGGAAGCTAAGTTCTTTTATCAACAAATCATTCTTGATTGACTTTCACCTTATTAAGAAGAAAGTATTTATATAGTGAATGAATAATGAAGAAAAATAAGTCGTTATACCATATCATTAATAATCTTTATGTCCAAGTCAAAATATTCATTACTGGTTCAATTTCTCTTTTTATAATTTTATTATTTTCAAAAATTAAAAATACTGATAATAGAGAAAAACAATTATTGTGTATTAATACAGAAAAACTCGGAGATCTTCTACTCGCATCTGATTTTTTATTCAGTTTAGGAAATAATGGAAATTATAATCAAAAATATATTGTAATTCAGGACAATTATTTGTCATTATATAACTGGGGAAAATTAGGTTTCCGACCAATTGTCTTTAACAAAATCAGCTACAAGTATAATTTAATATATCGAATAAAATTTATTTTGCAACTTAGGCAAATAACATTTTCATTGGTGATAAATATTACGCCCGAAAGAGGTTGGATAAATGAAGAGTTGTCTTTAGTCGCATCAACAAATGAAAGAATTTGTTTAAAAGAAAAATCCCGTTATTTAAGTCCTGTTCTTATTAATTGTTTCAATAAAAGATATACTAATATTAAAAAGTATTCAATACTTAATGAGTATGAAATATTGAAGTCATTTCTCCGTGAATTGAATATTTATGGACAAAAAGTGTTTGACATTTTCAATATTTCCACAGGGGAAAAAGTTAAAGATATTTTAGCGGAAATAAATGGTCAAAAATATATTTGTGTCGCGCCATTTGCATCCGGAAAAATAAAATCATGGAATTTGGATAATTATTTTGAAATACTTGAAAAATATAATGATAAGTATCAGATTATAATATTGGGAAATAGAACTGAAATTGAAAAATTTAAAAAAAGGCACGGCAGGGTTAAAAATGTTATTAATAAATATTTCTCTTTCACCGATACTGTTGCCATTATTAAAAAAACATCGGTTTTCCTTGGAAATGATTCCGGTTTAACGCATATAGCTCATAATATAGAGATTTCTACAGTTGCAATTATTGGTGGTGGGGAATACGGATATTATTTCCCATATAAAAAAAATCCTAAAACAATTTATTATTATCATCATCTTGATTGCTTTGGCTGTCATTGGGATTGTATTTACAAAGAAAGATATTGTCTTAAATATGTCAGGGTTGATGAAGTAATTAAAGGTATAAATTCATTTTTAGTATTAAATGATATAAAAAAATAATTCAGATGATAAATGGTATTTATGAAAAATAATGCCGGCTAACCGATTATATATTAATAGTGTTTTTAGCTTAAAATAGTTGTTTTGAAAGCGGATGAGGTTTTGAATATAGAGAATGTATCAATAACCCTTTGGGCCTAAAAGTAATTATTATGAGGATTTTTAAAGGAAAATTGTTTGGTTAAGGGGGATTGTTTTTACTTTTTGGCCAATCTGTCCAATATGGTTTTTTTTCTTATTTCTTTTCTTTCTTTTAATTTATTTTGGACAGCAGTGATATTGTTATATTCCTGAAGTTTGATTTGCAAAACGAGTTTACTATACAAAGAATGATATCCTTCAAGCATTTTAGGTAATGAATATCTCATTTTTACTTGTTGATAAGCATTGTTTTTAAGCTTTTCTATTTGTTCATAATTCTTGAATACATACTCCAACTTCCGGGCAATAGCATCTGCAGTTGGTGATTCTATCAGAAAACCGGTATGACCATCCTGTATTATATCTTTAACAGCTCCACGCGGAGTAGTTATTACAACGATCTTGTTTATTAAACATTCTAGAATAGATATCGGCAACCCTTCATTCATTTTAGAAGGAAGCACCATAATATTTATTCTATCATAAATTTCATCAAGGTTTATAGAAACATCTTTGATTACTATATGGTTATGGAATCCATAATGCACTATCTGCTTTTGAAAATCATTTTTGTTTTTCCCGTTGCCGTATATTAGAAGTTTTATTTCAGGTATTTTATCTTTAAGAATTCTAACTGCTTGTAATAATTCAAATATTCCCTTCTCTTTTATCATTCTACCGATAAATCCAACACAGTGAACATCCTTAGGATGTCGATATTCAATTTCAGCTACACCGTAATTTATAGATATTATTTTTTCTTTTTGGTATCTAACAGTGCTAAGAAGATTATTAATTATTGCCGGTGATATTCCAACAATTGCATCAGCTTTGATTAATTTTTGATAAAAATCATTAAAGTAATTATTTGCTGTATAAACAATTTTAGTATCCTTTAATTTGAGCGAATTGATTATTGGGACAAAATAACGGTGCTGACAATGAATTATATCAAAGTGATTATCCTTTAAGAATCTAGATAATTCGCTTTTTAATAAAAAATAATTTATTAGGCCGTTTTTTGAGGTATATAAGGAATGATAAATCTTTACTCCTTTATTTTTCAACTCCTTGGAAAATATTCCTCCTGAAGAAAAAACGGCTACTTCAGAAAAAACATTAATAAAATAATTACAAAGGTTGAAAGTAAACCTCTCCGCTCCGCCAACATTAAGATTCTTAACTAAATATAGTATCTTTTTTTTATCTAAATTTTCGTTGTTCAAGGCTTATCTTTTTTATTTGTTTTAAAAAGAAAGGTAAGTCGTTAAAAAGATATCTTTTAACCAATCTTTTAGGTTCAATTAGCATTCGCCAAAACCATTCTAATCCAATTCGCTGTAATAAAACTGGTGCTCTCATCTTTTTACCAGTATAATATTCAAATGCTGACCCAACTCCTATATACAGTTTAGCGCCTATAATTTCTTTTATTTTACTTATCCATAATTCCTGCCGTGGTGAACCGAGTGCTACAAATACAATATCGGGATTACATTTTATCAACTTATTTACAGTTTTTTCGTTTTCAGCAAAGTTGGTTTCGAAAAATAAGGGTGGAGATATAGATGCAGCTATAGTTAAATCGGGAAAAGTAGATTTTATCTTATTGGATAATTGTCTTTGAACAAGTTTACTGGATCCGATGAATGCAACTTTTAGGTTTTCGTTGTTAGCTAAATTTAATAATACTTCAAATAATTCATTTCCGGTAATTCTATTTACTTTTATGCGATATTTATTCCTTAATAAATTTGTAATCCCTCTGCCGTCCGGAAAAACATAATCTGAAGAACTGCATATGTGCCGGAATTCCGAGTTCGTAGAAATATTTAATAAAAAATCCAGGTTAAAAGTTATAATATGGAGCGGGAATTTTTCCCTAATGAAAATATCCTTAAAAAAGTAAATAACTTCCTCTAAAGAAGTATTAAGAATATTAATACCTTCTAATTTCAGTGTTTGAAAAGGCATGGAAAATCATTATATTTATTATTATTAAATTTATATAATATTAATAATAATATCAAATATCATGATTATAAAATTCATATTTGTCATTTTTCTTTTTATACTCTGGACTTCAGAACTATTTTCTCAATATAAAATTGAGAAGATTGACCAAAGCAGTCAGAAAATCAATTTCGATCTTACTCTTTCTGAAGTAAATCATAAATTGGTTAAAACCCAATCGGGAGGCAATGAAGTTGATTTTACGGGATATTTAGATGAATCAAAACCCGGAACTCCATGTCTCCCTGATAAAATTATTTTTATTGCTTTACCTTCCATATCAAAAATAACAATCTCTTCATTAATTTTATCTTCAGAAAAAATAAACGGGTTTCCCTGTTTAAATCCTTTAGTTCAAAGAAAAACAGATTCAACTCTTATTTATCAGAAAGTTACCCGCTTTGCTTCCTCTGTAACTCAAAATACATTTAATGATGCAGAGGTTGTAGGATATTTATGGATTAGAAATTATTATTGCGCAGCTATCAGGATAAATCAATATAGATATAACTATACAAATTATATCGAACAAATTAACAAAATTCATTTAGCAATAAATGTAGCTCAGCCGTTTGCTCAGGCAAGAATTATATCCGTGAAGAATAATTCATTCGATGAAACAATTTCTCGTTTGATTCTAAACTATAATAGTTCTCCCCAATTTGAAAAAAGCAGAGCCAATTTTAAGTCTGATCCTTTAACTGCATGGATTGATTACTCAAAAACATATATTAAAATTGGTGTTAATCATGATGGAATATATAGAATAACACCTTCTGACCTGTCGAATTACGGAGTCAATTACGAAGCAATTGATCCC
>Ga0182027_10010164_pt1 | contig 13423 bp, 14 predicted proteins | sample 712E1DmetaG_FD_121300 | JGI IMG/M metagenome (GOLD analysis project Ga0182027, IMG submission 121300) | Permafrost microbial communities from Stordalen Mire, Sweden - 712E1D metaG (Illumina Assembly) | ecosystem: Environmental > Terrestrial > Soil > Wetlands > Permafrost | place: Sweden...
GCGGAAAGAAAAGGCATTATCGTTACCATGCAGAATGTCGATATTCCAACGATAAGAGAAAAATATACTAACAACGGATTCGGATATGTAGGTCAGGATCTGCATGCTTCGGGTCTGTTGGTCAGTAACGGAGTGATACGGAAATATCAACCGAAAGCGGGTGATGAGGCAATCGTCTTGGGCAATGTAAAAACCGATCCTACCCGGTATGAGCGCACGCAGGGATTAATTGACGGTTTGACTGCAGATAAATTGGTTGTGCATGAGGTAACAATACCCACACCCGTTTTGAATGATCCCAAATCTGCCGCCGCCCAGAAATTGATCTCCGATGCCATATCTCAATATCCTAACGCTAAAATTATTCTCATCGATAGCGGAACCTTGACCGGCGGATCGGCTTTTGATCTTAAAACTTTAGGAAAAAAACCGGATGAGTATATTGTTGCAGGATTCGACCTATCCCCCGATACTGTGGACGGAATTAAAAGTGGCTACATCGGTTTAATTGATGATCAGCAGCCATATTTACAGGGATTCCTGCCTATTCTTCAGGCTTGTCTTTCCAAAAAATACGGATTTGCGGGTTTGTATGTCGATACGGGAATAGGCCTCATAGACAGCTCCAATGTGGATCTGGTTGCTGGTTTGGCAAAACAGGGAATCAGATAGGGACACTAAATGAAACTAAATCTTAAAATCAGCCTTTTAATCGCATTGGGCACCTTGGCAATATCGATTGTTTTTTGTCTGTTTTCTGTCTTAGCATTGAGGACAAGTCAGACACAGAACATTAATTTATTCAAAGAGGAATTTTTAGCGCTGGGTCAGGACTTGTTCAACAATAGTTCTAAACTATTTTTTTCCACTTTAGATAATAATCTGAAAACTTCTTCTTCTTCTTCTTCTGCAAGTCTGGTAGATTTTATTCAGGGAATTGATCCGGGAAATTCCGATTTAATTATATATAGCATACCTCAGAAAAAATTTTTACTGCTTCCTACGGACATCCAAACAAATCAACTGATTAATGAAGAAACTATAGAAAAAGATTTGCAGGCAAATACGCTTAATTTGCAGACGACTTTTGATATCGATAATTTTCAGGCTTTTGCAAAGGATTCAACAATTTCTCCAACGAAAATAGAACTTCGGTTTTATAACGACCTTGGTTTAATAATCGGCTATCAAAAGCCATTTACCATCGGGAAAATACGCATAGACTATCTTCAAAGTAAAAATGATCAGCTATATAATTCATATCTTCTGGCTGTTTTGGGTATCGCTTCGGCTGGATTGATAGTGTCAATTTCGCTAATGATTTTTATTATGAGGGCTATTGTCATAAAACCGCTTATTTCTTTAACTAAGGGAGCAACAGAACTCGGAAAAGGAAAATTGAATACCGTAGTAGATATAAAAAGCAAAGACGAGATCGGAGAATTGGCCGCTGTGTTTAATCAGATGACGATGCAATTGAAAGGAAGCTACGCGGAATTGGAAAATAAAGTAAAAGAAAGAACTCAAGAACTTGAAAGATCTAAAACTTTCCTTGAGCAGTCTCTTTCCGACTCAAGCTCTCTGCAGGTAGCGCTAAAAGAAGAAAGAGACAGGGATCAGGCAATTGTTGATTCTATGGGAGAAGGTTTATTTGTCACAGATAAAGATATGAAGCTTTTTTTAATGAATCCGGCTGCAGAAAAACTTCTGGAAATAAAAAGTCAGGATGCGCTCGGAAAAAACATAACGGATGTTGTCAAGATCTTTAAAAACGGAAAAGAAATCCCTTTGCAGGATAGACCGGCAACAAAAACGCTGGCAGGAGCGTCAATAAGTATCGGGACGGAAGATAATTATTTATTTAAACTTATTTCCGGCAAAGAATTTCCGGTCTCAATTTCTACGACTCCATTGCGAGGAGAAAGCGAAATTACCGGAATAGTTGAAGTTTTCCACGACATTACTTCCGAAAAACAATCAAGAAGTGCAATCGAACAAGAGGTTGTGCAAAGAACAAAAGAGCTTTTGGAGAAAAATAATGCCTTAGTTTTGGCCCAGGAGGAAATCGGCAAAGGCTCGACGCAAATTCAAATGGAAAAAGCCAGGCTTATTGCTTCGGTCAACAGCATCAGCTTGGGATTTATAATGTTTGACGCAAAGGGGGAAATTTTGATCAAGAATCCGGCGGTTGAAAAAATAGTCAATATCGAATCGGGATATCTAAACATCGACTCAATTGACCAGCTTTTAGGCAAAAATTTTAGCCTAAAGGAAAAATTTAACAAATGCATTGAAGGAAAATCTCCGATTAACGATAAGAATATTAATTTTAATGATAAATATTTCCGTTTATTTATGGCGCCGATATTTTCGGCGGATAATACTTTTTCAATTATCGGCGTTGTGGTCCTTATCCAAGACGAAACGGAAGCAAAAAATTTGGACCGTTCGAAAGACGAATTCTTCTCCATCGCCTCTCATGAGTTAAGAACACCGTTAACCGCAATCAGAGGCAACACGTCTTTAATCCAGGAATATTTTGGTGAAAAAATAAAAGCAGAACCTGAGTTGGTCGAGATGATCGAAGATATTCATGTTTCAAGCATAAGATTGATACAAATTGTCAACGACTTCTTGAACGTCTCACGTCTTGAGCAGGGAAAGCTTGAATACAAAATCGAAAATTTTGATATAGCTGAATTAATTGATAAAAAAATAAAGGAAATTAACAGTCTTTGTTTGGAAAAAAATATTCCGATTGTTTTTGAGAGACCGGCTTCTCCGTTGCCCGGCGCGTATGCCGACAAAGACAGGGTCGGAGAAGTTCTCTTGAATCTTATGGGCAATGCCATTAAATATTCTGAAAAAGGTAAGGTTGATATCAACGTATCTTCGGAGCAGAATTCTTTAAAAGTTTCTGTTACGGATTCGGGTAAAGGAGTTCCACTGGAACAACAAAACTTGTTATTCAAAAAATTTCAGCAAGCCAGCAACAACATCCTGACCCGCGATACAACGCGGGCTACGGGTTTGGGCTTATACATCTCAAAATTAATGATCGAGCAGATGAACGGAAAAATATTTTTGGAAAAATCAACTCCGGGTGCCGGCTCCGTTTTCTCCTTCACGATTCCGACCGCAACGACGAGCTAGCTTGAGCTGTTGTGGTATAATACCGCTGTAAATATGACTACACCTGAAAAATCAGGAAGACAGCTCAACGAAAAGCCCTATACCATTACCAGTAATAGTATGTCTTATGAGATAAAAATTCCAAATATGAGAAAGAAAATTTCATTAAGAATATTTCCCGGCGGAGTTTCTACGACCATGATTGAAGACCTGAATCCCTTGACCGAAAATCAACTCAAAACAGAAAATCAATTTAGAGAAGTAACCAGAAATCTAATAGTGGAGGGAGCCAGAAACAAAGCCAATCAGTCACTGCCAGGCGAAAAAGATATTGGCTTGGAAATGTCCGCCGGCTCTCTTATGGATGACTTCGGGAAAATGATCAAAGATTTTCGGAAGAAAGGTTATACAGCGGAACAATTAAAGCAAACGGTTCTTGAGCAAGCAAAGCTAATTGATATCGGAAGAAAACATTTGGGAGAAATGCCGGAGCCAGTTAAGGAGCAAGTCATAATCATAGATTCCAGAATAGACGAATATTTTGAGAACATGAGACAGGCCAAAGAAAAAAATATTAAATCCCACTAAATTTGGTAATTTAAATCACTTAATAAAAGATATCCGCATTACTGAATATCGATAATTATCCATTTATACTTTTATTAATCTAAGTTGGGCAGGATTGAGAAGAAAAAAACTTTACCCTGCTCAACTTAGAATAACTATGAATACTCAAACGATTTCAGGAAATTCAGCATTAGGAGGCGGTATATTTGCGGGTTCTCGGGAGCGCACAAATTTTTTGTGGGAAAATTTGATCATCGAAAGAAGTATTCCTGTCAACTGGATATACAAAATATATAAAAAAAGCATTTTAAAAGATTTTTGGAATGTTTTATCTTCGCCCGCATAATGGCCTTTGTAATTTCGATTACCGTTTGTTATCGTATAAATACATACAATAATTTTATATGAATTTGACTATACCCGTGAATAAGATTGACCACGTTCAGGGGAAAGAAAGTGCGCCTGTAACACTTGTGGAGTACGGAGACTTCGAGTGCCCGTATTGCTTTAAAGCGCGCACACTGATTGAAATGATTAAACAAATAGAAGGAGATAAATTGAAATTCGTATTCCGTAATTTTCCTTTATCTCAGATCCACCTTCATGCTCTGCATGCAGCATACGCTGCCGAAGCAGCGGCAAAACAAGGAAAGTTCTGGGAAATGCACAACCTGCTCTTTGATAACCAGTTTGCCTTTGAAGATAATGACCTAATGACTTATGCGCAGAGTTTAGGTTTGGATATGCGGCAGTTTACCGAAGATATGAAGTCCGAAGAAATAGTAAAGAAAGTAAAAGATGACTTTTCAAGCGGAGTCAGAAGCGGAGTCAACGGTACTCCGACGTTTTTTATTAACGGAGTACGTTTTGACCAACCTTCGGAGGTAAAATTTTTGCAAGAAGCAATAGAATCTGCAGCGAAAAATGAAACAAGAAAGGAGGAATAATTAAATGAAACCATTAGAAAAAGGAATCAAAGCCCCTGAATTTAGTCTGAAGGTTACACCCGATCAGACGGTTTCCTTGTCGGATTTTTTAGGCAGGCCGGTTATTCTGGCTTTTTATCCGGCAGATTTCAGTCCCGTATGCGGGGACGAAATGTTGCTTTACAATGAAATTTTGCCCGAATTTAAGAAATACAATGCCGAGCTTCTGGGAATTTCCGTTGATAATGTTTGGAGTCATCTGGCTTTTGCCAAAGAAAAGAACTTACACTTCCCTATTCTTTCGGATTTTAATCCTAAAGGAGAAGTTTCGAAACTATACAATTCCTACGATGAGAAAGACGGAGTGTCCGAGAGGGCGTTATATGTCATAGATAATAAAGGAAATATTGCTTGGGGATATATATCCCCTATCGGTATCAATCCCGGAGCAGACGGAATTCTAGAAGCCCTGGAGGGCATTAAATAATAGAAAAGGATAAGTTTCCCTCGAAATCTTTTTTAAAAAGATGTGTTAAGTCTTAGGCTGTTGTTTTGAAATGATATTTGTGTTAGTTTATAAATTCAGGATAAAAATTAATCCAAATGAAAAAGCTTTTACTTTTAAACCCAAAGTTTGTCTTTATTCTGGTTACCATGTTCTTGAATTTTTTGGGATTCAGCATTCTTTTTCCCATTCTGCCCTTTATGGTCGGAAAATACGTTGCTGAATCTCGCGAGATTGCCCTCTATGTCGGTTCGATTCTCTCCGTTTATGCTTTGTGTCAATTCGTTTCCGCTCCGGGACTGGGGGCATTAAGCGATAAATACGGGCGCAAACCAATTCTGATCATCAGCCTTTTGGGTTCGGTTGTGGGATATTTAATTTTGGGATTTGCCGGTTCGTTGTGGATGCTGTTTCTGGGAAGAATTATCGACGGCTTAACCGGAGGAAACATCAGCACGATTTACGCTTATATGGCCGATATTACAAAGCCTCAAGACAGAAGCAAGTATTTTGGGATGCTGGGAGCGGCCGGCGGAGCGGGTATGATATTGGGTCCCGTCATCGGAGGATTTGCCGGGGCAATTCATATATCCTTACCCCTTTTTATTGCGGCGGGAGTTACTTTGATAGACGTATTGTTCGGTTATTTTATCCTGCCTGAAAGTTTGCCGTCACATTTAAAGACGGTGAAGTTTGACTTACGGCATCTGAATCCCTTAAAACAATTTTCCCATATTTTCTCTATAGATATTCTGAAAAGATTATTCTTGACCGGATTTATTTTTTTTGTGGCAATGAACGGAATGTACGGAAATAATGCGGTATTTTTGAAAGATGTTTTCGGATGGAACCCGATGCAAATAGGGTTCTTGCTATTTGTGATCGGTTTTATCGATATCTTCAGCCAGGGATTTTTAATCAACAAACTTTTACCAAAATTCGGAGAAATAAAAGTTTCTATCCTAGGATTGATGATGGTAATTGTCGGATTTCTTATTGCTTCTTTAGCTTCCTTCATTCCTTCCGTAGTTTTGATATATTTTGCTTTAATAATTCTGAATATTGGAGACGGTTTATTTGAGCCATCCGAGGGCGGATTAATCTCAAAGTCCGTGGGACCGCAAATGCAGGGAAGAGTACAAGGGGCAAATCAGGGAATGCAGTCGATTGCCAGGATCATCGGACCGTTCATTGCCGCATATATTTACCGTTACTGGCACGGTTTGCCCTATTTTTCCCAGGGATTTTTCGTCGTAATTGCCCTTTCAGTATTTATTTTTTCAATTCCGACAATAAAATCTCACCTAGCCGAAGTAAAATAGCAGGATTATTTAGTATATTTTTCCTTTACATCCCGACCGTATTTCTCCAGTAATTTTTTTATTTTCGGACTGATTACGAAATTGCAGTATGAGGCATTTAAGTTTTTGTCATAATAATTCTTATGATAGTCCTCGGCAACATAAAAATTTTTAAACGGGACAATTTCGGTTACGATTTTATTTTTAAAATGCTTTGATTTTTCCAGCTCCATTTTTGATTTTTCCGCAATCGTTTTTTGTTTTTCGTCATGATAAAAAATTGCCGAACGGTATTGTGTGCCGATATCCTGCCCCTGTTGATTTAAAGTCGTCGGGTCGTGAGTATTCCAAAATACGTCTAAAATTTTTTCAAAAGAAATTTGTTCCGGGTCAAACTGAATCTGAATTGCTTCCGCATGGCCGGTATCTCCCGAACAAACGTCTTGGTAAGAAGGATTTATAATATTTCCCCCCGCATATCCCGGCAATACGGACTTAACGCCTTTTAATCTATTGAAAATTGCCTCCGTACACCAAAAACATCCTCCCGCAAGTGTTGCGGTTTCCGATTTATTCTTCATGCAAAACCTCCGGCAATTTTTCTTCTTTGGGAATAAATCTAATTGACAGGGAATTAACACAATGTCTGATATTTTTCTTGGTCATTCTTTCTCCTTCAAAAACGTGTCCCAAATGCGCCAAGCAATTGGCGCAGATAATCTCTGTTCTCTGTCCGTTTGCATCTAATTGTCTTTTGACTGCATTGGGAAAATTTTCATCAAATGCCGGCCAGCCGCAGCCTGCGTCGAATTTAGCTTTAGAAGAAAATAGCGGGTTATTACATTTCCGGCACACATAAGTACCGGCATGATAAAATTTATCATACTGACCCGCAAAAGGAGCTTCCGTTCCCTTATTCTCAATTACTACTTTTTCCTCAAGAGTTAAGTTGTTATAACTCATACGGTTTAAATATAGTCTTCCCTGTCCGCTTCCGCTTCCTGTTTAGTTTTGTGAATTGTTTTATCTTTGTGATGAGCGGGACTGTAAACCGTGTACAGTTTTAATTTTTTGGTCGAAGAAGTATTTATGATATTATGTTTTGTTCCCGCAGGAACTACAATCGCAAATCCGTCGGAAATAATGTGTTCTTCTCCGTTAAGGATTGCCTTTCCTTCCCCGCTTTCGATCCGCAAAAACTGGTCAACAATTTCATGAACTTCCATCCCTATTTCTTCATTCGGATTCAGACTCATGACTACCAGCTGACTATGTTGTCCCGTATATAAAACTTCACGGAAATAGTCGTTATTAAGTGTTTTTTCTTCTATGTTCGCTACAAAACCTGTCATATTTTCACCTCCGTTTCTTAAATCTTAAATTCTAATTGTTTATTCATTAACATCATAGCACTTTAAAAATATACCATTCTGTAATCCTTATTACACGGGAAAATCCTTTAAGTGATATAATTAACAAATGATCCGCAAACCCAATGAAACCTTAATCCTCCTAACTTATAAAGAAAAAATACTTTTAATGATAAGGAATTATGTTTTTAATTCGGGAATACGAAAAACATGGTCGATGATCGGCGGAAAAAAGGAAAATAACGAATCTTGCGAGAAAACAATTGTCAGAAAAATAAAAGAAGAAATGAACATAAAAATTGCCGATGTAAAGTTCATATTAACTACGTCCTCAAGCGATAAGGAAATATATTTTTATCACGGCAAATTAACAGATGATAATGTAAATTATATACAACGTTCCGAAGGACAAGAACTGCAGTTTTTTGATTTAGACGAATTAAACTCTATTCAATTGGCGGCGTCTGCGGACCTGTTTTTTACGCAAAATAAAAATATTATAGAGGGACTACTCGTTAATTAGTTTCTTCTCCCTGCGGCTCCGGTGGAAGAAATTCCTCTCCCCCGTTATCGGTTTTTTGAGGATAATCGCTGGCTTTAAGCCATTGAACGTAGGTGCAGCCGGTTGCAACCCTGTTCTTACTGTCCCATCCGGCAGTGCTGCATTTTTTCATTTTCTTGCCTGCGTTAGTGGTAAATAATACGAGCTTACTTCCACATTGAGGGCAATCTTCATCCAAAGCTTCGGTTGTCCCGTTGATCCATTGAACATAATCGCATCCGATAGCTTTTCTGGCTTCCCTGTCCCAGGATCCTTTTTCGCATTTCTTCATTTTCTTTCCGAACCGGGTAACTGCGAGGATAAGATTCGCTCCGCATTTCGGGCATTTTTCATCTAAGACCTGCGGCTCGACTTCCAGCCACTTCACATAGTCACATCCGATTGTAGATCTGGTATCGGGATCCCATGAACCGGTTGAACATCTTTGCAATTGCTTGCCTGTTTTTGTGGTGGTAACTTCGGACAAAGGACTTCCGCATTTAGGGCACACGTCTTGTTTTGTATCCGTCATAACTATATATACTAACGTTTATAAAATAAGGATGTCAATGGGTATTATTCTGCGGAACCGTTTTTAGACAAACAATCTCATTTAATTTAAGTTTTTTCTTTTCTATTGTTTGTGGGGGCAATTCAATAACTTTTTCATACAGAGGGTTCCATAAAAATATCCTGTAAGGTTTTAAATTATTTTTGATTGAAACAATTTTGTTATTGTTATCTAAAATCAAGACATCAATCGGAAATTTCATGCCGAAAGTATGAATTCCGAAATGAGTTTTTATCATCAAAGATTCGGGTTTTTCTTTTCCGAGCAGTCCCTGTATTTTTTCTTTTAAATTTTTGGCTTCTCTTATTGTGAGGATCATTTCTTTATTATACATAAATATTTTTTGGAATTGCTATAATTGTAAAATGGTTAGGGCAAACTATACATCTTTAATCGAAGAAATTTTCAGCGCAATTACCCACGGCATAGGAATAATTTTAGGTATCATAGGGTTAATATTTCTCCTGAATTTTTCTGGGAAAAGTGGTGGCATTTTGAAGGAAGTAGGTTTTGCTGTTTTCGGTGTCTCGGTGATTGTTTCATATTTAGTTTCAACGCTATATCACAGTCTTTCTTTCACTAAGGCCCATAAAGTGTTTAAAATCTTAGATCACTGTTCTATCTATCTGCTTATTGCGGGAACCTACACTCCTTTTGCTTTAATAGCTTTGAAGGGACAATCGGGCATAGCATTATTCTCCATTGTTTGGATCCTTGCAATTTTGGGAATAATCCTTAAAACGCTATATGTCCACAGATTTATGAAGCTTTCTTTGGTCTTGTACTTATTTATGGGATGGCTGGTGGTTTTTCAGGCAAAGCCATTATTAAGAGCTCTTCCTCCTCAGGGAATATTTTTTCTGGTTTTGGGAGGTTTATCCTATACTTTCGGAGTAATCTTCTATTTGTCCAAGAAGCTTCCCTTTCATCACGCGATTTGGCATATTTTTGTTCTTTGCGGAAGCATTTCCCATTTTTTTGCCTTATTATATTTGTAGAGGAAAAACTACCCTAAATATGATATAATAATGTCCTCTGAAAATATCTAATTCAAAAAGACAACTGCCTCTGTGTAGTCAGTGTGGGAAGAAGCTGATTTTTGTAGGCAAGAGTGAAACAAAAGAGACCTTTTCCAAGGTAATTACGACAATTTACAGATGTCCCGATGAAGAGTGCCAAAAGCAAATAGATAAGAGAACCAAGGCCAGAATAAAACTTCAAAAGGAACAGGACTCCGCTAAAAAAGCCAGAGTTAAGACAAAAATGAGGCTAAATAAAAAGAAAATTCTCCGTTAACTAGCATTGGTCAGTATTCGCTTGATTTCTACTTTGTAATATTCAACGCTTGGCTGGTCAAAAGCGTTTACGTTCATAAGCTTTCCCAAATACATCATTTCTATCATCTTAAATTGTATGAATTCGCCGATAGATCTCTCCGATGAATCATCCAGGACGATGTTAATATAAGGAAGTCCTCTTTTTCTGTATGCGGCTTGGGTTCCCGACAATTCCGCGTGCACAACCTCAATTAAGGTCTTTCCTTTGATCATGTCGACCAGTCCCTGCCAGGATAAATCATGAGGCAAAGGTATATCCAGCTCTTTATGGGTAGAGATGAAGGTAGTGGTCTTATCTTTCGGTCCTCCGAGGAAAAGCTGGGTTACGGAATGAAGATCCGTAGATCCGATGGATATTATCGGCGTGATTCCCGTATTTACTGTTTTTCCGTCCAGATCGGTTTCTTTTCCGAGACTTTCCCCCATCAGTTGTCTATACCATCTTCCGATAGAATCAAATGCAGGCTTGAAGAAAAAGCTATTATTCATGGGATTTCCTTTTTTAAATTGCGCGTAGCTGATGATGGCGGACAAAAGCGCCGGATTTTTTGATATATCTTTGTTAAGACACAAATTTCTCATTTCTCTTGCCCCTTTAAGCAAAGAATCTATGTCTATTCCGACCAGGCTTAGAGGCACCAGTCCGACAGCCGAAAAAACCGAATATCTGCCGCCAACATTTGTCGGTATACAAATAGTTGAGATGTTTCTTTCTTTGGCTATTTCCCAAAGTTTGGACTTATAATCCGTAATCGCGATGATCCTTTCGTCTACCGAGAAGAAAAATTTTTTAACGGTATTATAAACTACTTCCAGATTAACAACTGTTTCCAGCGTTGTCCCCGTTTTGCTGACGGGTATGATTAAAAATTCTTTGGGATTATTTATTCTCTTGGATAGAAGGATGACTAATTTTTCCATAAATTCGGGATCAACCGTGCCGGCGAAGATAATTTTCGGCAAACGGTAATTTTCCAAAACATCATAGTGGCTGAAAACCGCATCATATATGGCTTGTGTTCCCAGGCTTGATCCGCCGATTCCAATTACAATTATGTATTTTAGTTGGGGAGAATTTTTGATCCTGACTAATTTCTTTACTTCTTTTAATAACTCGCCGTCAAACGGTAAATTAATTGAACTTTCCGTAGAATCATAGTTTCTTGATTTAGAGACCTTTATCAGGTGATCAACATAATCCCCGATTTGCGCGCTATATTTGTCTATTTCCTTATCCGTTACCAGACAGGTATCTTTGTAATCGAATTTCATACTTTCTTATAAACAAAAAGACGGAATAAATCCATCTGGAGAGATTATATCATTTTTTTCCGGATTTAACTATTTTTATTCGTGATTATCAGAGTTACCTTTTTTCCTTGCAAAGCTTGCAGTCACCCTTATGCTGCACAATCATTAAGATGCCGGACAATCCGATTAATACATATATTACATTTTCCAATCCGGGAAAAGATCCGAAAAGTGTATTTATTACGTTAACATTAAAAAGACCCATAAAAGCCAAATCGAAGGCTCCTATCAGCACGAACATAATGGATAAAATATGAACATTTTTCATTCTGTCACCCCCTTTCGCAATCTAATATAAGTAAGACATATACATAAAGCTATGTCAACATCTTCCTCTTCCCAGGGGCGCATGCTATAATTAAAGTCGGTCCTTTTTGCTGCGATGGTGGAATGGTATACACGGAGGCCTTAAGAGCCTCTGTCCGCAAGGGCGTGTGGGTTCGACTCCCTCTCGCAGCACCATATAGAACTTTTTACAAAGTTTTTTACTTTGGATTGCTCTGACGGGCTAGTCTCGGATACGAGCCGACTAGTTTTCTCCTTAGTCCTTTTTATACCCTCTTTATACCTATAAAAGATGTATCGAAGCTGAAACTCCAACTTTTGATCTAGTAAGATCGGGTTCGAGCCGACACCCTTAAAGATTACCTGTTTGTCCAGCGAATCGCCTTTTTCAAACTTTCTTTTAGCAGTAAGTCCAAAGTCAAAACTCTCTTTTCCTATCTCTGCCCACTCGGTAACATTCGGATTAATGTTGGCAAGATCATTACCGATTTTATCTTTCTCCATCATGAGAGCTCTTTTTCTGTCAGCAAATTCTCCATCTGATAAAAGTGATCCGTCTGAATTAACCGGTGATATCTTAAGAGTAACTAAGTTATTAATTCTTTTATTAACCCCTTCCAGAGCATTACTTTGAGCATCAAAGCTATCTTTAATAACGACATGATCTTCTTGTTTTACTTCCTCGAGAGCCTCAAAAGCCCAATCCGCAAACCTTTTATGTAGCTCCAAATCACCCAAATCATCCTTTACCTGTCCTTCTAGCTTATCAACTGCAAGATAGCCTTGATGACATTTCTCGGTCTCATCTTTACTTTTTTTAGAACATCTGTAATATGCAAATTCTTGGCAGGTCCCGTTTCTATATTTTTTGGTATGAGTTTCAGCAGTAACGCAATATCTGCATTCTCCACATTTGATAATTCCTTTTAGAGCAAAGTCATGTTTTCGTTGCTTGCCCTTTGCTGTGCCGTCTAAAATGTCTTGTAAAAGATTAAACTCTTCATCAGTCATCAAGGCTGGGTGTTGTCCTTTGTAGAGTTTGCCATTATATATAAATCTTCCGGTGTAAAAAGGATCTCTTAAATGACCGTGCATTCTGCTTTTGCAGATGGGATTGCCGGTAGTATCTCCTCGAATGCCCATTTTCTTAGCTTCCCTAGCTAATCCATCAATGCTGTAGTTTCCGGTTAAAGCCAAATCAATAAGTTTTCTCATTAGAGGAAAATAAATCGGGTGAGGCGAGATATCTCTTAATCCCTGAGGTTTTTCATGATTATTTTTATAACCGGGTCTGGCCTTCCCCGGGAATACGCCTCTTTCTGCTTTAAGTCTTAAAGCTTCCTTGATATTAACACTCTTATTATCATTTTCCAGTTTGGCTTGAGAGCAGAGAAGATTAAGCATGAATTTATCCTGAGGATTATTTCTGAAGATTTGCATGGGAGTTACTACTTCGAAAAGTTTTCCTTGATCCATTAGATAAATTATTCTTCCGGTATCAACTGTATTTCTTGATAATCTGGAGGGATTTAGTAGAACTATACCACTTGCCAATCCATCTTCAACCATCTGAATAA
>Ga0182027_10010165_pt1 | contig 13423 bp, 8 predicted proteins | sample 712E1DmetaG_FD_121300 | JGI IMG/M metagenome (GOLD analysis project Ga0182027, IMG submission 121300) | Permafrost microbial communities from Stordalen Mire, Sweden - 712E1D metaG (Illumina Assembly) | ecosystem: Environmental > Terrestrial > Soil > Wetlands > Permafrost | place: Sweden...
CACCAACTGCGACTGTTTGACGATAGCGGGATAGTCGTAACTGGAGTGGTCGGTGACGATAACCACGGCATCGTACTTACCGAGGTTGTCGAGCGTAGTGTTGACCATGTTGAGGTCGTAATGGCGCCCACGCCCGACCTTCTGAAAGTAGGGGTCGTTGTAGGCGACGACGGCACCCTTTTCGCGCAGTAACTCAATAATGGTCAGTGATGGTGACTCGCGCAGGTCGTCGATGTCGCGCTTGTAGGCCACGCCCAGGACAAGCACCTCCGATCCCTTGACGGACTTGCATTGCTTGTTGAGGGCGGCGGCGATCTGATCGAGTACGAAATAAGGCATAGCGGTGTTGATTTCACCGGCCAGTTCGATAAAGCGGGTGCGAAAGTCGAACTTCTTGGCCTTCCACGAAAGATAAAAGGGATCGATGGGAATACAGTGACCGCCCAACCCCGGACCTGGATAGAAGGCCTGGAAACCGAAGGGTTTGGTCTTGGCCGCGTCGATAACTGCATGGATATCGATGCCCATCCTCATGCAAAGCTGCTTCAGCTCGTTCACCAGCGCGATATTCACGCAGCGATAGATGTTTTCGAGCAATTTGCTCATCTCCGCCACCGAAGGGCTGCTGACAGGCACCACGCGGTGGAAGATCGTGCCGTACATGGTCGTAGCCAGTTCGGTGGCCGCGGGGCCGCAGCCGCCCACAACTTTGGGTATGTCGTGCCGGGCCACTGTTTCGTTACCTGGATCTTCGCGCTCTGGGGAGAAGGCTATATGCACACCAGGCTCATCCAGGGCTCGTGCTGCCTTCAGGCCGTTCGGGTTGCCGGCCTCAAGCAGCGGCACAACAACCTCTTCTGTTGTGCCAGGATAGGTGGTGCTCTCAAGCACAATAAGCTGGCCCTCATGGATGTAAGGCGCTATCGACTCGACCGTACCTGTGATATAACTCAGGTCGGGTTCATGGTGCTCGCCCAGCGGGGTGGGCACACAGATGATGACCGCATCCATTTGGGCGATCTCGGTGTAATCGGATGTGGCGCGGAAGCCCGCCTTTTTCGCTTCCCGGATCTCGTCCGGCAATATACGCACAATGTAAGAACCGCCGGAATTGAGCGTTGTAACCTTTTTGGGCTCAATATCGAAACCTGTCACCCTGAAGCGTTCGCCGCTGAAGAGCAGAGCCAGCGGCAGTCCCACATATCCCATGCCGACGATGCCAATACAGGCTTCCCGGGTTTCCATCTTGCGCTTGAGATCAGCTAGTGAGACGGCATTTGATTTTGTCATGATCGCCATTGTAACGCTCCGTAGAGTGACGCCACCAGTATGAACTCGGTGGGCGTTCCTTAGTGGTTATAGTTATGCTAGGATTCACCTGGGGCGCAAAGTGGAAGGAGGAGGCACGATGCAACCCAGCTCACCTCCGCCGGCACTTCTGGGGCATGGTTCCAGCTCTGCCTATCCGTCTACAGCAAAGGCAATTTGGCGCCATGGCAGAGATGACTCATTGCACGGTGGTCTTGAGGCCGATTGGAGTCTCTGCAAGCCGATTGCCTGTATAGCAGGTACTGGCATTGAAGATCAGCGGTCCTCCCGCCCCTCCATCCGACCCACCCATAACTGTAAAGTAGCAGGATCGGGCAGGATTTCCGTAGCTATGTCCCCCAGGGCCGGTTCCTCCGGCAACATCCGGCCCGGTCGCAGGAAATGGCATGGACCCCCACCAAATTGGCTTACTGGAAAGGTAGAACGATGCTGGCAATGTATGGGTAAAACCTAGGGACCATGTGACCGATCTGTCAATGTTGTTGTAGTTTCCGTGGATAAAATCGGTAGTGGAACTTCCTGCTAGATGACAAGGAGGGGGTCCTCCGCCACACCCTGTGCCCGTACCATTGTCGCTCGCTTCTCCATAGCCAAGAGACCAGCCATAGGCAACCGCATCATAGCCTCGTACAGTAGGATATTTAACCCGTTCTCTTTGCAAAACTGGGGAGTTGTAGCCGATCAGGGACTGCATCTCTGCACTGCCCACAACATTCCCAACATAATTGTTGATCGTTCCGAGATATGATATCTGTATAGCGCGAGCTGCCTGAAATCCATAATGGCCATTCGCACCCGAGCAACTCACAATTCCCCGCCCGCTCATTGGAATGCAAATCTTGTTAGTGCCAATCACCCAGTTTCGATAGGCAGTCGTTTGACTAGAGGTCCCCCAGATGGAATCCTGATAAATCGCCGTGAGAACGTTGCCTTCAAGCAGATTGAACTGCGGATGCGCTCCGTGAAAGTTAAGTCCGCCAATGACTACATTGGTCGCGCCGCTGTCGAACTCTCCCATCGTGTAGTTATAGGAAATCACATTCCCTGCGGCCCCCAATTGCAACATAACGGATTCGTGAGTGCGCTCGATGATGTTGTTCTCAACTAGGCTGGCACTGGTTTTCAGGGCGATTTGGATGTCGGAGTCATGCTCACCGGGCGCGTGTAGAAACGCGTTCGAAAAGTAGCTATCGCGAATTTCGTCGCGGTAACCCCAATACACTTCAACGTGATCGCCATCCGTGAAGTTAGATTCCACACCCTTGATCCAGCAGTATGCGCATTGTGACATGCCAAAGTTTGCGGCATAGCCGGTATTGTTGGCATATACCTGAAGGTTCTCTACTCCAGCATAAGTCTCCGACATGTGAAATGGAACTGCGGTGGGTCTGTTTGTGTATGCGACGTAAAGGCCGGGCGAGATCGTGATTGTGTCTCCCTTTACGCCAGTTACCGCAACGATTTGCCCGCGAGCAAGACTTCCTGTTCTCGTCCATCCTCCGTCGCACCAGTTGCAATTCCCTTCACTGCCGGCGGCTGACACAAAGGTGCCATCATTGCTTTCGGAGATGGCTAGGAATGTGCCAACATGAATTCCGGTTGCGCTGCGGAGCACTATGCTGGTTGACCTAGCGGTTGCCCCACTCGTGATGCTAACCGGCATGTATGAAACCGATCCCGAGCCAAGGCTAACGACATCCCCGCCGCTCCTTCCCGTTGCATTCAGTATTGTCAGGTTCGCGCCGGCACCTCGCAGCGTCACATTCGAGGGAATACGTATCGTTCCCGGAATTGAATACGTACCAGCAGAAAGATAAACAGTTTCGCCGCTGGAACAGGATGCGAGCGCCGAGTTGATCTGGGCTAGAGTAGCCGATGGTGTTAGACTAGCGCAGTTTGTCATACGCGCGGGAATGCCGCCCACACCCGAGTTAGACCAGTCGATGGCTCGACTGTAATCCAGAATTGGAGTCCATAACTGGGCTTGACTGCACATAGAAAACACGTGCAATATGAGCGGAAATACTACTGCTGCTCTACTTCTCATAAAACCTCGCCACGGCTCGCCCCGTATCCTGCGGCTCATCTCTAGGAGGCACTGACCTGCCCAGTAGCCCTTCATTGAGTAGTCAGCGAATCAATCATGTGGGTCGTCGACGCCCTATTCGTGAAGTTTCGAACAAGAATACCAGCGCATCATAGAGACACTCAAGTCTCGACTTATTGACTTGTTATAGCATAATCTTACTTTGGGTCAATTCAAGAACGTACAGTCATTCGATCTACCAATTCCAGATATTCATTCTTCTTCACGTCCCAGTTATTGCAAGCTATGAACTTAGAACTGCATTTACACAGCGCGGCGCGCCGAGCAGGATTCTGCATTAGATCCAGGATTTTGACGGACAGATCTTCGGCGCTGTCTGAATCGAAAAACTGCACCATCTGTTCGCTGAAGTAGTATTCGTCGATGAGTGTCTTTGATACGACAACTGGCACGTTCATGGCCATAAACTCCATGATTTTCGTGCTAAACGCCTCATTGCCAAAGGAATTCTTGCGCTTAGGAACCACGCCCAAGTCGGTCGTGGCCATAATCTCCGCAACCTGCTCCATAGAGACGAATCCTCTGAGAAAGACGCGGTCTTCCAAATGCCGCTTCCGTATTATGCTCCTTAGCTTTTCGCGCTCCGGCCCATCCCCGACTATAAGAAACCGCAGATTTGGAGCTCGATCGCGCAGCAGCGCCACTGCATCAATAGCCAAGTCGAGTCCTTGATGCCAGTTGAGTGTCCCGGGGTAGCACATGACAAATTCGCCATTGGGAGGCGTTGGATGCGGACGGCGCCTGAATATTGACAGATCAGGATAATTGATAATTGTGGTGCACTTTTCCGAACTGACTGAGCGCCTGGTAATTGTTTTATACCAAAGATGGTTTGAAATAATGACGTGACTCGAATAGGCGATCGAAAGCCTTTCAACATAAACCAGTAGTCGAAATATAAGCGAGCGCTTGCCTACCTTGAATTTGCTGGCATAGAACTCCGGGACAATATCGTGAATGTCAAGGATTACGCGCGCACCCATCAGACGAGGAATGATGGCGGCAAAGACTTCAAAGTCTGGCACTGAGTGAACATGGATGATTCTATAGGGTTCACGCAGATGACTTACCGTAAGAAGCCATGCCGACCTGAAGAAGAACAACAATAGTTTTATCAGGTAATTAGCCGGGCCTTTTTCGTCGATGACACGCTTTTGAATACGATAAACGCGCACTCCCTGGATTAATTCGAAGGAAGGCTGCCCCTCGCGCGCCAAAGCGATCGCATCCACCTGGTCTCCGCGCTTAGCAAGCGCCTCTGCGTAACGTCGGACCCGGTTGTCGGTTTCGTAGAAAGTATAGGCCAGCATGCAAGCTCTCATGATTTCTTGCTCTAACTCCTAACACCGGTAAACACAATTAAAAATCTACCGCGGGGTAGTCGAAGTGCTTGCTTGTTTCGAAATCTCGCTAGTGCGAGTACGCGGAGGGGCGCTCACGGGCTTATTCATCTAAAGGAAACCGGCTTGTTATATCAGTACGGTGATGTTGAATCCCGGCCCTCGATTTGAAACAGCGTCCAGTCCCATTGCCGCTCCAGCCGCTTCCTGATCCTTCTCAGGCATTGTTGCGTGGGTCTCGCAAGGCGCCAGCCAAATTGCCGTTCTATCCATGAGTACTTCCAGCCCAGATGCGGCAGCACTTGTTGCCCGCCCAGGTCTCCGGCCAGTTGTTCCGCCTCTTCCATTATGTCATTGCATTCTAGAAAGAAGCAATCGAGAGAGGATCGCAGATATTGAAGGCACGCGACACGTACCCTGGGACTGTTCTCCATCGACAGCAAATACCTCATATGCATCTTCATCGAGAGCCACTGCGCATTGAGTTTTTTCTTGTCGTTTCCGATGTAGCTTACGGAATTAAGGCCAAGGTTTCGGTAGTAGACTTTTGCATCCGACACAAAGCGGACTTCGTCACTCGCCAGCAAAATTCGACAGAAATACTCGCCATCGTCGTCTACGCTCAGTCGTGTGTCCCACGGACCCGCAGCTTCAGTGAGTTCGCGGCTCACCAGCCAGGCCGCAGTCTGCATATATATGTTTTCCTGCAGCTTATGGAGAAGCCATTCGAGCGGAGATAAGTCCGCCCACAGGGACGTGGGTGTGAACTGCGCTCGATAAGGGCGGTACATGAAGACGCCCCAAGGTCCTGAAAACAGCGTCCTATTGCTGCCCCGCTGTTTGCGGGCTTCCATTTGCCTGCTAATTTTGTCAGGAGCCAGAAGATCGTCGGCGTCTAGCCATTGGATATAATCTCCACGACAGAGTGAAAGCGCTGTATTCCTGGCCGCAGCAGCTCCCTGGTTACTCTGGCGGACCACATTTACCGATTGCGATTCAAACTGGAGCGCGACTTCGAGGGTCTTGTCGCTCGAGCCATCGTCGACAACGATGATCTCCTTGCGTTCCCACGATTGCGCAATCGCCGACTGGAGGGTGTAAAAAAGCAACTCCTCCGCGTTGTGTGCGGGGATGAGAATCGATACCAAAGGCGTCATGCTAGGATACCTCCCCAACCATCTGTAAACCTAAGATTGAATGTGGCATGCATCCAGCCGTTGCTCACCGAGTCGATGCGAGTGACTTCGAGGCGAACGCGTTCAGAGACATGCACCACGGCTAAACCACACACGCATAGTCTTTCAGTCCGCTAGTCGCCAATATGGCGTCGCAGTTTCTGAATCTTTCGCAAGAAAAAGGTACCTGCGATTGAAGCGTAGCCGCTCTCGATATCCCTCAGCCGACTGATCGCGCTAAGTGCTGGCCCTATCCTAAGTTGGCGTAATTTGTCTTCCGCAGAATTATAGTAGGCAAGACGCAACAGCTCCCTAACTGGCTGTTCGTATCCGGTGCCGGCCACCTCAGGCATCGCCAACCACTTACTGTACAGATTCACGAGGCTGTCGTGCTTTTGGTCGTCCCTAGTGGCATACAGATTGCACAGACCGACTTCTCGAGACGGCGTCCTGTCGATTTGGACAAGCTTCTCCGCAACATAGCATAACTTCGTTCTAAAGCAAATGCGAAAGAACAGATCAGTATCTTCCCGGATAATTAGAGATTTGTCAAACCCACCGGATTCCCTTATTAGAGAGTGCCGGATTAAGCAGCTCGATGTATAAAACGGCTCCGTTTTAGTCAGTATGTATTTTGCAGGTTCCTCAAGTATACCGATCCCCCCCCCGCCCACAAAGCCGGTAGCCTCAAAGACCGACCGTGTCATGTTCGGATCCCCAATGAAGATGTTATCCGTAAAGCATAAGCCGGACTTACCGCCGAACCTGGCTAGAGCCTCAAGCTGACGCTCGATCTTCATAGGAAGCCAGACATCGTCGCTATCCAACAATGCTATCCACTCTCCCCGCGCTTCTCTCAGGCCACGGTTCCGGGCAGCCGAGGCGCCAGAATTGTCTTGCCTGATTGCCTTGACAAGTGCCCCATACCGTGCGCAGACAGCCTCAAACGTCCCATCTGTCGACCCGTCATCAACAACGATGATTTCTTCCACCGGCACGGTCTGTGCCAGGACGCTATCGACCGCCTGGAAGAGGCACAACTTGCGGTTATATGTCGGAATGATCACGGAAACAAACATATGTAACTTTCTTAGACCCGAATGCGTCAACGAACGAGAATCACGATTGTGTGTCAGCGGGGCCTGCCTTTATCGTAAACGAGGAGCGGCTCAATTTCCGCTCCAATAACCAAAGTCCAATAAGCAGCAAGACTGCCAGACCGGAGATCCAGCGTCCGACCAGAACATCCACCGTCGCGACCCAGTCCACAGCAAGATCGGCAGTTCCCTGCGGCACAGGCACGGCCATCAGACCGTCATCGCGCCATGGCATTTCATGAATAGCCCGGCCATTTACAGTGACCCGCCAAGCTGGGTAGTTGCGCAGATGAAGAATTAGATATCCCGGGTGGGTAGTGAAGGCTGTAATGCGCAGATGCTCTGTACGGGCCTTACCTTTGATCGCGGTTGCGGTAAACGTGGCTATGCAACTGTTTTGGTCATTTTTCCAAACGGGATATGCTCCATCCGCCATCTTGCCTAATACAACGGACGGGTCTTTGACGAAGCAGGCATCCGGCAACCCGATTGGGACCATCTCGATCTTGGCCCCCGGAGGGGACGTATATTCGCGAGTTCCCTCAACACCTTCGCCTCCTGCGGACAGAGCCTCTTCCAATGCGCTCGGATCTCTGATATCAGGATGCCATCCCCCGCAACCCATGAATAAATATCGACCAGTGAATGCGCTAATCGCTACAAAGATGATTGAAGAGAGTGCCACAACGTAGATACGATGCCGGGGTCGTGACGGCCAAACCGCCAGCGTGAAAAGCACGGCCATCGGTGCTACCAGCACCACCAGCCAGCGTGATGGAAACTGAAGAAACCTGAGTTTGGGCAAGAGATTCCATATCGGTAGCGAAATGGGCAGGTTAAGAAACAAAACTGCGAACGGGATTAGCGCCATAATTACCCACCATGCGCGTTCCTTAACTTGATATTCCTGGGATGAGGCAGTAGGGTACTGTTTTCTCGGTGGGAACCTTCCTAGTAATGCACTTACCAGTGCGCCACTCAGAGCAACGGCAGCCATTGCTACGATAACAAGCGAGTTTTTCATCAATGAAGCGTCATGCCATGCATTCAGCGCAGGTTGAACCGTGTTGTGCGCATAAGGCCATAAACTAAACTGCCAGCCGAAAAGCCAGTTGTTCTCTACCGTCATGTAAGGATCGTCGATGACTTTGCCGATCTCCACCCAGCGCTGCTCCCATGTCGCCGGGATTAGAAAGAAAGCAATCAGGCCCATCCCCAAGACGGCGGAGGTAAGGGCACGCACAATGGGTGCCCATGATTTTTTGAGTACTGCTATAACCAAGACAACCGCAGCCAACAGATAACTCGCCATTAAGCCAAGGGGGAGGTTAGAAAGCCATGCTCCTGCAAATGCAAGTGCAAGCGGCACTGTCGACGTGTCGAAAGCACGCTTCCAAACGAAATGGTAAAACTCTGAAGGGGAGCAATTGCGATCGCGTAGTGCATACAGCAACAGCAAAGGGATCCAAATACCGCCTGCGCTAGCCCCAAAAAGCGACCACAGATAAACACTGCTCAAAGAATACCCAAAGAATATTGCTACGCAACCTGAGAGCGTCGCAGCACCTTCTGGTAGCGCCTGGCGGGCAAGGGCACGCGTACTTAGACCGGTGGCAGCAAATATTATGTAACTCATGCCCGCCGATATCAGATTCAGCGGCAAAACCAGCCCAAGGGCCGCACCTAACATCCATGTTAAAGGTGGATAAAAGATAAAGCGAGGTTCGCCTGCCTTATGATTGGCATTCGGCATCCAGTGCGGATATATGACTCCCTGTCGCCAATTTATTTGGGCATCATGCCATGAATTAAAATGAAATGCATAATCAGACCCGCATGACGGTCCTCGCACAATCATAGGTCCAACTGCTATTGCTGCAGCGAGCAGGATGATCCCTATTCCGGCCCACAGCTTCCAGTTCCATTCGTATTTCGACATCATTGACATGGTCACACTCTTTCAGACCAACTTTCACGGTGACAGTTTTTACGTTATCGCATACTGATTGTCTTATGCTTTCAAGCCAGCAAACGAACATGTGCCGCATTTAAAGCCGCTTTTCATTACTAGCAAGGTATGTTTGCCATAACTTCGTCACGTTCATGCAAATTACTGCGATTTGTTATGGCATTCAGCAACACTTTGCGCTCATGACCATTAAAAACAAGAATCCACGACCCAGCTACATACACCGCCGCTGTGCATGTGGCTGCGCTCATCAAGTAAACATAGCTTGTTCTTAAACCCCATGCCGAAATCGTGACCGCTGCGCCCATAAGACAGCTACAACGTACCATATTCCATCCAACGTACTTCATGTAGCCCCTATAAGAGATACAGACAGCCCTGCACACCCACCAAGGCTGCACTGCAATGCGAATGATAATCGCTGCAATTAGAGTGCCTAAAGCTACACCAAGTATTCCGTAGGAATGAGCGAGTGCGATACTAACAATTAAATTTATAATTCCTTCCGCTAGATTAAGATATGTATAGAATCGATGGTTGAATGTTGCGTAAAGTAGGCTTATCGATGGGAATTGGCTAACATCCAAATATACAGCTAATGATAGTACCACCATGGGCACATATGCATCTTTATACTCCACACCCATCCAATGGAGAATGAATGGCTTTCCCCAAAATACACAAATAAAACCAATGAATACTGATATCCAGATTGATACCTTGGTTGCGAAATAAAATGCTCGTTCTAATTTCTCATGATTCCCCGATCCATAAAACTGGCTTGATACTTGCTGGAATGTGCCAACAGAGGATGTTATAATGTTTACGAAATATCTCATAAATACGCTGGCAACACGGTAGTGAGTAACGGCTGCCATACTAACATATATGGTAATTACAAGAGGGTCGATCTGAAAGCGTAAAATATCGCCAATGGCTGTTACAAAAGAATAAATGCTGTAGGAAAATAGGCCCTTAGTCCTCTTATGATCAAAAGACAAGGTACCTATCCGGGCCCATGGAACCTCCCGCCTAGCAATCAATACCTGCATAATCATTACTGGAACCGAAGCGACTAACATCATCCAGGCAAGTGCCAGCAACCCATATCCTGCCCATATCGCACCGGCGATCATTCCCGTCCGTAATAATAGTCCGATTAAATCGAATGTCGATTGAATATCAAAGCGAAGTTCCGCCTCAAGAAGTCCCCCATACACACGCACAGGGAATCCCAAAGCCGTAGTTACTCCCAATATTGCAATTACCTTCCAGAAAAGAGAAGCATCCCCTGGATCTCGGCACAACAATTGAGTCAAAGCTGCCAACACCGCGGTCACAACAAGTGCTACGCACCCTAAAAGGGATTGAATACCCAAGGCCGTTTTAAAAACAGCGCGGCATTCCACTGTGTCTTTTCTTCCAAGCGCGATGCATAAGTATTGGGAGACTGCGCTCGATAGACCTAGGTCCATCAGGCCATAATACCCTATAAATACAACCGCTAGAGACCACAATCCATAAATGCGATCTCCTAGACGATGCACCATGAGCGGCATCAGCAATAATGCACATACAAGAGCCGCGATTAGGTTACACAGTCGTAGCACCGAGCCAGACAGTACCTTGCGGCTTAATGAGTTGTTGACTTTGTTAGCTTTCATATGAAGAATTAAACTACTGCAGGATTCGAGCTGTCCTTAGAGGTACGACCTGCTTCAAAGGCAACGTCTTCGATTGTGAACGCTCTCCCAGTGAAACGCCTTGAGGAACAACGGTAATCGCTAGCAGAAATGGGACCCAAATGGGATTCATAATTCTAAAGCCTGCTTCGGTCAGGCTATAAACTAGGGCCGCAGTGATTAACGCTAGTCGCAGCCTACCGGCATTCGGGTCGTAACTAAGAACTGCGACCGCGCGCCGATATCCGTTCAAAGTCATATACCCCAACAGAAGCAGTCCTGCCCATCCCAAATTCAAATAGAGCTCGATGTACCCGTTATGTGCCTCCTGAAGTCCGCCCCCTGCGAGTTCCCAGACACTCTGAAGCCGACTCCCAAGCCAGAAGCTCTCAAACCCTGTACCGAACAAAACATTCGTATGCATGGACAGCACTGCACTCCATATAGCTGTCCGACCAGTCAGGGTAGAATTTCTTCCCAAGGTACTAAGCAACGTTCCCATCGTGTCAACAAAAATCGCAAACAATGGTAGGGCCAGAGCGACGCCGACCAAAGTATGCACGTTAGTTATCAGTTTTCCCTGTCGTCTTTGCGCGCTCATAACCATGACCGTCCCCCCTAGTACCAGGCAACTCAGCGAGGTTATTGAGTTGGAGATCACGACAAGGCCGGCCGCTATCACTAGCATAGCGCCATGAGCAATCAAATAACTCTTCCGATGTTTCAGCCCTCGGTCCTCATAGGCTGCCATAAAAGACCAAAGTGACCCTAGGCCGCACACGATGCAGATCATCCCCAGTGAGTTCTTGGTTTCCGCTACACCATTGTATAGTACAACATGGCCGTCAAGGCTTGTACCCAGATTAGGATAGTACTTAATCAAGAGCACCGACAGCGGTAACAATATAAATGTCGCCCTAGAGAAGTAGCGCTTGGTAGCAATCAATGGATTTGAGTCGGTAAGAATAACTAGAATCATCGCAACATCCCCGATTGCCTTCGTCCACCTTTTTAGCGCAACGAAAGGGAAATCGGACCATAAAATGCTTATGGCGCAGTAGGCGAAAAATAAAAGCATTGGGGTGTTTCGTCTCAGTATTTCTCTAACTTTATCAGCTCTCCCATTAAGGATCAAAACACTTCCTACAATCAGAATGCCGAAAACCACCGCATCTAACGGACTACCTTCCAGATACTCTTGTGCCTGGGATACCGATGATGACATATTAAGCCACTCAGACACAGGTCTAGAGCCACCGATCAAGAACCAGAGGACAGGTATCCAAACAGCCTTCATAGTCCGCGCACACGCATCTCGGTCGAGATAGAAGAGTCCAATGATAGCAAGCACGCAAATTAATGATGCGACCTGGCTCATGATCCCTCTTTGATTCGAGCGGCAGAAGCTTCTCGTTCTGTCTTCTGTTTCCGCTGATTCCAAAGCCACTAAGAGAAGACAACGCGGTACAAATGATCTACGATCGAGACTCTGGCCCTAGCCCAATCAACAGCTATTACTGAAATCACGGTAAGAATTACAGCAAGAGCAAGAGAAAAAGCTGGAATCGATTCCGAGTACTCTACCCGCAAGGCTCCACGAAGGCACTGAAGAATAGCAATTTGCGCAATATATCCGAAGAGTGAGTACTTCCCTAGCAGGGCAAGCAGTTGGGGAATCTGACCGTCACCGCTGCTTGCTGTGCCCAGTCGATAGATAAGCATCAATGTCAATAATACTCCCATGACCTGCAACGGATAGGGAGTGTTCCAGAGCGTAATCCCAAGGACATAAAGCACATATGCGAGTAGAATAGTATGTGGCCGTTTCAGGAATCGGTCGACCTTCTCGATCGAGATATACCCGGCGCTTATCCCCAGGCACCCAATCGACATCAGATCAAGGGTCGGGCTCGTTCGACCAGTTGCACGTAGAATCATGATTGCCATGAGAGCGATGATCGTGACAATGTGATAAATGTTACGGTAGTATCTGAAGATTACCATTATGCAGGCCGAAAGAATCAGCAAATAGCTGATCGGTAATAGAATGTAGAAAGCTACTAGCCTGCCACCTCTCATGTTTCCACTGATAAAAATCGACCACAGTGCGGAACGTGACAAAAAATCATACCATCCCATCCCGCTGCCAGACCGGAAGGCGGCCACTCCGACCGTTGTCACGTTCAATAGAATGAATATGGCTAAGACTTTAAGACCTCGGATTACCATGCGGCGCGTGACTTTATCACCAGTGATGCGAAACCTCGATACATACACCCGCGAAATCAAGAAGCCACTAATGCATATAAAGGAAGGAGGGAGAAAAAGTAGGTACCGATAAAAGAAACCGTTAGATCCAATGAAGTAGTTCAACCAATGGTAAAGGACCATCACCAGTACCAGTACTCCCTTGGTGAAATCAAGCGCCCATATTCGCTTGGTGCGGACGCCATCAATACTCATGTTCGGCTCGCTTCCTTTTTTGTAGAACGGCTTCCTCTGGTTCGGGTCTTGTCCGGCCTCCCGCGCACTTCCTACCGCAGCGGCCGAGATAACGCTATCGTTTCCTTTCCGCTGCGAATTATTCATTACTTTGAATCTAGGAAGAGACGATGCACATACTCCAAGGTAAGAATCTGGTGGATAGCGGTGGTGTAGTTGCGGTCGCCTTTGTGGTGACGTTGCACGATCTCTTTTACAGCACTCGCTTGCAGGTATGGCCTG
>Ga0182027_10010166_pt1 | contig 13422 bp, 10 predicted proteins | sample 712E1DmetaG_FD_121300 | JGI IMG/M metagenome (GOLD analysis project Ga0182027, IMG submission 121300) | Permafrost microbial communities from Stordalen Mire, Sweden - 712E1D metaG (Illumina Assembly) | ecosystem: Environmental > Terrestrial > Soil > Wetlands > Permafrost | place: Sweden...
ACGAAGCGGCGGAATATTTTGCGAACGCACTGCTGGCAAAAACCAATTATCCCCTGGCCTTGAACAATTTTGGCGCCACCCTTTTTCACCAGGGACGCGTGGCTGAGGCTGCCGTTTTCATTCAAAAGGCAATCGAGCTGGACCCCTATGACGTGTCCGGGTTCTTTAACCTGGGACAAGTCCACGTGGCCCAGGGCACGATGGACGAAGCCGTGGGGAATTTTGAAACGGCACTGCGTCTGGATCCGGATCACCTCCAAGCGCGCAAAAATCTGGCTGCCATTCTCATCCGAATGGGAAAAACCGATGACGCCTTGCAACACCTGGGATTGATTTTAAAACGCCAGCCCCATGATGCGGAAACCCTGAGCAACCTGGGCAGCGCGCTGGCCATGAAGGGCGAATTGGGCCAGGCCACCATTTATTTTCGCGAAGCGGTTCGTTGTTCACCCGGCGTGCCCGATATGCATTTCAACCTTGGCAATGTGTTGCTCGCCCAACACCTGACCGAAGAGGCGATCCTCCAATATCAGGAAGCCTTGCGGCTCAGGCCCGGTTATGCGGAAGCGGAGCGGCAACTGCGCGCGCTGGAAGCGAAAATCGGAGAACGGAACGGAAACGGCACAAATGCTCCATAATATCCACACCTCAACCAACGCCTCCCGTTGACCGCCTGTTTTTATGGACGTATCCTTGTCCCTGATGAACGTGATGGAAACCCAGCCTCCCGGAGTGGATCGCTTCCAACTCCGCAAGCCCATGCCGCACTCACAATTCGAGCCGCTGGCGAAGGAGATTTTTGCGCTCAAGAAGCAACTGAACGCCATCATCCTCGCCCACAATTATCAGGTGCCGGAAATCCAGGACGTGGCGGATTTTGTGGGCGATTCGCTCGGACTGTCCCAACAGGCGGCAAAGACGGACGCGGACGTGATTGTTTTCTGCGGCGTGCATTTCATGGCCGAGACGGCAAAGATTTTAAGTCCGAACAAGGTCGTGGTATTGCCGGACAAGGACGCCGGCTGTTCGCTGGAAGAAGGCTGCCCCGCCGACCAGCTCGCCGCGTTGCAAAAGACCAACCCGAATTTCTGGACGGTCACCTACATCAATTGCAGCGCGGCGGTCAAGGCGTTGAGCGACGTAATCTGCACCAGCGGCAACGCGGTGAAAATTGTCGAGGCCGCGCCGAAGGACAGGGATTTGCTGTTTGTGCCGGACGAAAATCTCGGCCAGTGGGTGATGGAACAGACCGGTCGCCCGATGACGCTTTGGAAGGGCAACTGTTACGCGCATGTCGAGTTTCGCCGCGATCAAGTGCTGAAATTGCGCAAACAATTTCCCGACGCCAAGGTTGTGGTCCATCCGGAAAGCTTGCGTGAAGTGCGGGATCTGGCCGACGCGGTTTGCTCGACGGAAAAGATGATTACCTATTGCAAGAACGATCCGGCGAAGCGGTTCGTCATCGTGACCGAGTCGGGCATCATCCACCGGATGCAGAAGGAATGTCCGGGCAAGGAATTCCTGTGCGCGCCGGTGTTTGACGTGATGCGGATGCCGTCGGACAACTGCCGTTGCAGCGAGTGCAAATACATGAAGTTGAACACGTTCGAAAAGCTGCGCGACTGCATGAAAAACCTCGCGCCGCGAATTGAATTGCCGGCGGAAATTTTGAAGCGCGCACGCCTGCCGATTGAACGGATGCTGGAAATTTCGGCGAGGCCGGCTTGAATTTTCTTCGAATCTTTTGACTGGCATGCCATACAAACCAAAACCCACCCAGGTTTGAAAATACCCTGAGTGGGTATCGCCGTTGGCAAAGAACATTTAGAATCTCCAGGTCAAGTCCAGTTGCAACACATTGTAATTTTTTATTGGGTTGATGCCCGGAATATCCAAATTGTTGCCACCTGTGCCAAGGTTGTTTTGGATCGGGTTGGCGTGGCCGAAGCGAATGGTGCCGATAATGTCGTCGGTGAAGCTATAGGCAAATGCCGAGTAAAAGCCTTGCAGATTAGCCCGGCCTTCGAAAAAGTCGGAGTCAATCAAATTCACATCCAAAGCATATTGTTCGATATGCTGCCAATAGAAGCGTGCTTCCCAGGTATTTTTCTTCGAGGTCGAACCATAGACCAAGCCTTGGGTTGGCCCATAAACCGGCCCGGCGCTGCCAATGCCAATACCAATTTGATAAGCCTTGACTTGATCCGTCTCGGGACCATTCACCCCCGGGAATGCTCCGGGACCGCCGGCTTGGTAGGCGGCACGCGCGCGATCAGCACCATTAAGATTGTAGGCAAAATCGCCGAAGATCCGGCCTTGCAAGGTTCCCAATGGGGTTTCCCGGATTTTGAAATCGAACTCGGCGGGGACTTCCAGAATCAGGAGGTCATTGATGCCATTTTGGTTGTAAGCATATCCACCCGGATAATTTACATTCACACCTGCACTCCCCTGCCCGGTGTAGGGTTTATTTAGTCCATTGGCACTGCCTCCGTTGGTGCTGCCGATGCCAGTGTAAGTATAAAGCATGGGCGCAATCTTGACTGACATATCCTTGCCAATTCTCACATTAGCACCCGCCTGCCAGGTCAGCAAGAACGTGTCACTGGAAGGAATCTCTGTGGCTTGACTCGGATCCTGATAGTCCCATTGTCCGAAATCCACGAACAGATCCACGTTATCAATTGTATATTTGAATTTTTCAAACGCGCCTTCCGGATTGATGTCCGAATCCCAAACCATGGGCGTGGTGTAAAGCGGCATGGGCATCCGACCCACGGTCATTTCATACCAGTCGGTCGGATGCCAGCCGAGATAAGCTTGGCCGATATAAATGCTGCTCTGACTTTTGTCCGAGGGAGAGACTGAGCCACTAGTGGTATTATTGCCGAAAGTGGACCAAGGCGAGCGCGGATTGCTGGACGTTTCCAATCGGATTCCATAATTAACGTCATCCACCAAGTCACCGCGCAGGCCAATACGGAGAGCATAACGAAACCGCTCGCGCTCATAAGTATCCGGTGTTGCACCGGGGACATTATCCACTCCACGATATTCGTAACGAAACCGCAGGTCGCCAAAAAGCTGCATGCTCTTGATGGCATCGGACATCTTCCATTTCGAAATTGGCAGGTTGCTTGTCGCATTGGTTTGTTCCGCAGCCGTCTCAGCCTCAATTTGTTTTGCCTCATCCTCGGTTAAAATGCCCTTCTTGATAAGCACGCCCACCAGCGGATTCTCCGGCGGCGGTGACGCGGGCGTCGTTTGAGCCCGGGCATTAAGGGTGAGTATGATCAACATTCCTGTCACAATTGTCGTTGCTTTTCCGAATTTTATTTTTTTCATAAATGAATTCCGATTCAAGACGGCGGCACTTTGGGGAACCGATGTTACAAACATAATTCGGATTTGTTACGTTTCTGTGACAAATCCCGGGGGCAGGCGGAAATGCGGCTTCATTTGCTCGCGAGACGGAGGAAAAAGGATGCAAACCTGGGTAAACAGTCGGTCAGCGCAATGCGCCGATCTGGTAATTCAGATTGGCTTCCTGAATCAGAACGTCGTAGCGGGCATTGGTGTTGGCGATTTGCGCCGAGGTCAGGCTCAACTGTGCCTGACTTAATTCGACTATTGAACTGATGCCCGTTTTATAGCGCGCCTCGGCCAAATCGTAAGCCTCGGCGGCATGCTTGACCAATTGTTCGGTGGTCCGAAGCTGTTCCAGTGCATTGTTCACGTTCAGCCAGGCGATGCGCACGTCCCGGATCACGTTGTCCTCCGCCATGCGCAGCATTTCCGCGTCGGCCTGCGCTTTCAGTTCGGCCTCATGCTGACGTGCCGTGTAGAGGCCACCCGCGAACAATGACAGACTGAGTTGAACCCCACCGGCGGCGTAGTTGTCAGCCAACCGGTCGTCGTGTATCGGTGAATCACCGGCCACACCGATGGCCGAAACTGTCGGCAATCGCGCGTCTCTTTGTGATTTTGCGAATCGCAGCGCCGCATCTCGCTGATCCTGGAGGCTTAATAGTTCCGGCCGCTGACTCAACGCGCGTTCGATGAATTCGGATACGTCATTTGTGGCCGGGTTTACCGGCAGCGATTGTTCGACAAGTTGAAACTGTTTGAATTCGCGATAGCCCAGCGCCGTCGAGAGTGATGCCATGGCCGCGTCCGCGTCATTTTGAGCTCTTTGCAAAAGCAACCGGCCTTCTTCCAACGCAACTTGGGCGAAACTCACGTCCAGTTCGGATCGCAGCTTGTTGGTGGCCAGGGCGGCGACTTGGTCGAGCAACAATTGCCGCGTGGCAAACGTCTGTTGCGCCACATGCAAGACCGCCTGTGCCTCCAATGCGCCGAAATAGCTGGTGTCCACCTGCAACCAAACCTGCTCCCGGGTGGTATTAACGTTCTGGTTCTCGGCCTGCGCCTGAAATTTGGAGCTGGCCGTGAGGTTGGCAGTGTGGCCGAAATCGGTGATGAGTTGGCTGACGGCTAATCCTCCGGCGGCACGGTCATAGACGCTCGGGTTGTTCAATCCGCCGGCCATGATGCGCGTGTTATCCGAACCCGCGCCGGCGGCGGTGGCGTAAAGATTGGCCGTCGGGAAATACCCGGAACGGGTTTCCTTGACGACCTCTTCCGCCGCGCGCGCCCGATAATTCGCAGCAGCGATCTGTGGATGATTGTGTAACGCCAGTTTCTGCGCGTCGGCCAAAGTCAAAACGGGTGGCACGTTGGTGGTCTCGTCCGCAACAATTTTGCCGGCAAAAAGGACGCAAACGGTCAGGGCAAGAATGATTCGTTTCATTTGGAAATTATTTTAATGCGAAATTGTTCTCGCTGTATCAGGGGAATTTTTTACCACCGCTTCTTTACGGCGATATAGTATGAAATACGCTGCCGGCACTATGAAAACAGTCAGCACGACGGAAACGCCAAGGCCGCCGATGATAGCGCGGGCGAGCGGCGCGTAGGCTTCGCTGCCCGTGCCGAGTTTCAGGGCCATCGGAATCAGGCCCATCAGCGTGGCCAGCGAAGTCATCAATACCGGACGCAAGCGCACCCGGCAGGCCAAGGACACGGCTTTGCGCAACGGCTGACCCTCTTCGCGCAGCCGGCGGGTGAATTCGACGATGAGGATGCTGTTGGAGACCACGATGCCCACCATCATCACCACGCCCATCAGCGACATGACGTTGAGCGTTGTGCCAGTGGCAAAAAGGATGATAAACACGCCGGTCAATCCGGTCGGCACGGCGAGCAAAATCAATAGTGGGTCGAGGAACGATTGAAATTGTGCAACAAGAATCAAATAGACGAGGACGGTTGCCAGAATCAAGCCGAGGCCGAAACTGCGGAACGAGACTTGCATGGCGTGCGCCGAGCCGCGCATTACGATCTGGACATTTGAAGGCAGTTTCAGGTCATCAACAATTTTTTGAACGCCCTTCAAAACTTTGCCGAGGTCTTCGCCCGTAGGTGAAACATAGACATCCATTTCACGGCGCAGTTGATAATGATCCACCTCGGTCGGCGAACTCCGGTGGCTGATGGTGCTGACGGTGTCAAGCCGCGTCGGCAGCGGGGAATTTGCGCCGCGCAACGGGATGGATGACAGGTCGGCAAAGTTTTTTACGAATCCTTCGGGATACTGGACGGTGAGGAAATAGTCTTTGCCACTTTTCGGGTCCACCCAATAGCTCGGCGCAATCATCTGGTCGGAAGTCAGCGCCGTGATGACATCGCCAACGACCTCTTTCTCATTCAGGCCAAGTTCGGAAGTGCGCAGCCGGTCAATGTCCAATTGTAGTGCTGGATAATCCACATCTTGCGGCACCAGCACATCGCTGACGCCCGGCAGCGCCCGGGCTTTTTGGGCGATGTCCGCCGCGATTTTGTGGGTGGTGTCCATGTCATTGCCAGTGACTTGAATATCCAACGGCGCGGGCATTCCCAGATTCAGGATCGCGTCCACGAGACCGCCGGTCTGAAAATAGGCGGCGACCTGCGGTAATTCTTTTTTCAGCCTCGCGCGCGCCAAGTCCATGTATTGAAAGCTGCTCAAATGATGACCGGCATTTAGACCGACTTGGACAAACGCCGTGTGCGGGCCGGAATTGGGCGTGTAAATCGAGGAGAAACCGGGCGTGACCCCGATGTTGGAGACGATGATTTTCAAATCCTTCGGTGGCACAACGTCACGGACAATCTGCTCGACCTGCTGTACCAGTTGATCGGTCAGTTCGATGCGCGTGCCGGTGGCCGCCTTGAGGTTGATGACAAACTGGCTGGGATCGGTGCGCGGGAAATACGCTTCGCCGATGAGCGGATACAACGCGAGGCTCAAAATGAAAATGCCCGTGATGCCCAGCACCGTAGCCAGCGGACGAATCAACGCTAAGTTCAACCAGCTTTCATAGTGGTCGAGCATGAGGTTAAATTTATGATTAAACCAGATATTGAATCGCTGAAGCCAGACATGCGGTTTCGGCTGGCCAATTTCTGAATGTCCGATTTCTTTTTGTTCCTGATGGCCGCGAATCAGTTTGGCGCAGAACAATGGCACCACCGTCATCGCGACCAGATACGAGGCGAACAACGAAAGGATCACCGCCAGTGCGAGCGCCATGAAAAGAAATTTGCTGACGCCGTAAAGAAATATGACGGGAAAGAAAACGATGACCGTTGCCAGCGTCGCGGCAAGCACCGGCAGCGCGACTTCGCGGCCGCCACGTTCAGCGGCGACTTCGGGTGCTTCGCCCATTTCCAAGTGCCGGAAAATATTTTCCAGCACGACAACGGAATTGTCAATCAACCGCGAAAACGCCAGCGCCAGTCCGCCGAGAATCATCGCGTTGATGGTACTGTTGCCCATGGACAATGCGATAAACGCGGCGAGGGCAGAAAGCGGAATCGAAAGAAATACCGCGATGGTGGCTCTCATGCTGCCGAGGAAGACCAAAATCATCAAGCCGGTCAGCACCAGGCCGATCAGACCTTCATGGATGAGGTTTTCAATGGCGTTGCGAACGAAAACGGACTGGTCGAAGACAACTTTCGTCACGAGTTGCTTGGGCATGTCGAACAAGTGAGCGACCGCCTCCTTGATGCCGTCCACGACGGCGATGGTGTTCGCATCGCCGCCTTGTTTGAGCACCGGCAGATAGACCGACGGCTGGCCATCCACGCGCACGACATTGTATTGGATTTCCGAGCCGTCCACCGCGTGGCCGACATCGCCGATGAGCACAGAAGCGTTGCCAACCGTTTTCAACGGCACCTGGTCGATGTCCTTCATGTCGTTGATCTGGCTGTTGACGTAAAGGTTGTAATCGTAGGGGCCGATCTTCACGTCGCCGGCGGGCAGGATCAAATTCGCCTCGTTCACCGTGCGCACGACGTCCATGACGCTCAATTGATGCGATTCGAGCTTGAGCGGGTCCACATAAATCATGATCTGCCGGTAGCGTCCGCCGAATGGCTGTGGCACGGACGCGCCCGGCACGTTGGCCACCTGGTTGCGCACGTCAAACTGGCCAAGGTCGCGGAGTTTCGCTTCGTTCAAGCCTTCGCCTTTCAAGGTGATCAAACAGACCGGCAGGCTAGAGGCATCGAACTGCAAAACAACCGGCGGTAACGTGCCGGGCGGCAGCTTCCGCAAATCGGCCATTGCCAGATTCGCAATGCTGGTGACGGCGGAGTCGGCGTTGAAGCCCGGTTGAAAATAGATTTTGATCAGGCTCACGCCCGGCAGCGAACGCGATTCAATGTGGTCTACCCCGCTGGCGAGTGTGAAGAAACGCTCGAAACGCCCGGTGATGTCGGTTTCGATTTGCTCTGGCGGCATCCCGTTGAAAAATGTGGCGACAACCACGACGGGAATTTTGATCGGCGGAAACAAATCCACCGGCATTCGCACGAGACTCGTCACGCCAACGACACAGGTGATGAGGCAAATGACGATGATTAGATATGGCAGACGGATGGCAAAACGGGACATGAAAATGAAATGAGTTTAGGGACGGTCTTTGGCGATGGCGGCGCGCAATTTTTCAATTGAGAAATCCTTTGACTGGCAAAGCGTGATCAACTCATGCTCCCGCGCGATGATTTCCGCTGCCGCCAACGGAATTTCCCCGGCAATGGCGGACGGAATGGATTGAACCCCGTGCAAATCGCCGTGGAGCAAATCGCCGGATTCAATTTTCAGTCCGCCGATTTCAACGGGTGTGCCAAATTCAACAATGTGAACGTAGGCGTGTGAGACGGAAATGCTCCCGGCAAAAAGTTGGAAACCCAGTTTTTCTGCCGCCGGAAGATCACGTACCGCACCATTCGTCACCGCGCCCGCGCAGCCGAGCGCACGCAGGATGTTGACATGCACCACGCCCAGCAATGAACCAAGACCAGCCTTCGTGGCCACATCTTGAACAACCACCACGCGCGGCGCGGGCAGTGAGAGAATGTAATCCCACCAATCGGTTCGGTCAGGATAACGGCTGTCGGCTGTTGGCGGCGCGGAACCGCGAATCTTGACCGTGGCCGCGTAACCGAGCATCGGCGTTAAATGGGGAAACAAACAATGCACCGAGTTGTCGGCAAAGCCTTCATTACACAGCCGTTTGTGAAATGACTCGATGGCATTGGCTAAGGTGCAGGCGTCCAACTGACGCAAGGTTTCCAATTGTTTAGGAGTCAAAATGGCTTTCATGGATTCAAAACTTTCTCGCTGACGTTGAAATTTTCGCGCGGGTGTCGCATCCAAAAAATTGATGAGCTTGCTGCGACGCGCCCGTCCGTTTTTTCAGTCGGATGAAAGTGATTGATGGAATGAAACGCGCACGGTCGTTGAATGGTTTGATTTCAATTGTCATCGCGCAGAGAAAGCTGGATAAGCTTCGGCTCGACTTTCTGGCCGGCCTGAAATCCCGAGCGGTTGCCAATGATTACCAAATCGCCTTCGCGCAAGCCGGAAAGGATTTCGTATTTGTCCGCCGTTTCCAGGCCAAGTTTGACTGAGCGTTCCTCAATCTGATTGTCACGGTTGACGACATAAACCGTGGGCGTCTTGTCGCCGGCGACCGCTTCGGTAGGAATGGCCAGCACTTGGGGACGCCGTTCTACTTTCAAAACCACGGTGGCATACATGCCTGGCACCAATTCCAGATTCGGATTGGGCACTTCAATTTCCGTCGTCATCGTTCGCGTATCCTTGTCGACATCATGTGTAAAACGGGAAATGGTGCCGGTGAATGGCTCGCCTTTAAGAGATTCAACTCGCACTTCTACAGGGTCGCCGAGTTTAATGTACTTCACGTAGTCAACGGAAACGGGGAAATCCAGCCGCAACTGGTAGTTGTCCGAGACATGCAGCAACGACTTGGCTTGGGTATCGGAAGAAGTGCCGGTCTGAATGAGCGCGCCCGGATCGGCATAACGTCGGGTGACCACACCATCAAATGGGGCTGTGATGCGGGTGTAATCCACCATTGTCTGAAATTTGTTCGTATCCGCCTTGGCGGCGGCAACAGAAGCGGCAGCGGAAAGATCTTTGGCTTCGGCACTGTCCAGATCTTGTTCCGCGACCAGATTGGGATGTTCCTTATTTACGGCGACTAACCGGGTATAATCAAGATGCGCATTTTTGTAATCGGCTTCGGCGTGTTGTTCGGCTGCAAGCGCACTGTTGAGTTCATCCTGTAATTCGGGAACTTCGAGCGTGGCCAGAAGTTGTCCCGCCTTCACCTGGTCACCGAAATCCACATTCATTTCCTTCACATAGCCGGAAACCTTGGCGTGCAACTCAACTTCCTGATACGGGCGGAATTCCGCCGCAATCGTCACTTGCTTGTAAAGGTCTTCCCGCGTCACTTTCGCCACGGCCGCCATCGGCGCGCCGGTCAAATCAGCATTCACGTGAGCTTGCGCGCGCGCGTGATGCGTCGCCCACAACACGCCCAGGCCGATGACGAAAGCCGCCGCCAGGATTTTGGAAAAAACTCCGAAACGGAATTTCACGATTTTGAATTTCATGGATTATTCGATCCAATTCAGGAACTGAGTTTGTGGTTTAGCCAGCAACCAAAAGGTTGTAAATCCATTGATGATTGGCAACGCCGCCCACGATTGAAGGCCCGGCCCATGGTCGAACCAAATCAAGAGGGCGCAGCAGAGATGCCCGATCAAAAGCATGATCAAGACTAGGCGACCATCTGTAAAAGGTATCAGCCACTTGCTACTGACTTTAGGAAACGTCTTGGTTTTCATGGATTGGTGGAAGATTTTTAGTTTTTGGACAAAGGCAGTTTGACGCGAAAACAACTGCCACTGCCAACGGCGCTTTGCGCTTCCACTTCCGCGCCGTGCGCGGTGCAAATGGATTTGACGATGGAAAGTCCAAGACCCGCGCTTTCGGAATCGGCGGAACGAGCCTGATCAACACGATAAAATCGCTCGAAGATGTGTGGTAACGCATCGGGCGGAATGCCGATGCCATTGTCTTCCACTTCCAGCACGGCGTGGCCGTTGACGGCGTGAACGCGCAATTGAATCGTGCCTTTTTCCGGCGTGTATTTGATGGCGTTGTCGAGCAGATTCACGACGACTTGTTTGAGCCGCACGTGGTTGCCTTTCACCGGCACCGGCTGGCTGCCGTCGCAGGAAATGGAAATGCCTTTGTCCTCGGCCAGCAGGCTCATTTGTTCGGCGGTCGTTTTGGCCAGTTCGCTCAAATCGAAGCCTGTCCATTCGGTTTGCGCTTCGCCGGCATCGAGCCGCGAGAGTGTGAACAACTGCTCCACGATTTTGCCCAAATGCACGACTTCCTCCAACATGCTGCCGGCGCGGTCGCGCAATTCCGAATCAAGGCGGGCGTCTTCCGCGAAATGTTCCAGTTCTCCCCGCAGAATCGTGAGCGGCGTGCGCAAGTCATGCGAGGCATCGGCGACAAACCGTTTGGAATTTTGAAAGGCGTCGTCCAGCCGGGTGATCATGCGGTTGAGCGAAACGGACAACCGCTCCAATTCATCGCCGGTGCTGGAGACCGGCAGACGTTCGCTTAAATTGTACTGCGTGATCCGCTCGGCGGCACGCGTGATTTGTTCGACCGGCGTCAAGGCCCGCCGTACCAGCAGATAGCCGCCACCCGCGACGATGATGACCGCCAGCGGCAAACCCAAGGCAAGTTGCAAAAACAGGTGGTTGAGCATCGTTTCCACCGGATCCAGCAATTCGCCGAATTCCACGAGGTAGGCGGGATTGCCGGACGATTTGAAATTCAGCGCGGCGATGAGCAGGGTTTTGTTGCCCGACAATTGCAATTTGCGGGAGAATTCCGTTTGCGACGACGGCGGAAAAATAGGAACTTCCGCCGGATCGAAACTGCCGTCTTTCGGCGCGTCAGAAACATAAACCAAAGTGCCATCGGCGCGCGTGATACGGATGAAGCGGTCGTTGATTTCCGGCTCATACCAGTCTTTCGTCTGGCTGGCGACATAAGGTTCGCCGGTTTGTTTGACATGAGCGAGCAAAGTATTGGCAATCTGGCGTGTGCGGCGGGACTGCGATTGGCGCAAGTCGTTTTCCAAAAAAAGCCGCAAGTCGAGATACAACAGCGCGCATAACAGCACAAAAATACCGGTCAGCAGGCCCGCATACCATGCGACCAGTCGGAAGCTGATGGAGCGTGTGTTCATGTCTGCGTCTCGTCGCTCAAGCTGTAGCCGACCCCGCGCACGGTGCGCAGCAGTTTGACAGGAAACGAGTCATCCAACTTTTCCCGCAAATGCCGCACGTAGACGTCCACGATGTTGGTCAATCCCTGAAAACTTTGATCCCAGACGTGCTCAATAATCATGGTGCGCGAAAAAACGCGGCCCGGCTGCGTGGCCAGATATTCGAGCAGCGAGTATTCCTTGGCGGTGAGTTCAATTTTTTTGCCGGCGCGTTTCACATTTTGCGAAAGGCGGTCAATTTCCAAATCGCCCACCCGCAGCACGCTGGAACGATTGACCGGTCCGCGCCGCAATAATGCCTTGATGCGCACCTGTAGTTCGGCAAACGCAAACGGCTTGGTAAGGTAGTCGTCCGCGCCCGTTTCAAAATTTTTAATTTTGTCGCCCATGCCGTCACGCGCAGTGAGAATTAGAATCGGCACCAGCGAATTTTTGCGCCGGACTTTTTCGAGAATCTCCGTGCCGGTCAGTCCGGGCAGCATCAAATCCAGAATGATAAGGTCATAATTGTAGGCATTGGCCATTTCCCAGCCGCTTTGGCCGTCGTGGCAGACGTCCACGGCATAACGCTCCGCCTTGAGGCCGCGCACGATGATGTCGGCCACTTTCTTTTCGTCTTCCACAAGCAGGATTCGCATAAATAAACTATGTAACTTCGACAAAGTAATAGACCAAACGTTGATTAAAAGGCCATAAACGTTTGATTAAAATTCATTCAGAAACTTTCAATCCGAATAAAACTGTGGCAGAAAATGATGAAAACTATGAAAACCTTTTTCACTTTGATGCTAATTATGACAGGCGCTCTTTTATCAGGTTGCGCCACCGGCAAAAATGGACTTGTTCTCAACACAGTGGGGCCGCCGCTGTCTCAGCCGACGGCGGCAAGTTCAACTAAAGGAACGCTGGTGGTTTATTCCGCTTTCAGGAGAAACGCTGATTTCAACAGCAGCGATCCTTATCGTCGGGAGTATTCGGACTACAAAATCTTCAGCCCCGATGGGAAACTGCTGCAAAGAGTTCACAATAATTCCGGAACCATTCTTCAAGACCCGGTGTCAGTGGAGCTTCCACCGGGAAAATATCATGTCATTGCGCGTGCCAATGGTTATGGATATGTTACCGTCCCGGTGATTATTGCGGCACGGCAAAACACCATTTTGCACCTCGAAGGCGGTGGTTCATGGCCGGATGAATCGGCGTTCGACCAAACCAACGCTGTGCGTTTGCCGGATGGCCAAATAGTCGGTTGGCGAAACTCCAGATAGGAAGGCTCTCCCCGGTGGGGATTGGGACAGCCACGGGCGTTGACCGTGACGAAAGCAATGAGCCAGTTTCACTCGCCGCTGTAAGCTAATCAAAGCTTCCACTTGTTAAATGGGCGTATTTTCGTCTGGCAGTACAACCTCCCACTTAAACTACAGAAATTTGCCGGTTTGTCACCAAATCGTAACAATCCCGCCGCGTGGCCGTAACAATAAAGTCCCAATCTTTCATTGTATTTAAATTCAATCATCATGAAAAAATTGATTCTTTCCCTTCTTGGTTGCGGCTGCTTGTTCGCCGCGCAAACCGGCGCGCAGGCGCAATTGCTCATCAACGGCGCGGGCGCGACTTTCCCCTATCCCATCTATTCGAAGTGGTTCGACGAATACGCCAAGGTGGACCCGTCGGTCCGCTTTAACTA
>Ga0182027_10010167_pt1 | contig 13421 bp, 8 predicted proteins | sample 712E1DmetaG_FD_121300 | JGI IMG/M metagenome (GOLD analysis project Ga0182027, IMG submission 121300) | Permafrost microbial communities from Stordalen Mire, Sweden - 712E1D metaG (Illumina Assembly) | ecosystem: Environmental > Terrestrial > Soil > Wetlands > Permafrost | place: Sweden...
ACTCCGGCTTTATGCAGTTTGTTACCATTCCGCACACGGAGTTTAGTACTGAACTGGTGGTTAGCCTTTATTCAGGCTGGATTATCCAGCTTGTTAATGCCAGCTTCCCTGGCGCACTCATTTATTACATCCCTCTATTGTTATCTTGTCGTAAACTGCCAGATTGGCCCGTCAGTCGAAGATTTCCAGTCCTTTGCGGTTATTTTCCAATAGTAGGCGCTTTGCGCCGCGAGCCCCGAAACGAGATACGAAGCCATGGCGGTTGTCGTGCGGAGCGTCATCAGATCCGGACTTGCGCCGAAATACACGTCGTAGGAGAGGCTGTCGCCGTCGGGGTCGACGTCCTGCCAGGAAAGCGTGACGCCGGTTCCATTGACAACTGCGTAATTGAGCGGGTCCAGCGCCTGCGGGCTGTATGGCGGCATGCCGTAGTACACGGCCTGCCGCAGTGTGTCGCTGTGCATGGCTTCGTCCTTAACAATGGCCATCATGGTATCATAGCCGTTAAACGCCAGCGGATCGAGCACGATAATAAACGTGTCGACGACAGCGGAGTCGATGATGCTGCGCATCTGGGTGCGGGTCTCAAAAATCGTTACGTCGTGTCGCTGAACCACCGGATTATTTGGGTCGATAACGTGAAAAACCAGAGTGTCCTTGTCCTTTTTTTTGTTAAGATCGATCGCACCCGTATTCGTCGTGTCACCTGAAAATTTAACGGTAAGGGAGCACGGCCTGATGGGCGGCACGATTAAAATGCTCGGATAGAGCGTATCGCTGTTGGGAAAAGCGTCCTTGACCACGACCATCAACTGCTCAAAGCCGGTATCGGAAATAGCGGGCACCCATGTAAGAACGCTATCAAGGCCTTCGGGGAGGAGCACCTTGCCTTTATTGACAATCCTTGCTGAAAAAACAAACGGCCTTAACCCCGTATTCGGGGCGACGCGCAATTGCATGCGGAGGGTGTCTTTCCCGACTTCAAGAAACTGTGGAAAATCCTCGCTTCGCGTACTGAACTTTACGGGTGCTGGATGGCCCTTGTCGCCGTACACATACAGCGTGTACGAGCAAAATACCGGTTGGTACCCGTCCCATACTCGAATGGTAACGGCGTGGCTGCCGGTATCGAGCTGCGAAGGTATCCAATAAACGATTCCCTGGCTGCTTACCTGGAGCGCCTGCGGGCCGAGGCTTTTTGTATAGACAAGGGAATCGCCGTCGGGGTCGAATGCCACGATGGTGTCGATATACACCGAATCCAGGGCAATAAAGGCCGAGGCGGGCGTTTTTTGTACGATAGGCAGGCGGTTTTGGTACAAAATGACCGATGCAACGGTATCGTTGCGCTTTTTGTCGGTTACCCGTATCACGATATCGTTGCCCGACGTTGTGTGCTGTAAATTGACTGAATCATAATACCACATGCTTGAATCCCGCGCAACAACGCGTTTTCCGCCGATAATCACGGAATCGATGCCGCTGCCGTTATCATAAGCCTCAACGCCTAAAAGCACCGCGGCGGAAGGCGTATAAAATTTTTCGGCAGATAAACCGTTTGCCGTAATCGCCATGATTTTCGGCGGCTGGGTATCGTGCGCGGTGTCAGTAAATATGATCGAAAACGAAACCGAGTCCACCCAATTAAGCGATACATTGTCCTTGGCATAAATTTTCACGGCGTTGAGGCCGGAAACCAAATGTATGGGCCAGTTCCATGAATTGCCAGCGCCCCTGATGATCTTGACCGGTGATAGTTGGGTATTATTGACATATGCGTAAAGGGAGATGTCAAGCGAATCAAATGAGTTGTTTTCCACGGTTCCCGATATCTGGTAGGCGGCAAGCATAGTAATGGTCGTGTCCTGCGACGGCGTAAGCACCACGATACGCGCGGGCGCGGCGGGTTTTACGGTGTCGGAAAAGATGATGGTGAAGCTCTTTTCGCTCTGGTTTCCCTCGAAAAAATGGTCGAGCGCGAAAACGCTCAGCATGAGCGGGTTTTTTGCGTCGTGGAGCTGCATTTTGTCGAAAAGCTTGTAATACACTTTATCGTTTTTGCTGTCGAAAGCCGTGCCGTTGATCGACGCGGAATCGACCCACCGGTCTCCGGCGATGCTTATGCGGACCTTGAAATTGAAAACGCTGTCGCCCGTATAGACCGTGTCTTTTCCCACATAGTTTTCATTGACGCAGATGATCTCCGGTTTCGAGGTGTCGCGGGCGGAAAAAACAAAACTGTCGGCCGGGGAAGCATGCGAGCCATCGGACACCCACACGCACCCTTCCCCGGCAAGAACTGCGGAGGAAAACACCACCTTAGCGCTGCATAACTGCGACGAATACTGGGCGCTCGTGCAAAGCTCCCAGAAGTAATTGACGTCACGGTCCTTGACAGGGGGCGTGCGCAGAACAATGGAGTCCCCGAAAAAGCACGACAGCGCGGCCTGGCGCAGCGGGGACTTTACATAAAAGTAAATTGAATCCGACAGCGTCCGGGCGTTCGAACGGTACGTGGTCATCCGGACGGCGTGCCAGCCGGTGTCCGAAAACGAAAAATAAAACTGGAACGGTTCGCGTGGAAAATCGTTTTTTCGGACCGAACTGTCGGAAGCGTGCCATAAACGGTTATCAACGGAATGAATAACGCACGAATCCACAAGTTCCTTGACCAGGACGACGGCGCTCAAGGTCTCGGTGCTGAAAATGTTGCACGTGTCAAAATCTTTAAAACTCTGGTGCGTTATATACAGCGCGGCATTGGAATAATCGGTAAACGGATCGTACTCTCGCCCGCAAAAAAGAAGGCAGCAGAAAGCGAGCGCGCAAATGGAATTTCTTTTCCTTAATAGAATCCTGAAAATCATTCTTTATCCTGGGTATCCTGATTAAAAGGTAAAAGACCAGCCAACGCCTATTCCTCCGATTATCAATACGCTGATACCCGCAAGCAAAGAGGCGAAGTCTTTATTTTTGGCGTTTCGCAGGTCATTCCATGATGCGTTTGAATTCTGGGCAAGATTCGTCTGGTCCCTGCTGGACATTGCATCGAATTCATGGGACGCCGCGCCGAACCTGCTCGTGAAAACAATGCCCACGATGCACCCCGTAAAGCCTATTGCGGCCCCGGAATATCGAAGAAAAGTCCTGGAAAAAGCGTTTGGGTCCTTGAGTATCGCGAACGGAACGCCTTTAAGCGACGGGTCGTTTGCCGAAAGCGCGTATTCATAGGGCTGGTCGGTGACCGTTTGCTGCACACCCAATATCGTCAGGCTCGCGCGTCCGTTATGCAGAAAGAGGCAGGGGTTTAACCGGATGAATTTAGTGAGCGCGGTTACGCCGTCCACGGAATAGAGCACCGCGCAATAGGACAACTGCGACCCTATTGCGTCTTCGTGCAGGTAAATACCGTTCCAGTCGAAAGGAGCGGGATCGATCGCGCTGGCCCGGTTGTACTCCTTGTCATTTTCAGAGGTAAAAACGACGGGTTTGTCCTTGGTGCCGTGGGCCAGAAGCGTTCCGGAAACATGCAGGCCGGTAAAGCTTTTAAAAAGGAACACGGCGCCGGCCTCCATAATGACCGTTTTTCCCTGCGGAACGTATATGTCGCTGACTACAAGATACGGTGTGGACTTTGCGATTACCACCCCCGGCAGGTCCCCGGCAATGGTGTCGAATCCGGTCTTATTTTCAATCGATACGGAATCGTTAATAATTTCAGCAGGCAGGGCCGTAAAGACGCATACCAGGATTGCCGCGGAAACGCAACAAATTTTATCCAGGAGTAGGCATACTTTAATCATATTTTAACCCACACGGTGGATAAATCTCTGCACGCAGGAATTATATACGCGGGACGCGTATATAATTCAGCTACAGAGACTAACCAGCCCGATTTATTTTCCCGCGACCGAACTTTTACTGAGCCGTCGGATTTCGGAATCCGCTTTTTTAAAGTATTCATGGTCCGGAGAGATCCTGAAGAGCGACTTGACGTCATACCATGCTTCCATCGCTTTTTTCTTCGTTTCCTCGGACGATTGTTCGTCATACACGGCGCTTGCGCACAACGCGATCGAATACAGCAGGGTCTGCCGGAACACTTTGGCGTCAAGAAACCCGCACGGGGAAATGGAGGCCTTCTTAAGAAGGTCCTGGGTCTTTGCCAGATCATGCCGGTCAAAACAGTCGAGGGCCTTTTCAAGGTAAAATTCTCCATCGTAAATATCTTGCGAGAGGAGCTTGCTCGCGCCGGCCTTGTCACCAAGACCTTTAAGCATTCTGAGCCTGTAAATTTTGGCCTTTTTAGTGTCGGCATCGTCCGGCGGAAGCAATTCATACACCGCAAGCGCGTTTCTGAAATGCCCGTTTTCCACTTCACCGGTGAAAATCACCATTATATCCGAGGTTTTGAATTGCTGTTTCAGTCTGTTTATAAGAGCGCCTTTTGTATCGGTCTGTTTATTGTCTGGGGAATTTTCCAATACGGCGGTCCGGTCTTTCGGTTCGGTCACCGGTTCCGGGGAATTTATTTTCGCGCGTTCCGGTGCAGCATGTTCCGGTTTACTTCTTATTTCAACGGGCAGGCGGGGACGTTCGTGTTTTGCGAAGGGTTTGGCCGTCGGCATGAAAACATCCTTGACTTCCCGGTCCGGCTCTTGCATCGACCGCTCCGGCATTTCGCCATCCGTGTTGTGCGGTATCAGGGGAGGCTGTACAATCGGCTGAGGAGCGTGTGCGGGCACGGTGTTTATGGTAGAATTTGCGGAAGGCTCGATCGATGGATTTTTATTAATGTAATGCGTATAGATCCACCCGGCAATCAATGCAGTAAGGGCAAGCGGGATCAGTGCGAGAATCCAGTGGATGGCGGGAGAAAGGCGTGTTTTTTTCCTGATTGAAATAAGCGTTCTGCCGTGATGGGCCTCCTTCATATACTTCGAAAGCACCTGCTCGGGCGATTGGGCGGTTATGGATTTGTGCGCATGCCCGAGGGCGCGGAGAAATTCCAGGGCGTTCTGCATCCTCTTTTCTTTTTCATACCGGAGGCATTTGTGCATGAGATTGCACAACGGCGGGGGGATCTTCCGGGAAAAACTGTCGAGCGGCACGTAATTGTTGTTGAGCTTGTCGGTGACGAGTTTGGCGAGGTTCTGCTCGGGAAACGCGCGGCTGCCGGTAAGCATTTCATACATGACCGCGCCGAGCGAATAGATGTCGGCCCGCACGTCGATGTCTTTTCCGTCAAGCTGTTCCGGCGCAAGGTATTGCATGGTTCCCATGATCACGCCTTCCATGGTATGCATGGACACGGTCACGGGTTTGGCGATGCCGAAATCCATGAGCTTGACGATGCCGTTTTTGGTCACCATGATGTTGCCGGGCTTTAGGTCGCGGTGGATGATGCCGTGGTATTCTTTTCCGTAAAGCTGATAGTCCTGGTTGTGGGCGTAGTTGAGCGCGCGGCCCGTCATGATGCCGATGGCGGTGGACACCTCGACGGGCAGGCCGCCGGAATCGGCGATGAGTTTTTCCAGGGTGAACCCGTCGATGCGTTCCATCTCGATGTAGGGAAGGTCGTTCCATTTTCCGACGGAGTAAATCTCAATGATGTTGGGGTGGTGCAGCTTGGCGGTGATTTTCATTTCCGTCATGAACCGCTCCTCGGATTCCTTCGTATGGTCGGGATGCAGGAGCTTGATCGCGCGTTTGACCTCCAGCTCGGCGTTCCATATCTCATAAATGATCGCCATGCCGCCGCTGCTGATAAGCGAGGTGATCGTCCCCGAGCCCATGCGTATGGACTTCTTCGCGTCGGGCAAAACGATGGAGCCCGGAAGCTGTTCCATGGACGCCATTTTTGACTTGATGATGATTTTCGGTTCAGGCATTTTTAACGACCATCATTAATAGGGAAAACGCTGTTTACGCGCCAAGATGCAATGCCGTGGCGCATCAGTGCCCGTCCATTATTGTACAATAGACTTTAAAATTTGTAAATATTGATGAATCGAGCGAAAATATGGGGATATCTTTAAGAAAGCAGAAAATAAAACGAAATTGCATTCACGATGATATAAGGGTTCAAAATTTTGAACCCTTGTGATTTGTTGTCCTCAATTATTATTTTGCAGCCGGTCTGATATTTATTACGGCGTTAACCATATTTGTCAAGGCGGATTTGACCTCTTCCCATTTTCTGGTTTTTAAACCGCAATCGGGATTTATCCAAAGCTGCCCGATCGGAAAAACCTTTACGAGCGAGGCGATTTGCTGGGATATTTCTTCGACGGACGGAATTCGCGGCGAATGGATGTCATAAACTCCGGGCCCTATTTCATTTTTGTAGCCGGTTTTTTTGAAAACGTCCAGTAATTCATTTCCGCTCCGGGCGTTTTCCATGGTTATGACGTCGGCGTCCATGGCCTCTATGGTCGAAATTATGTCATTAAAGTCGCTATAGCACATATGGGTATGGATTTGCGTTTCCGTTCGCGCCGTGCTCACCGACAGTTTGAAGTTTTCGACGGCCCACTTTTCATAAAGAGGAATGTCATTTTTCCTGAGAGGATATCCTTCCTTGAAAGCGGGCTCATCCACTTGAATGATTTTAATGCCGGCCGATTGCAAATCCTCTATTTCCTCACTGAGCGCCAAGGCGATTTGCTTGGAAACCTCCGACCGGGCAATATCCTCCCTGACAAAAGACCAATTCAAAATAGTGACGGGCCCGGTCAGCATACCTTTCATTATCTTTTTTGTTTTGCTTTGCGCGTACGTTGTCCATCGTATTGTCATGGGGCCGGGCCTGCTTACGTCTCCATAAATCACCGGTGGTTTTACACACCTGCTGCCATAACTCTGGACCCAGCCGTTTGCGGTAAAATGGAACCCTAAAAGCATTTCGCCGAAATATTCTACCATGTCATTGCGTTCCGGCTCGCCGTGGACCAGGACGTCAAGGCCGATTTCTTCCTGAAAAGCAACGCACCCATCGATGTATTTCCTGATGCCGTCTTCGTATTCCCCTAAAGAAATGATATTGTTTTTGTAATCGCTCCTGATTTTTCTGATTTCCTCGGTTTGCGGAAAACTTCCAATGGTGGTGGTAGGAAGGGCTGGAAACTTGAACGCTTTTTTTTGGATCGACATCCTGTTGGAATACGCATCCACGCGCTCGAATTTTGAAATGTTTTTGATACGTTGCTGAAAGGACGGGTTGTTGACTTTTAAAGAAACTTTCTTTTCTTCGATGATTTTTAGATTGGCGTTAATGAGATTATTTTCCGTTTCAGTGACCGGTTCATCACGAAACATCTTAGACAGAAGGGAAACCTCCCGCACTTTTTCATGGGCGAAACCGAGCCAGTTTTTTATTCCGTCGTTCTTTTCATTTGCCACGGTATAGGGCACATGCACGAGCGAACAACTCGTGGACACGATGACGTCTTCCTTGGGAACGACCGAAGAAATCCGGTTTAATAGCGCCTTGGTTTGTTGCAAATCGTTGATCCAGATGTTTCTTCCGTCAACGACGCCGGCAATGAGCTTCTTGTTGTTTAATGATCCAAGCGTGTCAAGGTTTTTCCCGCCGCACACAAAGTCACAACCGATCCCCCATACGGGCGTTTTCGCTAAAACAGCGCTTGCTTCATTCGAATGCTCGAAATAGGTTAAAACGATGATTTTGGTTTTTACGCTTATGGAAGCAAGCGCGTCGTACGCCGTTTTCAATAACTCTAATTGCCGGGCAGAAGGGTCCTTGGCAAAAATCGGTTCGTCAAATTGGACGAAAATGGTATCGTCCAACGCCGATAGCGCTTTCATTAATTCTTTATATATGGGGATAATATTTTCGAAATAAGCAAGACAATTTTTTCCTTCGACACTTTTTGACAATCCTAAAAACGTCAAGGGGCCGATGACGTTTATTTTTGGTAAAATGTCGAATGCCTTTGCTTCTTTGAATTCAGACGCTATTTTTGAAAAATTCAGCCTGAATTCCATATTCCCGTCCAATTCGGGAACGATGTAATGGTAGTTCGTATTGAACCATTTCGTCATTTCCGTGGCCGTGGCTTCTTCGGTCCCGCGCGCCATGGCAAAATACCGCTCGTTTTCATCGGCAATGTTCCTGAACCTTTCCGGAATTGCATTTACCATGACAATTGTATCGAGCATATGGTCGTACAAACTGAAATCATTGCAACTGATCAGATCGATACCAATGTTTTTTTGAAGCAACCAGTTTTTTTTCCTGAGTTCAAACGCGGTCGCGCGCACATCAAGGATAGTGCTTTTCCTAGCCCAATAATTTTCAAGGGCTTTTTTAAGCTCTCTATTTTCCCCGATCCTGGGAAAACCGGTAATACTCGTTTTAATGGTCATGATTATTATCCTTTTAGAGCCAGATATTTATTGCTTTACTCCTGAAATCAAAAACACCCGCCTTCGGAATTTCATTTCGCTCATGTCTCTGTCTGTATTACGGAAAGACACGATCGTTGAGAAAATTCGAGAAATTGCCTAAAACCCGATTAAAGCGGCTGGTGGGAGAAAAATGAATATTTCGAAAAACCTAAAATAAATCAAATCATGGGGCCGCGTAAATCTTTACCTTTATGGTCGATGTTGTATTATCGCCGTAGCCGGAGTCAAAGTACAACATGCTTATGGCGTTACCGGTCCCCGTATAAAGACAATAATAAATGTGGTCTGTGCGGAACAGGCCCCACCAGTATTTCTTCGGGGTCATGTTGCACGCGGAAACGGTATCGTCAAGCCCCACCCCGTAATCCGTGTTGCAGTCACCGATGTCTTCGGCCCCGGCGGCATTGGGAGAATTGCCTCCGTAATCATCGTATTCCGCGTCACCCAATCCGCCTGTTCCGCCGACCTGGCCCTGGCCGGAACACTGGACTAGATAAACCGTTGACTTGGCCGGTTTTATTTTCGTGTGCACGATGGTCTGCGTGACGGGAATAGGGAGCGTATCGAGCAAGGCCGAGGTAATAAGCGGCGGATAGGGCGACAGCCGAACCAGCGCAACCGTAATTGAGCCGGCAGCGGCGGCCGTGCTGGATTTGGTGAGCTTGAGCGTCAGGGGTATGCCCGTGCCGGTCACAACCATGTAATAAATATGATTGGGGTTATACGGTCCGGCCCATTTTTCCCGCCCGGTTTTGCTCTGGCGGAGCTTCTGGGTCCCGATATCAATACCCACGTCAACGCTGCCTACCGTGTCCATGCCTGTTGCGCCCGTGCCGAAACCGGCGAATTCCGCGTCCTCCTGGTCGGTCCCAACGGTGACAGCGCCTATCGCCTTGAGCAAATAGAGTTCTCCGTTGACAAGGCTTGTATTAAACGTTACGCTGCTTCCGCTTGCGGGAACGCTGACGGAATCAATCGCGCCGGCGGGAATCGTCCCGCCTCCGGAGGCGACCATCTTAACTTTTACTACCGTGCCGGTTGCGGTCCCCGCCGCGACCGTTGTCGTGTTCGAATTATATCCGCTTTTGGAGAAAACCAGAACATGTGACTTCATGGTGGCCAGTTCTTTTGAAAACGTGTTTAGACCCTGCGAGATGGTTTTGGAAGAAGCTCCGTTATCGCTCTGAAAACGAAAGATTTTGTACACATCGGTCTGGTTGTTCAGTTTGATTGCGGCCAGAAAAACTCCTTGCGGCAAATCTGCAAGAGATACCTCATGTTTTCCCGGTCCCTGCGTGGAAGTGTAGCGGGTCACGACCCGGCCGCGCACGTCCTGGACGGAAACCGATACGTTTCCCGCAAGGCCGGACCAGGAAAACAGCCCGCTTTTCGGGTCCCAGTTAACCGCGGGCATGTTTTTAGTTTCGGGAGAGTTTACTACCCGGGTGGCGCCGACAACCAGGGAAAAGGCGCCGCTTGCGTTTGTCTTTACTGAAACCCCTTCGGAGCTCACATTGACTGAATCAATGGCCGCGTTAGACGCGGAATCCGTAACCGTGCCGTTTATCGTGTCCGTGACCTGCGCCGAAATGGCCGAAATGAAAAAAGACAGGGCAATACAACAAAGGGCCACGCGCGCTCTGAAAGTGTTCGTAATGGAAAAAGCCATTGAATGCCACTCCTTTTTTACCGGGTAATAAAAATACATTATCGTTAATGTTAAATATATGATAGAGAGATTTGATTGTCAAAAATATTTTTCAATTATATTCAATGCATGAAACAATCCGCGGTTTTTTCGTTTCCCGAAATACTCCTTAACCTCCTAAACCCTCACGTTGCGGACAGGCCCGGGGACATTTCGGATGTTGAGCCCTTCGGCCGCATGGATTATAGCGCTGAGCTTGAAGCGAAAAACAGCGCTATCGCGGAATTCTGGAAAAAAAACAGGCTTCATGGAAGCCCTCAACAGGTCATCGCGTCGCCCATGCCAAGGTTTTACCGCACGACCACCAAACGACGGGTATTCTTTTCACACAATAAATTCCGCCTGCGATTTTCGCACCATAAAGACGACGACGGCGCCTTGCACCTCGGATCAGACCTTGAGCCCAGGGAGCACGACGCCATTTACCGTTTTATTCTGGAAAAAATTAATACCCCCGGGTTTTCCAGCTCGGCGAAGCATTTGACGTATATCATTATCCGGGGCGGTTATACCGACTTCAGCGTGCTGTTCAATGTTGCAAATGTCAACGGAACCATCGTGCGTAACCTCAAGGCCCTTGCGGAAAACCTCAAAAAATTCGACAAAAAAATCATATCGGCGTTTATTTTCCACGACCCTACGAGGTCGGAATATTATCTTGACAACAAACAATCGGGAGGCGCGTGGAAAATAAAAAACCTTTTCGGCCCCGATGCGCTCAGGCTTAAGGTCCTGGACCAAACCTACCGCTACGATCCCGTGTCGTTTTCGCAGGTCAACCAGTCGATCCTGCCCCTCACGCTCAACACTGTTTCCAGGTTGTGCGCGCCAGGGCCCGACAAACGTTTGATCGACCTGTATTGTGGCTACGGGCTTTTTACCAATTATATAGGAAAGCGCTTCGGTGAAGTGTACGGTATCGATTTCGACGATGCGTCGGTGGAAAGGGCGAGGGAAACCGCGCGCTTTACAGCACAGAAAAGCCCGCATTCGGCACGCATGTATTTCCGCACCGCCGCCATAAACGTGTCGTCGCTTACTGCCCTGCTTCCCGTTGCCGGACCGGGCGAAGAAACCATCCTGCTCGATCCGCCGCGTCAGGGCCCGGGCATAGGCGTGGTGCGCTTGTGCGCGCAGCGAAGCGCTTCGCGCATCGTGCATATTTTCTGCAACGTCGACCGCATCCCCACGGACCTGGACGAGTGGCAGCGCTACGGTTACCGCGTCTCGCAGGTCGCGCCCCTCGACATGTTTCCCGGAACGCCGAATTTGGAAGTGGTGGTGCTGCTGGAACCGTTTGGATAATTATTTCTTCGAATAAATATACGTCAGCCCCGCCGAAAGCGTCTCTTTCAGCCGAAAATTCATGTTAATGTCCCTATCATAATACGCATAGGCCGACACATCAAGCATGAGATATTTTGCAAATGTCAATGTCAAGGTGTTTTCCCATTTCATATGGGGATAGCGCCAGTTGCCGGCCGAGTCCTCTTTTGAGCTTGCCAATGCCTCGTAAAGCCTCAGCGAACTGAGGAGGGTGACCGATTTTTGCTTGTTGATTGCCTTGAGGTCCATGTCGAATTCAACGCCGCCGTCATTGGTCACGTCGTTTTTTCGCGCACCGGTGGCGATATCGAGATGATGACGGTCGATCACCTGACGCATCGCGCCGCCAAGGCGGCTTGACCAATCAACGGTTGGGCTTTTTCTAAGCGTATGGCTTGCGCCGATATCTTCGGTGAGTTCCAGCGGATTACCATAGCGCGTAAGCAGGGTATCGCTTTCGTCAACAAACTCGCTTATAGCGCGTACGCTTGCAAAGGGGTCCGCCCAACCGCCCAGGGTACAGCGAAGCAGCTCCTCGCCGTCGATAAGGTCGGTGGATTTTTTCGGCACGCTCCAATCCTTGGTTGTTTTGTCCTGGGTGGCGGTCTGGCCGAATTGCAATTTAAGGGTCGTCTGCGTATTGAACTTCGGGGACAATTGCTTCTGCGCGACCCCGAGAAACTGCGTTGCCCAGGTAAACGATCCGGCTTCGCCGCCGGTCCAGTTATCGCTATAGGTATTAAGCGCCGTGGTTAGATTCGTATTAATATCGATTTTCCATGGCTCGGCGCACAGGCTGGAAGAAACCGTGAAAACGACGCAGGTGATCGATATGACATGTTTCATTAATCCTCCTTAATTGGATTAGTTTTGGTTTGTAAAAGATCACGAATTTCCGTAAGAAGTTGCTGGTCTTTTGTAATAACCAAGGGCGCGGTTTCTTCTTTTTGCCTGGATTTGGTGAGGAACCCTAAAAACTTGACGATGAAAACGAAAAGCACCCCCGCAATAATCAGAAAATTCACCACCTCGCCGATAAAAAGGCCGTAGGGCACTTCCTTGGCCCCCATGACGATTTTCCAGCCGAGATATCCTTGCTGGCCGGGCAAAAGCAGGCCCAAAAGCGGCATGATGAGGTTCTTGACAAAAGAATCTATGATCTTGCCGAACGCCGCGCCGATAATGACGCCCACCGCCATGTCGATGACATTGCCCTTAAAAGCAAAGGCCTTAAACTCCTCAACGAGCGTAAAAGCTTTTTTTGTGGGGTCGATGTCGCCCATTTTTTTTATTGGATTCATGAAAAGTCCTCCGTTACCTTTATTAAGGATAGCAAAACATTTTGGGACCAATAAATTTATATAATAATGGTCTGAAAATGCAAATTATGTGCCGATTCTTATTCTTAATATCAGAACTTCGCGTTAAGTATTTTTTTTCCATGAAAAATCGAGCGCTTTTTATTGCATTTTTTGTTTGGCTATACACTTCTTCTTTCGCGTTCTGCAAGGATACTGTGTCCGTGCCGGGTGCGTCCCCATTTTCTTCCGCTGTACCACGCACGGTGGTTGTCATTCCCGTTGAAGGAGACGTGGACCCGACCATGGCCGCGTTCCTGTCGCGCGCGCTCCGCGAGGCGCAGCAATACCCCGACCCGCTTATCATCCTGGAAATGGACACCTTCGGCGGCAGGGTCGACGCGGCCTTCCAGATTGTGGACACCCTTCTTAATGTGCAAAAAGGCGCGACCATCGCCTATGTTAAAACCAAGGCCATTTCAGCGGGGTCGCTCATCGCCCTTTCCTGCAACCGCCTGGTCATGAAACATAGTACAACCATCGGCGATTGCGCGCCCATAGCCCTTAACGGCGAAGGCGCCCAGATGCTGGGCGAGAAATTCCAATCGCCCCTGCGCGCGAAATTCCGCACGCTCGCGAAGAAAAACGGCTTCCCGCAG
>Ga0182027_10010168_pt1 | contig 13420 bp, 19 predicted proteins | sample 712E1DmetaG_FD_121300 | JGI IMG/M metagenome (GOLD analysis project Ga0182027, IMG submission 121300) | Permafrost microbial communities from Stordalen Mire, Sweden - 712E1D metaG (Illumina Assembly) | ecosystem: Environmental > Terrestrial > Soil > Wetlands > Permafrost | place: Sweden...
CAAAAGCAACGACTGCTTGTCGAAGGCACGTTGGACTTGCTGCGGCGCCTTAGCGTAGTTCCGTTCGAAGTGGGTGGTGCGGATGAGCTTTATCACGCCGAGCGCTTGGTTTTCGTGCGGTTCAACTTCTTGGCTTCCTTGTGGAGTGAAGCGATGAACTCCTTGTGGGTGGAAAAAGGACCATGGACGCGGCCGGCCTTGATGTCAGCCAAGCCCTCGGCGAGCTGGGCATCGACGATTCGGCGCTGCTCGGGCGTGTACTCGTCGTCCGCGGTCCGGAGCTTCGGACGGATGCTAATCACGCCGCCGGAGACCTTAAACTCTATCTCCTGGCCGCTCTTAAGGCCGGCCTGCCGGCGCACGGCCAGAGGGACCACTAGCGGTGATTTGCTTTTGACGGTAACGGTCATGGTAGTAGTTCGCTCGGAACGTGATTTCGCTTTCAGTGTAGGGGCGGCAGGGGCGGGTAGTCAAATGCGGGTTCTACCAAGCGACCTTGGGCTGCCGATTACCGAGGCGGCGCGCCTCCAGCTTCTACCGCCGCCAGCGCTGCTAAACTCTGGAAGCAACGGTGGAAACACTGGTGAGCCGGGCGGGACTCGAATACAGAGATCGTTTTGAAAATATGGAAGCTACTGATTTTGCAATACGCTCGATGCCGACGATTCGCTCCACTGGCGGTTTTATCGCGCAAAATCTCGCACAGGGCATCAGTCTGGATTGAGGTCGGAATAGCTGAACATGCAATGGTAGATGGCGAGGTTCTTGCCGCTTTTCTCGTCACGGACCGTAACCGTAGAGCAAAGCAGGAAACCAGCAGTCTTGTACCACTCCGATCCGACCGAATCCATCAGTGCCTTTCGGTCCAAGTACGTGATTGACTCGAACTCCCTCTGGGGAATCCATATTTCGAGGTTGTATGCGCCATATTGCTTGAGCTCGACGTGGGCGGCCGGAAGCGCTTGGGCGAACATCTTCGTGATGGCGGTTCTCGCGTCGGCGGCAGTGGCCAATTGTTCCTGATTGGGATCGACGCGCGGCGCGATGAAAACTGTCACCAAGAAAAACACCACCAGCCCGAACCCCAAGAGCCCTGCCAAGCATCCCCAGTAGCCATCGGAGGGTTTGCTTGGCTGGGGCGGCTTGTCTGCCTCGGTTCGGTTATTGTCGGGTGGATTTTCCATCGGAGCCTTCAGCTCGTCCTTTTTCCGTCTCCTAGGACTTTCCGGCCATTGGGATACTCGGCCCACACGACCTCGTCTGCGGGAAACGCCGTTTCGCAGGTCTCGTACTTTCGGCTCTCCTTATTCCATTTGTGAAGAAAGAAGCGCGACCCGGCCTTCGACGCGGTGTCCGCATCGTACTGCTTTTCCTTCCCGTCGACGAATAGAACGGTAAGCATTATCCGAAAACCTACGCAAGATAATACCACCTGTCAACCGGCGCCGAACTGCCGCTTCCAAATTCTCTCGTAATCGGAAATGTCCATCAGGAGTTCACAATCTTGAGTTGGAATGCCGTCAGCACGTGGTTATTCATGGTAACGGTCGACTGGTAGCGCCTGCCGCCGATGCTCTCGAAGCCAAAGATAACCTCACAGTTTCCGGAGCATATCGAAGCGTTCATCGGCTCCGGCATGCTGATCTTTTGCGTCGGTAGCACGTTTACGAGATAGCTCTCGCCCTTGCTGCGATTTCCTGGTGGGGAATCGAGGTTGTTGAACCGATAGGTCACGTTTAGCGCGACGCCGGTACCGATGTTCTGTACGACGAGGTTCGCGGCGTCGTCTCCACGGGCGACCATAGCTCCCACGGCGCCGTTCATCTCCAAGATGGCGTCTACTTGATCTCGGAGCTTGGCCCAAATCGTCAGGCACGGCTTGGCCATCGCTTCGATCTGGTCCATTGCCGCCTTCCGAAGCCGCATCGTCTCCCATGCATACCAAAATACAACGAGGAGAGTGACCACACCGACGATGAAGTTTGCCAGCGGAAGGTTGTTCATCACGAATACCTCTAGGAACGGAGGATAGCACACCACAACTATAGGATCTGATTCTCCAAAATAGAGATGACAACGAGTCCGACGCCCGCGGGCTGTAGTCCAGTCCCCTGCCGGGCGGGACTCGAAATGCGGGCCGGCATCAAGAACAGGCAGTGGTTAATTCCAAAAACAGCTTGATCGACTGATCGACTCAAAATCCTGGAGTGCGGGTTCGTTGGTATAGAATTATGGGCGGGCGGGTGTTCCGGCGTAACGGCGTAACCTACTCGTCGGCGCGTTCCCGAAGCCTGCTTTCCACCCAGACGCGCAACTCGCGCAGTGACTCGCGTGCCGCATGCCGGTCGAGGGAGACGATTGCGTCGTAATCCTCGTAACGGTAGATGGCGCCGAAAGGCGTTAGCACATCAAGGTTCTCAAACTGGCCGGGCAGCCCATGACCAGCCTGCCCCAGCATTTCCATTAACGCGCCGATCTCGTGGGTTTTCCGGAAGCGGATTCCAACGTCGGAAAGCAGGGCTTTCAAGATCTTTTCGGCGGCCTGCTGGCAATGAAACCCGATGATTTCATCGCTGACCTGATCCGAGGCGATCACGGCATCCAGCAGTGTTTCATCCTGGGCAGCCTTGCGGAGCAACAGCAGGGCTTGTTCACGCCGCTTCATAGAGGACTTCGCCTTCGGTGGCCGCCTCGAAATAAACATTCCCCGGCGTGTCGCACCAGTAGTTGAACTTCTCCGCGCTCACCACCAGCAAATCCACCGCGACGTCCAGAGAGCGCAGCAACCGGTTCAGTCGCACCATCTCCCCGGCACGATCCGAAACGCCCTCCTCAACTACCATCACGTCGAGGTCACTGTCTTCACCCGCCTCGCCGCGCGCCTCGGAACCGAACATGATGATGCGTTTGGGCTTGGCGGCCTCAATGAGCAACTCGGTCAGCCGCTTGATAGTCTCGGCGTTTCGAATTGGGGCTTTGGCGTGCAAACCCAGCTCCTGGCTTCGGTTTCGCACTGGTGAGCCGGGCGGGACTCGAACCCGCGACCCTGTGCTTAAAAGGCACATGCTCTACCATCTGAGCTACCGGCCCATCTCTATGAAACCAAAACTGTTACACTTTGCTTCGTTTCCGTCGAATCGCTCACTTTGGGGGAATCTTTGGGGACCCCAAATAAAATCCCGCTCTCCAGCGCTGCTATCGCCTCGCGGCGGGCCTTCGCTCGAATGTGGGAATACCGACGCAACATAGACGCGCTCACATGACCCATCATATCAAGCATCGTGCTCTCAGGTACACCGGCCTCGCCCAGCTTCGTGCAGAAGGAATGCCGCAAGTCATGGAGCCGGCACACCACACCAGCACCCGTCTTGACGGTCCCCCAGGCCGTTTTCAGTGAGGTAACCGGCCTGGTGGCGTCCACCGGCCGCGTGCGATTCGACAGCGGAAAGACGTACCACTCCGGCTGCAACGGCCCAAGCTTCCGCGCGCAAAAGGCCGCGTGTTGTTCCAGCGCCGCTCTGAGGGCGCCGCTCATCGGTATCGCGCGGCGGGCGCCCGCCTCGGTCTTCGACTTCCCTACCCTAATCTGTGGTGTCTCAAAATCCACTTGCGACCAGCGCAGCGTGCGGGCCTCATCGCTCCGGATACCCGTCCAAGCCAATGTCATCAGAAATGGGTAGATGAGGTTCGATGGATTCGCCGCGGCCGCCATGAGCACGCGCTTTTCTTCCTCCGGTTCCAGCGCCCGGCCGACGTCTTGATTTTCTTGAAGCTTCTTCAATTTCGGCCAGAGCGCCTTCCAGGTATAGCCCACCGCGCGCGATAGGACCATCAACTCCATGTTGATCGTCCGGTTGCTCGCCTTCTCTGTGCGCCGCTGTTCCATGTATTCTGTGAGCCGGATTGGCACCAGGTCGGGAAGCAACACCGTGCCTAGAGCCCTCTCCAGGTGCTTTGATCGGTTCTTCACGATAGTAAGCGAGTTGGCGCGATGGTTCACGCCGTACTGCGCGGCGTAGGCCCTCAGAACCTCCTGAACGGTACTGATGCGACGGCCCGGAGCAACCGAGGGCAGTCCCGCGCTGGCACGTTCCAGCCGCCGCCTATGGTCCTTCTCAGCTTCGACCGCGACGGTCTTCTTGGATGTCTTAGCAGACTCGCGGACGCGCTTTCCGGAGTAGACGAATTCATACCACCAGACCTGGGATTCTCTGCTCGCCCCAGTCCTGGGGTCTCGGTACCTTGGTTTGTAGACTGCCATCGTTACCCTTTCCGCTTCGCGGCCTTCTTCGCCCGCACTTTCCCGCTGGCCGCCGCGGCCTTCTTCGCGCGGTCCCCCTTCGTTTTCGCCGCCTTCTTCCACCGCGCGGCCGCAGCCTTCTGGGCACGTTCGACGCGCGCGGCTTTCGACATGGTTTTAGCAGCCTTCTTGCCGCCTTGGCGGCCCGTTTCCCTGAAAAACTCCAGCAATTCCATGATAGATCCGAACGTCTTTTTCGCCATGCCTGCCCAAGAGCTTAATGCTTTCGGGGTTAGCAGGCTATTGCGATATGCTTACGGCCTTAGTATACTGTATTTCGTATCCGCATTGCGACAGGAAAAGAAACCGGCGCCCGGCGGTAACCGGGCAGAAAGAGGCCCTAGATGGCGAACGAAAGTACCCACCTCACAATCACACTGACTGGCCGCCCGCCAGTCAAAATCAAAAAAACCGACTGGCCGGCCCTGGCCGGCGCCGCCGATAAAGAGCACGATGGCCAGGTAGAGTGTCAGGCGAACCGCGCCGCGACATGGAAACTCACGGTCCGGCAACACGCCGATGGGCGCGCCATTATTTACGGAGTCCACACCTACGATTCCCACTGGCAGGGTGAGCATGGCCGCGACGTGCGCGGCGGGGAACTGCTCGACAAAGGCGGGGATATCGCGGCCGCCATCCGTCGCGTGGCCGATGAACTCGAAGCCAGGCTGCCCGATCAGGGCGCCTACGGGCAAGGCGTTTTTCCCCGCCTGGCGCATGAATGCACGGCCGATCTGCCCGCGGTGGAGCTATGAAACGCGCACCCAATCCCGGAGAATTCGGCCTCCGGCACTCCACCGAGCAGACAGGTGACGTGCAGACCTTCGCCGTGCACCGCGACAATTACGACCCCGAAGTCATCGCGCGCATGGCTGCGATGGAGACAGAACCGCTGATGGGGTATCGGCTGGAAGTGGAGCGGGAATCCGGCTTCATCCGTGCCTTCACCGTCTGCCGCGAGGATGGCCCACGCTTGACGCATAATGCCGTTGATGGCGGGCGCCATTCCGATATTTCTCTGCATACGACAATTCTTGCGCCGATGGCGCCGGATGAAGCGCACATGCTCGCCGATCTTGAGCAGTGCGCCGCCCTGGCCCTGCTGGGGATTTCAGCCGCCGGCGCTCAGTGAGCCGTTGGCCTCCAGGCCCCGGCCGCCGGAACCGCGCGGGGTACCGCCAGCGAAGATGTCACAGACCTGGAATTCGACCTCGAACTGGACCGCCAGGCGTGGCGGCCGGCGGTGGCACGTTCTGTTTCATGACGGCGCCGGCGAGGCGCCGCGGCCCTCACCGCAGTGCCTCTTTCCACTCGGATGAAAGATGCGAAGTGGTATAGGCACCCATCACCGCTTCCCTGGCATTCTGGCCGATGCGCTTCCGAAGCTCGGGGCTCGAGCAGAGTTCCAGAACGCGGCGAGTGAACATCTCCGGGCTGTCTGCCCTGAATCCAGAAACACCGTCCACCAGCCGTTCGTACGGTCCTCCAGGAATATCGGACACCACCATGGCGGTTTCATGGCAGGAATGCTCCACCCATTTGGTGGAACTCTTGCAGATATTGAAGTCGTTGTCCGAGAGTGGCGCGATCGCCACGTCCAAGATGCCGATGCTTGCCTGATACTCGACCACATCCCTGTAGCTGCCGTGATAGGTGTACTGACGGCCATTCAATGGATAGACACCTGGGGCCCGTGAGGCAACAAATTGCGGGTGCCATCCAAAGAAGTGAAGCTCCACGTTCGGCAATTCCGCAGCGGCCAAGAGGGCGCCAATGGCCTGATCCCGCAGATCGCCATCATGCGTAATCGAGCCACCATACCCGACTCGCACGCTGCCATCCGGCTTTCGTTCGACGTGTTTGAATTCCAGCGGGTCGAACGGGTTCCGAGCCACCCGGATGTCTACGTCGTCTCCCAGAACGCCCGCAAGGACGAGCCTAAGTGGATCCGTGGCCGCGATGCAATGGCGCGTTGAGCGCGCCAAGTCCCCGTAAACCGGGCGAAGCGCCATCCACTTGCTCAAAAACACATTATCCTGGAGGTCCACACAAATCTCGCCACCGCGCCGGTTCACCGCAGAAATCAGAGCAGTAAGCGACGCCAACGAGTCCAAGCCTCCTAGTTGCAGCGCAACACCTTCGGCTTGAACGATGGTCGGCGTTCCCAAGCCGTAAATAGCGAGGCTACTGACACCTGAAAAGGAATCTTCTTTAAGGCTGTACACGTCCAAGGGCGTTGGCCCTTCGCCGTCTCGAGAGACCAACAATTCGTGAACAACCTCTCCGCCCGTGATTCGCGCCGGCAACCTCGCGCGGTAGTAATCGACGCAACCGGACGGCCGCGGCACGATCCAAACCGGATGCGCTCTCCGATCTCGAAGGATAAGCTGAACTCGATCGAGTGCGGGTACTGCGGCACGCGGGAAATAAGGCATTATGTTGGCTCCTCGGTTGGATTAGGCGCCGCCGCGGCGCCGTCCCCCCTTTTCCGCCAGCGGCGGTGTTTCGGGTCACGGTCCGTCACGGCCCGAATCGCAACTTTGTAGGCGCATACAAAAACAAAGCCGGGGGCGCGCCCCGAATTGAAAGCGCATCCCCGGCCCAACCCGCTCCAGGGCGCGGGCAATGTCTCCCCACGCCCCACAGCAGGCTAGTAGATGTTCTGCAGGATGGCCTGGGCCCGGTGTCCGATGTCCAGGGAATTGGAATCGTACCGGCCGAACCCGAGGAACGCCACCTGCCCGTACTCGGCGAATCTCTCCGAAAGTCTCAACACGGAGAGCTGCCGAACGCGCCGGATAGCGTGCTTGGAAAGATCCCCGAAAATCACCGTCCGTCTCGTCACCGGCCCCGAGCTCGGAGAGCCCTGGAGCTCATCGAGGGCGTTGTTAATCGCGTATTCGTAGCCATTGATCGTCGCAGGGCTGCCGTCGCGCGTAGACTCCTGCCACAGCGGCCGTCCATACTTATCCTTGACCTTTTTCAAGGACTTGAGAGTCGAATCGTTCATCATGTACCGCGCGCCCGGCCTGTACACCGGGTCCACGGCATGCTCCAGGTCCGTGAGATCGTCGCTGCCGATTGTATTCGCGGCGCTGGCACCATCGTTCGTGAAGGCACCCGCCGCGGTTACGATGTTTCCGCCGGCGACGATCGCTGTGACGATCCCGAGAGGCTCGACGGCGCCCGCGCCTACCGTGGTCTTCGTGTTGATGATTCGGCCCAGTCGGCGCCCGAACTCCGCAATCAGAAAATCTTCGATATCGAAGGCGCTGTCCTGCATCAGCTCGAGGCTGACTTTCACGACTTTCGTGGAGTACTTGAAGGCCCCAAACATAACCTGCTGGATGTTCACGTCCTGCACCGTGACTGACGCGTTTTCGTCTACTTGCTCCCCAACCTGGGCGGTATCATCCGCGGCCGGAAATGGAAGCGGCGCCCCGGTGTCCGTGTCAAGGATGCGGGGCATTTGCGGCCCACCGTTCAGCATCGGGCCATAGTATTTCATGGCCTCCTCGACCTCGAACACAAATCCAACCGGAACAAAAAATCCGGCCGAGGAGCCCGGAAAGGCAGCTTGGCCACCCGTGCCCATGTCCCGCGTCTCCAAGCGAAGGATAGCGCGGTCCTCCATAGTGAGCTCGCTCCGGCCCTGCCGCAGATAACGGCCAAAGGCGGCGCGATACTCACGGTCAAAGCCTTCCGTTGGCGATCCGATCTCGCCAAGGGTCCCAGCGGGCGGCGGGCCGCTCCGCCGCGTCTCGCGGTAAGTCGCATCCGCGCGTTCGACAAGCTCGATTCGATCTTTCAACCGTCGCGCATCCGCCTCTAAGCGGTTGAACTTGTCTCTGTCCTCGGCGGATTTCAGACCCGCGTCCGCCATCTCCGCCATCTGGTCAGCCAGGCGTGCCCGTTCTTCGCGCAACGCCCTGTTGTTCTCTTCTGGCAATCGCATAATTCTCTCCTGTTTTCTTTTTGCGAGGTTGACTTGGCGTCTGCGGGGGGAACACGCGCTGACTATCGTGCTGGCGCATGCGCCAGGCGTATCAGGGTGCGTTCCACTGCGCTACATGGTCTAGCCGCGTCGCTCAACGGCTACCGGGGCCTCCGGTTTCTCCCGTGCCGGCGCCTAGCACCGGGCCAGGAGACTCAAAAACATTCTACGCCTAAAATGTTTCAGGCGCAACCGCCTTCGTCCAGGGCGTCCAGGGCAGCCAGATCCTTGCCGGCCCGCAGCGCTTCGCGGAGCCTGCGGCCGGACAAGGGCTTCGCGCGCCACGCGCGCCACGCCGCACCGCCAGCAGGCGAACTAATGCGCCCCACATGAAAGCCCCCGCACCACTGGCACTCGTAAGGAAAAAATTTGCTCTTGAATTTCTTGTGGAGAAACTTAGCCTCACGGCGGGCCTCATCGTACGAAACGAGGATCCGCTTCCGGCCGCACTGCCGCTGCTCCAACGTCTTTTCCATGGCATTTTGCCTTCGAAAACCTGGGATTTTTCCCGCTGTTGTTAACCAAGGTCACAGGCCGGGCTTCGCAGGGCTTTTCGCCCCCCCTATCCCCTCCAAGCCCTTTATTTTCAATCCATCGAGCTGCACACGATGATCTAGCGCCACGCGCCAGGCTTCGAAAAGCCCGTTTAAAACGTCCGGTTTCTAGCCGAAAAACGCAAGATTTCGATGCATCCGGAACAAAAAGTTCCGGTTTTGTTCCGGTCCAATTTGAGGACCTAGAGGCGGCCCAGGGCTGATTAGCGAGCCCGTAATCCAGTCTGAAGTCCGCTCGCCGTGACGATGTGACGGAATCGAGCCCCGCTTTCAGAATCTTTTCCTATAGGCGTATATGCGCGCCAGGCATCTACACACAACAACGGCCAGTAGGTATATATAAGAAGCTTTTACGTCACAACGTCACAATCGTCCCTAAGTTGATGAAAAAACATCTGTTGACCATGTGACGAGCAAGCAGCGTGGAGTGGCAAACCGGAACAAAAGGTTCCGGTTTTGTTCCGGTTGAATCACGATGCAGCGTTCACCGCCCCTGCCCCGTGGCCGAGGGACGGTACCGGTTCGCGCCTCCAAGCGGAACTAAACCGGAACATTTGGTTCCGGTCGTCACTCTCACGCAATGCTGCGGCTTCTCTCTTGGCGTCTCGCCTCCAGGTTACCGACACGATCTTGAAGTACTCTGACCTGCTGTTGAAGCGTGGCTATTTGCACCTCCAAGGACCGAAAGTCGCGCTCCGAAAGAGTCATCTGGCGAACGAAGCGGGCCATGTCAAGTTGTCCCGCCTCACGCATCACCTTGGCAAGGTTTCGGAGTGAACCAGGGCCCAGGGTTCGCCCATGCTCTGCAGCTCGAACATAACGCTCAGTGACGTGGAGCCTCGATGCAAGGGTGGCTTGCGTGATACCGGTGCGCCGGCGAAATTCAGTGACGACACTCCTCAACTCGCAGCCTTCCTCATCCATAACTCGCCCCTGAACCATCCATCAGGCGCAATTGGCGCGCATCGGTCAGCAGTCGGCCACCGGCCCAGCCCCTCTCTTGCTTGCCACCGTTGGGGCGCCGCCGCTCAGCGCGTAGACCAAATGCGCGAGCTGCGCCACACCACATGAAGAGGTCCACCGGGCGCAGATCCCGCTGCGTCGCCCATTGCAGGTAGCTTTCGCGCAGGGCGCGGCTTGCGATCCAGCCCATAGCCAGCCGGTCCACGTGGCCGGCGAGAAATTCCGCCGCATCTGCATATACCAGGGCCGGAGTCTCTGGCCCTGGCTCCGTCACAAGCGCTGCCGTGACATTCGGAGCGCCCTCAGTCGCCCCGGCGGGCGCAGAAAGCGCTGCGTCTTTGTAGTCGCCTGCAAAAATGAACCGCGCCACCTGGGGGAGCTGCGCTTCGTTCGTCGCAAGCCCCTCAATGGCGATCTGGCCGTCGAGGAAGGCAGTCAACGTAACCTGTGACACGACGGGCTGTCGCGTCCGCCGCCGCCGCGGCAGTAAGGACGTGCGAGCGTTACTCATCGGTGTTCCTCCGAAATCTCACCACCACCCGGCTGCGATGCGGTCCAGGCGTCGAACGCCTTTAGGTCATACCGCACAGAAGAGCCGCAAAACTTCCGCCAGGGCGGGCCCTGGCTGCGCAGCCGCCATCCTTGCAGGGTGCGCGCGCTGATACCCGAGTAGATTGCGAGTTCCCGTTCGGAGTAGAAGCGTTTAGACACACTTCCCCCGCCCGCATTCTGGCGGGCTTGGCTGGCGTGCGTCATCAGATGTCAGCGGGGACTATGTTCTCGAAGAAACCGCGGATTGCCCAGGAGTTGCCCGGCCCCGTAGTACGCGCCGGTTCCATCGGCGCGGACGGGCCGCGTGCCATCAGGCCGGAGTGGCGCGGCATTGCGAACCGGCGCCGCGGCCGTCAGTTGGATATGTCTTCTAGATCCTGTGCCGCGCCATTGCGCCCACGCGCGCCGACAAAGCAGTTCGGCATCCCCGAGACTCACGCGCGGCATGGGATTGTTATCAGAGTCGAGACACACCACCGGCGCCGGTTTGGGGATGCGATCCCCGGTCGCCAGGCCGCCGCTACTCATGCGCGGCCTGGTCACACTTCAGGGTTGCGAGCGCAGCCGACACCGCCTCGCCGACGCTGTACACTGCCGTGGAGCGTGCGGGCGCCTTGGCATCCGCGTCGCCCATCCGCTCGCCCCATTCGGGCTCCGCGATGAAGATACCCACCTGGTTCCGGTCGTCAAACCATACCTCCGCGTCGAAGTCCGGCCGCCCCGAGTAACGCGCCACACACACATCGATGCGCTCAAACCCTCTCTCTACATGCGCCGGCCAATACTCGGGCTGTCCGCCCATCCCCTTACGCATGATCTCCGCCGCAACGATAGCGTCCATGTGCTTGGCCAGCGCAGCGAGCGCAGCGACGTAGGCGACATCAGCCCGCCGGAACTGGCGCGCCTCGCCGAATGTGTGCCAGGGGAGAAATTCCAGGCGGCCACGCTGCACCCAAGATAGGAGGGTGGCCCGAGGCACGCCAACCGCGGCGGCCACAGTGCCCAGAGTGTATGTTTCATCTGCTGTATGCATCTGCATACCAACCACTATATGCGGACGCATAGGGGAGTGTCAAGAGGTATTTTCGCCAGCAGCATCCGTGCGCCCGTCTGAAACAGAATAGTCGGCTGACGTTTTGAGTTCACTTTGGGGGATACTTTGGGGAGGGCAACCAGAAAACCTAAGTAAAACTGAGTAAACGCGAGTAATTGAAAATTAGCGTAACCCTTTTCGGTTCAGCGTGATAACTCATGTTATCAAAGACTTGCGGAAAGGCCGTATCATGCTTAAAAGGCACATGCTCTACCATCTGAGCTACCGGCCCATCTCTGTTGCGGCAATGCGAAACGATACTTGTTCAGTTTATCAGACGGCGGCTATACTTGGTCCAGACAACCGATGAACCGGCTGGCGCGGCGTTTTCTGTTTCTCGGCCTGGCGATCGCGGCAACACTGCTGATCGGAACGGTGGGGTTCGCCCTGATCGATGGCTATCCCCCGTTCGACGGCTTCTATATGACCCTCATCACCATGACCACGGTGGGGTATAGTGAGATCCATCCGCTTTCGCACGCGGGACGAGTCTTCAATTCTTTCCTGATTTTTTTCGGCGTCACCACGATCTTCATCGCCATGGGCGCCATGACCCAGACCATTATCGAGCTGGAATTCGGCCATGTCATCGGCCAGCGGCGGACTAAACGCATGATCGACAAGTTGAAGGAGCACTACATCATCTGCGGCTACGGGCGCGTGGGGCGCGGCGCGGCCGCGGAACTGCAACACTCGGGCGTCCCGTTCGTGGTGGTGGATATCAACCCGGAACGGGTGGAACGCGCCCTGTTGGCGGGCATGCTCGCCGTGGCAGCCGATTCCACCCGCGATGAAACGCTGCGCCAGGCGGGCGTCGACCGCGCTCGCGGGCTGGTGGCGGCCCTGGCCACCGACGCGGACAACCTCTTTGTGCTGCTTTCCGCCAAAGCCCTCAATCCGCGCATTTACGTGGCGGCCCGCGCGGCCGAAGAAGGCGCCGAGGGGAAGATGCGGCGCGCCGGCGCGGATGCCGTCTTCGCACCCTACGCGATCGCCGGCCACCGCCTGGCGCAGTCTCTGCTGCGGCCGCACGTGGTGCAGTTCCTCGACTTCACCACCCACGACATCGGCATGGACATTGCCATCGAGCAGGTGCGCGTATCCGAAACCAGCGAGGTGGTCTCGAGGACCATCAAGGAGATGCAGTACCGGCGCGATGTGGGCGTGATCGTCATGGCGATTCGCAAGGGCGACGGTCACATGCTGTTCAACCCGCCGGCCGACACCGCCGTCGAGGGCGGCGATTACCTGATCGTCATGGGCCGTCAGGAGAGCTTGCGCACTCTGGAAGGATTGCTGGCCGAGTCTGGCGGAAGCGCGCGATGAGCCCGCCCGCATTTCACGTTAGTCCACGGGAATAAAAGAGTTGACGGCGCGATTTTACACGGTATAATGGCATCGATTGCGTGTCGCCGGTTATGCTCAAGCGTTTTCGTCGATTCATTGATTCCGTCGTCTTCGCCGGCCTGAAGCCGGAGGCTCCCAGGGAACAGGCGAAGCACCTGCCATGGCTCGGCCCGCTGCGCGGTCTGCTGGAGCGTGTCCTTACCAGGCCGGCGCCCTCCGACCCGCTGTATCTCAGCAATCGCACCTTCGACCAGAAGGTGAAGGTCGCGCTGATGATCGCGGTGCCGTGCCTCATTGTGGTGGGCGTCACCGCACTTGGGCTGAGCCACTTCTTTCAAGCCAAGGGACCTGGACCCGCCGCCGAGATATCTGGCGCCGAACTGGCAAAGAAGCTCTTGCCGAATATGGACACGACCCTCAAGATCGAGGTCAACAAGGACGTGCAGTTGTTGGATGCGCACCTCGAGCGTGAGGGCGGCATGAAACTGGTGGGTACTGTCAAGAACAACACCGACCGCCTGATTCGTACGACGGAGATTGTCCTCAACCTGACCGATGCGACGGGTTCGCAACTGGGAGCGGTGAGCGCCCGGGTGGACAACCTGGCGCCCAATGCC